>Ga0075024_100000014_pt1 | contig 41323 bp, 35 predicted proteins | sample Str013_2_FD_71389 | JGI IMG/M metagenome (GOLD analysis project Ga0075024, IMG submission 71389) | Freshwater sediment microbial communities in response to fracking from Pennsylvania, USA - Straight Creek_MetaG_SC_2013 | ecosystem: Environmental > Aquatic > Freshwater > Creek > Sediment... | reverse complement strand
CCACACGCCAAATTCAGAAACAACCAATGGTTCATTGCCTTTTCGCTGCGCATCACCATGCGGGCTAAAAGTCCAATCGGCACCTGTCGCAAATTCTTCCGTCAGTTTTTCCCATTCATCACGCCGCTCCGGAATGGAGCGATAATAGTGATAATCATTGATATCGGACTTTACATGGAAGTTGTTGTGACACGCCGAATTGTCGACCACGAGGCGGGTTGGATCGAGCTGCTTTAACCAATCATATGTTTCGGCCAACCACTCCCGGTGGATTGCGTTCTCAACAACACGCGTACCCCAGTCTTCATTGATCAGAGTCCAGATGATGATGGAGGGATGGTTGCCGTCACGGCGCAAAATGCCCTGCATAGTTTCACGCAGGCGACGCGCTGAGGCTTCAGTGAAAGTCGCCACATTTGGAATTTCCGTCCAGATCAACATGCCCAGCCGATCCGCCACTTCATAATAGCGCGGATCAGGCACCTTGATGTGACAACGTAAAAGATTGAGCCCCAGCGCCTTGGCTTTGTGAAATTGATCTTCGAGAAACCCAATTGACGGCGGCGTACATATGCCGAGCGGGTAATAATCTTGATCGAGAGCCGCACGCATATAAAACGGTTTGCCATTGAGCAGGATTTGCCCACCGCGCGTCTCGATGCTGCGGAAGCCGAAATGTTTGGTGGATGAATCCACAAGCTTCCCTTCTGCAGTCAATGAGAGTTCCAATGTATAAAGATGCGGCTCATCCGGCGACCACAGCAGCGGGCGCGGAACCTCAATTTCTATCGTCATTTTGTGGTGGCTGATCAAATAGGACTTGGAAGCGGCAACCGTTCCACCGGGGGCATTGATTGACACGCCAACTTCTGCGTTGATGGCCGCTTCCGAAAACTCCGCTGTTAAACACACTCGTCCTGATTTTGCGTCAGCTGTGATTGCGCAGTGCCGAATGTGTGCCTTGTGTCTTGCATTGAGCGTGACTGATTGCCAGATGCCGCCGATGGGGCCGTACCAACTTTGCTTGCCATGGGGAATTTCCGCAAAGGGAAATTCACACTCATCTCCATCCGGCAACAGCACTGAAACTTCAACCACATTACTGGGCTGCAAAGCATCTGTTGGCACGACGATCTCAAATGGCAGGTAGCCACCTTCGTGGCTTCCCACTGCCCGGCCATTCACACTCACTTCACAAAAATAACTGACTGCGCCAAAATGCAAATACACTTCAAGCCCAGCCCAATCGGCAGGCAAAGAGAAGCCGCGCTTATAGATGGCTCTGCCTGAAACATGGCGCAGATCAGCAAATTCAGCCTGCCAAGGTTGTGGAACAAGGGCCTGGCGCCACGCATTGTCTGCCTGATGTTTGAAGTCCCACAACCCGTCAAGCGAAAGCGACCTTTGGGTTGCCCGTGATTGAATATGAACTGTCATTCAATTTCTCAATTCGCTAAGATGTATATCGGCTAATCGGATTTAGACTATGCCAATTGACTGTCTTGGCAAGAGATAATTGACCTCATCCAAAACTCTGATACACAAAGCCACTACATCGGGGTTTTGGAGGTCTGAATTTCATGAGTCGCAATTTTCTAGTGGTTGATCCGGAGACTCATCTTGAGGTGCTCAAGGCCTTCGCTTCTGCATCGCGGGTCAAAGTGCTGAAGCTTCTGCACACCAAAGGTGCGATGAATGTGAATGACATTGCTGCGGCACTTGATCTGCCGCAATCCACCATTTCATCCAATATTCAGATCTTGGAAGACGCCGGCCTCATCCGCACGGAGACGCAGCGGGCGCGCAAGGGCAATCAAAAGATTTGCCACTCTTCGTTTGATCAAGTGTTGGTGATGTTTGAAGATGACACCAATGTGCTCAGCGCCAACACTATCGAAGTGGCCATGCCCATTGGGCTTTATACCAGCTGCGAAGTCTCCGCCCCTTGCGGACTTTGCTCCAGTGAAAGCATCATCGGCCTGCTTGATGTGCCCGGGGCTTTTCTTGATCCAGACCGTATGCTTGCGGGTTTGGTGTGGTTTACGCGCGGCTTTTTGGAATATCAATTTCCCAACAATGCCAAGCAGGGCAGCGGCAGTGTGGAGTCTTTGGAGTTCCAACTGGAACTTTCTTCAGAGGCCCCAGGCACCGCAGCGGATTGGCCCTCAGATATCACCATGGCCGTCAACGGCATAGACATTGGCACCTGGACTTCGCCGGGAGATTTTGGTGACAAGCGCGGCGTTTACACCCCGCATTGGTGGAAGCTGAAAGGGAGCCAATATGGCAAACTGAAAAGCTGGCGCGTGACGGATGAGGGCACATTTGTCGACGGCATGAAGATTTCGCCGATTACGCTCAAAGAGTTGGATATCGACAAACATCATTCTATCCGCATGCGCATTGGGGTGAAAGATGATGCCAAACATCGCGGTGGTATCAATATATTTGGCCGTGGTTTTGGCAATTATGATCAGGATATCGTGTTGCGACTCACCAAGCGACCTTAACCGATCTTGATTTCCGCTTGACCTTCGAACCTCAATGTCCAATACATACCAGAAATTCCGATACACACCTAATTGTCGGAATGTGAGGGAAGCGACATGAAAGCAACTGTTACCGCGCATAAAGACTTTGCCATTTCAAAGATCGACGACCGCATTTACAGCGCCTTTCTCGAACATTTGGGCCGCGCCATTTACACGGGTATCTATGAGCCGGATCACGCCACCGCAGACAAAAATGGCATGCGCGGCGATGTGGCTAAACTGGTCAAAGACCTCAACATCCCTTTTGTGCGCTATCCCGGTGGCAATTTCGTTTCGGCCTATAACTGGGAAGACGGCATTGGCCCGCGTGAACAGCGCCCAACACGGCTCGATTTGGCGTGGCACACCTCCGAAAGCAATGCGGTGGGCATTCATGAGTTTTCGGATTGGTGTGAGACTGTCAATACCAAGATGATGCTGGCGATTAACCTGGGCTCACGCGGGTTAGATGAGGCGCGCAATTTTGTTGAATACGTCAACGGCCCTACCGGCTCATATTGGGGTGACCTGCGCAAAAAAAATGGCCGCGCCGAGCCGTTTGATGTGAAGCTCTGGTGCCTTGGCAATGAGATGGATGGCCCCTGGCAAGTGGGCCACAAGACGGCAGTTGAATATGGCCGACTGGCTGGTGAAACCGCCAAGACGTTGCGGGCTTTTGACAAGTCACTGGAGCTTGTGGTCTGCGGATCATCAAACTCAGACATGAAGACTTATCCCGAATGGGAACGTGTGGTTTTGGAGCACACATACGAGTCAGTCGACCATATTTCGCTGCACATGTATTTTGCCAACCGCGCCAAAAATACCGCAAACTATCTGGCGCTCAACCACAAGCTCGACACTTATATCGCCACTATTGAAAGCACGATCAATCTGGTCAAGGCCAACAAGCGCTCCAAGCACAATGTTTATATTTCATTCGATGAGTGGAATGTTTGGTATCACTCCAATGTGCAAGACCGCGAAATTCTTGGTGGCAACAAGGGCTGGCCCCATGCGCCACGCTTGCTGGAAGATGTCTATAATTTTGAAGATGTGTTGCAAGTGGGCTGCATTCTCAACACTTTCATTCGCCGCTCCAATGTTGTGAAGATTGCCTGCATCGCGCAATTGGTGAATGTGATTGCGCCGATCATGACTGATCCCAAGGGTGCAGCTTGGCGGCAGACGATTTACTATCCCTATTATTTTGCTTCCATCTATGGGCGCGGCACAGCACTCAATCTCGCGGTGAAATGCCCGGGCTATAACGCCGATGTGGCTGATAATGTGCCCTATGTCGATATCTCTGCCGTGCATAATGAAGCCGAAGGCATGCTGACATTCTTCGCAGTCAATCGCCACGCGACTGAAAAACTCGATGTTGAAGTGAGCTTACAAGGCTTTGGCACGGCCAAGTTGCATGACCATCAGGTATTGACCCACGTAAGCCTTGAAGCTGTCAACACCGGCTCAGACCAAAACAATGTGGTGCCGCAAAAGGGCAAGGGAGCCGTTATCGAAGGCCAAACACTGAAGGCTTCCTTGCCGCCTTATTCCTATCAAATGTTGCGGGTGAAAGTTTGAGCCCTGATTAAAAACTGCACAAGCTAGCATTAGCATGTGCATATCAATCAACATTCCGATCAAGAATAATGGCCCATCATTTGGAGATGCTTTGGGCCGCAGAAGCGTTGATTTATCACTGCTCTAACAGCGCCAGAATATCCACAGGTTTGCCGCTCTCGGCACTCATTGTTGCAGCCACCCCCGTGAGCACTGACATGGCCCCTGCCCGCGCACCGGCTTTTTGGCCATGCGGATCATTGAGGTCGGGGACAAACATCGCGGCATGCAGCAGAGGATCTCCACCAAAATGGCCGCCAGGCCCGTGCTCTACCATCAGGCGCTCAACAGATCGGTCTGTGCCCAAGATGAGAATTTCATCTTCGCCATGAGGGGCATCAAAAGCCTGGCGCTCAAACATCCGCACCTCAATGCGCCCCTTCGTGCCATTGAATGCGAGATGATACCCCTCAATCGGCATGAAGGTGTTGAGTGAGTAGGATACCTGAACGCCGTTGGCATAGAGGATCGCTGCGGTCATCGTGTCATAGATGTCAATGTCTTCACGATATACGCAAGCATCGCGCACATAACCATCCTCCACCGATGGCTTTTCATAGAGATCGGTGAGCCACTCATCTTTCGACATATCGAAATAAAATTCGCAGTCATTTGCGTGGGCGCAACCTTTGCAACGTGTGCCGCGAAACGGCCCCTTGCGACCATATTTTTTTAAATCGCCTTGCGCGAAAATTCGTACCGGATCAGCCCCGATGAACCAATTCAGCAGATCAAAATGATGGGTGGCCTTATGCACAAACAAGCTGCCAGAATTGCGTTTATAGGCATGCCAACGGCGGAAATAGTCAGCGCCATGTTTGGTATCGAGATACCAATGAAAATCAACTGAGGCGAGCTCGCCAATGCGACCCGATGCCAGCAATTCGCGCAGCTTTCGCGAAGTGGGGGCAAAACGATAATTGAAAGCGACGCTTACTTTTCGACCCGTGCGTCTTTCTGCTGCAATAATACGCCGACAATCTGCGGCCGTGGTTGCCATGGGCTTTTCCGTGACGACATCAATGCCACGCTCAAGCGCATTCACAATAATATCAGCATGTGTGTCATCGCGCGTGCAAACCACCAGTGTGTGTGGCTTGGCTTGATCGAGCATCGCATCAAGATTTGTGTTGATGATCACGTTGTTTGCAACTTTGCTTGCTGCAACTTGCAACCGCGTTTGGTTGACATCTGTTAGCCCCACCAGTGAGACATGATCCTTGCAGGTGGCGATGGCGTCGCTTGCCCAAGTTCCGGTGCCGCGATGGCCTGTGCCAACCACCGCGATGCGGCGCTTGTTTGTTTCAGTTGTCATGCTGAGCGGTTTGCCAGTTCTGTTGGTAAATGGTCAATAACGTTTACAGCTGAAAAAATTGCACATAAGGTACCTATCAACAACAGGGTAAAAAGCCCGCTGCAAAAGCGTTTCACGGGAGGAAACAATGACTTTGAAAATGAACCGCCGCAACTTTGGCCACTTTGCTGTCGGCACCAGCGCCGCCGCATTCTTGGCCGCCACTGGCACAACTGCAGATGCTGCAACGGCCCTTCGCCTGATTTGGTGGGGAAACCCTGACCGTGACAAGCGCACGAATGCTGTCGTTGACCTTTATAAGAAATCAGCCGGGGCAGATATCGCGCCCGAATCCTACCCTTGGGATAACTATTGGGCAAAGCTTGCAACGCAAGCCGCAGGCAAAAACTTGCCAGACTTAATCCAGATGGATTATCGTTATATTTTTGAATATGCGCGCCGCAGCCAATTGGCTGTGCTGGATGGTTTCATCGGCAAAGAGTTGCAACTGGCTGATTTTGACAAGAACCAGCTGGACTCCGGCAAGGTTGACAACAAGCTTTACGGCGTTTCATTGGGCGCCAATTCAATGAGCCATGTTTATAACAAGACCGTGCTTGACGGCATTGGTGTGAAACTGCCTGACTCCACCAAATGGACGACGGCTGAATGGGTGGCACTTGGCAATGAAATGAAGGCCAAATTGCCCGCAGGCGTATTCTTTACACAAAATATGGCCTTCCTTGAACCGCGCTTGCAGACATGGCTGCGCTCACTTGGTCGCGATCTTTACACCGCCGACGGCAAGATTGCCTATGAGTTGGGCGATCTGGTTTCCTATTTCGAGTTCTGGAAAATGATGCAGGACACGGGCTTGACACCGCCTGCGGATGTGCAGGCCCTGGATTCCAACAAACTCGAAGACTCGATGATTGTGACCAAGCATTCGGTTTTCAATTTCCTCAATTCAAACCAGCTTGTGGCGCTTCAGAAACTGATCGAGAATGAAGTTGATCTGGTGATGATCCCCGGTAACGGGCCGAAAGCTGGCCAATATCTGAAGCCTTCGATGTTCATGTCCATTGCTGAAAATTCTGCCGACAAACCGGCAGCTGCAAAATTGTTGAACTATTTCGTCAATGACCAAGCGGCCAATGACATTCTGCAAATTGAGCGCGGGGTGACTGGCTCTGCGTCCGTGCGTGATCACATCCTTGGTGCCCTGAACCCCACTGAGCAAAAGATCATAAAATACTTGGGTGTGGTTGCAACGCGGGTCAGCCCATTGCCACCGCCACCGCCCAAAGGTGCAGGCGAACTTGAACGTGCGTTGCGCCCAGCTTGGGAGTCTGTGGCATTCGGCCGGGCAAAAGTCGAAGACGCAGCCAAGGCCTATTACGATAATGCCATAGCCGTGCTTGCCCGCGGCTAAGGGGCCATGTCTTCAGTTACTACAATCAAGGACAGGCAAAGTGATTTGCCTGTTCACGCAACCGGTGGCTGGCGCGGGGAGTTCCGGCGCAGTCTGCCTGGCTATTTGTTTTTGCTGCCTTGGCTCGTGGGGTTTTTCGCGCTCACCTTGGGGCCAACGCTGGCTTCGCTTTATCTTTCTTTCACGGACTATGATCTGCTCACACCACCGCGCTGGGCCGGTTTGAAAAACTATGACTACGCCTTCGTGCATGACGCGCGCCTGCGCTCTGCTGTGTGGGTTACACTGAAATATGTGCTTTGGTCCGTGCCATTGAAGCTGTCCGTGGCACTTGGCTTGGCGATGGTATTGGATCGATCAGTGCGCGGCGTTGGGTTTTACCGCGCCACATTTTATCTGCCTTCATTGTTGGGCGCTTCTGTTGCCGTTGCCGTTTTATGGCGGCAGATTTTTGGCGCGAATGGTCTGGTCAATCAATTGCTTTTGTTGACGACGGGCCTCAAAGGCATTTCATGGGTCTCGCACCCTGACTATGCGTTATGGACTTTGATCGCGCTTGCGGTCTGGCAATTTGGTTCTCCCATGATCATCTTCTTGGCCGGGCTGCGGCAAATTCCACAGGATCTTTATGAGGCCGCCTCGATGGATGGCGCTTCAGGCTGGCGGCAATTTTGGAGGATTACCCTGCCTCTGCTTGCTCCGGTTATTTTCTTCAATTTGGTGTTCCAGATGATTGAGGGTTTCAAGGCCTTCACCCAAGCGTTCATCATTTCTGGAGGTGAGGGCGGGCCGATCGATTCAACACTCTTCTATTCACTGTATTTATACATTGAAGCCTTCGCCAATTTCCGCATGGGCTATGCTTCGGCACTGGCTTGGTTGCTGCTGATCATCATTGCGATCTTTACGGCCATCGCCTTCGCGTCTTCCAAATATTGGGTCTATTACGAGGATGAAGCGCGGTGAGTGAGACACACCCCGATAGACCCGTCGGAAATATCCGCCACGAATGGCTACGCCATCTTGTGCTGGGCTTTGCTGTTTTAGTGATGGTCTATCCGCTGATTTGGATGTTTATGTCATCCATGAAGCCTGATGATTTGATTTTCTCCAATCCAACAGCCCTGCCAAAATCACTGGATTTCTCCAGCTATGGGCGCGGCTGGAATGTCTTGCGTGTGTCCTTCGGCAATTTCTATCTCAACTCATTTATCATTTCGATTTCAGCGGTCGTTGGCAATTTGATGTCTTGCTCGCTCACTGCCTATGCCTTTGCGCGGTTGCATTTCTGGGGCAAGACATTCTGGTTTGCGTTGATGATGGGAACTTTGATGTTGCCCTATCATGTGACATTGGTGCCGCAATATGTGCTGTTTCTCAACCTGGGCTGGGTGAACAGCTTCCTGCCATTAATCGTGCCGAAGTTTTTGGCGGTGGACGCGTTTTTCATTTTCTTGATGGTACAATTCTTTCGCGGCATTCCGCGCGAAATTGATGAAGCAGCAATCATGGATGGTTGTGGCCCTTGGCGCATCTATTGGAAAATAATGCTGCCGCTCTCCACACCGGTTCTGGCCACTGCAGCGATTTTCTCATTCATCTGGACTTATGACGATTTCCTGGGGCCACTGATTTATCTGAACGACATGAAGTCTTACACTGTGCCTCTGGCGCTGCGGGCCTTTGTGGATAGTTCAGGCGGCGACTCGCATTATGCGGAGCTTTTCGCCATGTCTTCGCTTTCGCTGATCCCGGTATTCATCGTGTTTCTGGCCTTCCAACGTCTCATCATTCGCGGTGTGGCGCTGGGCGCACTTAAGAGGTGACTATGAGTTTTGATTTTGGCGTTATCGGCATCAATCACGGCCACATCTATGGGCAAGTGGAAGCTATGCTGAATGCAGGATGTCGCTTCACAAAGTTCTTTGCGGTGGAAGATGACATTGCGGTGGAGTTCTCCAAGAAATTTCCCCAAGCAGCGCGGGCAAGTGATCAACGCAATATTCTCGATGACAAGAATATCAAGCTGGTTTTGGGCGCTGGTATTCCGAGTGAACGAACCACAATGGCAGTTGCAGCCATGCGTGCGGGCAAGGACGTGATGCTTGATAAACCAGGCTGCACCACATTCGCTCAGCTTGATGAATTGCGTAAGGTGCAAAGAGAAACGGGCCAGATTCTTTCCATTTGTTATTCGGAACATTACCAACAACGCGCCACTGTTGCGGCGGTTGATCTGGTGCGCAAGGGGGCCATTGGGCGTGTGATCAGCACCACGGGCATGGGCCCGCACCGCATTGGAAATTATGAACGGCCAGATTGGTTCTGGGACCCCAAGCGAAATGGTTCCATTTTGAATGACATTGCCTCGCATCAGTTTGAACAGTTCCTCAGTCTCACAGGTTCCAAAGCAGCGCGCATTCTCCACAGTGTTGAAACCAATTTCGACAATCCCAAGCATCCAGAATTCTTTGATTATGGCCACGTCGTCGTCGCCAGTGATGTGGCCACGGGGTACATTCGCGTGGATTGGTTTACGCCGAAGGGTTCCCCCGCCTGGGGCGATGGGCGATTGTTTGTGGTGGGCACTGAAGGCACGATTGAGTTACGCAAATATATGGATATTGAAGGCCGCAGTGGTACCGACCATTTGTTCCTCACCGATGGCAAGGGCACACGTTATATTGATTGTTCACAAACGCCACTCACTTACGGCCCGCATTTGCGTGATGACGTGTTGAACCGCACGGCAAAGGCGATGGATCAGACACATTGTTTCTTGGCAATGGAGTTGGCGCTCACTGCCCATCAGATGGCCACGCGCCTAGATGGCAAACGCCCTGGAGGCCAGCCATGAGGAAACTACGCGTCGCGGTTGTCGGATCAGGCGTTGGCACAGGCCACGTTGAATCCTATCAAGAGTTGCCAGACATGTATGAAGTGGCGGCGCTGTGTGACATCGACCCGGTTCGCGGCAAAGCCTTGGCTGAAAAGCAGAGCATTCCGCACTTCGTCACTGACCTTGAAGAATTATTCAAACTCAAACTTGATCTGATCGATATTTGCACACCGTCCAGCCTGCATTTTGACCAAGCTTGTGCTGCGCTGAAAGCGGGCTTTGACATTGTGGTTGAAAAGCCCGTGGCCAGATCGCTTGCTGAAATGGATATTCTCGAAAAGCTTACGAAGGAAACGGGCCGCGTCATTTGCCCCGTCTTCCAATATCGGTTCGGCCATGGCTTTCAAAAACTGCATCACCTGGTGAACAAGGGTGTAACAGGGCAACCATTGATGGCCACCGCTGAAACGCATTGGTATCGGGCCGAAGAATATTACAACGCCGCAGCTTGGCGCGGAACTTGGGATGGCGAGACGGGCGGATGTTTCACAACCCATGCCATTCACATCAATGACATGCTGTGTGAAATGTTTGGTGCGGTTAAATCAGTTTATGCACGCACATCGCGCTTGGTGAATGGCAATCAGACTGAAGACCTTGGTGTGTTGTCACTGGAGTTCCAAAATGGCGCCATGGCGACTTCAACGGCAACACTGGGTTCACGCCAACAGACATCACGTCTGCGGTTTTGTTTCCGCGATCTGGTGGCTGAAAGTGGATTGTCACCCTACAATCCCGGCCATGAGCCTTGGACCTTCCCCAATGATGATGCAGCGACGGTAGCCAAAATTGCGGAGGCCTTGGTGGATTTTGTGCCCCGACCAGAAAGAAACCCCGGGCAATTCTACCGCCTCCACAAAGCGTTGACAGAGGGCGGGCCGTTGCCCGTCACTCTTGCTGATGCGCGACGGTCCGTTGAACTGCTTACCGCCATTTATTACTCATCGCTGAAAAACGAACCTGTGGCACTGCCGTTGGGGCAAGATCACCCGTTCTACAATGGTTGGCTCGACACAATGAAAAAGGCAACTGTACATGGCTGATCTTGAGCTTAGAAAAGTTCACAAGAAATTTGGTTCCGTGCATGTCATTCATGGCGTTGATCTGAAAATCAACAATGGCGAGTTTATTGTTTTCGTGGGCCCTTCCGGCTGTGGCAAATCCACTTTGCTGCGCATGATTGCGGGGCTTGAGCCCATCAGCGGTGGCGAAATTCTAATTGGTGGCGAAGTGGCCAATGACAAGCCTGCAGCTGGCCGTGGCCTTGCCATGGTGTTTCAATCCTATGCGCTTTATCCCCATATGACGGTGCGGAAGAATCTCGCCTTTGGCCTTGAAACCATGAAAGTTGCCAAAGACAAAATTGCCACCAAAGTGAAGCAAGCGGCTGATATTTTGCAGATCAATGATTTGCTGGATCGCAAGCCGGGCCAACTTTCCGGCGGGCAAAGGCAACGCGTTGCAATCGGGCGTGCGATTGTGCGTGAACCCAAGATTTTCCTGTTCGATGAACCGCTGTCAAATTTAGATGCAGAACTGCGCCAACAGACCCGCGTGGAGATCAACAAGCTTCACCGCAGGCTTGGCTCGACCATGATTTTTGTAACCCACGATCAGGTAGAGGCCATGACATTGGCCGATCGTATCGTTGTGTTGCGCAAAGGTATCGTGGAGCAAGTGGGATCTCCGCTTGAGCTTTATAACAAGCCGGCCAATATGTTTGTCGCTGGCTTCATTGGATCTCCTCGGATGAATTTCTTGGCCGGAACCGTAACTGGCGCAAGGGGAAACACCGCTGAAATCACACTTTCTGGCGGCGCAAAACTGAAGGCAGAATTTCCGACACAGCCAGAGATCGGCGCGCACATCACACTGGGTGTGCGGCCCGAGCATCTCTTGCCCGCCACGCCGTCAAAAGCGGTGCTGTCTGGCGACGTGCAAATCGCTGAGCAATTGGGCGGTGAGACCTGTGTTTATATCGCTACGACAGAAGGCAGTTCTGTTACCGTGAAATTCAAAGGGCAAGCGGCCACCAAGGCAGGCGAAAAACTTCACCTCGGGCTTGAGGTCGGGAATTTCCACATTTTCGGCAAAGACGAAAAGATCATCTGCCATGCGTGATACATCCGACTGCCCAAGGCTTGCTCCTTGATTAAAATTTGGCACTAAGCAGGCAGGCTGTTGCGGCAGCTTCAATTTTTTCAGGGTCTTAATATGAAAAGAGATCGACGCATCGTGTGTATTGGTGAATGCATGTTGGAATTTTCCGAACATGGTGCGGGAAATTTTAAATTGGGTTTTGCAGGCGATACCTTCAACACGGCTTGGTATTTGCGCGCATGTCTTGGGGCTGATTGGGCGGTGGATTATGTGACTGCGGTTGGCGATGATCATTATTCCGCGCAGATGTTATTTTTCTGCCAAGCCAATAAAATAGGTACTGATCACATCAAAGCAATCCCAAATCATCGGCAGGGGCTTTATGTCATACGCCAAGCTGATGGTGATCGGCATTTCACATATTGGCGCGGACAAGCGGCGGCTAAAAAATTGGCTGACGATATTGATTTTCTAAACACCGCGTTTGAAGGCGTGCGCTTGATTTATTTCTCAGGCATTACATTGGCCATTCTGGACGATGATGGGAGAGAGCGTCTCTTGGCGGCCGTTGAGCTTGCCAAGGCAAAAGGCTCTTTGGTGGCTTTTGATCCCAATGAGCGTCCGGCCCTTTGGGCATCAAAAACAGTGATGACAACCACGATCGAACAAGCGGCCGGTTTGGCGGATTTTGTTTTGCCCACTTTCCCTGACGAACAGTTGCATTTCTCTGACAAGAACCCTGAAGCCGTCGCAATGCGATATTTGAAATTGGGTGTGCGGGAAGTGGTTGTGAAAAATGGCGCGGACGCTGCTCTCGTTGCCACCAGCGCTGAGCGAAACTTCGTTTCACCACATGGAGGTGTTACGGCGGTTGACCCAACTGGCGCTGGCGATAGTTTCAACGGTGCCTATTTGGCGGCACGCTTGCAAAACATTTTGCCCGCCTTTGCCGCAGCACAGGCGCATGTTGTGGCGGGAGTTGTCATTACACAGCCCGGTGCCTTGGTGCCGATGGACCGGTTTGCTGGGAAAGCCTGAAAACTAAACCGGCAAATCCTGCACCGTTTGGCGCGCGCCTTTGGCAAATAACGCGTGGAGCTGGCCTTCGAGTTCAGCAATGAAGATTTGGTTTTGCGGTAAATCCTCGCCGAAGATTTCCTTCACTTGAAGTAGGCCGTGCGCCAATTTCTGGTGATCCTTGCCCGCGTTGTCTGCAATGGCACGTAGCCTCTGTGCGAAAGGATCACGAACATCAATCGCCGTGCCCTTCTCATCAATGCCAGTCACATAACGCATCCATGCCGCAACACCGAGCGAGAGACGATGAATAGGCTGGCCGCTTGCCAACCGGTCACGCATTGTGCCGAGCAAGCGTTGCGGCAGTTTCTGGCTGCCGTCCATGGCAATTTGCCAAGTGCGATGTTTCAACGCCGCGTTGGCAAAGCGCTCAAGCAGGGCATCACGGTAAGCGCCAAGATCACCAAGTCCACTCGGCAAAGTTGGCATAACCTCGTCTGTCATCAGAGCATAAATAAGTTTGTGAAAGGCTGGATCCGCTATGGCTTGGGCAACGTAATCATAACCTGCAAGATAGCCCAAATAGGCCAATGTTGAATGACTGCCATTCAACATGCGCAGCTTCATGTGCTCAAACGGCTTCACATTGGAAACCAGCTGTACACCAACTTTTTCAAAGTCTGGTCGGCCTGCACAGAATCTATCCTCGATCACCCATTGCGTAAATGGCTCTGTCACCACGGGCCAAGCGTCCTCAAGGCCCAATCGCTCTGCCACCAAGCTGCGGTCTTCATCCGTCGTTGCAGGCACAATGCGGTCAACCATTGTCGAAGGGAAAGTTACTTTTTGTGCAATCTGTTTCGCCAGTGCCTCACTGCGCAACGCTGCAAATTCTGCAACCACCCGCGCCACGGTTTCACCATTTGAAGGTAAGTTATCGCAACACAGCACCGTGAAGGGTGCAACGCTGTGAGCGAAGCGAAGTTCAAGTGCGCGCACCAATAATCCAATGGCACTGATGGGCGCTTCAGGGCGGGCAAGATCATGCAATACATCTGGATGATTGCGATCAAGCTTTCCCGTGGCTGGATCGTGGCAATAGCCTTTCTCTGTCACCGTGAGCGAGACAATCCGTACATCAGGGTTCGTCATCGCTGCCATCAATTCATCGCGCTGCGTTGTTGCATCAAGCACGTTCAGCAAGCTACCGATCACTTTAATTTCTGTGCCGCCACCACTGCGAATAACGTGGCTATAGAGAAAGTCCTGCGGGGCCAAGGCATCACGTGTGCCTGGTTTGCGCAGTGATGCACCAATGATGCCCCAGTTCAGATCAGAGTTCAGAATACTGTCGAAATATTCCGCCGCATGGCTGCGCTGAAATGCGCCAACGCCGAGATGCACCACACCAACTTTAACATTTGCGCGGTCATAGGCTGGGCGCGCGATATTGCTTGGCAAATTGGCCAGTGTTCTGTTTGAAAGTCGTGTCATGTGAAATGCTCCACAGCGCGCAAAATTCCGCGCAATTCGCCAAGCCCCTTCAGGCGGCCAATGCCGGCATAGCCCGGCGTTGTTTTCTTGGCGAGATCGTCCATCATGCGGTGGCCATGGTCAGGGCGGAAGGGAATTTTCTCGCCCGCTGGCCGTTTGCGGTCTTCTTTCACCAAAGCAGAAATCACGCTGACCATGTCAACATCACCATCCAGGTGATCGGCCTCATAAAACGACAAGGAGTTGTCTGCATCACGTTTTGTCGCCCGCAAATGAACAAAGTGAATGCGGGGCGCATAATGCTTGGCCATGGCAACGAGATCATTATCTGGCCGAACACCCAATGATCCCGTGCAAAAGCACATGCCATTGGACGCGCTCGGCACGGCATCAAACAGTATTTGAAAATCAGCCGCGTTTGAAGCCACGCGTGGCAATCCGAAGAGTGAGCGCGGCGGATCATCTGGATGCAACGTAAGCTTCACACCCAGCTTTTCCGCAGCGGGGGTGACTGCTTTCAAAAACTCTATCAAATGTTGACGCAACAGATTGGCACCGATGTTGCGGTACGCCAAAAGCTTGTCACGAAAGCCATCAAGCGACAGCGGCTCGGTGGTGGAACCCGGCAGCGCGCTACAAATCACCATCGTAAGATAGTCAATATCGGCCTGCGTCATCGCATCAAACACAGCTTTGGCACGTGCTTTTGTGACCACGTCATAATCCGCCTCAGCACCGGGCCGCTTCAAAATGTGCAGCTCAAAGGCGGCGAAGCGATAGTTGTCAAATCGCAGGCATGTGGCACCCGTGGGCAAGGTGGCATCCAAATCCGTGCGCGTCCAATCCACCACGGGCATAAAGTTGTAGCAGATAGTTTTGATGTCATTTTTGGCAACGGCTTCGAGACTGGTAATCCAGCCTTCGATGGAAGACTTGGCATTTTTTCCCAAACGTTTTACATCGTCAGGAACGGGAATGCTTTCGACAACTGACCACGCCAACGGTGTGCGCCCTGCTGGTGTTGTCTCAATGAGATTCTTGCGCTCCGCAACCGCATCACTTGTCCACACTTCACCTGGTTTGAACTGGTGCAATGCGCTGACAATTTCTGTGGCACCCGCTTGGCGCACGGCATCAAGGCTGACAGGATCATGCGGGCCAAACCAACGCCAAGCTTGTTTCATTGTTTAACTCCCCGCCTGCTTCAAGTGCAGCGTTTTCAATTAAAGTCGATAAGCCGATTTTGCGAGACCGTAAGCCAATTGCCTGGCAAGTTCATGGGCATCTTCTTCACGCAAACGGTGGGTGGTGACGAGATTGGCCAAGAAGGCACAATCCACCCGACGCGCCACATCATGGCGCGCGGGAATTGAGCAGAAAGCCCGCGTGTCGTCATTAAAGCCAACGGTGTTGTAAAAGCCCGCCGTCTCTGTGGTCATTTCGCGGAAACGCATCATGCCTTCATAGCTATCATGGAACCACCACGCGGGGCCGAGGCGCAAACACGGATAATGCCCCGCCAGTGGGGCCAATTCACGCGCGTAAGAATCTTCATCCAGCGTGAAAATAATGATGGTCAGATTTGGCTCATTGCCCACCACATCAAGCATCGGCTTGAGCGCAGAAACATAGTCGGTCTGGGTTGGAATATCCGCACCCTTATCACGGCCAAAGCGCTCATAGACAATTCGGTTGTGGTTCCGTGCAGAGCCTGGGTGAATTTGCATCACCAAGCCATCATCTACACTCATCTTGGCCATTTCAGTCAGCATTTGTGCGCGGAATAACTCGGCATCAACGGCAGAAGCCGGCGCTGTTGAAACACGCTTAAACAAGGCTTCGGCTTCGGCTTTGGCAAGATTTGCGGTGCGGGCACTGGCGTGGCCATGATCTGTTGCTGTTGCGCCGAAGGTTTTGAAAAACGCGCGGCGCTTGCGGTGTGCATCAAGATAGCCAACCCAAGTGCCCGTATCGCAGCCCGTGATTTTGCCAAACGTTTTGAGATTTTTGTGAAAGCCCTCAAACTCCGGATCGACCACAGAATCTGGCCGATAGGTTGTGACCACTCGGCCCTTCCAACCAGAGGCCTTTATTTTGGCGTGATGGTTCAGCGGATCAAGCGCACTTTCCGTGGTGGCAATCACTTCGATATTAAATCGTTCAAACAAGGCACGCGGGCGATAGGCGGGCGTTTCCAAACGTTCCGCAATGCGGTCATAGATTTTATCGGCATTGGCGGGTGAAAGCGTTTCATTGATATCGAACAGCGTTGAAAATGCATGCTCCAGCCAGAGCCGTGACGGCGTTGCTTGAAACAGATACCAATGCTTTGCAAACAGCTGCCATATAGCGCGTGAGTCCGTTTCTGTGGGGCCGCCATCGATGCGCGGCACGCCCAGTTTTTCCATCGGCACGCCCTGTGAATAGAGCATGCGAAACACATAGTGATCGGGCACAACAAACAAAGTGGCGGGATCTGGAAAGGCATTATTGTCTGCATACCAACTGGGGTCCGTGTGGCCATGGGGCGAAACGATTGGTGCGGCTCTGATGGCAGCGTAAAGATTTCGCGCAATTTCCCTTGCCGTTTTTTCAGCAGGAAACAGGCGATCTGGATGAAGGAATGTCGTGGTTGAACCCATGGTTTTCATTATTCCCGCAAGTGGCAGTTGGGATTTATCTGCACTTCTTACATAACGCGAGCTCTTGCCGGCATCAAAACCCCTAAACCCAGCTATCGCTATAATCTAAAATATGGGCAATTCAAATGGCGACATTTTTTAGTCCCACCAGCGTTGGCGCGTTGTCACCGACTGAAATCGAGATCGTTTGACCTTACACTAGGCAGAGACTGCCTTAAACCGTGAGATGCACTCTCACTTCGTCATTTTGCAGAGCCACTTGATCACCGCTGAGGACTGTTTTTCCGCGATTGAGAATGACGAAATTGTCAGCGAGCCTTTTGGCGAAATCAAAATATTGCTCCACCAGAACGATGGCCATTTCACCGCGATCGCGTAGCAAGGCAATCACTCGCTCTATATCTTTGATGATAGACGGCTGGATGCCTTCGGTCGGCTCATCCAAAAGCAATAGCTTCGGGCGCGTGATGAGCGCGCGCGCAATGGCCAATTGTTGCTGTTGGCCACCGGAGAGATCGCCACCGCGCCGCTGCAACATGGATTTGAGCACGGGAAACAGCTCAAATATTTCGTCTGGCACGTTGCGCATGGCGCGTGGAAGGCAGGCATAACCAGTTTTCAAATTTTCCTCCACCGTGAGCGTGGCGAAAATTTCTCGACCTTGCGGCACCAAGGCGATACCAAATCGCGCGCGTTCTGCTGTGCTTAGCTTTGTAATATCAATGCCTTCGAATTCTATGGTGCCCGATGCAATCGGCTGAAGGCCAGCAATTGCGCGGATGAGACTGGTCTTTCCCACGCCGTTGCGGCCCAACACACAGGTGACCTGGCCCTTTTTCGCAGTCAAGCTGACACCAGATAGCGCGCGACTGGCACCATAATAAACCTCAATCGATTTCACATTCAACATGGTTCACCTGCCCAAATAAACATCAATGACGCGTTGGTTGTTTTGCACGGCATCAAGATTGCCCTCAGCCAGAACCGAGCCTTCGTGCAGCACAGTAACCCGCACACCAAGCGCCCTGATGAAATCCATGTCGTGCTCAACCACCACTACGGCGCTGTGTTGAGCGATATCGCGCAATAGTGCGGCGGTCTTTTCCGTCTCTGCATCCGTCATGCCAGCAACTGGTTCATCGACCAAAAGCAACTCTGGCTCTTGCATCAGCAACATGCCAATTTCCAGCCATTGTTTCTGCCCATGAGACAGGTTGCCAGCCAATCTTTTGGACGCAGCTTCGAGATTGATACGCTTGAGCGTGGCGGCGATCTTGTCACGCCGCGCGCTATCCAAACTCCAGCGCAGCGACGAATGCACTGAGCGGTCTGCTTTCATCGCCAGTTCCAGGTTGTCCCAAACCGTGTGGCGTTCAAACACGGTTGGCTTTTGAAATTTGCGGCCAATGCCGATATTGGCAATGGCTGCTTCGTTCATGCTGGTGAGTGCAAGGTCGCGAAATGCCACGCGGCCTTCGTCTGGTTTGGTTTTGCCCGTGATCACATCCATCATGGTGGTTTTGCCCGCACCATTGGGGCCGATGATGGCGCGCATTTCGCCAGAGCCCACAGCGAGGTTCAGATTGTTGAGTGCTTTGAATCCGTCAAAAGAAACGGAAACAGCTTCGAGATAGAGCAAGGTTTCAGAGATCATTCTGCTGGCTCCATCGCGGAAACATCTTCTGGCTGATTGCGTTTCACCGATGTCCATCCGGCAAAGGCGCCTGCCAAGCCTTTGGGCATGAAAAGAGTCACGCCCACAAACAAGGCACCCAAGGCATAGAGCCAAGCATTAGGAAGAACTCCGGTGAACCAACTCTTGGCGGCATTGACCACGATGGCACCAAGTGCTGCACCCCACAACGTGCCGCGCCCGCCAAAGGCTGTCCAAATCACCGCTTCAATCGAGTTTGCGGGTGAAAATTCAGAAGGGTTGATGATGCCAACCTGTGGCACATAAAGTGCGCCCGCCACCCCCGCCATGATGGCCGAGGCCACAAAGATGAAGAGCTTGTAGTTCTCCACCCGGTAACCCAAAAAGCGCACGCGCGATTCAGCATCACGAATGGAAATCACCACCCGGCCGAATTTGGAATTCACAATCATCCGTGCAAGGACGAAACAGACCCCAAGCGCCAGACATGACAGCATGAATAGAACAGCTCTGGTTCCTGCAGCCTGCACTGAATACCCGAGAATATCCTTGAAATCAGTGAGCCCGTTGTTGCCACCAAAGCCCATGTCATTGCGGAAGAAGGCCAGCAGCAATGCGTAAGTCATAGCCTGGGTGATGATCGACAAATAGACTCCCGTCACACGGCTGCGAAAGGCAAACCAGCCAAATACCAAAGCCAACAGGCCCGGCACCAACGCCACCATGGCCAGCGCAAATGGGAATGATTCAAAGCCATGCCAATACCAAGGCAAGGATTTCCAATTCAGAAACACCATGAAGTCGGGCAATTCCGCGTTGCCATAACTGCCGCGTGAACCAATCTGGCGCATCATATACATGCCCATGGCATAGCCACCCAAGGCAAAGAACGCCCCGTGGCCAAGACTCAAGATTCCGCAAAAGCCCCAAACCAGATCAACACTCAAGGCCAGCAGGGCATAACACATATATTTGCCCAGCAACGTCACGGCGTAATCCGGCAAGTGGAGTGGCGAGCTTATAGGCACTATGAGATTGAGGCTGGGCACCGCAAGGCACACCAGCAAAAGCATAGCGAGAAATATGGCCCCGGCCTTGCCGATGAGCGGCATAAGAGACTTCGTGATCATGCGTCCACCCAGCGCCCTTTGAGTGCAAACAACCCGCGCGGCTTTTTCTGGATGAACAATATCACCGCGATCAGGATGAATATCTTTGCCAGCACAGCGCCCGCGAAAGGCTCAAGAAATTTGTTGGCAATGCCCAAGGTCAGGGCACCAGCCAAAGTGCCCCAGAGGTTGCCCACACCGCCAAAAACCACCACGAGAAATGAGTCGATAATATAATTCTGGCCCAAGTTGGGGCTCACATTGTCAATCTGCGACAGGGCAACACCAGCCAGCCCGGCGATGCCAGAGCCGAGGCCAAATGTGAGGGCATCCACGCGCGAAGAACGAATGCCCATGGCATTGGCCATCGGGCGGTTCTGGGTAACGGCGCGCATCTGCAAACCAATGGAAGAGCGCTTCATCAGAACCATCAGGGCAGCAAAAACCACACAGGCAAAGATCAGAATGGCAATGCGGTTCATGGTCAGCGACAGTCCGCCATTGAGATCAATCGACCCGCTCATCCAGCTTGGTGTTGTGACATCTTTGTTCGTCGGCCCGAAAATGCTGCGCACACCCTGTTGCAGGATGAGAGACACGCCCCAAGTTGCCAGCAAGGTTTCCAGCGGGCGGCCATAGAGAAAGCGAATGATGCCGCGTTCAATGGCTATGCCCATCAAGCCAGACACTGCGAAAGCTGCCGGGATGGCAGCAATCAGTGAATAGCCAGCCAAGCTTGGTACATAAGCTTTGAACAAGAGTTGGGTGACATAAGTTGTGTAGGCGCCAAGCATCACCATCTCGCCATGCGCCATGTTGATGACGCCCATCACGCCAAAGGTGATGGCAAGGCCAATGGCGGCAAGTAGCAAAACCGATGCCAGTGATAGCCCATACCAAATGTTTTGAACCACAGCCCAGGAGCTGAGCGACGTGGCGATCCGGTCTGCTGCATCTTGAGCGTGGGCCTTCAACACGCCATCAACAGTGTCAGCATAGGCGCTGAGCAGGGAGACCGTATCTCGGTCGCTGATCTTGCCGAGGGTCTCAATCGCCGCCAACTTCTCACTTTCAGGCCGATCGCTTTTCAGCGTTGCAGCGGCGGCGGCTGATTTCATCAATGCCAAAATCGCTGGATCTTTTTCCGTGCCGATTGCCTTTTCGAGCGCGGGCAGCGCGCTGGCATCACCGGACTTCAAGATGTTGAGCAGGGCATCCTTGCGCGTCTTGGCATCGCCGCTGAGCAGCGTGAGGCCGCCTTTGGCATTGGAGATTTGTTCGCGCAGCGCGTTGTTGACCTTGATTTTATCAAAGCCGCCCTTGTCAGCGCCGCCAGCATCTGCGCCTGTTGTCGGGTCAAGAAGCTTGAAGTTATCGCCATCGTCCCTGACGATGAAAACCTTGTTGTCAGCCATGCGCACATAAAGATTGCCGTCTGAGAGCGCCTGCAAAACTGGCACAGCGGCAGGGCTGCCGGAACCAACCAGATTGGCAATCGCCGCACCGCGTTCAGCAAAGCTGCCCTGCGCCAAAGCATCAACAAGCGCGCCAGCATCTTGCGCGTAAGATGCTGAGAGCGAGAGCAGCAAAAAGGTTGCGGCAAACAAAAGGCGCTTCAAGGTATTCATGAATCTGATTCCAAAAAATAAGGCCTGGTTGGGGGAGGAATCCAACCAGGCCACGTGTTGAAAACTTTACGCGCCACCGCACTTGTTGGTGACGACGTTGAAGTTTCCGCAATGCAGTGGCTTGCGCCAATCCGCGATCAGGTCTTTTGATCCCGGCAGGTAGTCAGACCATTCTTTGCCAGCGACAAGACCGGTGGTTTGCCAAACAACATCAAGCTGGCCATTGGCTTGGATTTCGCCGATGAATACAGGCTTGGTGATGTGGTGGTTTGGCATCATGGCGGCATAGCCACCCGTGAGGTTTGGCACCGTCACGCCGATGATGGCGTCTTGCACTGCTTCTGAATCTGTGGTGCCGGCCTTGGTGACAGCGGCCACCCACATGTTGAAGCCGATGTAATGGGCTTCCATCGGGTCGTTGGTGGTGCGCTTGTCGTTCTTGGTGAACTTGTGCCATTCCTTGATGAAGGCATCATTGGCTGGCGTCTTGATCGATTCAAAATAGTTCCATGCCGCCAAATGGCCAACCAGTGGTTTGGTGTCGAGGCCTGCGAGTTCTTCTTCGCCCACAGAGAAGGCAACCACTGGAATATCAGTGGCCTTGATGCCCTGGTTGCCGAGTTCTTTATAAAAAGGCACATTGGCATCGCCATTGATGGTGGATACCACCGCAGTCTTTTTGCCAGCACCACCGAATTTCTTGATGTCGCCCACAATGCCTTGCCAATCAGAATGGCCAAATGGCGTGTAGTTGATCATGATGTCATCTTGGGCCACGCCCTTGAGCTTCAGATAGGCTTCAAGAATCTTGTTGGTGGTGCGTGGGTAAACATAGTCGGTGCCGGCCAGAACCCAACGCTTCACGCCGTTGTTCATCAGATAATCAACAGCGGGAATAGCTTGTTGATTCGGTGCAGCGCCTGTGTAGAACACGTTCTTGGAGCTTTCTTCGCCTTCGTATTGCACAGGGTAGAACAGCAAGCCGTTCAACTCTTCAAACACGGGCAACACCGATTTGCGTGACACAGATGTCCAGCAACCGAACACAGCGGCACATTTATCACTGGCCAATAGTCCACGGGCCTTTTCAGCAAACAGCGGCCAGTTTGATGCGGGGTCAACCACCACGGCTTCCAGTTTTTTACCCAGCAAACCGCCCTTGGCGTTTTGTTGTTCGATGAGCATCAGCATCACATCTTTCAGCGTGGTTTCGCTGATCGCCATGGTGCCGGACAGTGAATGTAAAATGCCGACCTTAATTGTCTCGCCCGCAGCAAAAGCAAATTGCGGTGCCATCATCGCGCCAGCCATTGCCCCCAGCGCAATACCTGATTTCAAAAACCCACGTCTATCCATGTCACTCTCCTGTTAATGCAAATTCTGCAATTGAGGAGCTGTGCAACGGGCGTGCCAATTGGTTAATTTCGGTTAATAGCTTGAATTACAATGGATATCTGCACTGATCAAAAAACCATCAAAAGCAAAAATGCCCAAGTTTTCATCTCACTGCGATGGACTCTGCTAAAAAACCAAGCGCAATCAAATATCCAGCGCTTCAATATTTTTGAAAGCCGTGCGCAAAGCTTTCGACCATTCGGTGGAAAGCATTTTGAAATATGGGTCATCAGGCCCGATGCGCTTGGTGTGTTCGATTTTCAATTTGTCGGTTTCATAGGTCAGCAGATCAATCGGCAAGCCCACACTCAAATTTGAGCGCAGAGTGGAATCGAATGAAACCAAAACCATTTTGGCGGCTTCACCCAATTCCATGTCACTGCGTGCCACGCGGTCCAAAATCGGCTTGCCATATTTATGCTCACCGATCTGAAAAAATGGCGTATCCGGCGTGGCCTCAATGAAATTACCTGCGGCATAAATGTTGAACAGGCGTGGCCGCTCAGTGCCGATCTGGCCTGCGAAAATGAAACTTGCCGCAAAGGATTCACCGTTGGCGGTGAGATGGCCTTCGTCCATTTCCTTCACGGTGCGAATGGCATTGCCCACAATATTGGCCGCTTGAAACATGGTCTTGGCAGTTTTTAAAGTTTCGCCATGTTCGGGCGGATGGTCAATTTGCTCTGACAACAAGCTTGTCACCGCTTGGGTCACAGCAAGGTTGCCCGCAGTGAGCAATACGAACAAGCGCTCACCGGGATATTCCCAAGTGTGAAGCTTTTTGAATTTGCCCACATTGTCCACGCCCGCATTGGTGCGGGTGTCAGCGGCCATCACCAGGCCCTTGTCGAGCAAAATTCCCACGCAATAAGTCATCAATTCGATTCCAGTTTTCGTTGGGCCTATTGTTGCGCAATCTCGGCCCGAACTGCAACTGTCAACTGTTCAGTGCCAAAAGCGCCACGGCGGGAGCCTTTGACAGGGGCCACGGCGCTGGCATCCAAACCTGCGGCAAGGCGCACATAGTGTTCGGTGGGGCATTGGCCATTGGCGGCGTCAAAGCCAACCCACCCCAAGTCTGGGATCAGCAGTTCTGCCCATGCATGGGCGGCGGCTGATGATGCGCCAATTCCCGTGATCAGATAGCCAGTCACATAGCGGGCTGGAGTTTTCTGCGCGCGGGCCAAGCCAACCAAAACATGCGCATGGTCTTGGCACACGCCGCGCCCGGCGGCGAAGGCCTGGGCTGCTGTGGTTTCCGCCACTGAGGTGCCGACTTCATAAGCGATTTTGCCATGCACGAATTGCATCAACTTATGGGCATGTTCCAGCGCATCGCCATTGGTTGGAAACATTTCAAGAGCCGCTGACATGGCACTATCGAGTTCTGTTGTTTCCGTTTGGCGCAGGTAAATTTGATCAGGCAGATTGTTTGCCAGCCCGCGCACCACACCGGAACTATCCATAGTCTCTATCTCGCCCTCGGCAATGATGCGGTAATTGCGGTCAACAACATCAGCGGTCACCAAATGCACACGGTTGCCAAAGCCATCCACATAGCTGAGGGCATTTTCAATGCCGGGGGCAGAGATTTTCCAACTGATGGTTTTTTGTGTGGTGAAGTCACTTGGTGTCAAATGCAGGCGCTGCACCAGGTGGGTGGGGTGCGCATCGTAGTGATAGGTGGTTTCATGGTGGATGTTGATACGCATGGCACTCACGGAAAATGATAGGTTTGCGCGATGCTGGCTGAGAGCGCGCGATTGCTGGCTACAAAGTCAGTTATGTATTCATGCAGGCCAGATTGAAAAATGTCATCCATCTTTCCGGCGCGCAGCTTGGCCAGCGATTGGCCCACCATGTCATGGCATTTATAACGTTTGCCGTGGATATTGGCCAAGCCTTCCAATGCGGTATTGATCCATTGATAGCTGAACACCAGCGAACGCGGCATCTGTTCGCGTAAAATCAGAAACTCCGCCACCAGCCATGGGCGATAGCGGCTGTCATGGTAAAACCAACGATAGGCGCGGTGGGCGGAAACGCTGCGCAAAATTTGCGCCCATTGTTGCACATCAACCTCCGAGCCTACGTCCGAAGGCTTGGGCAAAAGGATGAAATATTTCACATCCAGAATGCGTGCCGTGTTGTCAGCGCGTTCAATAAAATTGCCCAGTTGGCTGAAATAATAGTTCTCATTGCGCAGCATGGTGCCCAACACCGCGCCGCGAAAAGACATGGAGCGGTGCTTCACCCATTCCAGAAATTCCGGAAGGCGGTCGGCACTGAGATCAGTGGGCTTGACGGCCACCAATTCATTCCATGTGGCATTGATGGTTTCCCACACATCGCGCGTCAAAGCCGTGCGCACCGCACGGCAATTGTTGCGCGCGGTGCGCACCGCTGATTTGATGCTGGAAGGATTGCTTTCATCAAACACGAGATAATCAACAACCTGTTCGGCGCTAATCTCTTCATGCTTGGAATCATAACCTTCCGCACAGGCAGCGCTCATCAAGGTTGAGCGCCATTCGTCGCGGTGGCCTTCAATGGCGCCGGGCATCAAGGAAATGCGGTGGCCCACTTCAAGCAGGCGCGCCATGTTTTCAGCCCGCTCCATATAGCGTGACATCCAGAACAGTGAGGAAGCGGTGCGTCCGAGCATTAGTCCTCCAAAACCCAAGTGTCTTTGGTGCCACCGCCTTGGCTGGAATTCACCACAAGAGAACCCTCTTTCAAGGCTACGCGGGTGAGGCCGCCACGGGTAATGCGCACCTGATCGCCTGATAGAACAAATGGCCGCAAATCCACATGGCGCGGGGCAATGCCTGCATCAACATAAGTGGGCACCGCAGACAGTGCCAACGTGGGCTGGGCAATATAATTGGAGGGCCGCGTTTTCAATTTCGCCCGAAAGTTTTCGATCTCAGCCTTCGAAGAGGTTGGCCCCACCAACATGCCATAGCCGCCAGAGCCGTGAACTTCTTTCACCACCAATTCATGCAGATGTTCGAGCACATAGGAAAGTGAGCTGGCGTCACTGCACCGCCAGGTCGGCACATTCTTGAGCAGCGGTTTTTCGCCCGTGTAGAACTCAATCACATCGGGCAAATAGGTGTAGATCGATTTGTCATCAGCGATGCCAGTGCCGGGCGCGTTGACGATGGTGACACGGCCCGCGCGGTACAGATCAATCAGGCCGGGAATGCCGATGGTTGAATCAGCGCGGAATGACAAGGGATCGAGATAAGCATCATCAATGCGCCGATAGATCACGTCCACGCGCTTTGGCTCTTGGGTGGTGCGCATATAAAGATAGCCGTCGGACACAAACAGATCGCCACCTTCACAAAGCTCTACGCCCATTTCATCTGCCAGAAAGGCATGCTCAAAAAAGGCCGAGTTAAAAATACCGGGAGTCAAAACCACAATGGTCGGCTCACCCTTGCAGGCCGGCGGGGCGACACTCTCCAGCGTTTTGCGCAACATGGCAGGATAACCATCCACGGGTGCCACGCGCTGTTCGGAGAACAACTTGGGGAAAAGGCGCATCATCGCCTCGCGGCCTTCCAGCATGTATGAAACACCTGAGGGCGTGCGGCAGTTATCTTCCAGCACGTAAAAGTCGTTTTCAGATACCCGCACCAGATCAACGCCGGTGATGTGGGCATAAATGCCGCGTGCCGGGTTCACGCCCACCATGTCGGGCACAAAGGCGGCGTTTTGCACAATCACTTCCGCAGGAATGCGCCCGGCGCGGATGATTTCCTGGCGGTGATAGATATCATACAGAAAAGCATTCAGCGCTCGCACCCGCTGTTCAAGGCCTGCCGAAAGCTTGCGCCATTCATGGCCCGAAAATACCCGCGGAATAATGTCAAATGGGATCAAGCGTTCTGATGACTCTCCATCCCCGTAAACTGCAAAAGTGATGCCTTGGCGGCGGAATATGTTTTCCGCTTCCGTCTTGGCGCGCTCAACATCGTTCGGTGCGATTGTTTTTAGCCATGCCGATACCTGCGCATAGGCTGGCCTTGACGCATCCGCACTTTCGCCCATTTCGTTGAAGAACTTAGTCATCGCGCCCCATTTGTATTTTGATGATTACGTGCCTTTTTTTGGCAATTGGCAAGTGTGACGTATTAGCTCTCCTGGAATTGTGAAGACCTACCTTTCAAACCCTTCGTTGGGTAAAATAATGCCAATCGATGCCCACTTGGTCTATGAGAGAGGCAACGCCCGTGCCAGTTGGCTTTCACATTGGTTTAGTGAATTATTTCATGGTCTTATCCATTCTCTTCGAGACAAGGCGTAATATTTCCGACAAGAATCCTGCTTAAAAATCTTTCACATTTTTAAAATCGATCAAAAACTGGGCACCGCCAAGTTTTGATCGGGGTGAAGGCACGGAGGCGTTGTTCTCAGGTTGGTTGGCTTTAAATTATTGGAACTGATTTATTCAGCCGTGTTACACCCAAAGCATCGGGTGCACATTTTGGGCGCAATCGACAGAGAGGCATGAAGCTCCCGCCCCGTCTCAGGGATGCCAACATGCAACAAAATGGCGAACTTTACTTAAGCAATCTTCTCCTCGCCTCGATTTCACAATCCAATTTTCTTCGCATGGGTGACCATTTCGAAGAGGTTGACCTGGACTTGCACCAGGTTCTTCACAGCGCGGGCGCGGCGATTGAGCATTTGTATTTTCCCACGTCCGGGATTTGTTCAGTCATCGTACGAGCGGGAGATGGCCTTCTGCTGGAAGCTGGCATTATTGGCAAAGAAGGGGTGGTTGGGTTGTCACTTGCCCTGTTTGTTGACGAGTCACCATTTGAAGTGATTGTGCAGTTGCCGGGCCGGGCATTGCGGATTTCACGCGATGCCTTTTTGGAAATGCAAAATTCAAACCTGCATTTTAGAAACACCATCTTGCGCTATATCTATATTTTCATGATCCAAACAGCGCAGACCGCGTTGGCCAATGGCAAACTTACAATACAAGAGCGTTTGGCGCGTTGGCTTTTGATGTGTCACGACAGGGCGGATGCGCGCGAATTCATCATGACCCACAAATTTCTGTCAACAATGTTAGCAGTGCGGCGCGCTGGGGTGACCACCGCACTGCAACATCTCGAAAGCAAGAGTGCTATAAAATCAACGCGTGGCAAAGTGAAAATCATCAATCGCGCGGTGTTGGAGCAACTGGCCAATTCAGCCTATGGCAAGCCAGAAGCAGAACATCGGCGGCTGATTGGCGCTGGTATTTTCTGATTTTTCTGTCAGCAAAATGCCAAGTAAACAGTCTGAATACGGCCACCATCCATATTTCCCCTAAACCGAGCCTATTTAAACAACCTGAAGCAGAATCTGTACGCTTGCGCACATACCATGGACGGCATTCAATCGTAATGCTTTGGATTGTATGGCGTTGTAGCATCAAGCTCTCGCCCCTGATTGAGAAAAACAAAAAATGCCTTTGGGCCATGGGCAAGCTTCAAATAATCTTCTGCTAAAGGCAATTCGCCAGGAAGACCTCATTGAACTAAAACGGCATTTTCTGATGGTGGATCTGAACCTTCATGAGGTTCTCCAAGAGGCGCATAAGCCAGTCAACTTTCTCTATTTTCCAACGTCTGGCGTTTGCTCAATCATCGCACTTGGCACAGATGGGGCGCGCATTGAAGCGGGTCTGATTGGTAGGGAGGGCGTGGTTGGATTGTCTGTCGCGCTGGCGGTAGATGAGGCACCCTTTGATGTTGTGGTGCAAGTGCCTGGCCGCGCCATGAGAATATCGCGCACTGAGTTTGTTAGAATACTGGAAGTCCATCCGGAATTTCGAAAAATCATCCTGCGCTATGCTTATGTCTTTATGGTGCAGACTGCGCAGACCGCCTTGGCCAATGGCAAGCTCACCATTCAGCAGCGCTTGGCGCGCTGGCTTCTCATGTGCCAAGACCGTGTGGATGCACCTGAATTTGTTATGACCCATCAATTCTTGTCCGTGATGCTTTCGGTGCGGCGGCCTGGCGTGACCACGGCTTTGCAAACTCTCGAAAGCAAGGCGGCGATTAAATCAATGCGCGGCAAAATTCGAATTCTTGATCGGGCGATGCTTTTGCAATTCGCAAAAAGTGCCTATGGCGAGCCTGAGCGCGAGTATCAGCGTCTGCTTTCTGTCAAAAAGCCTTGATCGCCAGATACGCCTGCTGTTTTGCAGGGCCAGATTTTCGTTTCATTGCGTAGAACTTGAACGTACGATTTCATACACAATGTCGACGATTTCGTTTATGCGTGACTAAGTTACCGCGAGTTGCAACGCTGTGGGCGTTCAAAATCAAACAAACCCCACAGGCCTATCCACTAACCATTAGATCGCCTTTTAAACGAGGCGCATTTTGAGGATTTGAGGGAGCGCACCGTTGAATCATAACTCTTCAATGCCTGTGGCGCAAAAATGTCAAAACTGCCTGATTCACAAGACGGGCATTTGCAATTTTGTCGATGGCGCAACCCATCTTGAACTCAAACGCTATTCCCATTTTCGCAGCTATGCTGAAGGTGAAACCGTTTTCTCTGAAGGCGTTGAAACAGGAATTGTGGGCCGCGTGGTGAGCGGAACACTGAAGCTGGTCAGCGCGCTGGCTGATGGGCGGCAACATATTGTGGGCCTTATTCAAGCTGGCGAGATGTTTGGCCGCGTGTTTGATGGCAATTCTCCCTTTGCCATAGAGGCCGCAACAGATGCGACGCTGTGCTGCTTTGAACAGCGGGTTTTTGACACCATTGTGGTGCGTAATCCGAAATTGGAACAAGAGCTTCTGTTGGTGACGCTGGATGAGCTTGATGCCGCGCGCGATTGGATTATGTTGCTCGGATGCCAGCATGTGATTGAGCGTGTTGCAACCTTCCTGTTGTTGGTGTTGCGTCACCAAAACCAGATCGCAAACGCTCACACGAAGCAACCGGCACCCCCCATAGTCACATTTCCGATCAACCGCCGCGACATCGCCGCCTATCTTGGCACCACGACTGAAACCATCAGCCGTTCTCTGCACACATTGGCGCAGCAGGGCATGATCCGGATTGTTGATCATCAAAGCTTTGAGATCACGCAAGTAAAAGCGCTAACGGAATTGGCGGGGCGCGAGGATATTCTCACACTTCCGCGAAAACACATGAACCCAGCGGTTCAAAAACTTTCAGACCAGCATCAATTGTTGTTGGACATTGACGAATTGACAACTGGTGAGCAAGGCCACAGAGACTGAGCAATTGCAACATCGGCAACAAGATTTTCTCATCCTTGACGAGCATCAATGACCAATTTCATTTTTTAGGCAATCAATGATTCGTCATCAATAGGGACGGTGACTTCATTTGTGATCGAAACGGAAGATTTCATTCTCAAATTGTCATACACCCTTCGAACTTTTCTGAAATTATACGGCCTGTTTCATCGTCGACGTGACCAACTTGCAACCAGTCTTATCAATTGTGTGGGAGTTCAAACGTGCGCAATATTCATATTGAAAATCTCCAGCCCTTTTTGGGCAAGCCTGCGGTGATTTGCACCAGTTCCTTCCCCTGTGCAAACAAGGGGTTTGCGAACACCGCTTCGATAGCGCTCGTGAAGGAGTTGACCCTTCGTGAGCTGCTGGATGACCCCCTGGTTCAAGACGTAATGCGCAGCGACAATGTCTCGCGCCTTGACGTGGTGCGGGCTTACTATTTCGAGGCCGCGTGAGTTATTTGATTTGGGCCAGATTATTTGCCGAAGCGCTCGTCAAAGGCGTATCCTGTGGCGCGCACGGTGCGTACAGGATCGGGCTCCTTGCCGCGCGACAGGGATTTGCGCAACCGCCCAACATGCACATCCACGGTGCGTTCGTCGACAAATGCGTCCCTGCCCCAGACCGTATCCAGCAATTGGGCGCGTGAATAAACCCGGCCCGGGTTTCTCATCAACTGTTCAAGCAGGCGGAATTCAGTTGGTGACAGGTTGATGTCGCGTTGCCCACGGCTGATGCGGCGCGTGGCGCGGTCCAACACCAGATCACCCGCCACAAGTTGATCAGCAACTGATTCAGGATTGACGCGGCGCAGAATGGATTTGATGCGCGCCAGAAGTTCTGGCACCGAGAAAGGTTTAACCAGATAATCATCGGCACCAGTGGCAAGGCCTCGCACACGTTCTGCCTCTTCGCTGCGCGCAGTGAGCATGATGATCGGGATATCGCGGGATTCAGGCTTGGCGCGCACCAACCGACAAACTTCAATGCCAGAGATGCCCGGCAACATCCAATCCAGCAGGATGAGATCAGGGCGCTCATCTGCGATCATGAAGGCCGCATCTTCACCATGTGCTGAACAGCGCGCACGGTAGCCCTCTGCCTCCAGATTATATTTGAGAAGCTGCTGGATCGGCTCTTCATCTTCAATGACGAGGATCGACGCACCCATGATTATTTCACTTCCGTTGTCATCATCGCGGTCACGTCCTTTTTGGGGCGGCTCTCGCTGATGGTTTTGCCGTGGATGAGATAATGGATATTTTCGGCGATGTTGGTGGTATGATCGCCAATGCGCTCAAGGTTCTTGGCACCAAACAGCAAGTGGGTGCAAAGGCTGATGTTGCGCGGGTCTTCCATCATATAAGTGAGAAGTTCGCGGAAGATGGAATTGTAGAGCGCGTCCAAATCCTCATCAGAGCGCCACACAGCCATGGCCTCGGCATCATCTCGCCTTGCATAGGCATCCAGAACGTTCTTGAGTTGGCCCTGCGCCATTGTGCCCATGCGAGCAAGCCCTGCAGACAGGCGGCGCGGCAAAGGCTCTGAGATTGCGTGTGTGCGCTTTGCGGTGTTCTTGGCCAAGTCACCGATGCGCTCAATGTCTGATGACACACGAATGGCCACCATGATTTCACGCAAATCTTGCGCCATGGGCTGGCGCTTGGCGATGGTGAGAATGGCGCGCTCCTCTATTTCTCGTTCCAGATCGTCCAATTGATCATCCCGCGCAATCACTTGATCGGCCAGCACCACATCACGCCGCGATAGCGCGGTGATGGCATTGTCGAGTTGCTCTTCAACGATGCCGCCCATGGAGGCCAACATGGTGGTCAGCGTGGTGATTTCGTTGTCATAGGCTTTGACGATGTGATCTGGCATGAAAATCTCCTCAGCCGAAACGGCCAGTAATGTAATCTTGGGTGCGCTTGTCTTTGGGGCTGGTGAACATTTCATCGGTGTCGCCGCATTCAACCAATGTGCCCAGATGGAAGAAGGCCGTGAGCTGCGAAACGCGCGCCGCCTGTTGCATGGAATGGGTGACTATGACGATGCAATAATTCTGTTTCAGTTCGTCGATGAGTTCTTCAATGCGGGCCGTGGCGATGGGATCAAGCGCCGAACATGGCTCATCCATCAGAATAACTTCCGGGTTTACCGCAATGGCGCGGGCGATGCACAGACGCTGCTGCTGGCCGCCAGAAAGGCCGGTGCCAGAAGCATCCAGCCGATCTTTGACTTCCTCAAACAGACCAGCTTTTTTCAGGCTGTTCACCACCATTTCTTCAAGATCAGTCTTGTTCTTGGCGAGGCCATGAATGCGCGGGCCATAAGCCACGTTTTCAAAGATGGATTTCGGAAATGGGTTCGGCTTCTGAAACACCATGCCCACATGTGAACGTAACTGAACCACGTCAACATCTGAGGCATAAATGCTCTTGTCATCGAGCAGAATGTCACCCGTCATACGGCAACCCGCAATGGTGTCATTCATGCGGTTGATGGAGCGCAGGAAAGTTGATTTGCCGCAGCCCGATGGCCCGATGAAGGCTGAGACGGCACGGTCGGGGATCTCCACCCACAAATCCTTGATGGCGTGTTTTTCACCATAATAGATATCCACGTGGCGCGCTGAAATGCGCGTCTCGCGCTGCTGCATGATGCGCGGCAAATTCATGTTCAGTTTCTGATCCATTTTCATACTCACCAGCGGCGTTCATATTTGCGGCGCAAATAAATTGCTCCCGCGTTCATAATAAAAGAGAAGACCAACAGAACAATTGTGGCCGCACCCGTGCGTTCCACAAAACCGCGTTCAGCCGATGTGGCCCACATATATATTTGAATGGGCAAGGCCGTTGCCGGTTCCAGAATAGATTTCGGCGGATCAATAATGAAGGCCACCATGCCGATCATCAACAGGGGTGCGGTCTCACCCAGCGCACGCACCAGACCGATGATGGTGCCTGTCAGAATGCCAGGAATCGATAGCGGCAAGATGTGATGGAAAATCACCTGCATCTTAGAGGCACCAACGCCTAGGGCTGCTTGTTTAATGGAGGGCGGAACCGAGCTGATGGCGGCACGCGTGGCAATGATGATGGTGGGCAGCGTCATCAGCGTCAGCACCAAACCACCCACCAATGAGGCCGAACGCGGAAGGCCAAAACCATTGATAAAAATTGCCAAGCCCAACAAGCCAAACACGATGGATGGAACAGCAGCGAGATTGTTGACATTCACTTCAATCAAATCCGTCCAGCGGTTCTTGGGAGCAAATTCGTCTAGATAGATCGCAGCCGCCACACCCAGTGGCACAGCCAGGATCAACACCGTCAACATCATGTAGATCGTGCCGATAAAGGCCACCCACAGGCCCGCCGTTTCAGGCTGGCTTGACGCGCCCGCTGTAAACAGTTTGGTATTGAAATCTTTGGTGACTTTGCCGTCTTTGGCCAAGGCATCAATCCAGCCCAATTGCTGGTCATTCACCTGGCGGTCTGCTTCTGGCACATTGCGGTTGATCGTGCCTTTCATGATGGCATCAACATTGTCTGACGCCGTCAGCACCACTTCCCTGGTTTGGCCAATGATCGAGGGATTGGCGATCACAAGGTCGCGCAATTCAGTGTCCGCTGAATGCGAAACCAGATCCATCACGCGCTTGCGGGCCGGCTTGTCAGTTGGTGCAATTTGCAAGGCCGTTGTAAGCGCGGTCTTGACCAGTGATTGATAGTCTGCGGCCGTGAGTGTGTCTTCGATCTTGGTGCCGTCTGGATCAATGATGCTGGCGTCAAAGTTGACGGGAACAGTGATATGCGTCTGCTTGAAAGCGCTATAGCCTTTGCTGATGATTGATCCGAAAAGTACAAAGATTGCGAGGAAACAGAAGGTGATTGCCGCAACGCCATAGGCACGGAAACGCCATTCGGCATTGCGGCGGCTTTTAAGTCTCGCGGCATAGGCGGAAGATGTTTTGATGGCTGCGTCAGTCATTCATATTGCTCACGATATTTGCGCACGATGTGCAAAGCTAAAATGTTGAGGCCGAGCGTGAAGATGAACAGTGTCAAGCCCAGAGCAAAGGCAACCAATGTTTGCGGCGAATTGAATTCAAGATCGCCGGTGAGCTGGCTTACAATTTTAACAGTGATGGTGGTGACGGGTTGAAACGGATTGGCGGTGAGATTGGCCGCAATGCCTGCGGCCAGAACCACGATCATGGTTTCACCAATGGCGCGTGAGACGGCAAGCATGACAGCACCCACAATGCCCGGCAAGGCAGCAGGCAGCACCACCCGCTTGATGGTTTCAGATTGTGTGGCCCCCAAGCCGTAGGAACCTTCGCGCATGGCATTGGGCACGGCGCTGAGAATGTCGTCTGAGAGCGATGATACAAAAGGGATGATCATCACGCCCATGACAAAGCCAGCGGACAGAACTGAGTTTGGCGAGATCGTCAATCCAGCTGCAGCACCGGCATGTTGCAGGAATGGCCCAAAGGTGGTGAGCGCGAAGAAGCCGTAAACGATTGTTGGAATGCCTGCGAGAATTTCCAACGCGGGTTTGGTGAAACTGCGCATGCGGCGAGAGGCATATTCTGCCATATAGATTGCTGAGACAAGCCCAATGGGCACAGCCACAAACAAGGCCACGATGGTGATAAAAATTGTGCCCCAAAGCAACGGCAACAGGCCGAATTGGCCGGAACTTCCGGTGGCACCTGCTGCTGAAAAGCGCGGGTCCCACACTGTGCCGAACAGGAAATCAGTGATGCGAACCGATTCAAAAAAGTGAATGCTTTCAAAAAGCACTGATAACACAATGCCTACGGTGGTGAGCACGGCAACACTGGATGCGGCCATCAAGGCATAGCGAAAAATCTCTTCCACTTGGTTGCGACACCGCAGCGCGGGAGACTGTTTCATCCATGCAAATGCAAAGCCCAGCGTGGCAACCAAGAGACTGGCGATTGCGAGCCCGATTTGGCTGGCTTGGTTGAGCTTGGCCTGGCCCAATGCAGCATCAACAACAAGGCTGGTGGGCGGCGAGGCAAGCTGGATTTTCTTCTTTGCCATCAAATTTGTGGCTGCTTCACCGCCGGCGCGCAGGGTGGTCAACTCATCAGGTGCAAGTATTGCAATATTCTGCGACAGGCTGACGATGGCGCTGGTGATCAAAGATTGGTCACCAACAGGCAGCGCCTTCACATCTGCGGGCAGCTCGGCAACCAGGCGCGATTGCACATAATAATGGGAAGCAAACAGCCACGCACCAACCAAGATGCAGGGCAAAAGGCTTGTGGCGAGCGCAAAATACAGGCCGTGATAGACTGGCAGAGAATGAACAGCTTGGCCGCTATTGCGCATCTGCTTGGAACGGAAGCTGCCAATAAAATAAGCGGCCACTCCTAACCCAATCAAAAGCAAGAATAGAATTGACGGTTGCATCTCATCCTCGGGGTGCATCCACCCATGCATATTCCAACTTAACTTATAGAGCGATCGTGGAGCACGACAAACACCGTCGCCGCGCTCCACAATCATCAGGCAACGAGCTTACTTGCTCATCGTAGTTCCGGCTTTCACCAGATCCTGAACCGATTTCAATTCAGCTGCTGGTGAAGGAACCAGACCTGCCTCAGCAAGTGGGCCTTCAGCGCCAGCAACTTTGGTGGATACGAAGTAATTGGCATATTCCATGATGCCAGGAACGACGCCAACATGTGCCTTCTTGATGTAGAAGAACAAGGGGCGTGATACTGGATATTTGCCTGAGGCAACAGTTTCAACCGATGGCACAACGCCAGCAACCGAAGCGACTTTCAGCTTGTCAGCATTGTTCTGGAAGAATGAAAGACCGAACACGCCAACAGCTTGCTTGTTTGTTGCCAAACGAGCCAGCGTTTCTGGATAGTCACCATCGATATCAACCGAAACGCCGTCCTTGCGCATTTTCACGCAGGCCTTGGCCGCATCTTCTTTGGACATGCCGCCAGCGATGTAAGCAGCGTCACCCTTGTTGGCCACGCAACCCGCGTTGAGAACATTGAGTTCGAACACTTCGCGTGTGCCGTGCTTTTCACCCGGAACATAGGCCAGAATTGGCATATCTGGCAGGGACGCGTTGACTTGCTTCCAAGTCTTGTTTGGGTTGGCAACCATCTTGCCATCAGCGCCTGGAACCTGTGCAGCCAGCGCAAGGAAGAGGTCAGACTGGGTGAGCTTCACGTCGCCCACGGATTTATCGAAGGCAAATACGATACCATCATAACCGAACTTCACTTCGATCACATCCTTCACGCCGTTGGTGGCGCAGGTGGCCAATTCGTCAGCCTTGATGGGGCGCGATGAGTCTGCGATGTCGATGGTTTCTTCGCCAACGCCTTGGCAGAACTGCTTGATGCCAGCGCCTGAACCGCCTGATTCAACAACTGGGGCTTTGAATTTTGGGTTGGCCTTTGGGAAGGCTTCAGCAACGATTTGTGCGAAAGGCAAAACGGTTGAAGAACCGGCAATGTGCACTTGATCGCGAGCCGCAAAAGCTGGCGAAATGGAAAGTGCGATAAGGCTGGCGGCGATTGCGATACGGGTCATAAATTTCTCCTGTCGTGAATGACGACTGGGCTTGTAGGTTTCACGCAAGACACTTTTGCGACATCAAAGGCACAGTTTTATGACATCTTAAGATATTGATATTGTTTATTTACTTATTATTCTGCAATACAATCGTGAAATTGCTGCCCTGGCCTATCTCGGATTCAATCAGCAGTTTGCCGCGATGTCTGTTGATGATGTGCTTTGAAATGGCCAGCCCGAGGCCAGTGCCACCACGGCTTCGGCTGTCTTGCACATTCACCCGGTAAAATCTTTCCGTCAGGCGGGGCACGTGGTGCGCGGCTATACCGGGGCCGTGATCGCGCACGCTTAATTCAACAGTGTTTTCCAGCGCGCGGCCAATCACATCTATGCGCTTGCCAGAGGCACCATATTTTATGGCGTTCTCCATCAGATTATAGATGACTTGCGATAGTTGCTGCGCATCACCAATCACCGGCAGCGTGGCGGGAAGAACCATTCTTATTTCACAGTCGACGTCTTTGGCGGTAGCAATCAAGAGATCGCGCGACTGCCTTGCAATTTGCGCCAGATCAGCCTTTTCGTTTGGGGCCACATGCTCGCTGATTTCAATGCGGCTGAGCGACAGCAGATCATCAATCAGCGCAGCCATGCGGTCTGCCTGGGCTTTCATGATGGTCAAAAACTGATCGCGCGCCTTGGGGTCATTCTTGGCGGAACCTTGCATGGTTTCGATAAAGCCAGAAAGCGTGGCCAAGGGCGTGCGCAATTCATGGCTGGCATTGGCCACAAAATCACTGCGCATGCGTTCAATGTTTTCCACATGGGTGAGATCGCGGATCGAAAGCAAGGCACAAGTGCCGCCCAGTGGTGAGACATGAACATCAAACGAGCGCGCAATGGGGCCGCGCAGTTGATACTGGACTTTTGCGGTTTTCTGTTCAGTCAACGCATCAACGGTTGCCTGCAAAACAGCGGGAACGCGCAACACAAATGACAAGTGCTTATCCAGAAGGGTTGAAGCAAACATTGTCTCTGCCGCACCATTGCTGGCCACAATGATCTTCTCTTGGTTGATCACAATGACAGGGTCAGGAAGCCCGGAAATGATTGCTGCTATATCTTCGCGGTTGAGAAGCTTGTTCATCAGGCCAGATTCATACCAAGCTTTGGTCGTTTGTGCGACGCTTCTCCTGAAAAATAAAAAATGACGATGGGGTCGTAACTGTCACGCCATCGTCATTGGAGTGAGCAGGCGCCTAGTCTGATGGCCCGATGATGGTCTGGTCATAGTCCACCAGCGCACCCGTCATCACACCAGAGATCGGCGAGATCATATAAGTGACGAGGTGGGCCAATTGCGCTGGCTTTACCAGTTGGCCCATGGGCTGGTTGGCTTCGGCCAAGGCCAGCCAATTGTCGGGCGCGTTGTGCCACTTTTTCTGCACGAGGTCTTCGCCCTCGGTATCCATCCAGCCTGGCATGACGGCGTTTACCCGAATGCGGTTCTTGCGGTAGGCGTAAGCGGCGTTTTTGGTGACGCCAGCAAGAGCAGCTTTGGATGCCGCGTATGGTGTCAGAAACGGCTGACCGCCGTGGCCAGACATGGACAGCACATTGACGATGGAACCTGGTTGTTTGGCCTCCAGCAAGCCTTTCACCACACCTTGCATCAACAACATCGGGCCAAGTACATTGGTGTGGAAAATGAAGTCGAAATTTTCTTTGGTGGTTTCAATCAATGACGCGCGGGCCGATGTGGCAGCGGCGTTGACCAGCGCATTGATGGTGCCGAAGGTTTTGGCGGCTTGTTCAACGGCGGCGAGGCCTGCCTTTTCATCTGAAATATCCGCACTGATGAAAATAGCTTTGGCGCCCGCTGCTTCCAACTTCGCAACAGCCTTGGCACCCTTGGCTTTGTCGCGGCCAATAAGGGCGATGGATGTGCAGCCTTCCGCCACCAGTTGATTGGCAATGGCAAAGCCGATGCCTTGGGCACCGCCGGTGACAATGGCTTTGGTTGCAACATTTTGAGCTGGTTGCATATTTAAATCTCCAAACTTTTAAAATCGCGCTTAGCTGGTCTTGCGACGCTTGTTCTGGCGGTTCTGATCAATCACAACGGCAGCTACAATGATGATGCCCTTGACGATCTCCTGGTAGTAAGCGCCCACCTGCAAGAAGGTGAAGCCAGATGTCACCACGCCGAGAATGATGGTGCCAATGACTGTGCCCGTGATGCGACCCACGCCGCCGGCCAGCGATGTGCCGCCGATAACGCAAGATGCAATCGCATCTAATTCATAGCCCACGCCCATGCCGGGTTGGGCGGATTCCGCGCGTGCCGCTGTCATCACAGCGGCAAGGCCTGAGAGCAGGCCAGCAATGGTGTAAACCTTGATCAAGTGATTGCCGATGTTGATGCCCGAAACGCGTGCGGCTTGTGGGTTTGCGCCGATGGCATAAGTGAATTTGCCATAGCGGGTATAAGTCATCAAAATATGGAAGATCACGGCCACGACGAGGAACACAATGACCGGGCGAGGCACGGGAAAGCCCATGATCGGAAAGCTGTGGCCAAACCAGCTGAAGCTGTCAGTGAGCAAGGCCACCGGTTGACCAAGTGTGTACCATTTGGCGAGGCCTCGCGCTGAAACCATCATGCCCAATGTTGCGATGAATGGCGGAATTTTGGTTTTGGCGATGATGAAGCCGTTGATCCAACCAAGCACGGCACCAAGCGCCAGGCCAACCGAAATGGCCCATAGAGGGTTGAGATCAACCCAGCCGAGGCTTCCGAAAACCGCCCGCTCGTTGGTGGCAACTTGCGCAAAACTTGCCGCAACCATGGCTATGAATCCAACCATAGAGCCTGATGAAAGGTCTACGCCTGCTGTGATGATGACTTGCGTCACACCTATCGCGATGATGCCAGTGACTGCAACCTGCAGCACGATGATTGACAGGCGTTGCTTGTTGGCCACAAAACTCTGGCCGATAAAGTACCAGCCCAAGAGTTCAAAAACCAAAACGATGCCGAACAGCACCAGCAGAATCGAAACCTCAGGCGGCAAGCGGCGCACCTTTTTCAAACCGGTGAGCGATTTGCCCGCGTCTTGTTGAACATCCGTCATTTTAAAACTCCCCGCCCCATCAATGAGACGCCAATTCCATAATTTTCACTTGATCTGCATCTTTGCGATCAAGGAATCCAGTCACACGGCCTTCGTGCACCACCATGATGCGGTCACTCATGCCCAGCACTTCGGGCATTTCAGACGAGATCATGATGACGGCCACACCTTGGCCCGCCAGTTGTGAAACCAGGCGGTGAATTTCCGCCTTGGCACCCACATCGATACCACGCGTTGGCTCATCCAAAATCAGAATGCGTGGCTCGGTCAAAAGCCAACGCGCGATCAGAACTTTCTGCTGATTGCCGCCCGAAAGATTCATGATCGGCTCTTGCATATCCGGCGTGCGCACCCGCAAAGTTTGCGCCATGACTTCTGAGTCTTTTGACAACTGCTTTTGTTGCACGAAACCATAATTCACATAGCGACTTTGCAGCACCGCCATCTGCGTGTTGTCTTGAATGTCCAATAACAAGAAACAGCCGGTGTCTTTGCGATCTTCAGTCAAAAAAGCCATGCCGTTTTGCATCGCCATGTTGGGCGATTTGATTGCGATTTTCTTGCCGTCAATTTCAATGGTGCCGGAGCTGGCGGGCGTTACACCGAACAGGGTTTCGGCAATGTTGGAGCGGCCCGAGCCCACCAGGCCCGCGATTCCGAGAATTTCGCCCTCACGCACTTCAAATGACACGTCTTTGAATATGCCATTCAAAGTTAACCCTTTGACCGACAGCTTCACCTTGCCAATCGGCACGGTTTCCTTGGGGAACATCTGAGTGATTTCGCGGCCCACCATCATGCGAATGATTTCATCGCGTTTGACTTCAGTGGACAATTTGGTGGCGATGTATTTACCGTCGCGGAAAACTGAAACTTCATCGGCAATGTCAAACAGCTCACTCATCTTGTGGGTGATGTAGATGATGCCTTTGCCCTCAGCCTTCAGGGCGCGGATAATTTGAAACAGATGTGACACTTCTTTTTCGGTGAGTGCTGAAGTTGGCTCATCCATGATAAGCACGTCTGAATTGAATGAAACAGCCTTGGCAATTTCTACCATCTGACGGTTGGCCACACTGAGGTTGCCAACTTCAACCATCGGGTCGATATCGATATTCAGGCGCTTGAAAAGGTCTTCGGTGCGACGGCGCATTTCGCCGTGATTGATCAGGCCCCAGCGATTGGTGGGTTCACGCCTGATCCAGATGTTCTCGGCCACTGTCATCGGGCCCATCATGTTTAGCTCCTGATGGATCATCGCAATGCCATTTTCCAGGGCATCGAGCGGGCTTTTCAATTGAACATCAACGCCACGCAGGCGGAAGCTGCCGGAATCTGGCGTGTAAATTCCCGCAATGATTTTCATCAAAGTTGATTTGCCCGCGCCATTCTCGCCCATCAGGGCATGAACAGTTCCACGGCGGAGTTTGAATTGAACGTTATCGAGCGCCAAAACGCCCGGAAACTCCTTGCGCACGTCCTCAACTTCCAACACGTAATC
>Ga0075024_100000012_pt1 | contig 43891 bp, 36 predicted proteins | sample Str013_2_FD_71389 | JGI IMG/M metagenome (GOLD analysis project Ga0075024, IMG submission 71389) | Freshwater sediment microbial communities in response to fracking from Pennsylvania, USA - Straight Creek_MetaG_SC_2013 | ecosystem: Environmental > Aquatic > Freshwater > Creek > Sediment... | reverse complement strand
GCGGTGGGAAGTTCCACCCGCATTTCCTCATGCATAAAAGGCACGAGTTCGTCGGCGTCCACGCGGGCCACGAAAGTACCGCCGGGGTTTTGTTCGAACATGACTTGGTACGTCACCGGCTGGCCGTCCAGCTTCATGATGTCCAGGGTCCCTTGAGGCATACAATCCCTCCGCTACCGCCGGTCTGTCTTGGTGCTCACGCCGGGGTAGGATAGCATGTAGCAAGAAAAGTTTAACCCTCAGGTTCGAGCGAGTGCAAACGGCAAAAGCGCTGGACGGAAATTTGCCTGCATAAATAGGCGACGCGAGTCGTTCTTCAAGGGCTACCTGGGCTGTGGTATCGGCATCACAAGAAGAACCAAACGTACCTGACAAAATATTTTTGGCCCGGCCATCCTGCCGGACGGGTGCGACTTGGAGTTTCTTGATCCTATTACCGGAGACGTGCAGAAGATGAAACGATATGCAATCTTAATTACCCTCGCCATGAGTCTTGTTTGCTTTGCCCCCGGAGCTGGAGCTCAGCTGACCACCGATGACCACAAGAACGATTACAACCACGGCGCGCTCGGCGGTTTCTTTGACTTCACCCGCCAGCAGGGATCAAGCTTTAACCTGCTTGGCGCCGGCGGAAGGATCGGCTTCAACGTGCAGCGCCACGTGGTTTTGGAAGCGGAAATGGCCTACGACTTTGAAAAGACCCAGACACAGACGGTGACCGTGGCCGGCGTCACCACCACCACGCGATCCAGCCTACGCCTGCTGCATGCGGCGTTTGGTCCTAAGATCCAGTTCAACGCGGGGCCGGTCCGGGCCTTCGTGCTGGCCAAAGCCGGTATTCTAAACTTCGGATTCGGTGGACCCGCCACGGCTGGAGCCATTGGCAGCCAGCTTGGCAATATTTCTGACGGTGACACCAAGATCGTCATGTATCCCGGCGCCGGAATCGAGACTGGCAGCCGCTGGCTGAGCTTCCGCGCGGAAATCGGCGACGAAGTTTTCTTCGCTAGCGGCACCCACCACAACATTCGTGCAACTTTTGGTCCCCAATTCCGTTTCTAAAGAAGTACAATCCGATTACCGATATCAGGAAAGCAGTCCTTGAGCAGGGCTGCTTTCCGTTTTAGGCATTCAAAAACGAAGGATCGTGGAAGAATTGGAACAGGCCCTTTCCGGGGAATGGATCTCGGCTAAGTACTCCCCGCTGGTAACTTGTGCCTTCGGCTATGCCCTTCTTGCAGCAACCGTATGGACCAGCGGAACAACCCAGGTGTGTTTCGTCCTCGTAGATGGGGCCTTCTTCCTCGCCGCCGCCATTGTCGCTTTTCGCAACAACAAGTTCGAGTTGCCCCGGATCACAATTACCGCCGTGATCACCGGCATCGGCATTCTTGTGGCGGGTGTGGTCGTGCTTGCCGGATGGCAATTCGGCACCTTGCATAAACTTTTTGGCAAACCGGTGCCATGGTTTTACGGCGTGCTTTACTTTGTGTGGGCCATCGCCCAGCAATGGATTCAGCAAGCGTTCTTTTATTCGCGGCTTGAGCCGTTCCTCTCCCGTCACGGTGCAGGGCTAATCGCCGGCGCGTTATTCGGATTGATCCACCTGCCCAACCCGGTGCTGGCGCCAGTGACCTTCGTGGGTGGCTGGCTGATGAGTGAAGTCTTCCGCCGCTATCGCAGCGTGGTGCCGCTGGGGATTGTCCACGGCCTGGTTGGACTGGCCATTGCGGTCGTTGTCCCCGACCATATCAATCACCAGATGGAAGTTGGCCTGGGATATTTGCAGTGGGGCGGATAGGCGAGCTTGTTTCGCAAATTCTCCTGACAAACTTGCCGCGATTTGTGTGCACAATTCTGCGTGGCGAAAATCCACAAGCAGAGCGTGTGTTAAATTAGAAAGAGTGTGGGCGCGTAGCTCAGTTGGTAGAGCAACGCCCTTTTAAGGCGTGGGTCGCTGGTTCGAATCCAGCCGCGCTCACCAAGCTTTTCTGTCGTTGCGCTCCAACCCGCCGGGGGCATCGCATTCACCCAAGACCAAATGGCCCTCATGACGAGCGGCTCGGCGCGCTAGCTGGCCTCGCTGCTCGTTGTTATCCCAATGCTTCCCCTTGCGTTCAGGTCTGCCAGAGCCATAGTTATCCGTCTACTAGCTTGCCGGAGTGGAGGAAGGTAGACTAAGGGGCATCGTGATTGAACAAAAAATTAACGAATTCTTTGGGGATACCGAGTCTACTGGCTTTGGAACCGGTTGGTGGAGCGGGATATTGTCGGCGTTTTTCGGCTTTCTTTCATTCGGAGGAGTTTTGTGCCTCCATTTTCCTCAGCTCCTAAGCTCTCTGCGTCCACATTATCCAATGAACACGATGCGTGTTCTGATTCAATGCCTCATAGTAGGGGCGATTCTATTCGGCATTATTTCCACCATTAAACGCAAGAAAAAGATTTTGGGATTGACTGGAATGTTGCTGGCCATCGCGGCAACCGCTTTGGGCGGATCAAGCGTGCAGATTAACAGTACGTTGCACGATGGGCCGGTAATTGGCCTGGACTGGTTTTTGCTTGATTTGTTTTTGATGGCACTGATCTATGTGCCGCTCGAAAGACTCTGGCCGCAGTATCCAAAACAAGGAACATTTAGAAACGAATGGACTTTGGATGTGGTTTATTTCATGTCCACTCATCTCCCAATTCAGATTTTATCTTTTCTGGTTTTATTGCCTGCTACCCAGGCCACCAGGTATTTGAGCGTTCCGGTTCTTCAACAATTTATTGCTCGCTTGCCCTGGTTCTTGCAGTTTTTTTTGGCCGTCGTGGTTGCGGACATTGCCGAGTACTTTATTCATTTGGCTCTGCACAAAGTGCCTTTTCTCTGGCGCTTTCATGCCGTTCATCACTCTTCGAAGGCGCTTGATTGGATAGCGGGATCACGATCCCACTTTGTGGACGACACGCTGGTGCGCGGGTTTATCCTGGCTCCTCTCATGCTCGGGTTTTCGCAGTCGATCATGGTTGCCTATTTGATTTTTGTCACCCTCCACGCTACCTGGACTCACTGCAATTTTGCTCCCAACGTTAAATGGCTGGAAAAGTTCTTGGTCATGCCCCGATATCATCATTGGCACCATACTTCACAAAAGGAGGCCACCGACAGGAACTTTGCCATCCACTTTCCGTGGATCGATAAAATCTTTGGAACTTATTACTACCCTGATACATGGCCGGAAAGTTATGGCCTGGACGGCGAACAGATTGCGCCCGGCTTTTTAAAGCAGACGATTGAACCATTTATCAAAAGGAACAAACCGCTCTAAAAGTCCAGAGTGCCGAGCGGAACGTCCTTTGGGATCTCTGCGCCTCTTGCCGTTGCGGTCACCAAGCCAAAGTGTTTGATGAGTTTGACAGTTATGAATCCAAAGTCGTATTCCGATTTATCGTGGCTTAGTCGCAACAGACCCGGATAGTGGTGATGATTGTTTTGCAGGCATGCGCTAAACGTGGCGGTTACCGGAAGCCAGTCGCCAATATTCATGGCGTTATCTTGTTCATCGTTATACCGTCGGAATCCAAAGTCCCGGGTGTGCGTCCAATAGTTTTGGACCATGTTTACCCACAAGGCAAATATCCGCGTACCCAGCCACATCACCGCCGTAAACTTCAGACTTCCAACTAACTTCCATAAGAGATAAAAACTAAGGGCCTGCGAAACTATCGCAAAAAGCGGGTTTGCAACGACTCGAAAAGTGCGAGACTGCAAAACCGGGTCTTTGGCCAGATTCTCATTGCATTGATACGGCATCACGCAGCGATACAGAGTTCGCCAAAAGCCATCGCCGGAGAGTTTATTAGGGTCGCCGTCATGGTCGGCATTTTTGTGATGCAGCCGGTGCCGATTCACCCAGGCGATTGGATCTACATAGATTCCCAGGAAGTTGTTCACGACCGTGACGGTTTTTATGAACCATTCCTTGTAGTCGAGTGCACGGTGAGCGATTCCCATGTGAAGAACGTCGGCCAGATACACTCCGGCGAGAAACCAAGCGAAGACAAAATACACTCCGCCTATCAATAGCCCGATCCATGGTCCCAAATGCGCTGGGGCTGAATACATACAAGCCAACATGTAGAAGAAAAGAATCGAATAGCCCGTGAGATTGTAGATTTTCATGGTGACTCTCCGTCGGGTGATTCAAACAGAAACTGGAGATGCTTTCAAACAAAAAATCAAAGTAGACAAAGCCTGTTGGTCCACAGTTCTTCAACTATCAGGAGTATTCTGCGTTGCCAAACGGAGGAATAGGTTTCGCACGGCCCGTTTTTCCCCAACGCCGTCACCCGCTGATCGAAGATCAAAATAAATGTTGCAGCTGCACAAAAAATTCTACCGGAGTTTGCATCTGGTTTGTGGTCCGATGATTCCGCATCATTCGCACTTGCGAAAGCGTCTCAAGCCGTTTCAGTCGCCTTCACCGTCCTCTGCAACCGTCTTAGAACGTCCGGGAGAGTCCGAGGGCACGCAGGGCGGAAAGCCAGCGTATTTGAGTTCATGCCCAGTGTTCAGCTCCGGCCCCGAAAGAGAGCTTCACTCTGGTCCGGATTAAGTCTTTGTCTCGAAAAACGCCTTCTACCGTAAAGAACCATTAAGTCCCGCTAAGACTTGTTGTAAACCCGTGCATAAGCAGAACTTTTCCCCCGGTTTCGTGCTCAAACAGTCATAGAGATCAGACCCGCCCAGTGGTGAGCGCAAGTCCCCGGCGAAAGGATCTCATGAGACAGGCATCGCCCCAGCGGCGAGGAGAGGTTCGAGGTTTCAAAGATGCGATATCTGAAGTATTTGTTGTTGTTGGCGGTGTTGGTGCTGCCGGCTGTCCATTCGCAGGCGCAGGTTGCGATTGGTGTCCAAATTGGTCCGAACTATGGTCTATACAATGCACCTCCGGTGTGCGAGTACGGGTTTTATTCGGACTACCCGTTTGGCTGCGCGCCTTACGGCTACTGGGGACCCGAATGGTTTGTTGACGGTGTGTTTATCGGCGCCGGCCCTTGGAACAACTTCTATTACGCGCACCCCCGATACTGGAGTGGATCTTTCATAAGCTTCTACCGCGGCGGCAGGTTCCACGAATTTGGTGGGTTCCGCGACAATGGGTTCCGCGGGTTTGACCGCGGGTTCAGAGGAAACGAAGGCTTCCGTGGCGGCGACCGTGGTTTCAGAGGAAACGAAGGCTTCCGCGGCGGCGACCGTGGTTTCAGAGGAAACGAAGGCTTCCGTGGCGGAAACAACGTTCGCGGTAACGAAGGTTACCGAGGTGGCGACCGCGGCTTCAGAGGGAATGAAGGCTTCGGTGGCGGAAACAACGTCCGCGGTAACGAAGGCTTCCGAGGTGGAGACCGCGGAGCACGAGGCACCCAAGGTTTCCGAGGCGGTGACCGTGGGTTCCGCGGTGGTGATCGTGGGTCCCAAGGCGGAAATAACTACCGCGGCAACGAAGGCTCCCGCGGCGGCGATCGTGGCGGCAGCCGGGCGTCGTCAGGCGGCACTGGCTCCGGTCAGCGCGGTGGTGACCGCAGTCACGGTGGCGGTGAACGTTCCCATGACGGGGGAGGTCGCGGCCGCTAAAGAATTGAGCGTCTCGTAAACCCCGCAAGGTATTTCTCGCTAGTAAACAGGCAAAACGGCTGGCAGCATTCCGCTGCTGGCCGTTTCCCTTTTTACCCGTACCGCTTTTATTCATACCGCAAGCCTTCAATCGGATCCAGCCGCGCCGCCTTTTGCGCCGGATAGTAGCCAAAGAAAATTCCCACGGCTGCGGAGAATACTCCGGCAATTAGCATGACCTGTGGCGAAAGCAACATGTCCCAATGCAGTGCATTCTTCAAAAGGAATGCCCCGCCAATTCCCGCCAGCACGCCCAGCGCGCCGCCCATCAGGCTCATCACAATGGCTTCTCCCAGAAACTGCCATTGGATGTCCTGCTCGCTCGCGCCCACTGCCAGGCGAATTCCGATCTCCCGCGTACGTTGCGTTACCGAAACCAGCATGATGTTCATGATGCCAATGCCGCCAACGAGCAACGACAACGAGGCCGCACTGCCTACCAGCCAGGTAAAAATGTTGGCCGTCGCCAGTTGCGCGCGAATCAGTTCTTCCGGCGTGCGGATGTTGAAGTCGTCGTCTTCACTGGCGCGCAGGTGGTGACGCTCACGCATCAGGCTGATGATCTGCTTCGTGGTCTCGGGAATGGCTTCGCGCGATACGGCGGAAAAATAAATGTCGTCCAGCCATTCCACGCCGCTGATGCGCTTCTGCGCCGTGGTGATGGGTATCACCACAAAATCGTCCTGGTCCTGTCCGGTTGCGGAAAAACCTTTGGCTTGGAGAATGCCAATCACTTTAAAGGGCACGCCTTTCACATTTACCGTCTTGCCGATTGGGTCTTCATCTTCGAACAAGCTGCTGGCCACTGTGTTGCCCAGCACACACACCGGAGCGTTGTGGTCCACATCGTCCTGGGTAAACGCCGCGCCCGCGCTGATCACCCATTTGCGGATATCAAAATATTCCGGACTCACACCGCGATACTGCGTGCCCCAGTTCAGGTTGCCGTAGACCACTTGCAGGCGGCCATCGACGTTGGGTGACGCGCTGCGCACACCGGGGATCTGTTCGATGACCGCGTTGGAGTCGCCCACCACCAGCGTCTTTGTCCCGCGGCTGCCCACCCGGACGCCGCTTTTGGCGCGGCTGCCGGCTTCCACCCAGATCAGGTTGTCGCCCACATTGTGCAGTTGTTCTTCCACGCGGCTGGAACCGGCATTGCCCACGGACACCACACAGATAAAAGCGCCCACACCCATGATGATGCCCAGCATGGTCAGCAGGGTGCGCAGACGATTGCGTGCCAGCGCCTTGAACACTTCGCGGAATATGGTTTCGAATGACATGACAAAATCGGTTTTCGCGCTGGCCGTTATTCGTACCGCAACGCGTCAATCGGATCGAGCTGCGCGGCTTTCTGCGCCGGATAGTAGCCAAAGAAAATTCCCACCGCCATGGACACGGCGGCAGAACCGGCAATGGCCATGGGCGAAACCAGAATCGGCCAGCCCACCGTGGTGGAGATCACAAAAGATGCGACCAGGCCGATCAAGATGCCCAGCGCTCCGCCGAGCAGGCTGATCACCACGGCTTCAGTTAAAAATTGATGTTGCACGTCGCTTTCCGTGGCGCCAATGGCCAGGCGTATGCCGATCTCCCGCGTCCGTTCGGTTACTGACACCAGCATGATGTTCATGATCATCACGCCGCCCACAAGCAGCGAGATGCCGGCAATCGAGCCGAGCAGCAACGTCATTACACTGCTGGTCTCGGAAGCGGCCTGAGCAAACTCCGCCAGATTGCGGACGGAGAAATCGTCGGGCTGGCCTTCGCGAATGCGGTGCCGGTCGCGGAGCAAAGCCTCAATCTGTTGCTTGGCTGCGTAGCTTGCGGATTGCGACTTAGCGGAGAGCATCACCCACCGCAGCCACGTTTGACCGGTGATTTTCTTCTGTAGCGTGGTCAACGGCATGATGATGGTGTCGTCCTGGTCTTCACTCATCGCCGGCGATTGTCCCTTGGCCTCCAGCACGCCCACCACCATGAACGGCAGGTTGCCAATGCGGACCGTCTTTCCCACCGGATCGGTTGCGGCAAAAAGATTCTTGCGGACCGTGTCGCCGATCACCGCCACGTTGGCTGCCGTGGTCACGTCATCTTCCGTGAAGCTGGCCCCGCTTTGAAACGGCCACGTGCGGATTTCAAAGTACTCGGGCGTGGTGCCGGTAACGCGCGTGCCCCAATTGTCATTGCCGTAGACCACCTGCGCCGTGGTTTGCGTACCCGGCGCTGCCGCTGCTACCGCGTGGCATTCCTTCACCATGGCCGTCACGTCGTCGCGGACTAGTGTCTTGGTGGCGCCCCATCCCAGCCGCAATCCGCCCAGGTTCATGGATCCGGACGTAACAAAGAGCATGTTCGATCCCAGATTGGCGATCTGCTTTTGCATGGTCTGGTCCGCGCCCTGACCAATTCCCAGCATGGCGATTACCGCGCCCACACCAATCACCATCCCTAGCATGGTCAGGATGGAGCGCATCTTGTTGCGCGCCAGGGCGCGCAGGGCCGTCCGCATTGTGGAAAGCAAATCCATTTATTCTTCTGCGTCTACTCCTCTTTTATTTTCTATTCCTCAACCGTCGGCATGGTCTTCAGCACTTCGCTGGCAATCGACTGCGTGGTGATCAACTCATCGCGGCGGACTTTGCCGTCGCGAAAGATGATGTTGCGTTTGGCGAACTGCGCAATATCGTGTTCGTGCGTCACCAGGATGATCGTGAGTCCCTTGTTGTTCAGGTTCTGGAAAATTTCCATCACTTCCACCGACGTGCGGCTATCCAGGTTGCCAGTAGGTTCGTCCGCCAACAGAATGGACGGGCGATTGACCAGCGCGCGCGCAATCGCCACACGCTGCTGCTGTCCGCCGGAGAGTTGGGAAGGGAAGTGGTCCATGCGTTCACTCAGCCCCACCATGTTTAGCGCGTCCACTGCTCGCTGGTGACGCTCAGCTCTGTCAATACGGGCGTACAACGTTGGTAGTTCCGTGTTTTCGAGCGCGGACGTGCGGGCCAGCAGGTTGAAGCCTTGAAACACAAAACCAATCTTGCGGTTGCGGATGCCGGCCAATTGCTTTTTGTCCAGCTGTGCAACGTCAGTATCTTCCAGCAGGTAACGTCCGGAACTGGGCTTATCCAGGCAGCCGATGATGTTCATGAACGTGGACTTGCCGCTTCCGCTGGCGCCCATGATGGCTACAAATTCGCCGCGCCGAATACTCAGCGTCACGCCGCGCAGCGCGTGTACCTTGGTTTCTCCAAGATCGTATGTCTTGTGGACGTCTTCCACGGCGATCACTGCGTGGCCCGTGGCGGAAGCCGGCGAAGTTTCCTGGGATGACAACGCGTTGGGGCCTGAAGGATTCATTTCCGGCCCTTAGCGTCCTTTGGTTGCGGCCGGCCCGCGCGGCGCGTTGCTGCCGGAGCTGCGTCCCTGGGCCAGGCCGGTGATCAGTTCGTCGCCGTCTTTGAGGTTGCCATTAACTTCCTGGACGAGTTCTGTGAAGGTGTGGTCGGTGATTCCGGTTTTGATTTTTACTGGTTCCAGACTTTTATCGGGCAAAAGTTTCCAGACGACTTGCGTTTCGCTCCGTCCGCCAGGGTTCTCGACTTGCGCCGATGCTTTCGCTCCGGCGTCACGACCCGCACCTCCGTTTTTTGCCTGTGCACCAGTGCCGCTGTCCGCGATCCCGTACTTCTGATACAGCGTGCGCACTTCGTCCGCCGGAATGTCAGGTTTGTAACGCAGCGATCCGTTCGGGACTTTAACGGCATTCGCGGCCGTAGCCACGGGGATCGTCACGTAGGCTGTCATGCCGGGAAAAAGTTTCAGGTCAGGATTGTTGAAATCGACAATCGTGTCATACGTCACCACGTTCTGAACGACGGTGGAATTCATGCGGACCTGCGACACGGTCCCAGTGAAGCTATCGCGCGGATAGGCGTCCACTTTAAAGACGACTTGTTGGCCGGTGCGAATCTGGCCTACGTCGGATTCGTCAGTCTTGGCATAGACCTGCATCTTGGTCAAGTCCTGGGCGATGGTGAACAGCGTTGGCGCCTGCAACGACGCGGCGACGGTCTGGCCCACGTCCACGTTGCGCGCGACCACGGTACCGTCAATCGGCGCGTGGATCATCGTGTAGTCCAGGTTGGTCTGCGCAACTTGCACGGCCGCTTGCTTTTGCAGCACTTGAGCGTGCGCTTGCAGTTCCTGGGCCAGAGCGCCGGCAACTTGTGCGTCCGCGCTGTCGGCGTTGGCTTTGGCCAGATCCAGCGCTTGCGGACTGATTACGCCTTGTGCGGCCAGTCCTTGTCCGCGCGCGAAGTCAGCCTTGGTTTGGACCGCGTTGGCCTTGGCCTTGGCAGTGTTGGCTTCTGCCACGGACAAATTGGCTTTGGCGTTTTCCAGATCAGCCTTGGCCTGCGCCAGCGCACCTTGAAACAGTGCGGGCTCAATTTCCGCGATTAGTTGGCCTTTTTTTACGTGAGAGTTAAAGTCCACGTACAACCGCAAGATGGTTCCGGAAACCTGCGAGCCCACTTGCACGGTAATGACCGCGTTGATGGTGCCCGTGGCTTCCACCACTTGCTTGATCTCGCCTTTTTCCACTCTGGCCGTGTAGTACTGCACTGGCGTCTTGCTGCGCAGCATAAAGGCCGCAAGAATGCCCACGCCCGCCAGAAGCAGGACCACAATCGCAATTTTATTTTTTGAAATGTTCACTGGTGCGCAGTTTTCCCGAGCGACATGCTATATCGCCTATCATACTGCGTCCAGCGTGGCGATGGCTAAGACCAGAAAGGCCTGAGATGCCAATGTGGCAGCCTCAGGCCAGCGGGTAGTCTTGAACTCCTAGTACAAATCACACGCCACGGGCGGCGCAAACAGGCGGGCCGCCAGGGCTTTTTCCAAGGCCGCGGAGCAGGCTAGTTCCTGCCTTTTGCGGGCCACGAACCTTGGGCTCCGGGAGACTTCGGCGATCGCCCTAGGCAGGGTGTCTTTGCCGTTCCGCTTGCTGGCGGCCACGGAAATGGCCTTGGTGTAGTCGTTAAAGTTCTGGCTATGCTTGAGCTGATATCGCTGCAGGAAGATGAACGCGTCGGCGTCGTCTTCAGACTGCGCCGCGTCATGGCAAGCTGCCATTTTTATTTTTACGTCACTTTGTTGCGACTGCAAAAGGTCCACGGAAGCGGGAAACTCCCAGCTTCCTGCGTTGATCGCCTTTAGTGCCGCCAATGACGCTTTGGAGAACGGTTCAGACAACTTGACTTGCCGGCCAACCGCCACTGCGCCCAGAGCAAGCCCCAAAACTGCTAGCAAACCTACCAGAGTTCTTTTCACGCCATTAAGTCTAACGTGACAGATGCCTGAGCGGAACAAGTCCGTGGAAACTCTTTCGGGCAAGACCTTTAGGTGTAAGCATGGGGGTTGCGCGTTGTTCACTCACATCGTTCCTACTCGAAATCGTTATCTACTTAAACCCTTATCTACTCGAACCGAAGCGAGACCATGGGATCGGTCCGGGCCGCGCGGCGCGCGGGAAAGAAAATAGCCACAAGTGTGACCAGCACGAGAAGTCCGGTGATGGCCGCGAACGTCAACGGATCGGATGCGGCGATCCCAAACAGCATACTGCGCATCAGTCGTGACGCACCAAGCGCCAGCACTGCGCCCACGCCGACGCCGATCAGTGCCATGCCCATGCCGCGTTGAAGAACCAGATTAAGGATGCCGCGGGGCGTTGCGCCCAGGGCCATGCGGATGCCGATTTCACGGGTGCCTTGATTTACCAGATAGGAGATCACGCTGTAGGTGCCGATGCTCGCCAGTCCCAGGGCGAAGATGGCGAACATGGTCAGCAGGCTCATGGAGAAGCGCCTCTCCGCCAATGAGGCAGCTACTCGTTGATTCATGGTGAGTATGTTGTAGAGCGGCAGGTCGGAATCCATTTCATGGATTTCCTTGCGCACGCCGGACGTTAACTCCGCCGGCGACGAGCCTGCGCGCAGCACCACGTTCATGGCCCGCGTGGGATATTGCGAATGCGGAACGTAGTAAGCAATACGCGAATCAGCGTCAAGTGAATATTGTTTGATGCGTCCGACGATGCCGACAACGGTGATCCAGTTCGGCTTGTCTTTGAGTCCGCCAAAATGGAAGCGTTTGCCCAGAGCATCTTGCCCCGGCCACATTTGTTGCGCCATGTATTCGTCGACCACCGCTACTTTTGGAGTGTCGGGCGTATCCTGATCGTTAAACAGGCGCCCGCGCTGCAAGGGGATCTGCATGGCTTCAAAGTAATGTCCGGCGGAGATACGAATGTCAGCGTTGATAAAGTTTTCGCCCGGCGCTGGTGCGCGACCCTCCACGGTGATCGGTCCCCAGGCAAACATCTGACTCAGCGGTAGGTGTGAGACGGCCCCGGCCGCGCTCACGCCCGGCAGTCGCTCCAGGCGGTCCCACAGTTGGCGATAAGTTTGCAGCACGGTCGGCCTGTCACCATATTTGCGTCCGCTCATGGTGAGTTCCAGCGTAAGCACGCCGCTCGAGTTAAAGCCGGGAGAAACATTTTGCAGCCGCGCGAAACTGCGGATGAGCAATCCGGCGGCGACCAGAACCAGGACTGAAAGTGCCAACTCAGCCATCACGAGAAGTTTGCGCAGGTTGTTGCCGCGTCCCCAGACGGCGCTGGCTCCGGAAGCTCCGCGCGATGCGTCTTGCAGATTGGATTGAACGTCGCGACGGCAAACGCGCAGTGCGGGGGCCAGTCCAAAGAGAATTCCGGCAAAGATGGAAAGCCCCAGCGTGAACAGCAGCACCGCGCCGTTGACGGAGATGTCATGCAACCTTGGAATCTGCTTTCCGCCCAGCACGCGGACCACTTGCAGGCTGCCGGCAGAAAACAGCACACCCAGTAGGCCTCCTACGAGAGCCAGTCCCACGCTTTCCGTGAGCAGTTGCCGCAGAAGCCGTGCGCGGGTAGCTCCCAGTGCGGCCCGAATGGCAATTTCTTTTTGCCGAGCCAGCGCTCGCGATAAAAGCAGGTTGGCCACGTTTACGCATGCGATCAGCAGCACCAGACCCACGGCGCCGGACATCAAGCGCAACGGGAGGCGTACGTCACCCACCACTTGCTCCAAGAGCGGGACCACGCCAAACGTAAGTCCGCCGTTGGGCGGATAAAGATCAGGAAAGTCGCGACGCAAGTGCGCGGTGAGCGTATCCATTTCGGCCTGGGCTTGTTGCGCTGTAACGCCTGACCGCAACTTGGCGACGATGTTGTAATCTTCGTGTCCGCGATTCGCGGCAGCGTCTGCGGCCATAGGCAACGGCAGAAGAACTTCGGCATCTTCCGCGCCGTTGAGTGTTGGCATGACTTCGCGCGGCAGGGTGAACGATTCCGGCAGAACGCCTACAATTTCAAAAGCTTGACCGTTGATATTCAGCGCCTTGCCAATCACCTTGGGATCGCCGCCGTAACGCCGCAACCACGTGCCGTGTCCAAGAATAGCCGCACCTGCTCCGCCGGGTGCGGCTTCCTGCGCGGTAAAGAGGCGGCCATGTTCAACGCGTCCGAGCATAGGCAGCAAGTTGGACGAAACATGAATAGCGCCAATGCGTTCCGGCTCGCCGTCCCCGGTCAGGTTTTCCACACCGCCAATGGCGATGGCCACGTCTTCAAAACTCTTGCTGGAATTCTTTACGTCGAAATACTGTGCGGTAGAAAACCAATCCTGCGTGATGTTCAACCCGGGCGAGCGGTTCCACAAAATCACCAGCCGCTCTGCGTCCTTGTAGGGAAGAGGATTCAGGAACAGCGCGCTGGTCACGCTAAAGATAGTGGTATTGGCTCCAATGCCGATCATCAGCGACAACACGGCAGCCACGGCAAAGCCCGGACTCTTGGCCAGACCGCGGTACGCGTACGCAAGATCTTTGAGCAGTGTATTCATCGCGATATTAAGGACGGACGCCGTTCTTACTTGTCACCACGCGCCGAAGAAACAAGCGCCGGGGCCAGTTCCGCTGCAGCTGCGCCGATCCGGGCCAGAGCAGCTTTTACCTTCTCGACTTCATAGCCAACCGTGATGCGCAAATGATTTTCCGTCCCCAGATAAGCTCCCGGCGCCACCAGCACAGACGCTTTCTTGCGGATCAAGTTGGCCAGTTCAACGGATGGCATGTCAAAGTTGTATCCGACAAACGCGATGGACGTGGCGACGGCCTTCTGTACTGTAAAGCGGCCTTGCTGTTCGCTGACCCATTGCGCCAGCGCGGCGTGACCTTCGCGCGAAAGTTTTTTCTGGCGGTCGAAAAGCATGTTGCGTTTTTCCGGTTGCAAGGCAATTTCAGCCAGCTTCATGCTCGGGCCGGCGGCAGAGATCACCGCGTACTCGTGGCGTCGCCACAATTCTTCCACGACGTTCGGAGAAGCCAGGGCCCACCCGATCCGCAGTCCGGAGAGGCCATAAGCTTTTGACAGACTGTTCACGCAGATCAGGCGGTTGTACATCCCCCAGAAGCTGGGCGTTTCTTCAGACTGAGCACCCGGACCGTCGAGTTCCGTTCCGCGATAAACCTCGTCAGCATGGAGCCACGCGCCGTGCCTGGCGCAGATGGCTACAATGCGCCGCATTTCATCGCGCGTAAGAATGCTGCCTGTAGGATTGTTGGGATTCACCACGGCAATGAGCTTGGTCTTGCTGGTGGCCAGCGCTTCCAGTTCATTCAAGTCCAACCGCCAGTTATTTTCCGGACGAAGGTGCGCTTCTTTGACTACGCAACCACGATTCTTGGCCAAGCCCCAGACTTGGCGGTATCCGGGAGAGACGACGATCACTTCGTCGCCGGCTTCCAGCAGCATGTCGCAGGTCATTGAGTTGGCCTGCGCTGCTCCCACCGTTACCAAAACATTAGCGGCCGTGGCGTTTGGGTATAGCGCTGCCGCGCGTTCGCGCAGAAGAGTCGTCCCGTTGACTTCAGGATAATAAAGAGGCAGGTCGATCAGCGCCGCAGCATCGTCACTGCCCAAAAGCTCTCGCACGCTGGTGCATTTTACGGAGCTATCCGCCAGATTGTAATCAACGGTGCGTTCGTAGAGCGACTGGAAGTGTTCAAGCTCGAAGTTCTGGAAGTCCATAGCTGGACATTCTACGCGCGCGCGGGGGCCTTGGCTGCTTCCTTCTGCTTCTGCCAGCGCCAATAAAGATATAAGGGAACGCCGGCCAGCACGATGCCGATCCCGATCAAAGCGTCTTTTGGTTTTTCCAGAAGCGCGTTGAAAGCCCAGACCGAGGCGAAAACAATGTAGAGCCCAGGGAGCCACGGATATCCAGCGCAACGGTACGGACGCTCAGCGTTGGGCAGTTTGCGCCGGAAAATAAACAGGGCGACCACGGCAAGGATATAGCTGAGCACCATCATGAACATCACATAGGTGAAAAGATCGGCGTACTCAAGGATCAATACCAGGACCGCCGCCCATAGTCCCTGCAAAACCAGGCTGGCAACCGGTGTGTGCCACGTTGGATGCACTCGGGCTAAAGCCTTGAAGAAGACGCCGTCTTCGGCCATCGCGTAGTAAACGCGGGCGCCGGTCAGGATGCAGCTGGCCATGGCGCCAAAGCACGAAACGGCGATCATGAAAGAGAGCCAGCGTCCCGCGCCGGACGAGAACATGGAAACGGCCGCTCCCTGGGCCACCGCAGTCTGCGCGCCAATTTCACTCATCGGCAATGCATACAAGTACACCGCGTTAATGGAGAGATAAACCACGCCCACGATCAACAGACCCAGAGCCATGGAGCGCGGCAGATTGCGCTGCGGGTCTTTCACTTCTCCGGAAACCCAGGTGATGTAAACCCATCCGTCATACGCCCAAAACACAGCGATGAGCGAGATGCCGATGCCCGCAAACAGTGTGGGCGAACTGGCGGTAGCGGGCAAGGTGACGGAGTAGTGGCTCCACGACCCGTGGCCAATCGCGATTCCCAGAATTACGAACGCGGCAATGGCGGCGAACTTCATCCACGTGGCAACGTTCTGCAGTATGGCGCCCCAGCGCACGCCAAAAATATTGATCACGGTTTGGCACGCAATGGCTGCCATAGCCATCAGGTGACCGCGGGTGAGTTCAAATGGTCCCAAGGCATGAACTTGCGGACCGCTGACGTAAGAATAGGGCCCCAGGCTGATGACTGCGTGCTTGAGATCCAGCCCAGGAAACAAACTGCCAATGTACAAGGCAAAACCCACGGCGAGTGCGGCAATGGTGCCGCCGTTGCTCACGGTGAAAATCATCCAGCCATAAAGGAACGCGACGAACTCTCCGTAAGCTTCCCGCATGTACACATACTGGCCGCCGGCTTCCGGGAACATGGCTCCCATTTCCGCAAACGCAAAACAGGCGAGCAGCGTGATGCCGCCGCCCAGCACCCACACACCCAAAAACAGCCACGGACGGCGTGTGCTCAGGGCAATATCTTGTGCGGTAAGGAAAATGCCGGAACCAATGATGCCTCCGGCCAGCAAGAGGACGGAATCAGTCAGCGTGAGACGCCGTACGAGTTTTGTGTTTTCTGCCAATAGGCCCCGAAGAAGGCTATTTCGTGTGGGGCTTATTATATGTCGCTTCGCTCCAAACCGCCTTGGCCACATTGGATGGTCAGGGAATTCGCTGGCCCGTCGGCAGCCGGCTCGGCGCGCAAGTCGGCCGCGCCGTAGATCACACAAAGCACGTCCCTTTGCTCCAAACCGCCTTGGCAATGTTGGATCGAATGAAAATTCGGGGTAGAGTCAACCTTTTGTTGGCGCTTTGATCTTCCGATCTTCCGGCTTCGTAGCGTTGTACTCCGCTGATTTTCCCCTTGGCACGCTCAGCGTTTTCCAGTTCGTGCTCTGAATCAGCTTGGCCGCAAATTGTATCTGCCCAATGTGGCTGGAGATGTGGTTGAGGCTGCGGTTGATGGCCTGAATTATGGTATGAGGCTCGCTGCGGATATAGATGGTCTTGGCGAAGTCGTCCGGAGTCAGGTTCTGCAAAGTCTCGAACGTGGTGGCGAAGGCCGCTTCCCAGCGCCGCATCAGGTCGTCGCGGGTATTCGCTGAGGTGATAATGAATTCCTGGTCGCGATCGCGGTCCGGCTTCTCGCCGTCCGAGGTTAGGAAGTCTGTCCAGCGCGAGCGCAGGTTCCCGGAGATATGTTTCACCAGCATGGCCAGGCTGTTGGATTCCGGGTCTGGGACGTGAAAGAATCCACGGTCATCCACCTGGGCCAGAGCGCCGTCCGCGAGGCGTTTGTAGCCGCGAAAGCTGCGGCGGGCTTCATCCAGGTAGGCGGCGGCAAAAGAGAGATCGTCAGCCATGGGATTTTTGGTTCTCCTGCGGCGATATGTGCCTGTATTACTGCGTCCTTTAGTCTAGCAATGTTACCCGGACGGGGGCGACGGGCTGCCGGGCGTTGCGCGGAGGGCCGGGTAAAGCCTGCAAAATGAACGGACTCTCCGGGCCGCAAAATAGTTGCATTCGTTTCCTCAAGAAGGTGCGTATATGTCTCCAGAAGGGGACGCCTTGGACTTAGCGCGACAAGCGAAAATGGAGCTGGCACTCAAGGAAGCCCAGGCTATCCCGAGTGGTCAGGCGGCGTTTGCCGAGATCGTGCAGGCCCACCAAGCCATGGTGTTCAGCATTGCCTGGCGCTACCTGCAAGACCGCTCGCTGGCGGAAGATATGGCCCAGGAAGTTTTTCTGGAACTCTACCAGTCGCTGGCCGGCATCAAGTCCGCGGCCCATCTTACTTACTGGTTGCGGAGAGTGGCGGTACACCGCTGCATTGACCTGGGGCGGCGCCGCAAACACCGTCGCGAGCAGGCGCTGGAAGAAACTCCGGAGCCGGTACACGAGCAACCTGAGGCTGATCCATTTCTCACGGTGAACGTGCAAAGCTCGCTGGCCACCCTGACCGAACGGCAGCGCATGATGGTGGTGTTGCGATATCAGGAAGGCCTGGGGCCCGCGGAGATTGCTGAGGTGATGAACGTCCCGGTGAACACCGTAAAAAGCAACCTGCACCGCTCGCTGGAAGAATTACGCAAGAAACTCAGCCGCAAGCTGGGAGAGGTACGCTATGCAATTCTCTGAAGATAGCTTGAAGGAAGATAGCTTGAAAGAAGACGATCTCAAGAACGCGCTACGGCCTGTAGATCCCGGTCCGGCATTTACGCAAAGGGTTATGGCCCGCGTAAGCCAGTTGGGTGAAGCCGAAGCCAAGGCGAAGGCCGCTGCTGCGCATCGGAAAGCGCGTAGATTCGCGTGGCTCGCGGCTCCGCGCTGGCTCTCCGTCCGTCCGGCATGGAGCGCCGCCGTTGCCGCCCTGGTTTTGGTGATCGGCCTTGGTCTGGGATACCAGCAGTACCAGCGCGTTCAGCAGCAAAAAGAACGTGCGCGGATTGAGGAAGCTCGCAAGGCCAAAGAAGCGGAACGCCAGGTGATGCTGGCCCTGCGCATTACCAGCGACAAACTGAACCATGTTTTCAAGCGCGTGAACGAACCACTGGCACCGGAACAACCAGGAACAAGAATCAGGAGACAGAGTTTATGAGAATCGATCATTCGAAAAGATTGCCGCGAATTTTTCTGGGAATAGTGCTGGTGTGCGTTCCTCTGGCGGGCTTGGCGCAGCCCGGAAAGCTGGAATTGCAGAACCTGGAAAAGCTTACCGCCAAGGCCGCGGAAGTAAATGACGTAACCCTGGACGGAGCCATGCTGGGCCTGGCCAGCAAGATCCTGGACATGTCCGGCGACGGAGATGCCAGAGACGTGAAGGAGGCCATCAAAGGCGTAAAGGGCATTTACATCAAGAATTTCGAATTTGATGAACCTGATCAGTATGACCAGGCAGACGTGCAAGCTATCCGCGCGCAACTCGCGCGCCCCGGCTGGAGCAAGATTGTGAGCAGCGTGAGCAAGCGCCGCAAGGAACACAGCGAGATCTATATCCTCAAGGAAGGCGACAAGATCGCTGGGCTGGCGATTCTGGTGGCGGAAGCTCGCGAGCTTACCGTTGTGAATATTGTGGGCTTTGTGGACATCGACAAGCTGGCCGTGCTCGGCGGCAAATTCGGCATCCCCAGTGAGCTAAACGAAAAGAAGCACAGGTCAGACGACGATTCCGAGCCCAAAGCGGTGGTCCACAAAGAAAAACACAGAGACAAATCCAAGGACAAATCAGAAGACTCGACCAAGAAAGACTCTAACAAGAAAGACGGCCATGACAACCTTTCCACGGAGGATGACGATGAATAGCCTGCGCCGTATCGCGATTCTGGTGAGCGCCCTCTCCGCGATGTTCTGGCTGAGCGCAGACCAGGCTTACGCTGACGATTTCGGCAACGTGGTCCACCACATTGAGGCCCGCTACCACGTGCATCGCCAGTATCGTTTTGCCCTGGGCTTTGCCGGTCTCGTGGTGAAAGTCTGGCACGTTGGCGGCGTCAAGAGCCTGAAGGTCGCGTTGTTTGAAAACCAGCGTATGGCCAACAGCGCCACGGACGGTGAATTGGATGAGATCGTCCAGCGCGCGGGCGGCAACGGCTGGCAGCCCATCGTCCGTAGCTATTCGCGGCGCACGGGTGAACATACTTTCGTCTATGCCAAAGACCTGGGCAAAGATGTCCAGCTTCTGGTAGTCAACGTGGAGCCGAATGAAGCCGTGGTGGTACAGGTGAAGGTGAACCCGGACAAACTGTTTCAAATGATCGACGGCAATGGCGGCGGTGAGATTTTTCACACCGGCAGCCGTCATCGCAAAGACCGGCATGAGCGGCCTGAAATTCCGGCGGACGCGTTTCTGGCATCGGCCCTGGCAGCCAATGAAGACGGAACGTGCATGTTCTTTCCGGAAGACCAGGCAACGATTTTCTAGATTCAAATTTCAAGTTCAGTTGCGTTCCGCGGAAGGCCGGCTTCATACAGCCGGCCTTTGCTTCCGCGTATAATCCCTGCACCCTCCGCGTCGCAGAGAGCAAGTGCCCGTGGGTGGTCGGCCCCGCGTCCCGCCCTCAGGAGGTTTTGCTCATGGCTTGCCCGTCGCGATTGGCGTGTGCGTTTTTTCTTTTCTTTGTAACGTTGTCCGCGTCCGCCCAGGTGCAAAAGCTGGGCGAGGTTTCCTTTGCCGTCCCCGAAGGCTGGAAATACGAATACAACCCGGGTGACGATCACGCTGACATGGTGACGGGGGTCTCGGGCAATTACTGCATTGTGGCGCTGACTGTACCCATCAAATCAACCGGCAACGTGGAGCAGGATTTTGCGATCGCCTGGCGCTATATCGTGGAACGCAATCCGCAGGCCTCGGTGCCCTCGAGCTATGAGATCCGCGGGCTGCCCGGCTACTCTGGGCGCGTGGGCAGTTCCACTCTTGATAACCGCACAAAAAACGCTTTCCTGTATCTCTTGGAGACCGGCAAGAGCTTTATTCCGGTGACGATTCTTACGCCCAACCGCACTGTCTATGACAACTACGAAGGTACGGTGCAGCAGGTGGTGAGCAGCGTGCGGCTGGCGCCGCTGCAAGCTATGCCCATGAAGAAAAACATAACCCTGGCGGACCTGGTGGGTGACTGGAAACATGGCGGCGCGGATGTGATTACTTACGTGAATTCGACCACGGGAAATTATGCCGGCACCTCGACCGCTTATGTGGGTGAGTTCTACACCATTGCCGCAGACGGCAGTTACACCTACAACCTGCAAGCGATGAGCGATGGTCACGTGGTACGCGAGAAGTCCAGCGGCCAGGTGGAATTCACATCAGAGTTCATTGTCTTCCATGAAAAACCGTCAAACAAACTCAAGCGCTACCGCTTTATTTCCTACCAACACGGCCTGAGCGGAGCCTCGCTGCTTACCGTACTCGGGGAACGGAACGAGCCGACATCTTCGAACATCAGCATGTACTCGGACAAATTCGTGCGCGATCCGGCCAAGCCCGACGGACAAAAGAAATAGGCACGCCTTCTGTTCTCACTGATTGTCAGGTGGCTGGCTTTGTGCATAAAGGAATTGGTAATCGGGTAATTTGGTAAATGAGTAATTGAAGGCAGCTTTCCGTTTTTTTCGGGGCGACTGCTGCGCGGACTTTGGCTGCAAGTCTTCCAATTACCCGATTGCCAACTTACTCAATTACCAAATTTTATTGATGCCGCGATTGTCTGACTGGACTCTCTCGATTACTTCTTGTCGTCTCCCGGCTTGTCTTCTTCCAGCACAATCTCCTGCGGCGCCTGTGGACGCAGCAGCGGGAACAAGATTACATCGCGGATGGACTTGGACCCTGTCAGCAGCATGGTCACGCGATCAATGCCAATGCCTTCTCCGCCGGTTGGTGGCAGGCCGTAAGAGAGAGCGCGGATGTAGTCTTCGTCCATGGCGTGGGCTTCTTCGTCACCGCGTTCTTTTTCTTTCAGCTGTTGCTCAAAGCGGCGGCGCTGTTCTTCCGGATCGTTGAGTTCGCTGAAGGCGTTGCCGATCTCCAGTCCGCCGACGAAAACTTCAAAGCGTTCCACCCAGTCGGGCTCGTCGCGTTTGTTTTTCGAGAGCGGCGAAATCGCGACAGGGAAGTCATAGAGGATCGTCGGTTGGATCAGGTGCTCTTCGGCAACGTGTTCAAAGAGCGCAGCAATTGTTTTGCCCGCGGGATCTTTCGGATCGTAGGGCATGTGCGGCGTGTGCTTGGCATTGAGCCGCTGAACAAGTTTGCCCACGGATTCGGCGGACGCAAAGTCAGACATTTCTGGTTTAGGCGCGGCGGCTTCCGGCCAATATTTCATAATTGCTTCGCGCATGCTCAAGCGTTGCCAGTTGGCGAAATCAAATTCATGGCCGTTGAAATTCGCCTTGGTGGTGCCGTTCACGTCCACGGCCGTTTGCGCCAGCAGATCCTCGGTGATCTGCATCATGTCTTTGTAATCCGCGTAGGCCTGGTAAAACTCCAGCATGGTGAACTCAGGGTTGTGCTGTGTGGAGACGCCTTCATTGCGGAAGTTGCGATTGATTTCATACACGCGGTCCAGCCCGCCCACGACCAGGCGCTTCAAATACAGTTCGGGCGCGATGCGCAGGTATAGATCGATATCAAGAGTATTGTGGTGCGTGACGAAAGGCCGCGCGGTGGCGCCGCCGGCGATGGCCTGCATCATAGGGGTTTCCACTTCCACATAGCCGCGTGCGTCAAAGAACCGCCGCATGGACTGCACAACTTTGCTGCGCTTAACGAAGACGGCGCGCACGTCCTGGTTCATCACCATGTCCACGTAGCGCTGGCGATAGCGAAGTTCTACGTCCTGCAGGCCGTGCCATTTTTCCGGCAGAGGCAGCAGGTCTTTGCTCAGGAAGGTAATTTCTTCCACGTGGATCGTCAGCTCACCGGTGCGCGTGCGGAACAGGTAACCGCTTACGCCGATGTGGTCGCCCAGGTCCAGCAGCTTGTACAACGCAAACCCTTTTTCACCGACGAAGTCCAGCTTCACGTAGATCTGCAGCTTCTGTCCGCCCTGTTGCAAGTGCGCGAACCCGGCTTTGCCTTGCAGCCGTATGGACATCAACCGCCCCGCGACTTTTACGTTTACGCGGTCTTTTTCCAGTTCTTCCGCCGTCTTCTGGGTAAAGTCGGCCAGGATTTGCGGCACGGTGTGGGTGAAGGCGTACTTGTGGGTGTAGGCTTCCTGGCCCAGAGCAACAATGTCGCGCAGCTTCTGCTGGCGCAGTTCGTAGATTTTAGTTTCTAAGGACACGGGTGAGTTTCCGCCTTGTGGTTAAACGTTGAATTATAAATGGTGATCGCGAGAACTACTTACGCAGATAGGCGCAGATAAACCTTGCGGGGTGCTTGCCTAACGATGCTTGTCCTGGCTCACTGCCTTTGCAGATCAACGTTCATCCATCTGCGCGATCAGCGGCAAACGTTTTGTTTTCTCCGCGCCTCCGCGGTGAATTTGTTATATTCCTGATCGTATGCCCAACAAGAAAATTGCCGTGGTAGCAGGCGACGGTATCGGCAAAGAAGTCATTCCCGCGGCGCTGAAGGTGGTCCAGGCGACCGGCGCGGCGGTTGAGTTCACGCACTTTGACTGGTCAGCCGACCGTTATCTCAAAGACGGTGTCACCATCCCCGCGGACGGCTTTGCCATGCTCGACCGTGGTTTTGACGCGATCTTCGTCGGCGCGCTGGGCGATCCGCGCGTGCCGACGAACATCCACGCCAAGGAAATCTTGCTGGGCATGCGGTTCAAGATGGACCTGTATGCCAACGTGCGTCCGGTGAAGTTGCTGGATGAATCGCTGTGTCCGCTCAAAGGCGTGAAGCCGGAGCATGTGGACTTTGTGGTGATCCGCGAAAACACTGAAGGCTCGTATGTGGATGCTGGCGGAGTGCTCAAGCAGGGAACTCCGGACGAGATCGCGACGCAAGAAGACTTCAATACACGAAAAGGCGTGGAGCGGGTAATCCGCTATGCGTTTGAGCTGGCGCGCAAGCAAGGCCGCAAGAAAGTGTTGATGTCAGACAAGTCGAACGTCATGACGTTCGCGGGCGGCCTGTGGCAGCGGGTCTTCAAGATCGTAGCCGCCGAGTATCCAGACATTCAGACGCAACACATGTACGTGGACGCCCTCTGCATGCACATGGCGCGCGATCCTAAGCAGTTTGACGTGATCGTGACCAACAACATGTTCGGCGACATCATCACCGACCTGGCTGCCGCCTTGCAGGGCGGATTGGGCATGGCGGCCAGCGGGAATATCCATCCCGGCAAGACTTCAATGTTTGAGCCGGTCCACGGATCGGCGCCGCCTTTTGCAGGGAAGAACATCGCCAACCCTATCGGCGCGATATCGACGGCGGCCATGATGCTGGAGCATTTAGGCTTCGCCAAGGAAGCCGAGAGGATCAATGATGCGGTGCTGGCGGCCGTGCAGCAGAAGAAGACAACGGCCGACATCGGCGGGAGCCTGGGAACGAAGGAATCGGCGGAGTGGATAGTGAGCAAGGTATAAGTTCGCAGCCGTCCAATTGAAAGTTCAGCAACTCGCTGCAAGAAATTTTCATTTCACATTTTATTTTCTACATTTCCGTACTTTCCAGCTTCACAGTCGAACTATAGTTTGGTACTCTGTCTATGCGTAGGAGTAACGCCCAATGAAATGCATCAACCACATACCGGTGCGGAGGCTGACAGAACTAGTCGCTAGTTCTGATAGCCCATGGGCGTTCGGCAATTACCTCAGCTAACCTCAGGCGCTATTCAACCTACGCAAATCCTGTAATCTGAGCCGCTTTCAGGCATTTTTGCCTAAAGCCAAACTTTATCTACTTTTTTATCTATCAGCCGCTCTCGTGGCGAAGTCTATGGTTACTTCGACTCGTAATCGATAACCGTGCCATAGGCGTTGGTTCCCGGGAGCAGTCTCAACTGTTGTACAGACAGGGTCGCAGACCCTCATTTTCAGGGCTCAAAAGCGGCACGAGCGAATTCGCGCTCCATACAGGATTTTGTAACGCTACGATTTCGGTCAGTGGCGAAGATTGCGGATACTTCTTTCGGTAGAAGCGGAAGCTGAAAGGCAACCGCCGAGGTTCGAATCCTCAAATGCCGCAGTCACTGGTTCCCTGACCTAAGACCAAATCAGTCGGTGGTGGATGACGGGAGATACTTCCACCAAAAACAAAGACGTGCAGCGCAGAGCGGGAGCTCTGCCGGGAAAACGATAACTAACGCGGCGGAGGCGTAGCCTCGAACGACCAGGCAGCGGAAAGTACGAATCCGATGCATGCTCCTGTCGACGGTTCCCCGACTGGTTTTCTGTTTTGCATGGCGGTGAGGCCGGTTTGCGCGCCGAACCGCCTGTTTCGGGCGCATGTTGGTCTGCGTTGTTGCCGCGCCGCAAGAGCGGTGTGGAGCGCAGCGACGTGAATAAGGTTGGTGAGTCGCGGGTGCTCGCTGGGAAGCGAACGGCTTGGAGAGGCCTTTGCGCCCGCTGACTCACTGGCAGATTTATAGTTCAGCGGCGAGGCCGACTCGCGCGCCAAGCCGCCTGCAAAAGGCGCAAAGAAATTTCTGAAGTATCGTGCTGCGCTGCGGTGTGGAGCGTAGCGACAGAAAGTATTGTTCTCCGGCAGGGCAAGCGTCACGCCGGAGAGCGTACCAAGGACGGAGCAGGGTGAAGTTGCAACAACCCTTGTTCCATAACAGCAGTCAACGTTGGAAACAGGTTTCACCGGTGGTGAAGGCTGGAGCTACATCGCAGTCCGCGGATACAGGTGCGACGCGCAAGCGTTTAATCCTGCCGGCATCTCGAGTGCCGTAGTTTAAGCCTAGAACGGCGGACCCAAACGCTCCTGTCAAATGTTCCCCGTGCGGGAACCTGGTTCCAACGAGAACTGCTTATGAGTTTTGCCGGTGGTGAAGATTCTGGTTACTTCGCCTGATAAACGAACTGGCCTGCAAAGGCCGGTTGAAACCTGGATCGCTGGTTCCCCGGCAGTTGTTTTTTGAAAATGGTGTCGTCGGTGGCGAAGATGTGGGCTACTTCGGACCCTGCATGGCGTAAATCGCGTATCCAGCGCCGCAGGGCTGTTGCCTTCATCGTTAGTTCCTCGACGAAAGATTGATTTTTGAAATTGCCGGTGGTGAAGACATGGGTTACTTCGACTGTTACTCGGGAGGTCGCAGGTTCGAATCCTGCCTCTGGTTCCTGTTTGCAGCGACAGTTTGATCGTCGCTGAACGCCGGTGCCGGAGTAGCTCAGTGGTTAGAGCACCATACCCGGTCGCTGGTTCCCCGGCAAAGTTTTTGTACAAATGAACCTGGCGACGAGGCCGACTCGCGCGCCGAGCCGCCTGCGAAAGGCGCAACAGGACTAATTAGTATAAAAAACCGCTCCAGCGGTTTGGAGCGCAGCGACATGAATGACGCTTAGAAAAAGAAAAGTATGAGCTTAAGAAAGGTATATGGTGGTACGCCGGTGGGCAACGAGTCACGCTGTGACACGTGCAGCAGCGCGCGTATCATTCAGGGTTACGCGGAAAGCGAGCGCATTGTGTTTTGTGATGCGATGTACCCGCCCACGCGAATCCCGTTCAAGGTGAGTCAGTGCAGCATGTATGAAGACCGTCGGCTGCCTGATTTTTCCGCAATGAAGGCCATCGCCTGGCAGATTCGTACCAAGAGCGCGGGAAGCGTTGCTGGGTTCGTGACCGTCCGAGATGGTGTGGAGACGCAGGAAGAGGACAAAGAGGTTACGGTTGAACCTCCGCTAGTCCCGGCTCCAGACCTAGACGAAGAATAATGGCACAGGCAGAAGCGCCTGTGCCACACAACCAAAAGCAAATACCGCACAGGCAAGAGTGCCTGTGCCACACAGTCAAATGCAATCGTTGGCGGCGAGACCGGCTTGCGCGTCGAGCCGCCTGCAACAGGCGCATAGCAACTCTGCGCTCCAAACTTGCTGTCACGCGGTTTGGAGCGCAGCGACAAGAAGAAGAAAGGAGCACGACATGGCTCGCATCAATACTTTAGGTCTCAGCAATCTGCCCTGGTTCAAGGGGCAGCGCACGCATGAGGGAGCGCCGGCGAAGAACATCTCCACGGAGCAACAGTTGCGGCGTTCGGTGCTGGCCTGCATGCTATGGGAAGACCAGTTCTATGAGGACGGTGTGGCCATCGCCGGACGTATCCGCGAGCTGGTCGCCAAGGTCGCGCCGGAGAAGGTTGCCACGCTGGCCGTGGAAGCCCGTACGCAGATGAAGCTGCGTCACGCTCCGCTGTTGCTGGTCCGCGAGATGGCGCGCCTGGCCACGCACCGTCACCTGGTGGCGGAGACGCTTATGTCCGTGATCCAGCGTGCCGACGAGCTCAGCGAGTTCGTTGCTCTTTACTGGAGCGAAGGCAAGCAGCCTCTTTCCGCGCAGGTGAAAAAGGGACTGGCTGCGGCCTTCACCCGTTTTGACGAGTACGCGCTGGCCAAGTACAACCGCGCCACGCCGGTAAAACTGCGTGACGTGTTGTTCCTGTGCCACGCCAAGCCGGTTGACTCGGCGCAGGCTGACTTGTGGAAGCGCCTTGTCGAGGACCAGCTGGCAACGCCCGATACCTGGGAGGTTGCGCTTTCCAGCGGTGCCGACAAGCGCGAAGCATGGGAGCGTTTGCTGGAAGAGAACAAGCTGGGCGCTCTGGCGTTGCTGCGTAACCTGCGCAACATGGCGGAGGCCAAGGTCAGCGGTGAGCTGATCAAGGCCGGCCTGGGGCGCATGAAGACGGAGCGTGTGCTGCCTTTCCGTTTTATCGCTGCTGCGCGTTATGCGCCACAGTGGGAAGCGGAGCTGGAGCAGGCGATGTTCCGTGCTTTGAATGGTCAGAGCGGGGAAGGCGCCGCCAAGCTGCCGGGTAAGACGGTGCTCCTGGTGGACGTCTCCGGATCAATGGACGCCGCGCTTTCCCGCCGTTCGGACATGCGCCGCACGGACGCCGCCTTCGGGCTGGCGATCCTGTTGCGTGAAATCGCCGAACAGGTGAGCGTGTACACGTTCTCTGACAATCTGGTGCGCGTGCCGGCGCGGCAGGGTTTTGCCCTGCGCGATGCTCTGCACGCCAGCCAGCCGCACAACGGCACGTACCTGGGCAAGGCCCTGGAGGGGATCGACGAGAAGTACGACCGCTTGATCGTGATCACGGACGAGCAGTCGCACGACGCGGTGCCGAATCCCAAAGCGCGTGGCTGGATGCTGAACGTGGCCAGCTACCAGAACGGAGTGGGTTACGGCAAGTGGATGCATGTGGATGGCTGGAGCGATTCGGTCATCGAGTACATCCGCGCGGTCGAGCCGGTGATCGGATAACCAGCGCCGCTGATGTCGCATCGAGTTGCGGATTGTAAAATCCGCGTAAAGATTAAAGATGAGGACGTCAGCGGCATTTTTGCGTTTTTGCGCGACGGTTGGCTCACCTTTGCGTGCGATCTTCCATCCAACTCATACAACAGTCCTGCGAGTACAATATAGGAAAGCCAGCATTTGCAAGTGGGCCTGCCAATCAGCAAGGAGTTCAAGTTCCTCCCGAACCGTTCATGAAAAAACTTTCCCTGTCGCTCGTAGTTATCTTTTTACTTACATCCCTGACCTGGGCGCAGATGTTGCAGCCCGCGGCGCCACAGCAACCGGCAGCCCCGCAGGACCCGCCCGCCGCGCAAAGGCCTCCGGTGTCTCCGCCGGCGCATGTGGACACGGAAGAGATGGAAGGCAACCACAAGCTCACACCGACAGAAGCCAAAGAGCTGTTGCAGTCCGTGGACGAAGTGCTGCATTTCGTCAGCAGAGCCACGCTGTTGCCCATCAAGCACAACGTAAAAAAGACGATCGTCAGCCGCGAGCAGGTGGAAAAGTTTGTCTCCGATAAACTGCAGAACGATGTTGACCGCATTCGCTTTGAGCGCTCAGAGCTGGTCCTGAAGAAATTTGGGCTGCTGCCGCGGACCTTCAATTTGCATGACTACATGATCAAGCTATTGGCCGAGCAGGTGGCCGGATATTACGACGAAAAAGCCAAGACCATGAACCTGCTGGACTGGATTGCCGTGGACATGCAGAAGCCGGTGATGGCCCACGAACTTACGCACGCTCTGCAGGACCAGAATTATGATCTGCTCAAAATGAGCAAGCGCGACGAGGAAATTGAGAAGCGCGGACTGCAGGACATGAAACTGGCTATTGATAATGACGAGGTTTCCACCTGCCGCAGCGCCGTGATGGAAGGCCAGGGCATGATCGTGTTGCTGGACTACGTGCTGGCCCAGTCGGGCAAGAGCGTGGAGGATTCGCCGCAAATTGTGGACATGATGCAGAACTCCATGGAGAAGACCGACGGCAAGAGCCCGCTGTTTGATAGTGCTCCGCTTCTTCTGCGCGAACAGCTTATCTTTCCTTACCGCCAGGGGACGAACTTCATCAAGGAGCTACTGCTTGTCGGCGGCAAGAAGCTGGCCTACAGCGGCGTGCTCGATCGCCTGCCGCAGAACACACACGAAATCCTGCAACCCAGGGAATACCTGGCCGGACATCACATTCCGCCGCTTTATCTTCCCGATCTGAGTTTCCTCAAGAAGGACTTTGAGCCGTATGACGTGGGCGCCGTGGGCGAGTTCGACGTGAGCGTTCTGCTCAAGGTGTATGCCGAGGAAGCCGTAGCCAACCGGCTGAGCCAGGATTGGCGCGGCGGATCGTATTACGCCGCTGGGCACAAAGGCGTAAAACCCACGGACACAAATTCGTCGTCCCATGTGGGATTGTTCTATGCGTCGAAGTGGGCGACGGACAGCTCAGCGCGGGAGTTCGCCAAGATTTATCTTTCTGCTTTGCCACAACGATACAAAGGATTGCAGCACCTGGAAACTGATCCGGCCAAACCGGGCCTGGAACGTTATTCAAGTGATGACGGTCCAATCTTCGTCCAGCAGACGGGAAACATGGTGGTGGCGGTGGAAAGTTTTGACGCCGACAACGCCGAGAAGTTGATTCAAGCCGGGCTGAAACAAGGGCAGACCAACTCAACGCCGTAGAAGCGGACTCATCGTCACCTTTGTTTATAATCACCTGTTTGCATCCTGCTTGAGGAGATTTCTATTGCAACAGGCTGAAATCGGCATCATCGGCGGCAGTGGCTTGTATTCCATGCCCGGTCTTACCAACGTACAGGAAGTCACGGTATCCACGCCGTTTGGCGAACCATCTGACGCATTCGTTCTAGGCACACTGGAAGGCCGCAAGGTAGCTTTTCTGGCGCGCCACGGACGCGGCCACCGCATCCTGCCCAGCGAACTCAACTTTCGCGCCAACATTTATGCGATGAAAGATCTGGGCGTAGAGCGGATCTTTTCCGTTTCCGCTGTTGGGTCTTTGAAAGAAGAGCATAAGCCCACGGACTTTGTCGTCCCCGACCAGTTCATTGACCGCACGTTCCACCGCGTTTCGACTTTCTTTGGTCACGGCATTGTCGCGCACGTGGGATTTGGCGATCCGGTGTGCGAGGAAGTCGCGGCGGCCGTTGTACAGTCGTGCAAGGATATTGGGGTGGTCGGCAAATCCGGCGGGACGTATGTCTGCATGGAAGGTCCGCAGTTTTCCACGAAAGCCGAATCCAATCTATACCGCAGCTGGGGCGCGGACGTGATCGGCATGACCAACCTGCAGGAAGCCAAGCTGGCCCGCGAAGCCGAGATCTGTTATGCCACCATGGCCATGGTGACGGACTACGACTGCTGGCATTCCGAGCACGAATCCGTGACGGTGGAGCAGGTGATCAAGGTTCTGAACACTAACGCGGAAAACGCAGCCAAGGTGGTGCGGCAGGCGATTGCGTTGATCCCCAAAGAACGCAAGTGCAAATGCGGATCTGCACTGCAGTTTGCCCTGCTGACAGACCCGACGAAGATTCCCGCGGCCACACGACAGAAGCTTGCTCTGTTGCTCGACAAGTATCTGAACAAGGAGGGCAAAGCCTAGTGTCACTTCTCGTGGTAGGTTCCGTCGCATTTGATGCCATTAAGACGCCGTACGGCAAAACTGACAAGATTCTGGGCGGCGCCGCAACATACTTTTCGCTTTCCGCCAGTTTCTTTACTCAGGTGCGCGTGGTGGCCGTGGTGGGCGAAGACTTCACCGAAAAAGAAGAAAACGTTTTCCACGCACGCAAGGTCGACATCAGCGGCATTGCCAAGGAAAAAGGACAAAGCTTTTTCTGGTCCGGCGAGTACGGCGAAAACGTAAACGAAGCCAAGAGTCTGGACACGCAGCTGGGAGTGTTTGCGAATTTCAATCCGCAGATTCCGGATAAGTACAAAGACTCACACTTTCTTTTCCTGGCCAATATTGATCCCGTTTTGCAGTTGAACGTCCGGCGCCAGATGAGTCACGCGAAATTCGTGGGTGGCGACACGATGAACTACTGGATCAACGGGCATCGCGAAAACCTGCTGGAAACGCTGAAGAACGTGCACGCCCTACTGATCAATGATACGGAAGCCAAGATGCTTTCCGGCGATCCCAGCCTGGCCCGTGCCGCGCAGAAGATATTAAAGATGGGGCCTAAAGCGCTGGTGGTAAAGCACGGCGAATATGGCGCGACCGTGTTCTTTGAAGAAGGCGCGTTCGGCATTGGACGCCATCCGTTCCGTGCGCCAACTTTGCCGATTGAAACAGTCACCGACCCCACTGGCGCGGGTGACAGCTTTGCTGGCGGCTTTATGGGCTACATTGCGTCCCAGGAAAAGCTGACACGTGACATCTTTAAGCGAGCGATGTTTTATGGCGGCGTGATGGGGTCGTTTGCCGTGGAAGCTTTTGGCACCGAGCGCCTGCAAAAACTCACGCGTGAGGAAATTGACGAGCGCTACAAGGTGTTCAGGGAACTGACGCATCTGGATTAGTGGCTGTTATTTTTTTGACATGGACGCGCTTGCAGGCCGCGTCCATGTCGCTTTTGGGGTTACTCCACTCTTTCCGCAAAAATCAGCAAGTACCCGTCAGGATCCTGCACCGCGAATTCCTTCATCCCGTAAAACTCCTTGTGCATTGGAATGGCGATCTTTACGCCTTTGCTTTCCACCGATTTCAGCAAGTCATCGATGCCATCCATGGCGAAGTACAGCGTGAGCGTGCCGCCGATTTGTTTTCCGGCGAAGACATCGGGTTGCCCGGGTTGCGGAGGAAAGTGCTGGTTGAGAAAGATTTCCGCGTCGTCACGTTTGAGCCAGGTAAAGACGAAAGGCGCTTTTTCCGGAACGGATTGAAAGATGGTGAAGCCCAGAACGTCGCGATAAAACTTGAGACTTTTGTCCAGATCAGAGCAGATCAGATTAGGCGTGACTTTATTGAACTTCATGGGCTTCTCCTTTTTGGGTTGGGCGGCAGCGGACGCCGGATTGTTGGACGGGGTCTTGTTTGATTGGAAAGCGCCAAGTGCGGTAGCCCAGAGGCACGTCGCTAATAGGAACGCAGTGAAATATTTTCGTGTAAGTTGATGAGTCATTATTCTCCTCTCATGTAGCTTGGCTCCATGGTCCAGGATTGCAGCTGGATTAGAGGGAGCAAGCACACGTCTTCAATGTGCCCGCATCTCCTCCATCCACGAATCCTGCGAGAAGAGAATCGTAGGTAGGGTTTCCGATTAAAAGCGAAGTCGAAACCCGCGAGGTACGCCTCATAAACTAGCAAAGCGCGCGGGCCAGAGTCAATCGGGCAAAGGGAGAGCGCTGTGGCATATACAATTCTTGCGACTCGAACCTATGCCTGCCGACCAGCCTACAAATCAGCACAATAAAAAAGACTACGCGTTGCTTGCGCTGATCAGTGCGGCGATCAGCGTGGCGGGGCTGGTCTTTTATTACCGGCACAACGCCATCCTCTTATATGGCGACGCGGTGGCCCACATCAACATTGCGCGGCGGGTGTTTGATTCGCGGACGCCGGGCCTGTTTCAGTTGGGTACAGTCTGGCTGCCCTTGCCACATGTGCTCGATCTGCCGTTTATAGCCAACGATTGGCTGTGGCGCACGGGAATCGGCGCGTCTATCCCATCCATGTTGTCTTACGTTGCCGGGACGCTGGGGGTTTTCCGGCTCGTAGTCAGCATGGCGTCGCGGACTTCCGCGTGGATTGCCGCGGCGGTCTTCGCGTTGAATCCGAATTTGATTTACATGCAGTCTACGGCGATGACCGAGCCGTTGTATCTGGCTTTGTTTGTTTGGACAGTGGTTTACTTCGCAGAGTTTGTGCGATTCGCGAAAAACGATCCTGGCTGCGGAAGACGCGCGCTGGAGAAATGCGCGGTTACCGTTTCGGCGGCGATGATGGTGCGTTATGACGGATGGTTCCTGGCGGCGGTGGTCGGCGTGGCCGCGATACTGGCGGCGTGGAAGATTCGTCTCCATGCATGGCCGGTGCGGCGCGGGTTGATCAAATTTCTGGTGCTCACCGGAACCACAGCGACACTCTTTCTGGCCTACAACTATGCAGCCTATGGCAACGCGCTGGAGTGGGCCAACGGTCCTTATTCCGCGCACGCGATCCAGGCACGCTCCAGAACGGTGTCTTTTCCCACCTATCCCGGAGAAAACTCCGCGCGCGTGGCGACGTTGTATTTTCTGAAAACCGCCCGCCTGAACCTGGCGGAAGGCAAAGCCGAATGCCTGCTGCTGCCTTCGGCGTTCGCAGCGCTGATCAGCATGATTTACTTTGCGCGCCGGTTCTGGCCCTGGGCATTGCTCTGGGCTCCAGTTCCGTTTTACGCTTTATGCGTGGCCTGGGGCAGTGTGCCGATTTACCAGCCGCACTGGTGGCCTTTCGGCTACTACAACGTCCGTTATGGATTGCAGTTGCTGCCAGCGGCTGCCGTGTTTGTGGCGCTGGGGTGTGAACTGCTCAGCAAATTCATGTCGTCGCAGAGAATCGCAGCAGCTGCAGGGATAGTGCTGATCGTCAGTTACGTTTCCACCTGGCAAGCAACGCCAATTTGCCTGCAAGAAGCCGAGGTGAACGGGAAGGTACGCATGCTGTTCGACCGGGAGCTAGGTGAGGTCCTTGCGAAACTTCCTCCCACGGCGACTTTTATGATGGACTGCGGCGCGCACCCTGGGGCCTTCCAACTTGCGGGCATTCCGTTCCGGCGCGTGCTACGGGAAAGCAACCCTCCACTGTGGGAAATTGCGCTATCGCAGCCGGCCCAGGCCGCGGACTATGTGATTGCCATCGATGGAGACGACGTGTCTCATGCTGTCCGTTTATTTCCCCAAGGGTTGGATCTGGTTGCCGTGGTGGCCACTCCGGCGGGACCCAAGGCTTTGGTATTTCACTCCAGCAGCTTTCATTCCACCCGTTAGGATTCAACCGGCCTGGGCGTTAACTCGAGCGTCGTTGTTTGGGCGGCGAGCGAACCAGTGCCGCTGACCAAAATGCTACAATCGGGCAGATTTTCAATTCGTGTGTTCTAAGCCAATGATTTACGCCTTAATTGCGTTTCCACACATTTCGTTTCAGACGTTGGTTTCACATCATCTCGTATCCCTGATGCTGGCCGCGGTACTCGGCGGAATTATTGGTATTGAGCGCGAATACAAGCGCCGCCCTGCGGGACTGCGGACGAACATGTTCATCTGTTTTGGATCGGCGCTGTTTACCATTCTTTCCCAGGAGTTGGCGGGCGGCGGCAGCGATATCACGCGGATTGCGTCGCAGATCATTCCCGGCATTGGATTCATTGGCGCCGGATCGATTCTGCGGTCCAAGGTCAGCGTAAGTGGCTTGACCACGGCCGCGACAATCTTTGTAGTGGCGGCAGTCGGCATGGCTTGTGGCGGCGGACAATATCTGCTGGCTGGGTTTTCCACTATCATGATTGTGCTGGCGTTGATTGTTCTGGGCCGGCTGTCAATGATGTTCAATCTGAAGTCGCTGGTGATGCACTACAGCATTGTTACCGACAAATCGTCTGACCATATTGTGGACGCGATCAACACCGTGCTGGCGCAGAGCGGACGGGAAATCCAAAGCATGCGCATCATTAAGCTGGACAATAACAAAAAGCGCATTGTGTTTATCGTGGAAGGCACGCACAGCGAACACAAAGAAGTGATGGAACACATGCGCCAGTCCGCTGACTTGAAGGACTTCCAATCCGCCACGGACCGCGAAGCCGAATAAATTCAATGAGCATTCCATTTACCAAGGCCTCGGCCTGCGGCAATGATTTTCTGATTGTTGATGCGCGTTACGCGCCCGCGGACATTGCGGCGTTCAGCCAAAGAATCTGCGACCGGCACAACGGCGTGGGCGCGGACGGAGTGGAATGGCTTTCTGCTGATTCGGGCAGCGATGCTGCCATCCGACTGATCAATGCCGATGGGACAGAAGCAGAAATTTCCGGCAACGGCACTCGCTGCGTGGCCGCATATCTGGTCAATAACGGAGCAGCAGGAAAGCTGGCAATCCGCACGGGCGCCGGCACGAAACACTGCGAACTGATTTCCCGTTCGGCGAACAGCTTTGAGTTTGAGGCGGACATGGGCGAACCGGCAGTCGATTCGCCATTCGCGCTGAAGCTGAGTTCGGGACAGATATCGGGCACGCCGGTCTCCATGGGAAATCCACACTTTGCGATTTTTGTTGATGCGTTTCCGGCGGACTGGCCGGCGATTGGAGCCGAGGTGCAGCGCCAGGCGAATTTCAAAGAAGGCGTGAACGTGGAATTTGTTCGCGTTACAGGATCGCAGGACATTGAAGTCCGATTCTTTGAGCGCGGCGTAGGCGAAACGCAATCTTCAGGGACGGGATCATGTGCGTCTGCCGTGGCGGCCATCGCCGCCGGAAAAGTTACGTCGACGGTGAACGTGCATGCAGTAGGCGGGACGCAGACCATTCGTTGGGAAAATGCCCGTTGGGAAAAGAAAGTGTTTCTGCGCGGGCCGGCACAACTTATCTGCCAGGGTGAATACTTTGGCTGAGAACAAAATGGCGAAACCCGCAGCGCTGAAACCGTTTGCGCTCAAAAAGAACGACAAGATCGGCATTCTGGCTCCGGCCAGTAGCTTCAGCCGTGAAGGTTTTGAAGCCGGATGCCAGCGTCTGCGATCCCTGGGATACGAGCCCGTGTATTCGGCGGATATTTTCGAGCGCGATCTTTATTTTGCCGGCAGTGCGCAACGCCGCTTGCGCGAACTGGAAGGTCTGCTGGTCCGCGACGATATCGCCGCATTGATCTGTGTGCGCGGAGGCTACGGCAGCAATTACCTGCTGGAGAATCTCGACTTCGATTTGTTCCGGAAGCGTCCCAAGATCTTTCTGGGCTGCAGCGATGTAACTTCATTGCTCACGGCCATCACGGACCGTACTGGGCTGGTCACGTTCCATGGCCCGATGGTCGCCAAAGATATAGCGGATGGCACGTTCGATAGTTTTAGCTGGGACAACTGCCTGCAAGGCGCCCAATCCTGGGTTGTCCCCAGTCAGGGCGCGGAAGTGTTGCGTCCCGGCCACGCCACTGGACATTTATATGGTGGCTGCCTTTCCATGCTGGCTGCTTCTCTGGGAACGCCGTTCGAGATCGAAACCGAAGGTAAGATTCTTTTCATCGAAGACATCGCCGAAAAACCGTTTCGCATTGACCGCATGTTGATGCAGTTGCATCTTGCCGGCAAATTGCAAGGCGTGCGGGGCTTTGTTTTTGGTGAAATGCTGGATTGCTTCCCGCCAAAAGGCGAGACTTACACGTTGCAACAAGTCATTGCCCGCGTACTGGCGCCCTACAAAGTCCCGATTGTGTACGGCATCAAATCGGGCCATGTTTCTTCGGGGAATATCACATTGCCCATGGGCGTAGAGGCCGAACTTGAGGCCGGGCCGCAGGGCGTAGTCCTGAAGATATTGGAAGCGGCCACGCAAATCCGTTAATCTGGAAGTATTGTGGATCAGCAGCACGTACATCTCATTGGAGTCTGCGGTACAGCCATGGCGTCACTGGCTGGACTGCTCAAGCAGCGCGGGTTCAAGGTCACCGGATCAGACGCGGCGGCGTACCCGCCGATGTCGGATTTTCTGGCGTCTATTTCCATTCCCGTTGCGCAACCTTATTCAGAAGCCAACCTGAAGCCGCGACCGGACTGGGTGGTTGTCGGGAATGCGATTTCGCGCGGCAACGTTGAACTGGAGCACGTTCTCAACGAGCGTATTCCGTTTCGTTCAATGCCGGATACGCTTTACGACTTCTTCCTCCGCACGCGGGAGCCTATCGTCGTGGCCGGTACACACGGCAAAACAACGACGACATCCATGCTGGCGTGGATCTTTCAGGTTGCCGGGAAAGATCCGTCGTTTCTCGTAGGTGGCATCGCCGAAAATTTTGGCAGCAGCTTTGCCCTGCGTCAAAAAGGGAAGCACTTCATCCTGGAAGGCGACGAGTACGATACGGCCTTCTTCGATAAAGGTCCAAAATTCCTGCACTACTTTCCGCAATCCATTATTCTTACTTCTGTTGAATTTGACCACGCCGATATTTACGCCGATCTGGATGCCGTAAAGACGGCATTCAAGCGCTTGGTGAACATGGTTCCGGGCCGCGGCAAGATCATTGCCTATGACGCCGACCCCAACATCGACGAATGCTTGTCCAAGGCTTTCACTTCGGTGGAGCGCTATGGCATGACCGAAGGCGCGTTTTGGCGCGTGGCCAACATGCAGTTCACCCCGGAACGAACCACCTGGCAGGTCTTTCGCGAAGGCGAACCAGCCGACTTCGAGTTCTCGCTGGCCGGCGAATACAACGTGATGAACGCCACAGCCGCCGCGGCGCTGGCTTTCAATCATGGCATTGAGCCTCCGATGATTGCCGAGGCGCTCAAGACTTTCAAGAGCGTGAAGCGGCGACTGGAAGTGAAGGCCGAAGTGGACGGCATTACCATCATCGACGACTTTGCTCATCATCCCACGGCGATTGCCGCCACGCTGAAAGCTCTGCGCACGCGTTATCCCAACTCACGGTTATGGGCGGTGTTTGAGCCGCGCTCGAACACCTTGCGCCGCAAAGTGCTGCAAAGGGAATTGGTGGCCAGCCTGGCGCAGGCCGATGAGATCGTGATCACCAGCATTTTCCGTCCGGAAGCCGTGCCGGAAGACGAGCGCCTTACGACGGAAGCCGTGGTGGAAGGCGTGCGGCAAGCCGGCAAGCCGGCGCGCGAACTCGCCGACGCTGACGCCATTGTGGAATCGATTGCGCGCGAACTTCGGTCAGGTGACGTAGTGGCTATCCTGTCGAACGGCGGCTTTGGCGGTATCTATGAAAAGCTGCCACGCAAACTGGAAGAGCTTCGCGGAGTATCGCGCACCTAATGAAAACTTTGCGCACCAGCGTGGGAGCAGTCCGCACGCTGGCCGCCGTGGCGTTTCTGGTCGTCATCATCCCCATTGCGGCTCTCTTTGTTTTTCCCTGGACGTTCATCACCCGGAACGCCGCACTTCTCTATAAGTGCGGAACCACTCTGGCGTATCTGGCGGTGCGGATTGCCGGTATCCGCACCAAACTTGTTGGACTGGACAAGATTGATCCCAAGGGAACGTACATTTTTATGTCCAACCACGTTTCCAACGTGGACCCGCCGGTGCTGGTGCCGTTTATCCCGCGCCGCACGTCGGTGATCGCCAAGAAAGAAATCTGGCGCATCCCGATTTTGGCCCAGGCCCTGGACCTGGCCGAGATTGTCCCGGTGGACCGCAAAGATCGTGACTCGGCGATTGACAGCGTCCGCCGCGCCGGAGAGGTGATGCGCCACGGCATCAACATGACGATTTATCCTGAGGGCACGCGGTCGCCCGACGGACGCCTTCTGCCATTTAAGAAAGGCCCATTCCATCTGGCGGCGGAAACCGGATTCCCGATTGTGCCCATCACCATTCTGGGGACGGAGAACATGATGCCCAAAGGCAGTTCCATCATCCATGGCGGAACGGCGACGTTGGTGTTTCATTCTCCAGTAGACCCGAAACAGTTCGCTTCCCGCGAAGATCTGATGCAGGCGGTTGCGGACGCAATTGCCAGCGCGTTGCCGGAAGATAAACGCTGAGCAGTTCTTCCCGATTTGCCGTCCTACCCCCCTTTGATCCCAAGGTCTAAAGGACTTACACGACTCATCCCAATAGCGAGGATTTGTGGAGCGCAGCCGCCCTCGGCTGCGGGTTTTTGCCTTCCGATCACGTGCGATCACGGCGATTGGCCGCGCCTGTGCGGCCCCCCTCCCGCTCCATCCCAAGATATAAAGGACTTACGCAACGCATCCCAGATTGGCGCAGGTTTGAGCCACCTCCAACGCGATTCATCCCATATTGGCGTAGGGTTGGGCGTCTTCCAGCCTGTTTTGGGGCTGAGCGTTTACGGCTTCTATTCAGTTGTCAAAGAACGCTGGCTGGCGCAACCGCGACTTACAAAACGCCAATCAGAAATCTAACCAGCATATCGCATTTTATTCGCCTATGCAATGGCGAATTAGTTCATCGTCCTATTTTCTTAGGCCCACCGCCTACATTCGTGTCACGTCATCCCCCGATTGTCATCTTGAGCGCAGCGCGAACAAAGTGAGTGCGAGTCGAAAGATCCATGCATTCTTTTCTGGAAAGCAACAGCTTTAAGGGAGTCCTAACTAGAAGCGGTCTTCTTCCATGACAAAGAGGCTCTTCATTTTGGCCCACATGCGTGTAGACTCCTAGCTTGGTGGAAGAAGACTGAACCTCAACAGCTATATGCCCTTCTTGTTTGAACGCTACATCGGAGTTGACTATTCCGGCGCGGAAACACCAACATCAAGCGCAAAGGGCCTGCGCGTTTATCGGGCCGATCAGACCTCCATTGCCCAGGAGGTTGCCCCACCGCCAAGCCCGCGCAAGTATTGGACCCGGCAGGAAATTGCGGAGTGGTTGGTTTCCACACTCTCCGATGGGCCACCAGCTATCGTGGGCATCGATCACGCCTTCTCATTTCCTGTGCGATATTTTGAACGGCATGCTCTTCCCCTGGATTGGCCGGCTTTTCTTGATGACTTCCAGGAACATTGGCCCACCGATGAACGAAACATGTATGTGGACTTCGTGCGTGAAGGTGTTTACGGCAACGGGAGTGCTCGCGCCGGTGATTCCCGCTGGCGCCGCATTACCGAACTTCGCACCCGCACGGCCAAATCGGTGTTTCATTTTGACGTCCCGGGATCGGTGGCAAAATCAACGCACGCTGGCCTTCCCTGGCTGCGCTATTTGCGGCAATGTCTGGGCGCAAAGTTGCATTTCTGGCCTTTTGACGGGTGGGCCCCACCACTTGGGCGCTCAGTAGTCGCTGAAGTCTACCCCTCTTTATGGAGCAAAAACTTTCCGTTGAACGGACGCACGCCTGACCAGCATGATGCATTTGTCATTGCCCAATGGTTGCAGCGCGCGGATGGAACCGGAGATGTCGAAGGGTTCTTTCATCCAGCCCTCAAGCCCACAGAAAAGCAAACGGCTGAGATCGAAGGATGGATACTCGGCGTGGCCTAGCTCCACCTTCCTTATGTTCTCCGTCGCCCCTACTGCACCGTCACCGTTACCGTCTTTGTGTTTCTGCCAAACGCGTTGGTCGCGCTGAGCGTGTAGGTAGTGGTGGCTGCGGGATTCACCACAATGCTGTTGCCGCGCGCGGGCCCAACCAGCGGGCTAATCAGGTAATAAGAAGCTCCGCTAGCTTGCCAGGAAAGCGTGACAGCCGTGCCTGCGGTAACAGTGGTGGCCGATGCGGTGAAGCTGGTAATGGCTGGAGCCGATCCCGTTGGCACGTTGCCTGACGAAATTTGCGTCGGCATCTGCACCACGTCAAAGTTTGCGGCGGTTACGGTACCTAGAGCATGGAGATCGTTGTTGTCCCAGCGGTTGTCTGGAGCGCCGCTGATGAAGATGGCGCTGCCGTTATCGGCAACGATCAGGCCGAACTTCTTCATGGCATTGAGAATCACTTGGTTGTTCGCGGAAAATCCTGACACGTTGAGCGTGGATTTGAGCCGCAGCTGCATGCCCATGGGGATGGGCGATGTGGAGCTGTTGCCGGCCCAGTGCGTTGCCGGACTTACGAACGCGGACTTGGTCGCCGGAACGGTGAAACGAATCGCGTGATTGATGGTGCCGGTGGCCACTTCATCAAAGCGAACCAGGCCGGCGAAGATCGGAAGCCCGGCGGCGTCCACGGAAGTCCAGGTAAGAGGACGGTCGTTGTAGGTTTGTAGGTCCCACACGGTGGAACCAGAGGCCGACCAATTTCCGGCCGTGACCGAGGCGTTGCCGAGCTCATACAACCAGCAGTTGGTCTTATCCAGAACCAGCACGTGGTTGTCGCCGGCATTGGGGAAACCTTCAATCGGAGCCGTGGCCGGGATGGGGCTGGGCGTGATGTCACTCTCGCCGGCAAATACTCCCACGTTGACATTGACGTTGGCCTGCGTGGAATCAACTACGACATAAGGAATACCGATGGTTGCGCCGGATAGGGTGCCCGATCCGAAGTCGGCGTGAAGTCCAACGCCGGTGCCAATGAAGCCGAGAATGCTGGCGGAGTTGGCATCAACCGCTGCGGTGGAGATGTCCTGGTTCCAGGCATTGGTCGCCGGGAACGGATGGAAGCCATTCAGGCTGGCGCCTTGTCCCAAGGCAATTCCCGCGCAGCTATTGGTGCTGTTCGTGACGGCCGAGATGGCAGCCGTACCCGATTTGGTGGTGTCGGCCACGCTGGTGGCGGTGAGCGTGTACGAGCCCGCAGCGGACGGCGCGGTGTAAGTAATCGTGTTGCTGGCGCCGGAGATCGTGCCGGCGCTGGCCGTCCAGGTGACGTTGGTATTGGTGTTGCCGGAAACCGCGGCTGAAAAAGTTTGCGTACCGCCGGTGGAAATGCTGGTCGCGCTGGGCGAGATGGTCACGGCAACACCGGCAGGGCCGGGAGAGGTAGTGGCGGAGATGTTCGAGCCTGTTCCTCCGCAAGACGCCAGAAAACCGATAACAAAGGCAAGTGCGAGCAGGGCGGTGGCGGCGCTAACGAATTTTCCGGTTGAGTACAGCATGGGCAACGCTCTCTGGCAGTGGCAATTATGGATACAAGAAGTGTAGGCGAATACGGCGGCAATGCAGGCTTACGTCAGTTCACTGAACAAAGGTCTCATGGGACATGGCGGGAAGGGTTTCATTCGCATACGCTCAACGAGACAGCCGAGGATTGGCGATAAAAACTAATCTCTGTCATCCTGAGCCAAGCGACGCTGCACGGCGTCGCGCAGTCGAAGGATCCCGAGAACGCGTCCTGAACCAAGTGGCTACAGGGAGTTCTCCGGAAATACTCACAGCTAAACGGGACCAACACGAGCGTTTCCCGGTGAGAACTCCCTGAACCTTCGTCGCGGAAATCAGCACCGTCGGGATGCTTCGACTTGCTCTTGCTTCGCTTTGCTCGCTCGCGCGGCGCTCAGCATGACAGGTAGAGGCTTTGGCACCGCCTTCTGGCCCACGTACAATCTTCTCTTGTCCTCTGTGCCCCAATTCTGTGATGTAGCTCTGGCCGTCCCGCTGGACATGGTGTTCACCTATCTGACGGGCAATCTCTCGCCTATCGTTGGCGGGCGCGTGCTGGTGCCGTTCCGCAATGAGCGGCTCTCCGGGGTAGTGACTGCGCTGCACGATAAACCTCCTTCCATGCAGGCCAAGACGGTGTTGCAAGTGCTGGACGTCGAACCCGTGCTGGACTCGACGCTCATGAAGCTGGGCCAGTGGATTGCACAGTATTACCTGGCGCCGATTGGCGATGTGTACCGCACCATGCTGCCGCTAGCGGCAGAGATCAAAAAAGCCAAGATCTATCGGATGACCGAGACTGGGCACGATGCGCTGCATGTATCAGCGACGGCGGGGTCTTCGCGAAGATCGAAGCAGGACATAGACTCGCAAATGGTCGAGTATGCGGTGCTCGACTATCTGGCGATGAGTGATGAAGCTTTGGAAGGAACTTTGCGTTCGGCCACGGGAGCGAACCGCGACGTCTTGAACAATCTGGTGAAGAAGAAGTGGGTGGCGCGGGAAGATGCGTCGTCGGCAAGAGATGCGCGACGGACCGTGGACATTGCGGTGCTGAAAAATTCCCTGGCTGATGCGGATGCTGGTGCTGATGTTGACGGAGAATCCTCAGCTAAGCCTGCGGTGGCGCAGGAAGAATCCGGCGCCAAACCTACTTCCAAGCTCAACGCCAACCAGCAGAAGATCATCGACTACCTGCGGGCCAATGCGGGACGCGCGCCAGTCGAGCAAATTCGGGAATTAGATGTTCCGCGCACCACGCTGACCACGCTGATTAAGCGCGAGCTGGTGGAGATCATCGAAGAAGCCGCTGACTTTCACATGGGCGGACTGAAAAAGCGCGGCCCGTCGCATCTTGATTTTATTTTCAATCCGCAACAGAAGTCGGCGCTCAGCTTGATACAGAACGCGGTGGCGGAGAAGAAGTTTTCTGTTTCGCTGCTGCACGGCGTTACTGGGTCGGGCAAGACGGCCGTCTATCTGGCAGCGATGCAGGCGGTGCTGGAGGCCGGACGCGCCGCGATTCTGCTTGTCCCCGAGATCGGCCTTACTCCGGCAGCGGCGGCGAACTTGCATCAAGTTTTCGGCGAGCAGGTGGCAATTTTGCATTCCGCGCTTTCCGGTGACGAACGCGCCGAGCAGTGGCATCGCATTCGTCGGGGAGAAGCGCGGATTGTCGTCGGGACACGGTCGGCGGTCTTTGCTCCGGTCGAAGATTTGGCGCTGATCGTCGTCGATGAAGAACACGATTCGTCGTACAAGCAGGAAGAGACGCCGCGCTACAACGGACGCGACGTGGCGGTGATGCGCGGCAAGCTGTGCAATGCTGCCGTGGTGCTGGCGTCGGCTACGCCGTCGATTGAGTCGTATCACAACACTCAAGTCCTCAAGGACAAGTTGATCGAACTCACAGAGCGTGTGGAGCGGCGTCCGCTGCCGATGGTGGAAGTGGTGGACATGAAGTCTGACTTCCAGCAAGTCGGCGAAGACCGGTTGTTTTCGCGGCAACTGGTGGAAGAAGTCACGGGATGTCTGGCGCGCGGCGAACAAGCGATGATCCTGCTGAACCGCCGCGGGTATTCGTCCATTGTGCTGTGCCGCGCGTGCGGCGAGTCATTGCAGTGCAAGAACTGTTCCATCGCACTCACGTATCACAAAACCGGATATCGCATGGAGTGCCATTACTGCGGCTATCGCCAGCAGGTGCCCAAGGTGTGTCCGCAGTGCCAGAGTGAGCATATTTATTTTCTGGGCGCGGGCTCGGAGAAAGTGGAAGAGCTGTTGCACGCGGCGTTTCCCATGGCTCGCATCGGACGCCTGGACCGCGATACCGTCCGTACGCGGCATGATTTTGAGCGGGTGCTCAACCAGTTTCACGCGGGTGAAATTAATCTTCTCGTCGGCACGCAGATGATCGCCAAGGGGCATGACGTGCACGGCGTGACGCTGGTGGGCGTGGTCGGTGCTGATTACGCGCTGGGCTTTCCGGATTTTCGCGCCGCGGAGCGTACGTTCCAATTGCTTACGCAGGTGGCGGGGCGCGCCGGGCGCGGCGCCGAGGCCGGGC
>Ga0075024_100000010_pt1 | contig 46164 bp, 34 predicted proteins | sample Str013_2_FD_71389 | JGI IMG/M metagenome (GOLD analysis project Ga0075024, IMG submission 71389) | Freshwater sediment microbial communities in response to fracking from Pennsylvania, USA - Straight Creek_MetaG_SC_2013 | ecosystem: Environmental > Aquatic > Freshwater > Creek > Sediment... | reverse complement strand
CGGATGACTCGCGCGTGACCCAAACCGCGGCCACACCATCAGAGCCGGCCCAGAATTCGATTAAAGCCGTATTGCCCGACAATCGGCCTTGCATGGCGGACAGCGTCAAAGAAGCGGGGACCACGCTCGCATTCCAGAAACGGTCCTGGAAAACGCGCGCGCGGCTGCGTTCCATGAATTCAAAAGCGGAGCTGACATCGTAGCGGTCAAGCAAAAGCTTGATAAGAGCATCGTAGACGTCACGCTTGTCGGCCAGAAAATCCGTACGTAGCCGTGACAATTGGAGTTTCGAACGCAAGCTCTCAATACGTTGAATGGCCTGGCGAAACTTCTGTTCGGCGATATCGAGATGGCCCTGGCGTTGCGCAATCCTTCCCATGGTGAACAGGGCTTTCCACTGTTCCTCCACAGTGCCCAGTTGTTCGGCGGAGGCCAGCGCCATATCCAGTTCCCTGGCGGCATCAGGGAAGCGGTCCATGCGGTATAACGTCTCGGCGCGATACAGTGTTGCCTGCATAGCTTCGCGCAGGTTGCCAGTTTTTTGCGCCAGACTACGGACCTGGTCAAAAGTCTTGAGTCCCTCCTGCAGCTTGCCCTGGTCCAGGACCTGAAAGATGCCGATGTTCTTAAGCACGCCCAGTTCGCCGTCAAAATCTTTTTCGCGAGCATACAGACGCTCAGCTCCCCGATAATTAACGAGCGTACTGTCGGCGTCTCCCAGATGGCGGTACAACACGCCGAGGTTGGTGTGCATGTGGGCCACGTCGCGTGGAGTAAGCCCCTGGCCCTGCGAGGTTTCCAATATGTCCAGATAGATGGCGATGGCCCGCCGATCATTGCCCACACGCTGATAGAGCGTGGCCAGATTCGCCTGCGTAATCTGCCGCCAGAATGCCGTCCACGATTGCCCTGGCGATTTTTCAACATATTGCGCCGCAAGCTCATAGCTACGCAAAGCTTCAGAGTATTTGGCTTCGTAATATTGGACGTTACCCAGGTTGTTGAGAATCAGGATAATGGTTTGTGCGTCACCGCCGTCCATAGCCAGCTTCAAGGCGGGTCCAAGCTGTGCGTCCGCTTCCGGATATTTCCCTGCGTTCAGGTAAGCATATCCAGCATCATTGCGGGCCTCTGCTTCGCAGTTCTTATTGCCAAGAGTCTGGCAGACTTTTGTGCTTTCTTCGGCCAGCGCCACTGCCTGGTCATATTCGCCGGCGGAATTGGCAATATCACTCAGATTGTTAAGCACGGACGAGAGTTCAAGACTCGGTCCTTGAGCACGCAGATCGTGCAGAGCGGACTCGAAGATCTTCTTGGCATCGTCGGACGATCCGGCATCGCGAAGAGACTTGGCTTTGGCGATCTGGGCTTTTACGGCATCAGAAACACTCGACTGTGCCAATCCGGAAACGGTACAAACGCACACAGCTAGCAATACGGCGAGCAGGATAAAAACTCGCCGTGTAATGTGGGAAAGCGTCGGGTAAGAACTCGAATCAGGTGCATGCCGTTCTGCACCGCGGACGAGGGTCGCAAGGGAGACTTCTTTGTAAGCCGCCATAGGAGAGGGCCGCTGCTCAAGTTTCGTTTCTCTAGCGCACCAGAACTTCCAGGACTTCATGAACCGCCGGCAGGATCGCCTGGATTGACAAGACGTACGCAAGAATTACCAGGCCAGCCAACGGTAAAATTCCAGGCAGTTTGGATTTGCGGTTTGGCTCCACGAACGACGGCTCGTTTTCCAGGGCTTCCTGCAACCGTTGAACGCGCACTTCCAGCGACGTACTGCACGAGGGCGGAAGCAGATGCGATGCAGCGGCGGCGTTCATCAGAATAGCCGGTCCTTTAATTCTGCCAACTTTCACGAGTGCCGACGAAAGATCGAGCGCGGTGGCACCGCTAGTGAGCGCAGCTTGATCGGCGGCAACTTCTGAAGCGCCCGTCCAGGCAGCGTCCGCAAGGGCATACATCTTCAAAAAAGCCGGCGGACGAGTGATACGCAGCAGCAACAGCTTCAGATTGTCGAACGAACTTACGTGGGCCATTTCATGGGCAAGCGCCGCGGACAACTCTTCCGGCGAAAGGCGTTCCACAATTTCACGGGCAATATAAATCTGCGGCTTTAAGATACCCGTTACCGCCATCAAAGAACTCCGGCTTTTGACCTGATATACAGGAACACTAACGCTTTCAGTCCTGATGTCTTCGAAGACTAGCGGCTCGCTTTGGGACTCCAGTTGCCGACGCGTTTCCCCGGTGGCGTAAAGAATCCGGGCGCTACGTACCGATATAGCGAGGATGACCAGTCCACCGGCGATGGCCAGAACAGCCAGCCGCGAACTTAAACCTTCACTTGTAGAGTCCGGTTCAAATGCAACAAATGCTGGCAATACGAACCCAATGGTTACAAGGCTGGCAAGCCCCAGGGGCAGAAGGCGGACGGCAAAAAGCAGGTTGGCGGCAAGGGCAGGTGAAAGAGTTGCCGTCCTGCTGCGGACTAACTTGACCGCAGGCACACACAATAAGGATGCGGTGGCGAATACGAGGAACAGCGTGGCCAGACAAAGCGTAACGGCTAGCGCATAAAACATGGGTTACTCCTCGCGGCGCAACGCCCGCCGTTTGGCTTTCACCAGTTGCTCCAGGTGGTCCAGCATTTCTTTGTCCCTCTGGCTCACAACGTCCACAAAACTGGAAAGAACGGTTTGCTGATTCACTCCCTCGTTTAGCACCATGCCAAACAGATGTTCTGCCACGCGCTCCTGGTACTCCTTGACAGTGAACGCGGCGACATAAAAAAATGCTTTGCCCACTTTGCGACGCTGCAGTAGACCTTTCTTATAGAGCCGGTCCAACGTGGTCATGACCGTGGTGTAAGCCAGACGCGTTGTGAATTCCTCATGCAGGTCGCGGACGCTGGTTTCACCCCGCGCCCAAATCCGTTCCATCACTTCAGTTTCCAGCTTGCCCAGTTGGTCAAGGGCAGCGCGTCTTGCTCCGAAATGTCGTTTTAGCCACATATGTTTATCAATTCCTGAGGCCTCACTTTATCAGAAGGCCGAGCGGACACGAAACACCAAATCTATCGCAGACGTAAGGGCACGATTGCCGTCAAATTTCATTTGCCTGATTGCTGATTGCTGGTACTTTTTCAGCGAAAATTGGGGGACTGCGTTTCTGCCTCCGTCACATAAAACGGCATAATCTTCTGCAGCTTTCAGATAGACGATCCCGTAATGATTCTGCACGGTGCCTTACACTTTAAGAAACGCTCGTGCAGCACCACAGCTGGGTCCTTGTTGTAAACGTCCGGCATAACCCGGCATAACGATGATGTTTGAGTTGCCGGTTTCGTCTTCAAGGGTCACAAAAATCTGGCATTTGGCTGTTCCCGGTCTCTGCCTGGTGTTTACACATCCGGCCACCACTGCTAGCTTGCGATGGGGCGTTTCGCGCAGTCCGGTGGCGGATAATATTCCCAACCGTTTCAATACTTTGCACTGGTAGGCCAGGGATACGGCCCGACGGTAAGCTCGGTACCGTGAATAGTCGGCAATGAGGCGACCCTCGGTTTCCATCCTGTACATTAAGGAGAGTGCGAGTCCGGCTCCACCACGTCCTTAAGCAGCGGTCACGCCGGACGCGCCGCTTTTCGATCTGCCACACGGCATCCCTGTGATGAAGTTGCGCTTGAGTATCAGTCATGCTGTTCGTTCCATTTTGTTGAGCTCTCAATCAGCGCAAAGCTTGCAGAGTGCGATTCTGGAAACCCATACAGCGAAAATGAATCGATGAACTTTACGATGCCGTCTGACTGATTTTGTCATAATAGTTCCGCCAGTTGCTCTCACCGTGACAATTCCATCTGTTGGTTTTGGAATAACAACCACACTGTTTTTTTGATCATAACGGATTGGCTTCCCGACACTTTACCTACAAATAAGCGAGTCAAATCCGCGCCCGCTGTTTTACTTATCCCAGGATCGAACCCGTCACTGACGTCTATCAGTGCACAATCTCTTCCCTCCCCGGTCACATTTACCAGCACGGAAAATAAAACCGGGACAGGGCAGGAAAAGAAATCAGTCAATTCCTGGAGGCGCGGGTCACTATTCGGAACCACCGCCGCTGAGCCGAACTTCCTCTGAGAGTCATCCGCACCTAAGCACGCCTTGACGCGGAAAGACCAAGGCATACGGCTTACCTGATCTTTTCGTGTTTCAATGCACAGGCGGACCAAATCAAAAGAATCGGAGATGGAACGCATCTGATCAAACGAAATTGGTTCGAGAATGCGCGGCTGGATGTTGGTGTTGTAAGCCGTGGGATAGTCAGTGAGGCGAACCGGCGTCCCGACAGGGGCGCTAGGCTGCATGGGCTGATCCGGACCAAACCAGACGTCAAGCGTGCTACGGAGACGGCGGCCCATGCGAGCGATAATCCCGGGCTCGATTGGAGTTGTCCTGGCACCTTGTGTTTCGTAAGACATGCTTAAGCCATTCCTGTTCTGACGCCCATCGACGCGAAAGTTTCAATCATGAATTCAAGGAGAAGACTGCTCTTGTAGGCCGCTTTCAATTCGATATTCTGAATGCGCAAGCCATCGTGCCAGTGGCAAAGGCCACTCGAGTCAATTACGTATTCACCAGTCCAGTTCATAGGCACCTAATGAAAGAAGGATTGAGCGGTTCGCGTTTCCTAGTAGCCGACGAGCAAACGGTCCGTACACGTACCAGGTGTGGCAACCGTATTGGTCTCAAGAAATGAAAGAGCCAGCTGCGGAAGACGGAAATTTGCATTCGCGGTACCAGAAGTTGCGCTCGGCGCAAGTTCGGTGGCTACAAAGACTTGCTGCGGCCCAGATCCGAGATTAGTAACCAGCGGGAAAGTGACATAAGAAGTCCAGTTAGGAGTGGGACTGGATTGATCATCGGCGGTGTAGACGGTTACGCTTACATTCGCAATCTGGGTGCAGTTGACGAAAAGCGTCATCTTGGTGGCTTCGCCCAAGCGGATAATGTTGGTATTGGGCGTTACAGCAAGGTTAGGCAAGGTCACTGCGTTGTGTTGCAAATCGGTGGGAGAATACATCACGTGAGGCGAAGGACGCGGCAACACCGGCTTGCCGTTCTTATCGATTTCGGGGATTTGGGTGTAAGTCTGGGCCACCAAAGTGAGGGCCAAAACCAGAACGAGACCAAGGGCTACAAACCAAACGCTGATTTTTTTCATTAGTTCCTCGTCGCTTCGCTCCAAAACCAATTGGGAGCATTGTTTTTGTGAAGTGTATATTTTGATCGTCATTGAGGCCACCCGGCGCGGAATCCGCCCAGCGAGGCCATTCAAGAAGAATGAATTTAAGGGCTGGTTCGCGTAGGCCGCGCCGCGAGAAGATCCGAGGGATCGCCGGCAGCAAGACAGTCCGAACACAGGAACTCCGCGGAGCCAAGATCAATGGAGCCATGGAGGACCAAAGCTGCTTCGTCCGATCCGAGTGGGGCGTTGCACTCCAGACAGCGAGGCGGGCCGACACGTCCGTTGTAATCACGTTGTGGGAACACGAGGTTTCCTCCAATCCCGATTGGGGCAGCAATACAAAAGCTCCACGACCAAGCCAAAAGACAGGCAAGAGTGGAGCTCAAGTTTGAGATTTGTGGGAGAGAGCACGGACGAATCCGCGCATAGAACTTCCAGACGGCAAGCTGGAGCGCTGAGCTCCAAGCTGCGGAGATAAAAGAAACCCGCGTCAGGAAGATTGCAGGCCGTTTGGGACGCGCTCAGCGCTCGTGTATCAACGCGTAAAGGCTTGTCCGTTTTTTAAGCCGGCGCCGCTCCCGGCTGTGTGTCGCTTTACTGTACAGACAATTTATACGACATATTTTATACTTTGTCAATAACAAACTTAAATTTAAATCGAAAATAATTCCGTATATGTCCATTATTAATGGAATATTTGACGCATTGGTAACGCGTGATTCATAGAGACATTTATTTAGACATTATGCTAGACTAGCTCCAATGAATCGCACTGCCTACAAACAAACGTATGAAGTCGCCAAACTCGACCTGATCAAACGGCTCCAGGAACGAGATCTTCTGGACCAGGAAATCCGCAAACTTAAGCAGACAGTGAAAGCCCTGGGCGAAGTATGTGGCGCCGCGCAAGAAGAAGTTGACAAGCTCCTGCTAGCGGAAGGCTTTGCGATTGATGCAGGCATGGGATTTACGGAAGCAATACGGCGGCTTTTCCGAATCCACAATTCCCCGCTCAGTCCGACAGAACTGCGCGACGACCTGTTAAAGATCGGCATAGGCCGGGAGCAAGTTAATTTGTTGTCGTCGATCCACACGGTACTGCGCAGGATGGTGGAAGCAGGTGAAATTGAAAGAACCAAAGACTCACTCTTTCGCTTACCGGGTTAGAGCACAATCGGCAGTTACCTCGTGTGACGATCACAGCTTGTTGAAAAGATGGTCCAGTCGCTGCACCTCGCTGGCAACAAACAGGTAACGACCAACGTCCTTTGGATCCTTCCACAGCTCCATTGCCCGCAGCAGGACTTGGCGAATCTCAACATATTGCCTCTCGCTGCATTGGATTTGATGTCCGTCGGTCAATGCTTCCAATATGACCCGGGTGGCAGGAGAATCAGAGAAAACCTCCTGCAAGGTGGGCCGCTCAGGCTTGACGACGGTCTTCTTACCTTCAAGCCGATAGAACTGCAAGATTCCATCGACCATGGTCCCGCGCATGTAGATCAGCGCCTGACTGGTAGCGTCAACATCGTCATCATGCGCAGCTTTAGGGAACGTGCAAATGTTGTGGATGTAGCTTTCGATCCACGGAACGTCAAAAACCTGCGGATCCGGCAGCTCAATGCTTCCCGCCTCCCAAAGAGGTGCCATGGCTTGAGCCCGGGACATCTTTCCACCGCCCGGCGCGACGGCCACGATACCTGGAATCTCCTTTTGCAGTTCGCTGATAATGGCCGGGCCGTTGGCTTTATCCTCAATCAAGACGGCGTTGGCATGCGGAAAGAGAGCATGACAGCTCTTGATAGCAGCCTTGATTGGCGCGAAATCCAGGCGCTCATACACGCGATACGGCAACATGAAATATTTGCCGCCTCCACGAGCCCAGACCTGGCCAGCGACAAAATCACTGCGATCGCTACCGGTGAAGGTGCAGTCCCAGGATTGCACCATGAAATCAAGCTGTGGCAGCTCACGGTAAAACTTTATCCACTGCCGCTTGATAATTCCGCCATCCATGGGCGCGGGGTTCTGCTGGTACTGACCACTGAAAGCCCAGATCCCCATCCCGATTTTTTGACTATCCAAAAAGCTTTGTGGCAAACGCTGCTCCCAGAGTAGAGCGCCCGGCGCGAATGTGTGGTCAATGTGGGTAAGCGGTGAAGACCAGTTTTCCGCTTTTTCCATGATTGCCGGAAGGGAAAGATGAAGCCACCGATCAGACTCTTTTCGTAGAATGTGCCCGGTCAGATCCTGCTCGTGAAGCCGCTGCATGATTACGATCTTGACGCCAGTAGCGGCGTTGTTGATCCGACTGCGAAACGTAGCGTCAAACCGTAAATTGACGGCCTCCCTCTCCACCTGGCTCAAAGCTTGCTCTGGATTGAGAGGATCGTCAAAGATGAGAATGTCTCCCCCCATGCCGGTGGCCGTAGCCTGCATTCCGGTAGAGAACATCACACCACGCCGCGAGTTTTCATAGTGGCTTTTCAGATTTTGGTCTTTGTTAAGTTTGAAGACCCGTCCCCAACGCTGGCGATACCAATCTGATTCCATGATGCATCGGCGATACACGCTGTGTTGCGTACTGACTTTTTCAGAATACGAGACGAACATGAAACGGCGTGATGGGTCGCTCGTCCAGAGCCAGCACGGGAAGAAAACAGTAATGAGCAGGCTCTTCATGGTGCGTGGAGGCACATTGAAGATCACGCCTTCAATCTTGGTTCCGACCGCGGTCCTGAATGTGTTGTTCTGAACCAGAGAAAGATGATCACAGATCAGATCAAGATGCCAGTTCCATTGGAGGTCGGTTACGGGCTCTAATATGCTCCATGCTTGACGGACAAATTCTTGCAAATCTAGCTTGGATAACGACTGCCCATGAAGGGAGGCCTTGGTTGATCCTTTGGCTTTGGGCCCCGTTGTTGATTTGGGGACCTTGCTTACTAATTCGGCACTTTTGTTGTCTAGAGTTTTCTTTGCAGTACGCCGGACGACCGAGGTTACCTGCTTTTTCTTCATCCTGATATTCGCCACATTTCTAAATAAATGGATAACAAGGCTGTTCTGGGCAAATCTTCTCAACCGTTACAGGACCGCGTCCCCAACCGTAGATGGCTGCCCGAGCGCGCCGCGATCCGGAAAGGTACTCAAGAATCAAACGTTCGTCGGGCTTACTGCTTTGATCGCGTAAATGAGCCAGTCTTGAGTAGTTCAACTGCACTGCGGTATTGCGGTTGATAAAGCTGGCCAATCCGTTTTTTACAAGGCTGATGGCGTCCTTGATTTGCAAAGTGAAAGCGGGAGCGGAAGGAACAGCGCGGTCGCATTCCACGTGCTTACCTCGACGACAAAGGCGGCATGGCCGGCCAGTCTTACACACCAAATGCTTGGCACAGCTTGAACAAAGGTCGCCGGCGACACATGGTGAGATCATGGTGGACTGATGTCGGCGATAGACTCCTACAACTTTGCTTGACACACGTGTGCTCATAAACTCCTCAGATTTGCTGGCCGTTGGTTACAGTCCGCGATTGAACCGCGGTTGCTCCGGCGCCGCTCCCGGCGACAAGAAACCACCTAAACAGTTTGCTTTGTCAAATACCGTTCAAAGATCTTCTGAGCGCAGGCTTGTCCACAAACAGGCTTCTCAGTAGTGGCGATCTGCGCGTCATGTAGATAAGGCCGGCAAAAGAAAGCATCCTCTTGTTCGACTGCTACAAACCAGTGGTTCGCCTGGCGACGCAAATTGGAACATCCAGGCGCTGCACATCTGACTGTTGTAACTTGGTAAGGATTACGATTCGACGTGCTCATTGAGTACCTCCTCAAGCAAGTTTTTCTGTCCCAGCTAACCAATGAATTTCAGTGCCAATTTCAATTCGATTTTTTTGGTGGAAATAGCACTTAACACTTTCACCTAAGACTGCTCCAGCATGTTCTTACGAAAGAACAAGGCCTCTGCGGCCTGATGACAGTTCGTTGGCGGCATGAGCGTAGGCAAAATGGCAATCTGATTTGTCGCGGTCATAGCAATGTCCGCAAAGGAGTTGGGTGCATTCATCGCAAACATACGAGTGTTGAGGACACAACCAATCAGCGCAAGAATCGCACGTTCGGCCCGCAGGCCTGTCACACGAAATACAGCAGCGATCTTCGAATTCGTTTGCCGCAAGCGCTGTAACTGGACAATTTGGAACCCCTGGCTCAATACCGATAGGGTGCGATGAGGAGTTGAGCTCCCCAAACTGGGTTCGCATGAAAGCCGACCCGCGACGGTAGAAACACCGACAAATGGTTTTTGTGAGAGTGTTAACCCAGAATAAGGGCGGGGAGCAAGCACCATTTCTAGAATGCAAGGCACCATTAGCTCTGGGACTGTGGGATGTTAATGCCAGATGTTGCGGTATTGACGACGTTGGCTGATAGGGCGAGAGAACATGAACCCACCGAATGTGGCCCTCGCCGTTACGATGCGCTGCAGGTTGTGTTTTTGAGCTCGCTGGTGAGCCCGGCAGGATTCGAACCTGCGACCCTCTGCTTAGAAGGCAGATGCTCTATCCAACTGAGCTACGGGCCCACGCAGGACATATTTTACCAGTGTCAGCCGCGGTTTTTTGATTGTATCCGTGGACTACAGGCGTGCGTAGAGCGAACCCTTCTGCAGGCCTCCGTTCCCTGCCATTCCGGTTCTTTTGGTGTTGGAGCCCCTCACGCCGAGAGAGACGAGGCGGCTTGCAGACTCAAAAGGTAAAGCGTTTTGTCTCAACCATCCGTAGATGTTGGGTGATTCCCGGTCGCTGATGGAGTTTGATCCGGCCTTGTTCGTTTTCTGCCGGAGGGTGGCGCCCGTCCATTCCGTGACATTTCATGGGTAGGAATCTAATTGTTACCACTCGAGATTTGCATCGAATGATGCCGTCTCGTCGAGAGCGCAATTCAGAAACTCTATCTACAAAGACTTTTATTTTTCCGTCCGCTCTGCGATCTCGCAATTCTGGAACGCTATCAAGGATGACAAATCTAGCGTCGCCGGCTGCTCGTCGTCCTCTCCATCGGATCGCAATCGCGAGGTTCTTAATTACCGACGTCCGCTCGTCGATACTCGTAATTCCGGAACGCCATCAAGGATGACTATCTAGCGTCGCCGGCTGCTCGTCGTTCTCTCCATCGGATCGCAATCGCGAGGTTCTCTATTGCTGACGTCCGCTCGTGGATACTCGTAATTCCGGAACTCCATCAAGGAAGATTTTCTAGAGTCGCCGGCCGCGGTCGGTCGCGCCATCACATCGCTATCGGTGAGATTGTCTATTGCTGACGTCCGTTCGTCGATCTCGCAATTCCGGAACGCCATCAATAAAAACCCTCCAGGTTGCGGGCCGCTTGTCGATCTTGCAATCTGATCAATAATCAAGCAGCTCTCTAGCGCTGCTGTCTGCTCGTCGATCGCGCCATCGGATCGCTATTGGTGAGGTTCTCTATCGCTGACGCCCCCTCGTCGATCTCGCGATTCGGAGCGCTATTAAAGAAGGTTCGCTAGCGCCGCCGTCTGCTCGCCCTTCTCGCAATTTGATCGCGGTCAAAGAGAAGTTCCTTTGGCATCGCTGTCCGCCTTGCCCGATGCCACATCTCCTCGGCATGACCATTGGCCCCCTAGCGGTTCGCCCACTGAACTAACGCATGTTGGACCAGCTTGAGAGCGATCCCCCAGCGTAATAGCGCCTCTTGGTGGCCATCGTCGAAACCTGAGACGTAGGCTGTAATGTAAAAGCCCGCCTTGGACGCATCCCGTTTACTTGACTCATCCATCTCGTTGGATTCTTTTCGTACACTTACCTCACTCTTCCCGCTGGACTCACCCCTCGCGTTAGACGCATCTTTTGCTTGGTGCTCTTCCCTTTCACTGCGCTCTTCTCCCGCACTTGACTCCTCTTCCATATTTTGTCCGACGGGTGCGGTCCTGGAACCATGGAGGTCCGCGTGGTAATGGCACTGACGAATCACAAATTCCACAGATGCCGGCATTTCCGGAGCGCGTTTCAGCAGGGCGCAGAGTTCTTTCACCAGAGATTCATGTTGCTCAAAAGAAAATCGCTGTGGTCCGTCGACGAAGAGAAGATCAATGTAAGATCCGCATTTGCTTTCGGCGTTAAATATCTCTTCTTCCGCTGATAACTCGTTTGTCTGCCAGAGATCGCACTTTGCGGTTTGCAGGGGAAACCCAGCAGCATTAATTCGGCCAAGAAAGGCGGCAAGTTCGGGACAGTCTTTGGCTTCACGCAAGTGCGCGAGTAGGAAGAGGTTGGATTTCAAATCAATGTAGCGCAGCCTTCCGTCGTCAGAGATCCAAGGAAACTCCAGAGCAGGTTGTTCCGGGCCGATCTCAACCGAGTAGTCGACCAGCATTGTCACTCCGCTCCGCGTGATGAGAAGAAGGATACGATCTGGCGCTCAGCCCAACGCCCGTCATAGCCGTTAGGATGAGCCAAGAAGGCGCAGTGACCGCCATGCTCGGTTTCAATAAACGTGATGTTCGGATTGGCGGCTATTTTCCCCCGAGTGCTGGGCAGCAGGCGGATGAACGGGTCATCGTTCGCGTGAATCACCAGAGCGCGGGTTGTGATTCTTTCCACCACTCGCGACGCACTGGCCCGATCGTAGTAATCCTGGGCTCCGGCAAAGCCGCAATAGTGCGCGGTAACCATCTCGTCAAAGTCGCGAATACTGGTAGGCGTCCGGGAGAGCTTTTTGTAAATATCCGGGAACAACTCTGCCTTCCGCTTGTACCGGCGAACCAGTCCGAGAAGGAATTTCCATTCATAGATGCGGTTCGCGGGCTCATGCATGGCGTCCGCGGAGAGAGCAAGATCGGCCGCCGGAGAGATCGCAGCCACGGCCTTGAGTTCGGCAGGAGCATTACTTCCCCACTCGCCGGCCATCTTCAGCACAAGATTTCCGCCCATGGAATAACCCGCCACGTAAATGGAACGCAGGTCCTTGGCGTCGCGCATGGCGCGCAGCACGGCCGCAACGTCGTCTGATAGTCCTGAATGGTAGAGAGTTGGAGCCAGGTGGTCAGTGCCACCACAGTTGCGCATGTTCATGCGGACCACGTTCATCCCAGCAGCCCACGCCTTGGAACCGGTGCCGACCACGTATTGCGACTGGCTGGAGCCCTCGAGTCCGTGGACGATAATGATGGTCGCGCGTTCCCGCGGCTCCGGCTGCCAATGGCAGTGGCACAGTATCCGCACCTGGGGCGCAACCTGGACGTACGTCTCTTCCGCCGCTGGCAGCAAGCTGGTACGAGGCAAAAAGTTGCCAACAAGCGTCTGCGCATGGCCGTTGCTTAGAAACCTTCTAGGTATAAAAGAATCTTGGAGATATGCGTTATTCAATGCCATGGCCCGTGGGGCAGGATTTCAACCCTATAATAATAAGGATGTGGGTCATTTTAACGGATGCAGACGTTTTAGAGGATGCACTCCGCGCAATCGACCTGCTTTTCCTCTGTCAGCTCAAGCACATGCGGTGTTTTCGCGAATTCAGTGTAAAATAGAGATCTACCACATGGTGGGTATAGTTCAGTGGCAGAACGCCAGACTGTGGCTCTGGATGTCGTGGGTTCGACCCCCACTACCCACCCCAATTCTTCCAATCATTTACGCGCTCTTGCGATCACCCTTGAGTCAATGGGTCCGTGGAAATCCACAACGCCTTCATCCAACACGACCACGCTTTACGCCAGTCAGATAAAACAACGAGATCAATGCCAGGAAACCCGCGAACGCGGGAATTGACCATTGCAGTCCGTCCACAAAAAAGGTTGTGACCGAAATAGCAAGAAGCAGAACAATGCCGGTGACGGTGAAAACCGGGTGGGCAGGAAGGCGCATGGGCAGACTCGATAGCTGGTCGCTGGAGATAGCCCGGCGAAAGCTGAGATGCGTATTCAGAATTATCAACCACACAAAGAGCATTCCAGCCACGGCCGTCCCATAGAGCATGAGGAAAGCGTTTTTGGGAGCAAAGAGAGCCAGCAGGATCGCCGCAACAATCCCGGCAGTGGAAGCCAACAGTGCGCGGTGCGGCACGCCGTTGCTGCTCACTTTTCCCAACCACTTTGGCGCATAACCTCCCTGCCCCAGCGAGAACATCATTCGAGTGGCCAGATACAAATTGGTATTCACGCTGGAGAGGGCCGCCGTTAGGACAACAAAATTCATGATCGCTGCGGCAAAGGGTATGCGAGCCTTTGCGAATGCAGTGACAAACGGGCTTCCGGACAAGGTAGACGAACCGGCGGTCTGGTTCCAGGGGACCATGGTGACCATAATGGCGATGGCCAGGATGTAAAAGCCAATTAGACGGTAAACAATGTTACGCATGGCGCGCGGAATGGTGACTTTCGGATTTTGAGCTTCTCCGGCCGTGACGGCGATGATCTCCACGCCCATGTAGCTGGTAACCGTCAAAGTGAGCGAAAGCCATACGCCTTTCCAGCCGTTGGGAAAAAACCCTCCGTGCTGGGTCAAATTGGCCAGACCAATCGCGTGGCGGGAGCCAATCCCCAAAATCAAAGACAGTCCTACCATGATAAAAGCCAGGATAGCGGCCACCTTGATCATGGCAAACCAGTATTCAAATTCACCCAGGCGGTTGACCTGCATGGAATTCAGAGTGACCAGAGCGGCGGAAACCACCACCAGCCAAATCCATTGCGGAACGTTGGGGAACCAGTAGGCAATATAGATGCCCGCGGCCGTGACTTCCGCGCCGATGGCGATAATCTGCGCGACACCGTAAGTAGCTCGCACGGAATATCCGGCCCAGGGGTTAAGATACTTCTCCGCGTAAACTCCGAAAGCCCCGGCAACAGGATGGACTACAGCCATCTCGGTGAGCGCATAAGACATGATCAGAGCAATACACGCTCCCAACAGATAGGAAAGAATTACCGCAGGTCCTGCAAGCCGGATGGTCACGCTACTGCCGAGAAACAAACCGACACCGATGGCTCCGCCAATCGCCATCATGGTAAGTTGGCGTTGGCCCAAGCCGCGGTGAAGACCTTCTGCTTCCAGATTCGCCGCAGGCGTGCCAGCAATTTCCGGAGGAACCGCCAACGGATTCTGATCAGTCATAAGAGCCGCCCCCGGCACGCCTGGAAACGAGAAGATCGAGCAGCTTGCGTTTGAAGACGCTGAGTGGCGAACGAATCTGTTCGACCTGATTGTCGATCAACATGCTGCATTCCTTGTGTGCTGGCCTTGTTTTCTGGGATCAGTCTGCGTACTCCGGAAACATGGTGCATCATGCTCTCTTAATGTCAGCAAGCAGGCTCCCGAATCTTTCCACTTCTTCCAACGTGTTGTAGTGCACCAGTGACGCGCGCACCGCTCCGCTTTCCGGTGCGAGGCCCAAACGTTTCATGAGCCGCGGGCTATACATGTGTCCATCGCGTACTGACAGGTTCTGCGCGGCCAGTTGTTCGGTGACTCTTGCCGGCGAAATGCCCGGAAGATTAAAGCACAACGTTGGCGTGCGCCGCGGGATATTCTGGTCATCCACAATGCCGTACACGGTTGCCTGGGCATGGGACAGGGATTGAAGCATGGCTCGCGAAAGCTGTGCCTCATAGCCGCGAATGGCTTCAGTGGAAGTAACTAACGCGGCCCGTCGCGACGCCGCTGCGGGATTGATGCTTCTGCCCAGGTCTTCCAGATAGCGCACAGCGGCATCCATGCCGGCCACATTCTCGTAGATATAGGTCCCAATCTCCAACTTGGCGGGAGCCGTATCGGGCACAAATTCTTCACGGAACGTAGGCAGAGCGTTCAGGGACTCCAGGCGTCCCCAAAGAAACCCCATGTGCGGAGAGAAAATCTTGTAGCCGGAACAGACCAGATAATCGCAATCGAATTCCTGCACGTCCATGGTTCCATGCGGACCAAAATGCACAGCGTCGACAAACACCTCAGCGCCGGCAGCGTGCGCACTCTTGGAAACTTCAGTGATATCGAGTATCGATCCAATCGCATTGGAGGCCAGCGTACAGGCCACGATCCGAGTCCGCGGAGAAAGTAGTTTTTCAAGGTCTTCGGGATGAAGGCGGCCATCGTCTCTGAAATGCCACCAGACGATCTTGGCTCCTTCACGTTCCAGAGCCAGCCAGACGGCGATGTTGGCTTCGTGATCAAGATCCGTCACAATGATTTCGCGGCGAGCGCCGAGTGACTGCCCAATTGCAATGCTGATCAGTCGCATAAATGAAGTTGCATTCATGCCAAAGGAAATCTCGTTGTCGTGCCGGGCATTCACAAGCAGTGCCACGCTGGTGCGGGCGCGGGCAATGGCTTCGTCAACTTCCTGGGACTGCCGGTATCGTCCACCTCTTTGCACGTTGCGATGGAGGAGATGGTCGGCTACGGCGTCCAGGACGAGTGCCGGCGATTGCGCTCCGGCCGCATTGTCAAAGAAAACATAGCCATCTTGCAGCGCGGGAAACGCGGCACGGACTCGGGTAACGGGAAAGTCTGGCATGGCTCGAATAGTATACTCATCATCTTCAAGAACTTCTTGTTCAAGAACCTCTTGTTCAAGAACCTCTTGATGAACCTTGCTATCCAGGCCGCATGGTTTTGGCCCTTGAGGACGATGCGCGTTTTGAGATTCGGCTTGGTCAATACATCACATTGATTTAATCAATTGGACATTGGCTTTTCGGCACGATAAAGTCTCAGTAAATTTTGGAAAGCACCCGGCCCGCGCGCGCGGCCACAAACAAGCAACCATCGAAGGCGGAACACAGAGCCCAAGTCTTGCAGCTTCGATGAATTTCTTCGCACGCGTCAACTTGCATCCACTTCGCTATTACGGAACCTGCGCCTTGGTTCAGCACCACGGGCTTGCCCATAGTGACTCCAGCAGCGCCTATCAAAACCAGCGCCTGTCAAAACGCATCATGAAAAGTTCTTCACATCAACCACTATTAACAGTCGAGTTGGCCCTCCGGATCATCTAATGGGCAATGAGTAAAAACGTGACCAAGCAATACATTTTTGCCAGTGATTTTGACCAGACGCTCAGCTTCAACGATTCTGGGTTTGTACTGAGCGAGATTCTGGGTATCCCCGCCGCCGAATTTGAACGCAAGGCCACGGGCATGGCCAAGCTTAACCTGGTACAGCAAGGGGCGGAGCTGGCGTATCTTCTGCTGCACGATCCACAGTTCCGTCATGTACGGCGGGAACACCTAGTGGAAGTAGGCAAGCGTATTCCGCTCAAGGAACAAATTGATTTGCTCTACAAGATCCTTGACCGCCGCATTCCCGGATATCACTTTGAGTTTTTCGTTCTCTCGGCGGCGCCCGCGGAGATCGTTCAATCGGCGCTGGAAGGCGTGGTCCCCGCGGACCATATTTATGGAACCGAGTTCAAATACAGCCAGACCGGCGAAATTGAAACTATCTTGCGAGTGACCGCCGGTTACGGCAAAGTGGCGCGCCTGGTTGAACTCCAAGAAGCTTTGCAGATTGGCCCAGACCGCGTGGTGTACGCCGGCGACGGCAGTTCAGACGTCCATGCGATGCTGCACGTCAACCGGGATGCGGGCTTGACGATTTCCGTATCGGAAACCCGCGACGTAACGCAAACCGCGAAACGTACGGTCCTAAGCACTAATGCTCTGGCCATGCTGGTACCGATCCTGGAAGAGGTGGTCGGCTGGGAGCAGCCGGAGATTCACGAGTTTTTTGAACGAAACGGGTTTCTGGTGCGCGAATGGGCCAAAGCGCGAACTGACTGGCTGACTCTGCGATCCGCGCGCGCTGAAATCAATGATGCTGCGACCGGCTGAAACTCGCTCGGCCCGTCGTCAGTAGATTCAATCCATCGCCGAAAGTAAAAGAGCGCCACATTTAGTGGCGCTCTTTTTTTCGTCAAAATGTCCGTTGATTATTTTGGTGGCGCTGTATTTCCCAACCGCTTATTGGGCATGGCCGGAAGCTTCGTGCCGGTCCGGGGGGTAATCGGTGGAGTTGCCGTTAGTGACGGCGCGAAGTACTGCTCATTCAAATCAGTTTGCACTGGAGCCATCGCAGACTGGATGGTGGCTTCGGCCTTGGTCTTGGCGATTTGAAGAGAGATCTCGTCCTTCACCCGGTCCACCGGAATCGTGCTGTCGGTGCGAACTTTGTAAATGGAAAATCCGGAGGGATCGATTTCCACCTTGGTAACTTGTCCTGGCTTCAAAGCAAAAACTTCTTCATCGATTCCGGAAGGCAGAGTGCCGCGATGCCGTGTGCCAAGATCGGCGCTCATGGCCGGCGGCAAGCCGAGTGTTTTGTAAGCTTCAATTTGAAGATTACCCATGTCTTCGCCCTTGCTGGCGCGCTCGCGGATTTCCCCCGCGAGTTTTTGCGCTCTCTGCTCAAAAGCCGGCGCGGTTTCCCTGGGTCCACGCGGATTAGCTCGCGGAATAAAGACGCGTTCCAGCCCAAGTTGGAAGTATTGATTGAAGTGTTCTTTGTAATAGGCGGCAACTTCTTCCTGCGGCGGGTTCTTGTATTGTTCCAGCAACACTTTGCGGTAGCTTTCACTGAGAGCGCGCAGACGCATCAGTTGCATCAATTCCAAAAACTGCGACGATTTTTCCACACCCGATTTCTCAGCGGCTGTGCCCAGCGCCGTCAACTGCGCATAGTTCAAAGCAAAGGCCCGGACAGCGCCGGCCAAAGGCGGTTGGTTGCCGCTCATGGTTGCCCCTAAAAGCCCCTCAAACTTTTGTTTGGTTATGATGGTCTTGCAATCGGCGGACTTGGGATCTCCGGAAGCGCACACCCCGCGGATGGTTATCACCGCTGCGTCCGACGCTACCTGTTGCGGGCCCGGTACCGGGGTAGCCATTGGAGCGGGTGACGCCTTGGGTGGCGGGCTTGCCTGACCCGCTGGCTTGGTGGTTCCGGTAGGCTGCGCGAAGGCGGCACTCACCATCAGGAAACAAGTCAACAAAACTCGAACCATCTTGTTAGAACCCTCCTTGGGTTCCTCTTCGGGGGACATGAGGTTTGGTGGAGATGCGCTATACTAGCATAGTTCCCCGAACCGCCAAAGATGCCTCTGGTAATGGAATCAGCAGTTTGCGGACTTCTAAAAACTCAAGTCCCAAGAACTGACCCTCCTGCGCCTGAGCAGCGATGAGATGACCGCGCACGATAGATATCCCATCGACTATTTTCAGCGGCGCTCCCCCGAAGAGACAGAAATCCCGCAAGAAACACCTGGACTCACGTACATTTAGAAAACCTGGAGGCAATACTTAGATGATAAAGAAACTGGCCAGTGCAGCGTTTGCCGTCTTTCTGTTTTCCAATTGGGCCTTGGCGCAACAAGGCCCCCGCACGATTTTTGTGGTGCGACACGCCGAGAAAGCCACTACCGCTCCCGACTCCCCGCTGAACGCGGCCGGCGAGAAACGCGCGGACTGCCTGGCCAAGACCCTGAAAGACGCTGGCATTAAGCAGATCTACGTGACGGACGCAAAAAGGACACAACAAACGGCTGCTCCGCTGGCAAAGATATTGAAGGTGACTCCGACCATCCTGAAGGGAAACGACATGAGCGGCCTGGTCCGGAATTTGTTTTACGGCGCCTCTGGCAATGCCTTGGTTGTGGGACATAGCGATACCCTGCCCGTCATTGTCGCCAGAGTGCAGGGAGGAACCGTCCCGGCCGTCAATGAAAATGAATACGACCGGCTGATCGTCGTCACCATGATTGATAACAATGGCACGCCCGCATCCACACTTCACTACTGCGAGCTTGGCCCGTCTGCGCCGACTCCAGCGGACAAAGACAAGAAGACGGTTACTCCGGCCAAGCCGGCCGCCGGCAAGAAGAAATAAGGAAGACCGAACAAATATTCCCCAGTCCTTTTGTTGCAACAAAAATGGCCGCCCATACTAGATGGGCGGCCTTTTAGTTTGTTACAAGAACCACTCGTGGACTCAACTGAAACCGGCTGCAATCCGCAGCCAGGGTTTTCGCAGCCAGGGCGTGTTTCCACACCCTGGCCGAGAATGCTTTAGTTAGACGTGATCTTAACTGACGCCGTGTTGGACACGTTATCAACTCCGCCGGGGCCAAAGGTCATGGTTCCCGTCGCGTTGAAGACGGTCCCCTTGGCGGTCCCTGCTGGGTTGGTCACGTTCACAGTAACGATCATGGTTTGTGGCGGTTTGTTTCCATTCTTCGTGGATCCGCCAAGGCTGGGAGTGGTCACGACAATCGTGCCGCCCACGGTATTGACCGGCGCTGCCGCGCATGGAACCGGAGCTCCACCCGTGGGAGTAAACGTGCAAACGAAAGCGCCACCGTTGTTTTCAGTAACGGTAATGCTATTCAGTTGCAGGCTTTTGGCTGCCGCGCTTACGGGAACGTTCGTGGTGAATATAACGTTTGCCGCTGGCGTGGTCGTGGTGTCGGTGATGGTCCAGACAATGTTGCCAGCCTGGTTAACGTTGGGAACCGGCACTTGAGCGTTGCCAGTAACCGTGACGGTAGCAGTCGGCGGCGGCGGCGGTGGCGGCGGTGGCGGCGGTACTGCCGTGGTCACCGTCAGGCTGACAGTGGCCGAGTGCGACAACGCTCCGCTAGTTCCGGTGACAGTCAGTGTGTAGGTCCCCAGAGGAGTGGTGGTCGCCGTGAGCACTGTAAACGTCACCGTACCCGAGCCAACGACGGAAGCAGGACTGATGCTTCCCGTGGCGCCTGCCGGCAATCCAGCAAAGGTGAAGGAGACATTTCCGGCGAATCCACCAACACTGGCGATGGTGATGCCATATCCAGTGTTAGAGCCAGCTGAAGCTGATTGGCTCGGCGGGAATGCGCTGATCGTGAAGTCCTGAGCAACAGCGGCGTTCACTACCAGAGTGATCGACGTGGTGTGGCTCAATGCTCCGCTGGTTGCGGTGATGGTGAGTGGGAACGAACCGGTTGGAGTCGTCGCCGAGGTGGAGATTTGCAACGTCGACTGACCTGAGTTAATCACGCTCGCCGGAGTGAACGTAGCCGTAGCGCCGGTTGGCAAGCCGCTTACGCCCAGCGCCACAGTACCAGTGAACCCGTTCAGGGCACCCACGGTCGCCGTGTAGCTTATCGACGAACCCTGAGTGACACTCTGGCTGGCAGGAGCCGCGGAAATTGAGAAGTCCGCAGCGCCGTTGACGATAAGGGTGACCGCAGCCGAGTGAGTCGATGCGCCGCTCACGCCCGTGAGGGTGAGGGCGTATGCTCCAGCCGGAGTCGCAGCCGTTGTGCTGATGGTTACCGTGGACGAGCCGGCGGTAGTGATGGTAGCCGGAGCAAATGTAGCGGTAGCGCCGGCGGGTAAGCCGGTCGCGCTCAGGGTAACTACACCAGTAAAGCCGTTCACTGCAGCAACCGTTACGGTGTAAGTTGTCGATCCACCTTGCACCAGGGTTTGTGAAGGTGGCGCCGCAGCGATGGTGAAGTCGGCGACCGGTGAGTTGGCATTCCAGAAGTTCACGAAGTTGGCGGCGTCAACCGAACCCCAACCAGTGGACTGGTCATATCCGGCAGTTGCTGGGAATCCCGCCGCTCCCGGAACAGTGTTGGTTCCGGCAGTAATGTCGTGGTAAACAGCGGTTCCGCCCGCAGCCTGGTTTTGTCCCATGCTGTACAGGACAGAAAGAGCGCTGCCTTGCGGACCGTTCTTCTGGGTGACCAACGCCATGAGTCCGGCGAATGACGGTGAAGCAGCAGACGTACCACCCACTGCTTTAAGCACGCCTTCCTGGAAGATCAGATAGCCATCATGGCCCGCTGAACTCAGGGAGACGTCAGGAATGTCGCGAACGCCGTCCGCAGGTACGCCAGGGCCAGACTGGAACGCAGGCTTCGGATAAACGATGCTGGCGCCGCCGCCGGTTGCACCGATGCCAGCTTCATTCCACACAACTTCAGGGATGTAGCTCAGCGCGGAGGATTTGTCGACCGGGTTCGTCGCCGCGGACCAGAAAATTCCGGCGCCTTCATTAAACTGCGTGCCGCCAACCGCGACGTTGTTGGGAGTGGAAGCTAAACCGTTAACTGCCGGACCCAGGCCAGGCGCCGGCGGGTTGCAACCTTCCGCGCCATTGTCTCCTGTGGAAACAAATGCCGTGATTCCCTGCGCGGCAGCTTGCGTGTAGAGGTTGCCCCAGAAAGTATTGCCCGCTGGCCCAAGCAACGCTTCGCACAAACCAAAGCTGGTGCTCATGATGCTGGCGGTGTTGTTGTTCACGATGAACGACGCGGAGAGGTCCACGCCGTCCGTGGCCGGAGTGCTCGCCGAAATGACAAAGTCGATGGTGGCGTTTTTGGCAACTGCAGCGGACCATTCGACGTCAAGATCAGCTTCGGTTTCTTCATTGGCGCTTACGATTCCAGGATCAGCACCGTTGAGGATGATCACCGGCGGGTTCGCGGGCAATCCAAAGAAGGTGCGGAATTGGGCGATATCGGCCGTATTGATGTTGGTGCGGCCCACGATAGCGATCGACTGGCCTGTGCCATCGATTCCCGTCCCGTAGAGCGGACCTACGTTGTAAATGGTCGCGAAGTCCGCAGGCGCCATGAAGTGCTGGCCGGAGGCGGTGGTGAAGTTGGGCAGGTCACGCGCGTTGCTGCTGTGCTGCTTGGGGAAATCATGCAAGGAAACAACACCGCTCACGAAGCTGGAAAGCGCGCGCGGAATGCTGGGGTCAGTCGCGTTGGCATGGTGCATTTTGCCATTCACTTCAAACTGACGAATGTTGGTTTGGAAAGCGCCCTCAACCTGCTGCACGTTGCCGCTGAAGGCAATCGACATGCGGCCAGTGGAAATCTCCTCCACCTTTAGACCGTGGCTCTTGAGCCAGCCGGTGGCGTCCGCCAAGTCCTGGTCCGTGGGACCAAAACGCAGGCCGAATTGCTGGGGCGTCAAAAACTTGTGGAAGTTGGGAGAAGTGGAATTCTGGACGTCAGTCAGGAACTGATTGAGTTCAGCCTGCGCGGACGCGCGGACTGAAAGTGACAACAGCATCTTGCCCATGGACATGCTGGCGTCGGCCGAGCCGCGATCAAATTCCGCCCGGGCCAGGGGAGGCACGCTGCCATGTTTTGTGACCCGGTCTGAGTCGTCAATGTTCCGTTGGGCTTGAGCAGAAGGCGCCAAACCCGCCATGCTGAGCAACAAAAGGATGCTCAGAAAAACTCGCGTCATCTTCAGGGGAGTACTTTGCATGCGTTCCTCGCTTGAAATACCGGGGAAGATCCACATTCCCAGGTGTTGAGGAAACAGGCACGCCGTTCTGCTGGAGCAATACTTGTGTTGGCGCGTCTTTTGGCGGCGGGCGTTCCGGAATTGCAACTTGCGCCCCGACGATACAACACATAACAGCTACGGTAAGTTCTTAGCTGGTTCTTTAGGTTGAGTGAGAAAACACGGCCGGGACGGTTAAGCGTCCCGGCCTCATGGTTAGACTTACTTGCCTTTGACGGTGATCGTTACCGAGTTGTTACCGGTGTTGGTGTCAGTTCCGTTGAAGCTAACTGTACCCTTCGCGGTGCTGTTTCCGGTGGCGATCACGTGAGTGTTCACAACCACGTTGATCTGCGCTGGATTCCCTACTCCGCCCAGAGTGCCCAGACTGCAGGTGAGTGTTCCACCCAGAGCCCCGACCGGCAGGCCGGTGCAGACTGCGCCCGCCGGAGTCGACGTAAAGCCGTCATACTTCAAGCCGCCGGACAGGACAACCGAGAGGGATGTCAGGTTGGCCGGTGTGTTGGGTTGAGCGTCCTTGATCTGGAACGTGAAGGCATCCGGTGCACCCGCAGGTAGCGTGGGTGTCACGTTCGGACCGCCTTGCGAAGCCGAGCCGCTGATCTGGAGATCAGTGGTCGTTCCCGGAGGCGGAGTGGTCAGAGTAAACGTGCCGAATGCGGCAACCGGGTTGGCAGCAGCGTCAGTTCCCGAGAAAGCGGAATTGAGCGTGGCTGCGTTGCCGTTGATCTTCACGATCACGTTGATGTTGGCAGTTGCCAGCGCATTGAGCGTACCCAGTGTGCAAGCGGTGGTAAGAACGCCCGGGCCGCCCGCAGTGCAAGTACCCTGCGTGGGCTGCGCCAGAACAATGAACGCACCGTCCGGAACAAGCTGAGTCAGCGTGCTCACAACATTGGCCGCGCTGATGGCGCCCGGCGTGGTGTTGGTGATGGTGATGTTGAACGTAATCTGCGTCGGCACAGACTGCGGATCAGGAAGCGGCGGACCGTTGACGCTCACCGTAACAGCGTTCGCTGCCGCGGTGGGGATCACGGTGTTCGAGGGTGTCGATTCCAGACCAGCGGTGGCGCCGTTGTTGGCGTGCACGCTGAAGGCGTAGTTGGCGCCGTTGGTCAGGCCGCTCAACACAGCAGAGGTGTTCGGCGCAATCACGTTCACAGTGGTAGCAGTGACTACGGCGTTCTTGATTACAGTGACCGTATAGCTGGTTACCGGGCCACCGCTGTTAACCGGCGGAGGAGCCCAGCTGACCAGAGCGGACGCGTTACCGGCAACGGCAGCAGCGTTCGTCGGGATACCAGGAGCCACGATAGCTGTAGGCGTTACCGGAGCGCTTGCAGCCGAGTAGTTGCTGGAAGCCGCGCCATTGTTCGCGCGAGCTTTAAAGTTGTACGCGGTTCCGTTCACCAGGCCACTGATCGTGGTGGTGGTGGGCGGAAAGAGCGCCGGAGCGATCGGAGCCACGTGCGTGGTTGATTGAAGAGCAAGACCAATAAAGGTCTGCACGTCATAGCTGGTTACCGGCACATTCGATTGCGCGGGAGCCCAGCTTACGGCGATCTGAGCGTTGCCGGCCCGGCCTCTGACGATGGTCGGGGTACCCGGCGCGTTGGCTGAGACCGGAGTCGGACAGTTGGGAATCAACACGGCTCCAACCGGTCCAGCGGCGACTACCAGGCTCGGACCCTGGCAAGTCTGCCACCAGCGGCCAAGACCGAGGCCCGGAGGTGTCGTCGGGAACGGCGGAGGAATGGTGGTGCCGTTGTTGCTCGGATCATCACCGGTATAGATGACAAGGTTGGCCGGGTCAGTCATATCCGGCACTGGCTCGGAAATGATTCCCAGCGGGAAAGGATTCGGCGGCGGGAAAGCGGCGCCAAGGTAAGCAGCGATGTCGGCAGCATTGATGAAAGCGGGATCAACGATCTGGGCGCCTTGAGCATCGGCAATCCAAATAACTGTTCCGGGCGCTGTTGGGGCAACAAGCACTGCGGATACGCCATAGTAAACGTTGTTGCCGTTGAGCTGTGGATAGATCTGGTCGCTGTTGGCTCCGTTGGCCGCCGGCACCGCTCCGGCAAACGCGGCCGTGGCCGCGCAAGTGGTGGGCATTCCAGGCCCAAACGCCTGACATGTGGTATCGGCATTGGTGATGACAAATGCGCCGCCACCATCAGAGGAATAGAGGTCATGGCCAACCCAGGCCAGGCCTTTGGCCGTGCGGCCATCGGGGGAGCTTGCTACTGCCTGCACGAAATCAGAGCAAAGCCCAAACCCTACGACGTCCGCCGTGGCGGGATTGTTGACGCGAAGAATGATGCCGTCCTTCTTGTTTGTGACCCACAGATTGCCATCGGGTCCAAGGATCGCCGAGTCAGCCGCGCTCTTGTTGGGAAATTGGCAGCCTGTCTGACCGCCCTGGAAACGTGCGCCAGTCGGGTTGCCGACTACCGCAAAGAGGCTAGCAAATTCGAGAAGACCATGTCCGCTGCCCTGGTTGGGGTCGTACAGAATTCTGAAGACGCCCTCAGAGTTGCGCGCGTCCGTCATATACAGGAAGTGACAATTCTGGTTGGGGCTCCCGACCGGCTGCAAGCAGGGGCGGTTGGTAGTATCAAGACTGATCGGGCCGCCGGTTACCGAAAGACCGTTTACCTTGAAGGTGCAAGGAGGGGCCGGGTTCGAGACATCGATCTTGTGGAACCCAACACCAACGGTGTCAATGTCCGGATCAATACGGCACCAGCCGCTGGTGTTGTCACCAACCCACAGGTGGCGGTAAGGCGCTCCAGTGGCAGGATTTATCGCCGCGCCATTTAATATGATGCCGCCGCGGGGAATGGTAAACGCGCTCACTGCATTCAGAGCGTTAGGGTTTCCACCAAATTGAACTGTTGAGGTAGGTTGAGCGATCGCCGACATTGCGGCGAACATCAGGACTAAGAAGCAGAGCAATGCGCGAGTCGCAATAATGCGGCCGCTGCCTGTGCCCCGTTCGGCAGCTGTGGTCCGAGAGGAGGTTCTCATTTTTTTGCCTTCCCGTCCTGGAGCTCGATGGCCCTCAGGATCGTTTGTCAAATGGGCAAGGCGTCACCCGTTTCGTTCGTCTGCTACAACTGACGCTTTTCTTTATGGATCTTTGCGAAAGCGCTCAGTTGGGACTTGCTCGCTCGTCGATAAACCTGCGCAATTTCGGAAGGCAGGCGGCGACGCACAAATGCGAGAGTCCGCTAATCTGGTGATTAAGTTTTAGGATGTACGCATTAGACTGCCATTGGACGAAGATTAAAAAATCTAATGTGAATTCCCTTTGCCAAAACGGAGATAGGGGATAAGCGCATTTATTTGCAGCTATTTGCGGAGATTTACTTCGATTGCGCTAAGCCGAACGAGACTCACACATCGCGTACCGTTGAGTCGATCTATCTAATTAAAAACAATCACCTTACTGACATTCAGCAGTGATTATTAGAACGCACAAAAGGAGCTGGCGTGACCGCCAGCTCCTTAGTTGTGTTAACCGATGTTATGACCTAGTTCAAAGTGATCGCGAACGGGACGGTGGTGCCATCGTTGAGCGTGATCACAAAGTTGTAGGTCGATCCAGCCGGCATTCCACCAGCCGGGCTAGTGGCGCTTACTGCAAAGTTCAAGAGGTAATCCTGCGCGCCGGCTTGGAAAGCGAAGCCAGTGCCCAGACCCTGGTTGAAGGTGGTGGTCGTGGTTCCAGTAACTTTGGTTGTCAACTGGAAGTTGTTCACAACGCCCGCGGCCGAAACCGTGGCTCCGTTAGCGTCGCAAAGGCGGAACGCTACCGGAATCGTGGTGAGGCCGGCCCGGGTGAGAGTGGTCGAGCCCAGGTACTGGTGTCCCGGACCTGCCGAACAGGTTCCCACTGGAGCGTAGCGCACTGTTTCTGAAGTGCTGGCGAACGTGATTGTGTAGCTGGCGGACGTTAACCCGGTGCAGGTTACCGGTTTACCGGTCCCAACCTGGCTTGCGGACGAGCAGGTCAGAGTTCCGCCGAGATTGCCCAGCCCTTGGCCAAGCACAAAGCCGCTGCCGGCAACTGTAGCGGATCCATTCATAGTAATTGTTTGGCCAGCAACCGGGGCGATGGTTAACGGCGCCTTGGTGATGGTCAATGTACCCGATGCCGCGGACACGGTGTAGTTGCCGAGTTTGTTGTTCGGATCAGAGAACGCGGGCGTGATCGCAAACGCTCCTGGAGCGCTGGCGGCTGTGGCCGTGCTGCTATAGCTCACAGTGATTCCGTCAGCGTTCACGACTCCCGTTAGGGTGCTCGCGAACGCCGGGTTAGCCGAACCATAAGCGCGGCTCGGAGCTGCGTTGTTAAGCTTCGCCGTGAGCGGAGCGGGATTGATCGTCAAGGCGCCAGGCACGACTGTCAGCGCGTACTTCACGCCGATCAAACCAGCCGCATCCGTGATGGTGGGAGTGATGGCATACGTGCCCACCGGACTCGCTGCCGTTGCAGTTGCTCCGCAGGCTCCAGTCACCGTGTCGCCAGGCAACAGACCCGTAACCAGCGCGCCGCCAAACCCAGTAGTGTTGCCGTAGGTGATTGCTTTGGTAAAGCTGGCGCAACTGATGGTCAACTTCTGCTTGACCGACAAGATCCCGGGCAGAGTACTGAAAGTACCGTTGGGGTTAGCAAAGGTGTACTTGGTTCCAATGACCAGCAGGGTGCCCTGCGTGCAGGTGATCGGGTAATCGCCAAAGGCGGCGTTGGCGTTTGCCGGGGCGGTGCAAGACGCAACTCCCGTTACAAACGCAGCAGCCGTGTCTCCGGGCTGGAAGCCAATGATCGATGCCGTAAGCGTTGGAATGGGATCACCCAGGCCGATCAGCGCGTTATTGGCAACTACAGTGAGAATGAGCGACTTGACTTCCAGGTCGGAAATCGCGCTGCTGCCTGCGTGGCCGATATCGCCAGCATACGTCGCAGTGATTCCGCCCGCCGTGATGCCGGGTTTAATGGAGCTCAGCAACAGGTTTGCCGCCGTAGCCACACCGCTGGCGTTGGTTGTCGCCGAAGCCGTCATGCCCAGTGAGGAAATGCTGAAGGTGATAAGCTTTCCGGCAACCGGGAAACTATGAGTATCGGTGAGGGTGGCGGTCAGGGTGATTCTTCCGCTGCCATCAAAGTTGCCGACTTCCACCGCGGGAGCCACCAGGTTGGTTGCAACCAAAGGAGCGGTCACGGTAACGCTGGCGCTCGTTGAGTCGTTGGCCGGGTTGGTGTCAACCATGGACTTGTTGCCGATGGATGCCGTGTTGGTGATGATGTCGCCGTTCAGCACGTTACTGTTGGTTTGCGCCACCAGCGTAATGGTCTGAGGAGCGCCAACTGGCAGCGAGGCAAAAGAGATCAAGCGGCGATTAGGCGCAATCACACCGGGCACCGTTCCGCAAACGCCGCCGCCCGTGGCCGCGCAAGAAACAAACGATGTTGAATCCGGCAGGTTGTCAACGATGTTGGCTGAAGTTGCGCCCGGACCGTTGTTGATGACGGTGATGGTGTAGGTGATATTGGCGCTCGGCCCCACGGGTGAAGGCGCCGCGGTCATCGGGATGGTGGTAAGGTCGAGATCGCCAGACGTGCAAGTGCGGACCGGATATGCGGCCACGCCCTGAATCTCATTGGCTTGGTCAATCGCGTTATCGGTCAATGCAGACAAGCTTCCGTCTGCGTTGATACTAAGCACAGCCACGCCGAACAAATCGTCGGCCACATACAGCAGTGCGCCGGACGCGTCTGACGCCATACCCACGGGAGTATGCAGGCTGCGCAGACCGTCAAAGGTCGCAATGCTGCTCAGGCTGCCATCCGCCTGGACCGAGAAGGAACGGATGTTGTTGGTGAGCTGATCACTCTCAAACAAAGTCGCATTGTCAGAGCTGAGCATCACGAGGCTGGAACCGGCGAGGGCGCCGCCAGGCGCACTGACATAAGGGCTGCCAGGAGTAGCGGTCAAGCTGCCCGATGCGGAAACGGTCCACGCGTCAGAAATTGCAGCGTCCAAAGAAGCTTCGCCGCCAAAAAGACGTGTGCTGCTGCAGCTGTTGAAGTCGAGTCCGGCAAGCGAACCGGTTCCACCGGCTGGGAAAGGCGATCCGGCTACGGGCGTCAGCGAGCCATCGAGGTTAATCGACATCATCGCCACACCGGTTCCGTTGGCGCTGGCCAAGTAAGATCCATTGGCGGAAACCTTCAGCCCAACCATGGGCGCCGGTAATCCGATAGCCAGTGGACCAGCCGTAAGCGCGCCGCTGGCGGCAACGCTGTAGGTCTGAATCTGTCCGTTGGCGGAAGCCATTAGGTACTTGCCATCAGGAGTGGCTGCAACGGAAATCCCGCCACAGCTATCGAGCGTGAGGCCGGAAGCGACCGGAGATCCCGGAGCCGCCGTCAAAGCGCCACTTGCGGGATTGATGGAGAACACGCTGATCGTCTGGTCCCCGCCGTTGGCCACAAAAAGAAGATTGCTAGCTGCGCTGATGGTCATCTGGTCCAGACCAAAGCAGTTGGTGGTGGCGCCTACGCCACCGGTGGAAAAAGGCGAACCGGCCACGGCGGTGAGTGTACCGGTGGGCGAAACCGAGAATGCCGACACGGAGCTGGCTGCGCTCTGGTTGTGAACGTAAACGTAGTTGGACTGGGCCTGCGCGCTCAGCGGCGCGATCAGTGTCAGAACCAGAAGCAGTGCAGCTAAGAGACTGTAGGCGCGTGCTGTCTTATAGGATTTGCCCATGGCTGAGGCAAAAGGGGTGAAATCAGTGGCATGCATGTGAAGCTCTCCCGGAGTAACATTTCTTGAGAAATTTTAGAGACTGCGGACAAGGCCGCACCCCGGCGCATCCCCAAAATTGGGAAGCGCCCTTCTCCCATGTCTTTCACCGTTGCGAATGTCACCGTACAAATTGGAGAGCTTTGTCCTGAGACAACAAAGCCAGCCGGGTGCTTCGACGAAAAGCCATGGGACTCTCCTGGCGTATGAAAACGTACGCTTGGATCCCTGGTTTCGCTGCTACCCGGAAGGAACAGCAAGCGAGAAACTTTTGAATCTACCTGGTTATTTCTTTTTTCTGAGGGGGCACAATCCCGGCAAGAACTTGCCGGAAAACGCTGGATTCCCGCTGGATTCGAACCTCGTAAGAGAATCACCGGTTACTTTCGTAACCCCTGCTAATGGTGACATGTTCAACCAGAGACATTAAGACATCGTTAGAGGAAAATTAAGTTTTCCAATGTACAGTGAATTCACATGCTGGCTTTACTTTATTAAAATCATTAAATTTTTCGGCCATGCACTGAGCTTATTTGCTCATCCCTTCAGCCATGTGATTCTGGCAACGGTCAACAAAAAAAAAGAAGAGGCTAGCGGGGCAAATCGCTAGCCTCTTTGGAGGTTGGAAGCTGCTCTTGGGCAGATTTACAACAAGGGTGGAACCGTTGCATCGGGTCAGAACCGAAAGCGCTTTTCCTGGGAAGCGGATCCCTGGGACGCCCCGGGTTGTGCCCGATGTCTTTTTACGCGTTGGGGGGAGGGCCTTTGAAAACCATCCGAGTCGCGTGAGGTTCGTTTCCTCTCCTTGCTGCCACAGCGAACTGGAGCCGGGTCGAGCGACCGGCGCGTGTTCTTGCCATGGGCTTCCAACCAGCTGAAACCTAAGTTCACTTTTCTGCAGCGACCATCTCTGAGGCGTACCCTGCCCGGCAGCCTGTTTGTAGGTTGCTGTTCGTGCCACACACCACAGTTGGAGGTGGCTTCAAAACCGAGAGAGAGTTTTTGAAATCCGGCTGGCGGAGTTGCGAGTCCGCCAGCCGTCTTGAGTTGTGTTACGGGACGATGTAGATGTGTCCCTGACCCGACGTCGGCGCCAGAGTCGTGCTGTTAAGACCAGAGCGGTTGTTGAACAGGCTGGGATCGTCGCCAATGGCCATTGCACCATTCGGAGCGAAGCCCAGGGCCGTAACCACACCGATCGGAGCGTTCAGGTTCAGCAGAGCGGCCAGCTGGCCGTCCGTGGTCCAAACCGTGTCCCTGGTGCAGAGGAAGCTCCACTGGTCCACTTCCGTCGCGCCACCGAGGTAGAGCGAAGGCAGTGCGGTAGATTCGGTAAGGACCAGCGTGCTACAGGGGCTCACGCCCGTTGGACCCACAGCCAAAGCGGCCGGAGTGTCGATGTCGGTCGCCGGAGGAGGAGCTCCGTGTCCTACGTTGATGAAAATCGCCAAGCCAGAGAAGAAGTCGGCGCGTCCGCGGGCTAGATCTGGAGCTGCTTTCATGATCCAGGTCGGCTGGCCGCTTCCATCTTGGAAAAAACTATTAAGATTCGGCTTGCCGTTTTCCATCAGATACAGATCATTGCCGTTGAACGCCATGCTGCGGACGCCCTGACCGTTCAGAGTTGCAGCCACCGGTGAAGGAGCACTGGGAGCCGTGGCGGGAGTAATGATCTTGATGACCTGAGCTCCCGTGGTGGGCCCAACGTACAGGTCGCCTTGGGGGCTCACGGCCAACGCCGAAGCGATAGTGCCGCGACCCTGACCCAGAACACCGCTTTGTGACACGGTTTCCAGAGCAGGATTGAACGAGAGACGGGCAATGCCGCCGAGATTACCGGAGACGTCCGTCACGTACACGTTGTTGAGCGAGTCAGCCACAACCTGGCCGGGAATGAATCCGTTCACTGGACTGTAGCAGTTGGTCAGCGAAGCTGCGCCGGCGCCAACCGCGTCAATACGGCAGAGGCCCTGAGCTTCGTCAGAAACCCAGAAGTGGGTTCCCAGGAAGACCAGACCGCGAGGATGCGTGATACCGGTAGCGCGAAGGATGCCACGAGTGGCCGCGATAGGCGCTTTGGGGTTTTCCGTCAGCGGCGTGCCGATGCCCACCGGGCCGTTAAAGGTGCAGCTGTTCGGAATGAAGTTGTTGGGGCAGGAAGTTTCCGCGACCCAGTTTGCGGCGACCACCCAGCCGCGGCCATCGCGAACCAATGGACCAGCGACTGCCGGAGCCGGTGCTTCAACGGTGACGGAATCGGTGAGCATAAGGTCCCCACCAGGATCACCCGGGAAGTTGGCGTTTGCTGGGTGAATGCCTACGTAGCGCAACAGCGAGAACGCTGCGCGCGGCCCACCAGGGGTAAGAGGTCCACCCCAGGTGACAACCTTGAATACCGAGGGGCTCAGACCAGGCAGCGAGGCATCAATCTGGACCACCCACTGCGCGTTAGCGGAATAGAGGTAACGGACACCATCAGAGGCCAGGCCCATGGGGAACTGGAGGTTTTGAAATTGCAGGACGCCGGTGCAGGTGGCAGTGATCCTGATGCACGCGGTTGCTTTCTGAATGCGCTCCATGAAACCGGCTTGCACAACCCATATGTCATTGCCGATCCAGGCATGGCTGAACAGCCGCTTTCCGTTGCTGGAAATGGCCACAACTGTCGCCTTTTGGGTCGCCGGTCCCGTCGGGCCAGCCGCCAGAGGATTGGTAATGCGCACGATGTTGCCGCTACCAAAGAAGGTCACATACAAGTTGCCATCAGGGCCAATCTTTGCCGAGGTGGTGCGGATTTTGCCTACCGGAGCACCAATAAAGGTGATTCCGGATTGCGCACCCAGCAGGTTTTCCTGGGTAGCGATAATGCTATGTCCAGGAGCATTAGGGTCCGGGCCGAAGGTGAAGCGTTGTACGCCGCCACCCGATTCGTCCGCGGAGATGATGTAGCGAATTGGGCCGAGTGTGCCGGTGTCAAAAGGCTCAGCTGTCGAATTCAGGAAACAGGTGCTGAGGTTAGCCACACCGTTATCGAGGCGGCAAAGACCGCTGGCGCCATCGGCAATCCAGTAGTCGATTGGGCCGCCGGGAGCCAATTGGATCCTGACCATACCCCGGGGCCGAAAAGTGCTGGAGGGGGAGATGTTGATGGCCGGAGACGCCAGTGCATTTCCGATCATCAGCAGGGTGACCACCGCCAGGGCCATCATGCGTGTAAGTTTGGAGATCATTGTATTGTCCTCTCTTCTCGTTGCCTTCGTTGCCTTCCTTGCCCTGAATGTTGCGCGAAACCTCAGGTCGAAAGCGGTACAGCTGGTTTAAGAAGTTGCCTGGCCTTACGGCCAGGCAACTCTTAGGTTTCCTACTTACCGGGTTAGCGTTACACCCGAGGTGATGATGCCGCCGGCGCTGGATCTGATGGTGACCAGATCAGGCGCTGGGACGTTGGTGACGCGGATCGTGAAGGTACCCGGAGCGAACGGAATCACAGGACCCATCACACCCGTGTACGGCAGACCAGTCGCGGCATTGATCGTCGGGCTTTCGCCGTTCGGACCAGCCAGGGTGAGGGTCAGCGTTATGCCAGGAGTAAAGTCACTCGCGTTCACCACCAGGCGGGCAAGCCGCTTGATGTAGCGCACGTGAGAGATGGTGATCACGTCAGCGATCGGGTTGATTTGGACCGTCACCAGAGTCGTAGCCGGAGCCAGACCCACGGTGGTGCTGGTCGCCGTGACACTGAAGGTCAGGAGCAGCGGCGCGGTTGTCGTCGGTACCAGCGGTGCAACGAAGCTGGCGTTAGCGGTGTTCGCCGCCGTGATAGCTACGGCCGGATCACCGGGGTTAATGACCTGCGTCCAGGCGAAGCTCAGAGTGCCGCCCGAAGGATCAACGCCGTTGGCGATCAGGTTGACTATGGTTATGCCGTCACCCAACGCCGGGTTCGGGGTTGCGCTGCCGAAGACTGCCGGCGGCGTACCTGCCGGAGGAACGTTGATCGGAATCGCCAGCGTGGCGATTGAAGGCGTAGAGGCGTTGCCGCCACCCACGGTGAGTTGAATGCTCAGGTTCAGCGGAGCGGCCACAACCGGCGCGGCAAAGGTAGCCGTCGCGCTGGTGGGGTTGTTGATGGTAATGACCGGATCGCCCGGGTTCACGATCTGCGTCCAGAGGAACGGACCGTTGCTCGGGGTGCTGCCCGCTGAGCTAAGGGTAACCAGAGTTCCGGCGGTGATCGGCGTGGCAGCAGCCGTGAAGGTGGCAACTGCGTGCGCCGCGTTGGCGTTACCGGCGTTACAAGTTGTAGCGGTCGGCGCCGGCTTGCTGTCTGGCCACGGATTCAACTGACCGATGAACTGGGCCGGATCAGGCTGCGGAACTTCCGGGCGCTTGGCTCCCAACTGGATCAACTGGCTGTCAAGAATTGAACCAGGCGTGGGCCACGGGCCTACACCGTTGACCAGGAACGGAAGATCCTGGAAGTTGAATGCCGGCGGGAAATTGCCGGGTACCAGGTCTTCAGGGAAGATGAATTCCGGGTCGGGGAGTTGATAGTAATCAAACACCAAGCCGTTGTTCTGCACCCCAACAAAGCCGCCGCTGGTGGTAGCGCCGACGTTCTGCACTGGAGGCAGGAACGTACCGCCGTTCGGACGGAAGCGCCACCGGCCCTTCTTACCGATAAGGGGCAAGCCCTGCTCAACCGGGAAGTTCGAAACCCAGGTGGGCAGACGGAGCGTCAGGTTACCGCAAGGATCAATGTCCACCGCGGAAACGTCAATGTTGCGCAGCGGATCGGTGGTCATACCTTCCACTTTGGTACGGCGCGCAGCTTCCTGCGGGAACGCCGGGTCAGGCAAGCCGCCGGTGCCCTGCAGTAGCACGTTAATGTAGACGTAAGCCGGATCAATACCAGCCGCAGTGTACGGACCCAGGTTGTTCACAACTTCGGTGGCCGAGATGAACGGCTGGCCAAAGGTCGGGCTGGCCGGGTTGTTGTCCTGGAACTGGGTGCCGATCATGGTGACGAAATCACCCACTTCGAACGGAATCTCAGTAAACGGATCCTGCGGGAACAGATTGTCCGCCGTCGGAGCGTCCCCCGGAGCGTTCATGGTGAAGGTGTACAGAAACTTGGTAAAACCGACGGTCCCGTCGCGCGGCCGGTTGATTTCCGGACACTGCGGATCGTCGAAGCCGGTGAAAGTGAATCCCGTCGGCGCAACCAGCACGTACGGGTCAGGAACACCCGGTGAAACGCCGGCGCCAACCGCCGCCGGATACGTTCCCGGAGGCACGCGCGGAATGCACATGGGGTAGCCCGTCTCTGCAACAACGGTCGGATTGCCCTGGTCAGCTGTGAAACGGATATCCGGCGACTGGCCACTCGAGTAGCGGCCCTTGTTGATCGCGTTGCCGTTCGCGTCCGTCATCTGAATCACCGGATCGTTGAGCTGCACGCGAGTGCCAGCAATGGTCAAGCTGCCGTCAGCGTAATTGATGGCTTCAATGAAGCCCATGTGGAAGTTGCCGGACTGCTGCGACAAAAAGATCAGCGCAGCCATGTACTGGCCGTTCACGATCTGACCTTGCACGTGCGCTTCATACGTAAACGGAGGATGCACGGTGTCAGACATGGCCAAGCCGAGTTCACCTGGAACCGGAGGGTTGTAGGTGCAGGCTGGAGGAGTGCCCGCAGCGCACATCACCGCTCCCGGATTGTTCTCAAAGAGTTCTTCCCAGGTCATATATGTATTGGGAAGAACCACGATGACATTCGCGGGAACGCGGATCACCGTGTTGTTGATCTCAATCCACCCGCCCGCGGTTTTGCAACCCGGGGTTAGCGGAGCGCCAGCGACCGGAGCAGCCGGAGCTACGCCGAGCGATTGCGGCAGAGCCGATGCCGCTGGAATGCCGGTCGGCGTCGTACACAGAGCCGCCGCACCACCATCTACCGAGGCGTACTCGATAAACCCGAGTATGTCGAAGCCCGGAGAAACCGTGCCCATGAACGGGTTGACAATCGCTGGTGCGGGGGGCACAGCGGCCGGCGGTGGATACGTCTGCGCCTGGAGAGTCCCCGCGACAGCGAAGATCAGCAGCAGAGTAATCACTGCCAGTTGGAAAACCTTGTTGTGTTGAAATGCCCTCATTGTGTTTAAAACTCCTTCCGTCAGTCTGCTACTGCCCCTCAAATGTTTAAGTGTTGCTGGTCGTGCGTTGACGCTTGCCCTATTACTTTCAAAACTTAGTTAGGATTCGCGGTCCTGGCGTTCACCATGTTTTCCAGGAACGTGGGCAAAGGCTTGCCGCCCTTGCTGCCCGTAGCTGGAACCTCCATGATCGAGTTGGTGGCCTGTCCGGGACGCGACTGGTCGTTCTGTACCGGATAACCGTTGGCGCCTTGCGGGTGTCCGTTCGCCGCGAACAACTGCGGATGGTCGAACGGTCCTGCCTGAGCCACGCTGCGCGGATCGGTAAGACCGGTGCGCAGGAAGTCGACCAGGTCAGTCTTTTCCTGTTCGGTCAAACCCAAGCCCAGGGCTTCCACGTCCGGATCCATAATCGACAGTTCGGAAACGATGTTGAAGTCGCCGCCGCGGTTATAGAACTCAACTACCTGCTCCAGCGTGAGCTGGCTACCGTTATGGAAGTACGGAGCGGTCAAAGCCACGTTGCGCAGTTGCGGAGTCTTGAAGAAGCCGGTACGCGCGATGTCATCGTTGCAGCTCAGAGGCGCCTGGGTAATGCCGTCACCGGGACGACCGGGGACGATGATGGAAACCGAAGCGTCGTTGCACACGCGCTGGCGCAATTCTTCACCCAGCGAGAGCGGCATGGCGGCAACCGGATCGGAACCCGCCAGACCACCGTCTTCCGCGCCCGGACGAACACCAACGTGATAGAAGCCCGTGTCATACACGCGAACGTTCAGATCTTCCATTACCATGCGCTCGAGCGGAACCGGACCAACCGTGTCCACGGCGGCGTTGGAGAATTCCGGACCACCGTGGCAAACCACGCAACGGCCCTTGGTCTGGAAGACCAGAAGTCCGCGCAGTTGCCCGGTCGTCATCGGAACCGTGGCGCCGACCGAATAACCGATCTTTACGGGTACCGTGGAAACCGGCGGCTCTTCAAAGTTGATAACGATCGTCCCGGCAGCGTAGTCCACCGTGCCGTCCACGCCGGTACCGGTGAAGCGGCCAAAGCCGTCATCGAAAGCAAACGTGTCCTGATCGCTGAAATCAAACTTCGGATTCAAGCTGATCACCGAGATCGTGTACGGCGTGAGTCCAGGCTTCAGATTGATGGTGTAAGACATGCTGTCGTTGTCGCCAATCAGCGTGTAGGTCTGCTGGCCTTCCATGTATTTATCGAAAGGCGTCTGGTCGGCAATCAGTGTGCTCTCGTACTGCTGGATGGCTACGCCCCAGAAGAGCGAGAAGTTGTATTCCATTTCCGAGTACTGAGTCGTGCCAGACGGGCAGGACGCAGCCTTAGGATCGATTGTGCTGTTGACGGTCCCGTCCGCGTTGTTGGCGCAGATGGCCGACGTCGACTGCCACCACTCAGGCAAGAAAGCCAGTTTGATGAGGTCGGCGTACTGAACCTTGAGCCCGTTGGCAGGCGCAGAGGACAACTTGCCCAGAGCGCTGTCACTAGAATCGACGAACTGGTGTGCCAGCGGCTGGCGGTTCAAGAGCTTCTTGGCAACCTGATGGAAATCACGACCCTGCGCGGACATTTCCGTACCGTTAAGGATCGGGCCCAAGGCCTGTGAGCAAAGCGCTGAGTTCTGCATGCTCACCATGGCCGGTCCGAGTTTGCCGTCCACCGCGTCCATGACCAGCAGGTGCGCGGACTTGTCACGAGCGCCGAAAGGATTAGCGCCGTTACAGGTGTTCTGCGCACGACCATCCCAGAAGTTGCGATAGTTGAAAACCGCATCCACCGCGCTGGGAGTGTTGCGTCCCGTGGTCCGGCGGGTATTAATGACCGCGCCCGGCTTGTCAGGATCAGGATAAGAGAAGATAGGATCCGGCACCGGAGTGTTCTGTTCCACGCTGCTGGTGCTGGTGGCGCTGTTCACGCTCCCGTTGCCAACCGCCAGAGGCCGGGTCGTGAATCCACCGTTCGGAGGCTGCAAATTGCCGGGACCCGAGTTTCCGGGTTGGCGAACTCCGCCAGGATTGCGGGTCCGCAAGGCGCCATCGTCAGAGCCATCGTCACCGCCACCGTTGTTGGCTCCGTGTTTTGTACCGCCACCGTTAGCGCCGCCCGGTCCGTCTGCGTTGGCCGTGGTGGTGTTCACCACGATCTGATTCATAGTGGTGGGGAAAACGCCCTGGGAACCAGAGACGTCGTTTACGTCAGAAACAACATTAAAGCGGCCCTGATGGCTGGCCGGGTCAGCTAGCTTGTGATATGGCCAATCGCCATCGTGGAAGCCGCCGAAGCCTGCTTCGGGAGTTCCTGGATTGTAATGATAGTTGGGACCCAGAGAGCTGTTGAAAGGTACGCCTAACTGAAATGTGTTGTCGCCGCCGGCCTGACCAGGATTCACCTGGTTAGTCGGACGGCTGTCAGCGCCAGCATTGAAGTGGCAGCTGGCACAAGCCTGGATGTCATCGCTACCGGCCTGCATGTCCCAGAAAAGAGCTTTGCCCAATTGAATGGCAGCCGTCTTATCAGCAACAATGCCCTCCAGGCCGAAGACCGGAGGTACGGGAACGCTCGACAGTGCCGCCAAAGGCCGCAGTGGAATTACAACGGTCTGAGATGCACCGGCCTGGGCCCGCACGTGGCCGTAGTAACCCAGCGCGACAACAATGGCCACCACCCACACAAAGATGCGTACAAAAGCCAAGGTCCCGGAAGACGGTTTCATGGTTATTTCTCCTAAAGGTTTTGCCCTGTGTCGTCACTCTTTTGCGCGAAGCTCGACAACTTCGTCTACTAGATCGCGGGTGCTCGACAGCGATGGACCGGAGTGCCACCGCATGAACGATTCTCGTCGGAGGCAATTAGAAGGCGATTAGCAGTGCGTTAAAACCTTTAATCTTGGCAGGCTGGTTGCTCTGGTCTACGTAAACAACAGATATCAAATGGTTTGCGGTAACTACATGGCCTAGCAGCCCGCCCGCTGGCGACCTTTGTACCCATACAAAAACAGGCTTTTTAGACACTAAGTAGGCATGTTCTAATTTTGGGCCAGGATGTCTGATGGCCCGGGCGGGTATGGTACGAAGGCTAATTTGCGGTGCGTCCTGTTGCCAAGACTCAGGTTGCGATATCTGAATAGAAGCACTCAGGCAAGGCATTCGGAACGAGGAAAACTTTTGTAGCGCGCCGCACGCTAGACCACTTGATGCGGAAGAAGGATTACAAAGGTACCCCGAGAAACAATGCAAAAGTGTTTGCGCTTGAGCGTTCCGGGTTATGATCACTGTACTTATGTTTAAAAACATGACACGAGCAAATGTGTCCCGGCCCAGAGTTTCCGGTTTGCTGGCGGCTCTACTGGTTTTCCTTTGTCTTGTTGGCTGCGTGATCTCTCCGCGCCGTCCGGTACCTGGCGGAACCACGGGTGGAGGCACCGGCGGAGGCACCGGTGGTGGCGGCACTGGCGGCGGCACCGGCGCGACGGGCATACTCTATGTCTCCAACGATACAGCCAACGCAATTCTTCGGTTCAACAACGGGTTCACGGCGTCGGGAGCGATTGCAGCGTCCGGCGTGGTCAGCGGCGTGAACACGAAGCTGAATTCACCGCAGTACATCTTCCTGGATGCCACCAACAACCAGCTTTACGTTGCCAACTCCGGCACCAGCACGGTCCTGGTGTTTGGCAGCGCCAGCACGATGAGCGGCAACATCGCGCCGACCCGTGAGATCGCATTCTCCGCCGGACTCACCGCACCATCTGACGTGGCCCTGGATGCCGGCAAAGACCTGCTCTATGTCCTGGACGGCGGCGACATCTTCACCTTCAAAGCTTCCACGTCCAACGGTGAGACGATTCCTACGCAGAACATGGTCCTGACCTTTGCTCCGCAAGCGATATTTGTGGATGCAGCCAACAACCGCCTGTATGCAACCAACCCTGGGGCCAACCAGATTGCCATATTCGACAACGCCAGCACTCTGACCGGCGCAGTAAGCCCGACCCGCACCATCAGCGGCGGCAACACGAGCCTGGCAACACCATCCGGCGTACTGGTGGATACGAGCGGACGCCTGGTGGTAGCCAATGCTGGGACTCCAATTTCCATACCTCCGACGGTCACTGTTTATCTGAACGCGGCCACAGCGAACGGGAACATCTCACCCGCGGCAACGATCAGCGGAGCAGCCACGACCCTGGGCGGACCCAACCAGATGGTCCTGGACACCGTGCCTGCCGGTACGGACCTTTACGTAGCCGATCCTTCGGTGGGTGAAATTGCCGTCTTTACAAATTTCGCGGGAGCCAGCGGAAATGTCGCTCCCACCCGCAAGATTACGGGAACTGGCATTACCCAAGGCACAGGCGCTCCGACGGCGCGTGGCGTGGCACTGGACATCAGCCGGTAGCACAAACGCAAATCCTCCCACTGTCAGAAAAAAGGACCGCCTTAATTCGGCGGTCCTTTTTATATAGGTTCCAGAGCAGGGACAGGCGCGCCTACTCCGGGTCGTGGGGATCGTTAAACAACACCGTCAATTTAATGCTGCCGTGTCCGAACTGAGGAAACCCTTTGGTGGAACGGTCTCCAGTATCCAGGTTAGATGCCGTGTCGTCCGGCGGAAACAAGACCAGCGTGTTCAGGAACGCCTGCAGCCGGTTCTGCTCCTCCTCTTCGAGATGAGCATAGGCATCGCGCGATTCCTGCGCTTCCCCACCGTGGCGCATGATGACTTCATGCAGGTTGATGCTGCGGCCATCATGCCCGTAGGGACCGGTAGTACCTACGCCCCAAAGCGGACGCGTAAGGAATTCGGTGGTCACTGAGCCATCGTAGTTACGCTCGTAAAATCCTGGACCAACGTCGTGGCGCTTGAAATCGGTAAAAATGTTGGCTACCAGGAACTGCCCGCCCAGCGGTTGCTTAATGCTGGGGAACCCGCTGTTGTCGTGGACTTCATGGAGAAACGCCGTGGCCGTGGCAAACAGATTGTTGAAATTGCCGCGCACCGGATCAAATACGGTGTCCAGATCGGCTACGCGCCGGTCGTGTTCAATCAACAGATCAGAAACATGACAGGATGCGCAACCAGCCTTGTCGAAAAGCCGGCGGCCTTTTCTGGTTTCTTCCGTCTGCTTATAAACGGCGGGCTTAAAGTAGTGAAGTAAATAGAACTCTTCGTGATCGACAATGCTGACCGGAAGTTCATTGGTGATGCCGTCGCCATCGGGGTCCGCGCCCGCTTCAGGTGAAGGCGGCGCTTCAATCTTGTCGATGGAGCCGTCCAGGACCATCCCGGAAGGTGTAACTACTCGGCCTCCGGCGCTGGCTTTGGCCAGATCGGGATCAGCGGATTCAAGACCCATTTCATTTTTGAAAGCCCCCACCAGAAATTCGCGGATGGAGATAGTGCTGCCTTCAGCAAAGAACGGCCGCACGCGGAGGTCAGGGTTCACGCCTTCGACTCTTGAGGTATCAAAAGTTGCGTCAGGATTGGCGGTAATGGAGCCAAAGCCGATTCCCTTGCTCTGCAGCTTACGGATCACCGAATGGTGGCCCTTCCCTGCGTCAACGGCTGCCTGGGCGCGAATGGCGCGCAAATCCGTAGTCATCTCGTCAGCGAGCATTTCTTTCAGCCCCAGGCCGAATAGATGCGGAGCGTCACGACTATCAGGACGAGTGGCCACGTCGCCGCCGGAACCGGCCGACCCGCGAGGCCGGCCATGGCAAGCGGCGCAACTGTCAGTCAGTCCGGCGCCAATGCCACCGATTTTGGTGATGTCACCCACGCCATCGTGGTTGTTTGGTCCCTGGCCCTCGGCGCGGGTGAACTTGCGCTGGAAAATCTGCCTGCCGCGGCGAATGGAACGGAAGGGATCACGATTGATAATGAACAAGGACGAGTTGGGGGTAAGCAGGTCCCCACGCCCCGGTCCAATCTCATCTGCCAGAGTCTTATTGATGCCCGCTTTCGCAGGATTGGGAGCTTTGTTGTTGTCGACCAGCTGTGCTGTCGCCAGGGGAGAAGACAGCAGCAAGACCGCTGCCGTCAACATGGTCAATCGCAGAACCCTATCTCTCATTCGAGTCCTCTCCTTAACTTTAACTTTAGGTTGTCGTCGGGTAGCCGGAGCGTTCGGGGCAAGAACGCTATGTCTCTGCTCCTCTGGAGTCCGCCGGGCCGGAGCAGCCAGAGCAATCGTACGCTCATTCCCGTGCGGGTACCGGTAATTGCAGGAATGAAGCTCTTCACAGACAAATGGTGAAGCGCGTACCCACGGCGTTACAGCAATTTGACGAAGGCATGAAAGCGAGTGGAACGTACGAGCACTTTCGGCCTTACCGGTGGCTGTGCTAAACTATTTTTTTCAATCACATACGTCTGAACAAGCATGCTCTTCTCTAAAGAATATGTCGGGTATCTGGCCCGTCAAGTAACCCAAAAATTGGTAACCGGCGAATTCATTGAAACCAGTGAAGTCGGCCCGGTCACCGAAGCCATGAACAATGCGCTGCTGGAAGAACTCCAGCTGGAAGACCGCATCAATGATGAGGTGCGCCTCATCCTTGAACAGTACGACGACGAGATGCGCAAAGCCGGCGCCAGCTACCAGGAGATGTTCAAGAAGATCAAGAACGAACTGGTAAAGAAATACAAGGCGGTGCTGTGAGACTTTCCCGCGACAAAGTGAACAAGCTGGCCCATGTGGTGGCGGACGCGCTGGCTGAACTGGACCAAGTGGAATTTCTGGAAGACCGCAACACCATCCGCATGGAAGCCCGCCGCATTCTGGAAGAACTACTAGCCCAGGAAGCCAAGCTCGACCTGGCGGCGCGGGCAAAAATCGAAAGCCAGAAGCGGACCATCACCGAAGGCACGCAGGAGTGGGACATCCTTTACCGCAAGTATTATGGTGAAGAAGTAAAGAAGCTCGGCATTTAGATTTCTCCGCAAATTGACTTCCCTTTTCAATTAATAATCTGCTTCCTCTCTTGCGGGCTCATCTGTCCCCAAAGCACATCAAGGTTTTGCTGTATCCATTGGTCATAAGGCTGCTGCTCTCGCGCAGAACTGAGCCAGCGATACGCAGTTACGCGGTCCTGGTGGACACAGTGCCCGCTGGCGTATAGCGCGCTCATTTGCACCGCGGCTTGCGGGTCATTCTTTAGCGCGGCCGCGCGAAGGTAAACCAGGCCTTGTTCACAATTTTGCGGCACACCCTTGCCTTGCAGGTATTGCTGGGCCCGAACCAGAACAAGACTTGGCTTGCGACGCGCAACCACGGCCTTGTGCGCACCGGCAGTCTCAGCGGGAGAAGGTTTGGCAATTCCGGCGTCCGCTGAACTTTGGCGATTGTCAGGGTTAGCTTTGGCGCTGTCACTATCAGTATGGCTCGCACCTTCACCCTCAGTGCGGTTCGCACCGGAAGTTGCCGGCGCGTGATCGCCGGACGCTTGCGAGCTGGCCTCCAGATCATCCGGCTTCCTGTCGTTCGCCGCCGCACTCTGGGCAGATGAACCGTTGGCCGTTGAAGAGGCGTGTTTTTGATGATCGCCACTAGCCATCGCGTACCTGACACCGGAAATGGTGTGCTCCACGAACTGGGAATCGGCGTGGTACAGCGGGACTAAGCGGAAGTAGGCTACCCATGTTACGCCGGCCAGCAAGCTGAGTAGCACGACCTTGCGAAGAACATGCCGCGAAGTCTGCTCGTCGCGCAAAAGGTAGCTGACGTCGGCACGATCGCCGAGTCCCAGGAACGACGTGCTGGTGCTGGCCGTTCGCCGCCGGGGCACATTCTTAAAAAACTCCGGCGGAGTGCGCGGCAGCAGCAGCGGCGGAGCAATCTCCACCGAGGCCGCCACGGGCAGTGGGTCAAGCCGAGTACCCGTCTCCGGTGGGGGCAACGAAGAGTTCGCGATGGCCGAAGCCTGGTGGAAGTCGGGCCCCTCTGAGTGATGGTTGGTACCGTGGTGCTCCATGTCAGATCCACACTGGCCGCAGTAGCGGTAACCGGGCTCATACGTCCGGCCACAGGCGCCACATTTTTTCCCGACATCAGCCCCGGGGCGACGCGCCAGACGCGCGCCACAAGTCCTGCAGAAGTTGTTTTCTTCGCGATTCACAGCCTCACACACACTGCACAGCATGACAACTCAACTCCTTGCCGGCCAGCAAAGCGTGATCGTTCGAACGAAGCGGGGTTAAGGACCCAGCTTTGTATGATGACGGTCTGGGAGCAAAGGCTGCCAGCGGACTGTGCGGGTGTTATTTCCAGTTAGCCACGGGTAAGGAGCGAGTATGCGCGTTTGCTGGGATAATGTTCCTGTGATCTCCCGCGAACAGCTCGCCCAGATAGCCAAACAGGCCGCTGATGATGCCGGCTTTGATCTGGCGGGAGTTGCGGCCGTCCGCGAAGAAGACTTTCCCGAGCTGGAAGCTTTCACGGAGTGGATTGACGCCGGTCATGCCGGCGAAATGAAATATTTGGAGAAGCGCGCGGAAAACGGCGAGCTGCGCAGAGCGTCCCTGCGCAACGCAGCACCGTGGGCAAAATCGGTCATCGTCTGCGCGTTGAACTACAACACAGACAAACCATACTCCACGAACGCAAAAGATCCCACGCGCGGATGGATCTCGCGCTATGCCTGGGGCACCAAGGACTATCACGACGCGCTGATGCCCCGCTTGCGGCAAGTGGAAGCGGCGATCAAGTCCGCGACAGCCGGGCAGGGCCAGGAAGTCCAGGTCCGTAGCTATGTCGACACCGGACCGGTGGTAGAGCGGGTCTATGCGAAATATGCCGGCGTGGGATGGATCGGCAAGAACACCTGTATCATCCACGAAAAACTGGGCTCGTGGTTTTTTCTGGGCGTGATTCTCACTTCACTGGAGCTGGCCGCTGACCTTCCCGCCGCGGACCGTTGCGGCAGTTGCACGCGCTGCATAGACGCTTGCCCCACGGAGGCCATCATTGCTCCGGGCAAACTCGACGCACGGCGCTGCATTGCTTATCTCACCATAGAAAAACACGGCGAAATTCCCGAAGACCTGCGCGGAGAAATCGGCCAGCACGTTTTCGGTTGCGACATCTGCCAGGACGTTTGCCCATGGAACAACAAGTCCGGCAACGCGCCCGCAACTTCCCTGTCCGAATTTCAGCCGCAAGAAGCCACGTTTCATCCGGACTTGAAGACATTGGCACAGATGGATATTGAAACCTACCGCAAGGCGTTTCGAGGATCTCCGGTGAAGCGTACGAAATACTCCGGGCTGCGCCGCAACGTGGCCATTGCCATGGGCAACAGCGGGAATCAGGAATTTACAGTCGATCTTGAACGCCTGGCCGAAGATCCGGATTCCACGGTAGCCGACCACGCTCAGTGGGCGCTCAAGAAATTGCAATCAAAATAGAGATATGTGGCGTTCGCCAGCCCGATGTGACTTGCGTCACAGCGAGATGTGACTCAAGTTGGCAAAAATGGTGCCTACGATTCAGACACCATGAACGCCCATTCCAATTCGACTGCTTCACCGCTCAGGCGAGCAAGAATCCTTTCCTTCCCGCAACCACAAACCCGCAAGATCGTAGTCCCCAGGGAACACGGTTCATGGGGCATGTGGATGCTGCCGCTGATCAGCGGTTCGGCCGTTGGACTGGCGTCCGGTGCGCAGCAGGCTGCCATGCCGGTTTTCTGGTTTTTCATGGCTGCTGCGGCCGGCTTTCTCGCCTACCAGCCTCTGGAAACGTTGCTGGGACTGTCCTTGATTAAGGCGCGTACGGATGAAGAAAAGCATCTGGCGATCGGCTGGACGGCAGTCTCGATCGCCGTGGGAGCACTTAGCCTGGTCGAACTTGTTCGCCTTGGGCGCGGACGCATACTGCTACTCGCGGCACTGGGGTTGGGATGCTTTGGCGTCCGCTGGTTAATGGGGAAGACCAGAGCGTTCCGCGCGAGCAAGCAAATCATCGGCGCACTCGGGCTTACGTCCGCAGCAGCCGGCGCTTACTACGTGGCCACGGGCAAGATGGACAGCACGGCGTTCCTGCTCTGGGGAGCGAACTGGCTCTTTGCCGCAGGTCAAATTGAGTTTGTGCAACTGTGCATTCGCACCATGAACGCGCCTTCGCGTGCCAACAAACTGTGGACCGCAAAGATGGTTTTCATTTTTCACTTCACGTTGGCCGGCGCAGCCATTGTCGCCGCACAGATGGGTTTAGTTCCTTCCCTGCTGGCCGTCGCATTCGTTCCCGCGGTCATACGTTTGGCCGTGTGGGGCTCCGCGCGTCCGCGAAAGATTGATTTCCACCTGCTGGGCTTCTCTGAGCTGTTTCTGAACGTGGTTTTCTGCGGACTTTTGATCGCCGCTTTCGTTGTGCGCGGCTGAGCTCATGTCCGGGCCTGCTACGAGAATTGACTTCGAAAAACTGATTTGATTCCTTCCAGTCGATCTTCCAGTGCGCGTGCTTCAGCGGCCAGACCCAACTCGTTGGCCGTGGAGATGGCGTCATGGAAAGCGTCTTTGGCGCTGCTGTAAAGCCCCGTGGGATTGAAGCGCGTTTCGTACATCTGGTCGTAATACTTTTCGCCCAGGGCC
>Ga0075024_100000007_pt1 | contig 50067 bp, 43 predicted proteins | sample Str013_2_FD_71389 | JGI IMG/M metagenome (GOLD analysis project Ga0075024, IMG submission 71389) | Freshwater sediment microbial communities in response to fracking from Pennsylvania, USA - Straight Creek_MetaG_SC_2013 | ecosystem: Environmental > Aquatic > Freshwater > Creek > Sediment... | reverse complement strand
GAAGAGTTCAGCGCACAGCACCCGGGAAAGAGAAACCCTTATGGCGCGTTGCCACAAATGCGCCTTCTCACTTACCAAATGCCGGAGGAACTTGTGGCCATTGCCAGCGCAGGAGAATTCGACGAGTTCGATCTCAACGAGTTCTTTGATGCCTCAGGTGAAGACAACAGTGCAAAATTCACCCATAAAAGTGACGTGCAAAAATGGCTCGATATTATTCGTGGGCAACATGCGTCGAAGGCGATGGAGAGTCTAAAAACTGGCACACGTCCGCCCTTCCCTTATTCGGATGTGCGGCTGTTGCCCTATTTACAGCATTCCTTCTGGTTTCTGCCCAATGTTGCCGCCTGCCACGCCATGGCGAACCTGCTTGCTGAAAAGCACAATGTTTTCTGGCATGACTACACGGTTATTGTCGCGGCAGGCGCTTCGGCAGGGATAGGTCTCGAAGCCTTGCCACCCGTGCGCAAAGCTATTGGTAGCGGCTTCGACAGCAAGACCATCACACTGTCTTGCGGCAAGCTCACCACTGGCGTGACGATTGCGCAATGGTCGTCGATCCTGATGCTGCGGAACCTCAAATCACCGGAGACCTACTTCCAAGCCGCGTTCCGCGTTCAGTCGCCATGGTCTATCAAAAACCCCAATGGTGACAATCCGAATGAAGAAGAAATCCTGAAACCTATCTGTTTTGTTTTCGACTTCGCGCCAACGCGAGCACTGCGCCAGCTTTCGGAATATGGAATTGGCCTGTCGCCCAATGAGCGCAATCCCGAAAACGCTGTGAAGGACCTTGTCTCGTTCCTTCCCGTGCTTGCCTATGACGGCTCCAACATGACGCAGGTGGACGCGGGTGGCATTCTTGACATTGCCATGGCTGGAACATCTGCCACGCTTCTGGCCCGCAAATGGGAAAGCGCTCTGCTGGTGAATGTTGACAACGACACGTTACGACGTATCCTTGACAATCCCGAAGCTATGAAAGCCGTGGAAAGCATTGAGGGCTGGCGTGCACTGGGTGACAACATTATTGAGATGATCATTAACAAGAGTGACAAGGTTAAAGAACTCAAGAACAAGGCCAAGGAAAAAGACCTGACGGAAAAGCAGAAGAAGCAGCTTTCGGACGAGGAACGGGAGTACAAATCCAAACGGAAAGAAGTTCAAGAAAAGCTGATCAAGTTTGCGACACGCATTCCTGCCTTCATGTATCTGACCGACTTCCGGGAAAATACGCTGAAAGATGTAATCACAAAAATCGAAGCTGACCTGTTCAGGACAGTGACGGGGCTGACGGTGAAAGATTTCAACCTGCTTGTAAGCCTCAGGGTGTTCAATACCGAACAAATGAATCAGGCCGTTTTTGCCTTCCGTCGCTACGAAGACGCGTCACTTAAATACACAGGCATAGAAAGCCATGAGGGGCTGACGCATATCGGTCTCTACGATACCGTCGTGGCGAGGGAGTAGGCCTGCACCCATTCCGCAAATAATTGCCGAAACTAATTTCCTATTAGCGGGTCAGATTCTGAGCAGCAAATGAGAACAAAGAGTTGGCGGCAAGTGACCTGTGTCCGTATGGGATTAGTAGGTTTTTCGCGCAGGGTGCAAGCAACTAAGGGCGCTTTGTAAAAAGTACCGCCGGATCGATATTCAAAGCTGTGGCGAGTACTTCGATCGTTTCGAGCGTAAGATTAACCTGCCCAGTTTCTACGCGGCTTATATAGGCCTGATCGACATCTATGTCGTTGGCCAGCTTTTCCTGAGACCACCCCAACCTGTCGCGTTCTCTCCTCAACGCCATTCCAAATTGTTCCTTGATTTCCATGAGCACAAACAGCCCAAGAAAAAAGATTCATGCCATGTATTTTAATACATATTTTGTTCGGCTATATTCGCAACTGAAACCTGAGGGAACGGAAATGAGTGACTACAATTTTCTGGCGGACCTATTGCATACCTTTCAGTCGTTGAACGACTGGGTAAAGGTGTTAGTGCTCCTAATCCCTCCGGGCTTTGTATTAGGCGCGGCGGGACTTTTCCTGCGACACAGGGCGACGATAAGGGCGATTGAAGTAGGCCGCGCAGAAGTTTTTATGCCTTCTGCCCAAGACGTGTTTGACCGCGTGGATTACTTGCGCAGTTCTGCAATTCCTTTCGATGAAAGTGAAGAAATTTTGGCTGAACAACCGATTACTATTCGTCGTCGCAACTGACCCGCTGCCATTGATCGAAGTCGTGAGACCACTCGAAGCCACACATGCCGAACGCTTCTAGGGCCGCCCTCGACCGCCCTACTTCTGGAAATCGATAGACAGTTGTCTCCATTATCAACAGGATATTGGGCGACAGAAGCTGCGCGGCATATGTCCCACCATGCCACGTCAACAGTGAAGACAGTACGCGATGGATGAAGCGGCCAAGCACAATGTGGTTAAGTCCCGAATCGTTGGGATTAAGTTTTCGAAGCTCCTCGACCATGGCGGCCATGCTGGTTACATTGGGCTGTGCGTAAGTGCTTGCGGGTAAACTCGCTCTTTCTAAAAGCAAAAACAGGTAGTCGACATAAGGCCGATGCTTGGCGATATATCGAGTACGCTTGTGCAATTGTTTAGCACTGGGTTCCGTATGATTGGCGATGTCTTGCATGGTTTTATCCTAACCGCCGCAGCCTACCCCATGCGCGGCCTGTCTTAAATTTTGGCTTAAAAACTAGTGTTCCAATCAGAAGGGGCGGTAACGGTCGCTACGGTGGTAACGGGGTGCGCGTCGCTTAAGACGGTCGACGCACCCCTCCCGGCAGCAGCCCATAAAGGGTGGTGATACTGGAACTACCCGTTACCAGAGGTTACTGGCGTTACCGCACCCCCCCCTTTGGGCTTAGATGGGTTCTTCGGCTGGATCGTCCTCCTTTGTGCTGGTGCGCCAGTATCCCTTGGCCTTGTGCCCATAACGAAACGTCAGCGTCTCTGAGCCGTTCCAGCCTAAACCACGCATCACCCGCGCCAAGCGCTTGCCGAGATAGTTGTTGTTTTCGATGCTGCGGATGTTCAGCACTTGTGTAAGCAAATACTGGGTGGCAATGATTTCTCGCCCGTTCAGGACAATGCCTTTTATCGAGGCAAGCGTGTCTGACCAAGGATCGGGAGAAACACGCTTTGCCTGCTCTATTGCCGCCTCCACCCACAGCGTCTCGGGCAAAGTTATGCTCTCTCCTTTAGCTTCGCGCGCTGCTGCTTCTGCCCAAAGCTGGTCGCGGGCTTCCGTAATGGCTGGTAGATCGATCTTGTCCGTGGCAACAGGCCAGAAGCGGCGGTTGCCTGTCTCGTCCTTCAGATATTCGTCGTCGTTGGTCGTTCCGATCAGAATGCCACGGCGCGGGCGATTCTCGGCCACACGACCGTAGGCGGGGCGGGCCTTGTCAGTCGACCGCGAGGCGAAGGCCTTGATCTTGTTTACTTCAGTAAAGCGCATCCCAGCCAGCTCCCCGATTTCGTACAGCCAAACGCCCTCCATCACCTCCATCTGGGCTTTCTGATCGAGAATCAAAATATCTTGGTCGCTGAAGAATTCGGGGCTGGCCAGAATCTTTATAGCCGTCGATTTGCCGCTGCCCTGCACACCTTCCCACACGGGTATCGTGTCGAATTTTATGCCCGGACTTCGCACACGCCGCACCGCCGCAATAAGCGTAATGGCAGAAACTGCCTTGGTGTAAGCACTATCGTCCGCCCCACAGAAATTGGTCAGGAATTCATTTATGCGGCCAACGCCGTCCCACTTCAGCGAGTCGAGATAGTCGCGCACAGGGTCAAACATGTTCAAGCTGCACAGGTTGACGATAGAGTCGTTCGTCCTCTCGTTGCCGGGATCGAAGCCAAAGTGCTTGCCGATCAGGTCACGCACAAACAGGCTTATGCGATCCGAATAATCACCAACAAACTGCTGCAAGACTTGGCCGCTTACGGTCATGCGGTTTCGGTAAGCATCGAAACGGCAAACGATGCCAAGCCGCAGGATAGCCGCCTGCGTGTTCTGGAAGCCACTGTTCGGAATCCCCGTCTTAGGTTGCACGCCGTCAGGCCAATCATCGCCTATGGCCAGTAACGCTTTAGTGGCTTGGCGCAGGGCCTCGTCTTTTGGGCTGCGCTTCTCCAAGATCGAAGCAGAGATGCCAAGCGCTGGGTTGATTAGGACGCCTGCAATCTCTTCGGCTGACAAGCCAGCACGGCCCAATCCACACGCAACAGCGAAGACGGCTTCACTACGACTGGGATAGCGTGCATCTTCTTTGCCCCTTGGCCGCTCGGAGTCGTCGCCTGTCAACGCAACTCGCACCAAGCGCTCGTCCAAACCTTCGGGCAGATCACGAACGGCAACCTCAGCCACTTCGGAAACCTTTTTGGAGGTTAGCACCCTGCCTTTGGAAGCTGATTTAGAAAGTTCGACTTTACCGAATTGCACCGACGGATAAGTCAAATTCCAATCTGTCATTTCCTCCACCACGTAGGCCATAACTGGAACCCGACCGCGCTCCAGCTTCTTCTTGTTCGGCAAATTCATTGTGCCGGGCACCCGCAGAATGCGGCTGACATCAGTTGCAGCAGGATCGCCATTCAATTCTTGCACATGCCAACGGTTAATGCTTTCCGCCACTTCGATATCGGCAAGCGGTTCTGCCAGCTTCCAGTATGCATTATAGCCGCCACCAGAAGCCACTACAGCGGTGGGCCGAATGGCGAATGCCTTAAGTCGTTCGAGCCCGTCTGCATCGTCGATATCGACATGCACATAGGCGGCAGCGGCTATATGTTCCTTCTTTGCTTTTACGTTCTTTATGCCTTCTTTCAATGGATTGACGTGGACATATATATTGCGAATGCCGCTGTTTGTGCTGATGGAATCCGCAGCAGAACCGCGCTCGCTTGGACCGAAAGTACGGTTCCTAACTGCACCGTCAGGTGCAATCGCAGTTAAGTGCCAGTTACCGCTTCCGCAAAGGTTTTGCAGAAAGGCGAGCGCTTCTTCAAGGTCAACCTTCAGTGATTCAGTGTTGGTTGTTTCGTCACCGCTCATTTTGCCACCTTTTTCACAAAGGGCAAACGAAGCTGCTCACCTTTTCTCTTCAGGGTGTTGCGGGCGACATATTCATCAAGCTTGGATTTGCGGTAGCGAACGCTGGTGCCAATGTATTCAAACTCGGGGCCGCCAAGGTTCTGCGAACGATCCTTTTGTAGCCAGTACATGCTTATGTTGAGGTATTCCGCAGCTACGCGCTCGGTCCAACGTGGGTCTGGGATTTCAGTCATTGTCTGCCTTTCAAGTTATTTGCAGACAAGGTCGGATATTTTCGGATTGAAAAAAACCAACGGATTAATCGATTTTTTGGGAGTTTTTATTCCTATGTCAAAACATCGAACTCCCTCTCATACTCTTCCAGTTCCTGATCCGTGACGTTCAGCCCCCGCAACTCAAACTCTTTGACATCAGCAGTTAGACCAACCGCAATCAAAATTCGGGTGAGTGCGTTGGCAACAATCTTAGTTTCTTCACCTTCATAATATAGCTCATAAAATCGATACCGAATTTCGGTTCTCTGGCTCGAAAAATTTTCCTTATATCTACGCAACAACCTTTCTCGTTTGGTTTGCACGTCATGGGGCTGATTTTCAGCGGGGATAAGGGCGGGCTTAAAATAGTCAACCGCCGCTTTGGCGATTTCCTCAATTCCGCCTTTCACAGTCTTAGAGCGTAGAGAACCTTCGGGCTTAGCGACCCGCCTTTCCAGCAACATTCGGTACATGTACAGCATGACGTCTTCATCGACGATATCATTTGGTCGAGTTAAACTGCCGAATAGCAAGGTCTCAATTTTTTGGAGGCGCGTTTCTTGTTTTTCAAATTTCGCACATGGATTTGCTGCGACCACACTCTTCAGAATAAGCATGAGAATTTTGCGGCCATCGACACCGGAAAGGCGGTGGTACATGTCCTCGAAATCGGCGAACAGCGCTTCCTTTGAAAGTTCTTCACGGTGAGTTGGCTTCTCTTTTTTCTTGTCTAGTCTCGGCATTCACCAACTCCAAAATTCGCGCTGCAATTCTATCGGCTGGCCCGCGAAGGCGCTCGGCATTCAAAACGATATAGCCTGCGGTCACGTCCGCGTCACTGCGGTGATTCAATAAGCGCTTCAACACATATGACGAGATATCAAGACTCTCAGCGATTGTCACAAATGTACGCCGCAAATCGTGCATTGAAAAATCTATTTCACTGACCTCAACAATGCGGCTGATGAAGGATTTCACTTCAACAATATGGTTGCCTGTACGACCGCTCGGAAACACCCAAGGCGACTGCCCCGCCTTCTCACGACGACCAGCCAGCATTGCTACCAAAACCTCCGACAACGGCAAATCCAACGGATCACCATTTTTCGTCGTTGGCAGGTGCAGAGTCTTTGCAATGAGATCGACGTGCTCCCATTCTAGCCGCAGAATTTCGGACTTCCGCAAGCCTGTAAAAATCCCAGTAACGCAAATGTCACGCGCATCCTCGTTCTCTGCCATTATTGTTGCCCACCACAGCGGCAAGTCTTGGATCGATATCAGGCGGCGGCGGCGCACCTCGCGGTGCCATGCGCGGGCTTGAGTCAAGATAACGGCAGGGTTCTGTGGAAATTCGTCGAAACTTGCAGCGGTAAAATTAAACACCGACCGAAAATGTCTGAACGAATTGTTTGCCGTTATCGGTCCGAACTTTTCGGAGATTTTGCGATGGCGTAGCAGAACCATCTGGCGAGAAATTTCCGATACAGGCGTATTCTTCCAGTCGGGCAGATAGCGCCTCAGGGTTCGCTTATACCCTTCAACCGTACAAGCCGCCAGATTCGGCTTGGCCAAAAAGAACGCGTCGAAAGCCGCAACGAGAGTCATCTTCTGAGCGAGTTCGACTTGTCTCGCCTTATGCGGGTCATGGCCATCGGCCATCTCGCCAAGGATCGTCAGTGCCTTCTTTCGAGCGACCTCCGGCGAGAATACATCCGCCCGCCCAAGCGAAACGCGGCGCGTGGTTCGGTTTACCTGCCCCTCCACAAAAAACACTTTCGACGTTGCGCTAACCCGAACGCCGAAGCCTCGAAGCGTGGTATCGCGGTAAAGCACTTGCCCCTTATCCTTACTCGGGTGCTGCATTTTTTCTATGGCAGTTTTAGTGATGTGAATTTTAGGAATGTGATTGTTTTTTGGCATTGGTCTACCTCCATGCCACATCCAGTTATATCCAGTTTCTGAAAATCCATAGAGAAATCATGCAGTTGTCAGAAGGGTGCAAAACGGTACAGGATGAACTAATTTATTTGTCCGTTTGTTGCAGACACTTTCAGCATCTGGCTATTGGCAATAATTCGCTAGGAACTTCAGCTAGATCGAAAATCTGTGAGCGTTGTGCACAACTCCAATTGGTAAACATCGATTCATCAATTGATTCCGTGCATTCTCTCCAAATGCGAATCGACTCCAACATTCCAATTGTCAGTGCGGATGACTTCGCTCGGCGCTTCTCAATGCGAGCAAGCGGTCTAATGTGGTTGTTAGGCGCTGGAACTTCCGCAGCGGCCGGAATTCCTACCGCATCAGACATGATTTGGGAGTTCAAGCAACAACTCTATGTAAGTCAGCGAAGGGTGAGCCCGAAATCGGTAGCTGATCTCGCAAACCCCGCTGTTAGGAATGCGCTCCAATCTTTCATTGAAGGGTTAAACCGTTACCCACAGACGGGAGCACCCGACGAATACGCGGAACTTTTCGAAGCTGCATATCCCAGCGAACAAGATCGCAGAACTTACATCGAGGCGAAAATCAGTGGCGCAAAACCGTCATACGGGCATATTGCGTTAGCAACACTTATGAAAGCTGATCGGGCACGCGTTGTTTGGACCACAAACTTCGACCCGCTGGTCGCTGACGCTTGTGCGAAAGTTTACGATGGAACAGGTCATCTTACGACTTCTGCATTAGATGCGCCAGAACTCGCAAAACAAGCATTGATCGGCGAACGCTGGCCGACTGAAATCAAACTCCATGGCGACTTTCGATCTAGGCGGCTCAAGAATACAAGCGATGAATTGCGCCAACAAGACGCCAGCTTGCGCGATCTTTTTGTAAATGCTTGCGGTCGGTCTGGGCTTATCGTCACTGGATACAGTGGTAGAGATGATTCAATTATGAACGCACTGGATACTGCACTAGATCGTGCTAATCCTTTTCCAAGTGGTTTGTTCTGGCTTCATCGTGGTGAAGGTTCACCCTTGCCAAGCGTGACACAACTCCTTCTTAAAGCAACTGCGAAAGGCGTTGACGCTGGGCTGGTATCAATCGAAAACTTTGATGAAACGCTTCGCGATTTAATTCGCCTACTCACTGGTATTGATACTGTCGTTCTCGACACATTTGCGGCCAACCGCAACGTTTGGACAGCGGCTCCCAAACCCCAAGGACAGAAAGGATTTCCTGTCATTCGCCTCAATGGCATTGAGTTGAAATCGACACCTTCCGTTTGCAGACGCGTGAATTGCACGATTGGTGGTTTTGCCGACGTTGCTGCTGCGATAAAGAACGCGAACGTTCCAATTCTGGCAACTCGTACTCGTGCAGGCATATTGGCTTTTGGTTCTGACGCCGATGTACGCAAGGCTTTCTCGCCTTATGCTGTTACTGAGTTTGATCTCCATACAATCGAGTTGCGGCGCTTGCGCTATGAAAGCCAAGAACGTGGCCTCCTTCGTCAAGCGCTTTCCAATGCGCTCGTACGGGCACATGGTCTAATCCTTCATCGCAAGCGCAATTCGGATTTACTTGCTCCAATAGATATCGAAGATCAACGTTGGAAACCACTAAAGAAACTCGTCGGAAGTCTTTCAGGTAGCATTTCAAATCACCCAGAACTGCGATGGCAAGAGGGAATTTCAACGCGACTGGATTGGGCTGAGGACAAGTTATGGCTGCTATTTGAACCAAGGACTGTTTTTATTGGACTAACAGAGCAAAATCGGATTGCAGCGACTGACTTTGCCCGTGAGCGAACTGTAAAACGATACAACAAAGCACTGAATGATTTGATTGCATTTTGGAGCAATATTCTCGCTGCAAATGAGGCTGATCTCTATTCTCTAAATTCACCTACTGGCGTTGATGCTATATTTAAGCTCGGAACAGAAACTGCTTATTCAAGAAGGTTACAAGGATGACGGGTCAAATTGCGCCTCACGTCACATTTCCTGAAGCTAAGCTTTCCTTTCATCCTGAAAGGTTGAGCGATGTGGATACGCACCCATTGAGAGGTCTGTTAAGGTTCGGACCATACTCGTCAGGCCTAATTCCTGACCCTATTCGTGTCGCTACAATCTCACCCGCTGGCGAAGCTCATCGGCTTTTCAATTTCATGAAAGAATTGAATGCCGAATACGATCCGACGGAAAGAAAGGAATACCTGCCCAAGTGGCCGGGATTTAGACGTGCCTTCAATCTAGAAATGCGTGGTGCAATTGGGTCGTGCCACATTGAACTTGATGCACTTCTTGCGTCTGAAATGCAGGATACAGCCACGCCCCATATTGCGTTGGCAGAACGTTTAATTCGCGCAATCCAAACTTTAGAAACGCGCCGCAACGACTTTGACGTTATTTTTATTTATATCCCAATTAGCTGGTCCAGCGGCTTTTCAGGGGCCGCCAATGAAGATTTTGATCTTCATGATCATCTAAAAGCAGCATCGGCAGCGAGACGAATTCCACTGCAACTTGTCCGCGAAGATCGCGCACTCGCTTACACACATCGTGCCAGTGTTATGTGGCGCATCGGCCTCGCCCTTTATGCTAAGGCTGGCGGTATTCCATGGAAGTTGGCCGATGCTGATCCAGAGTCGGCCTACATTGGCATCTCTTACGCAGTCCGACCAACGGTCTCGCAACAACCGCGCTTCGTCACCTGCTGTAGCCAAGTCTTCGATTCAGAGGGCGCTGGACTTGAGTTTGTTGCATACGATGCGAATGAAGTAGACGTTCAAAGGGATAATCCGTTCTTGTCGCGCAACGAGATGTTCCGTGTAATGACGCGGTCGCTCGACCTTTATCGAAGACGACACTCAGGCCGGACCCCACGACGCATGACAGTGCACAAAACTACCGAATTCAAGCCCGAAGAGATTGAAGGATGCATGGAAGCGCTACACCTCTGCGAAGCGGTGGACCTCGTACAGGTTGTCGAAGATGTTGGTTGGCGTGGTGTTAGAATTGACCGAGATCGTCAAGGTGGGTCGAGAGGCACACCCGCTGCTTATCCCATCGCTCGTGGAAGCTTGATCGCACTCGGTCCGAGAGAAAGTTTGTTGTGGATGCATGGTGATGTCCAAGGCATAAATGAACGCAACTCTTACTTTCAAGGGTCGCGAAGTACGCCACGCCCAATCCGACTCGTGCGCCATGCAGGGCATGGGCCTTGGGACGAAACAGCCCAATCTGCACTTGCGCTTTCTAAAATGAATTGGAACAATGATGCACTTTACGATCCACTTCCTGTTACAATGAGCTACGCCCAAGTGCTTGCACGTGTTGTTAAACGGATGTCTGGACTCGGTTCTTCGCCTTACCAATTCCGATTTTTCATGTAGATATCGGTCGATGCGATTCTTAAAGCATCTCTGTGGGGTTCGCCAATCCGTATGGGATTAGAATGGTCGATGGTTACAAAGCTGAATTGCCACGTCCAAAGAAATCCAAGAGTTCAGCTTTGCAACTCAATGAGTTATCCAAACTTGTCTTGTTCCGTACAAAAGGGTAAAAGTCCTATTTTAGTAATTCGTAATGCGGGGGTCAGGTGTTCGAGTCACCTAAGCGGCACCAGTTTTCTCTAAAAAAAATTAAGCACTTTACAAATTTCGAACTCATTCGCTCGAACCTCGAATCCTTCCGGGGAAGTAGGAGGAAGCGAGAGAAAAATATGGATTATATTCCAACTGGAAACGATTGTCTGGGTGAGCTTTTCCGCGCGACCGATGATGTCACGCAACAACATTGAGATTGAAGTGTAAGTCAATCGTCAAGGCCCTTACCTAAATGTTAGAGAATCCGGCGAATTCTGTTTCCCTTGCATGGCAGGCGACCTTGTTTTCGCCATGCTGCAAAAGCGTGGGCATGGTCTTTTTACAATGTTCAAACGCTATAGGGCATCGTGGATGGAAGGTGCAGCCTGATGGTGGGTTAAGCGGCGACGGCAGTTCCCCAGTTAAGACGATCCGTTGGCGCTTTCTTTCGGGGTCAGCTTGTGGCGTGGCAGACAAAAGCGCTTGGGTATAGGGGTGCTGTGGATTGGCGAAAATCTCTTTGGCAGGGCCTTGTTCCACCACGCGGCCTAGATACATTACCATAATATCATCAGCGATATGGCGAACAACAGTGAGGTCATGGCTAATGAACAGATAGGCAAGATTGAGTTTCGTTTGCAGGTTGACCAACAGATTCAGAACCTGCGCTTGAATGGAAATATCCAAGGCGGAAACGGGTTCATCCAAAACCAAGAGCTCAGGGTCCAACATCAAAGCCCGCGCAATGGCAATGCGCTGGCGCTGGCCGCCGGAGAACATATGGGGATAGCGATCATAATGTTCAGGCCGCAGGCCCACAGCGGTCATCATGGCACGCGCTTTTTCGGTGCGCTCTGTCTTGGCCAGCATGGTGTTCACAACCAGCGGTTCTTCCAAAATTTCGCCAATCTTATGGCGCGGATTCAGCGATCCATAAGGGTTTTGAAAAACCATCTGCACTTTGGGACGAAGGCCGCGCAGGGTTTCAGGTGTTGCGCTATCCACGCGTTCACCCGCAATGCTGAGCTCGCCCGATTTGGGAAATTCAATCATCGCCACCATACGCGCCAATGTGGATTTGCCGCAGCCGCTTTCGCCAACAACGGCCAGCGTCTTGCCTTTTTCTAAAGTGAAACTGGCACCACCGACCGCGCACAAAACAGAAGGTTCCGAAAACATCCCACGCGACACATGATAGTGTTGGCGAAGGTCATGGGCTTCAAGCAGAGCCATTATTTCACCTCCAGCGGATAATGACACAAAGCACCATGATTCATCACAGGTTCAGTGCTGTGGCAAAGATCGGTGGCATAGGCGCAGCGCGGGCTGAATAGACATCCTGTTGGCCTGTCAAATTGGCCCAGCACCACTCCTTTAATCGAATTTAGTTCACGGCCATGTGAGCGCTCTGGTAAAGATGAGAGAAGGGCTGCTGTATAAGGATGGCGCGGCCTAGCAAACAGCGCCTTCACCGGCTGTTCTTCCACTTTTTGCCCAGCATATTGCACGCAGACGCGGTCTGCCATTTCTGCAACCACACCCATGGAATGAGTGATGAGAACAAGGCCCATGCCCTTCTCTTTTTGCAGTCGCACGAGCAGATCAAGAATCTGCGCTTGGATAGTCACATCCAGTGCCGTGGTTGGCTCATCGGCGATCAACAGTTTGGGGCGGCATGAGAGTGCCATGGCGATCATCACACGCTGCGCCATGCCGCCAGAGAATTGATGGGGAAAGGCCCCCATGCGCTGGGCAGCGGCAGGAATGCCAACTTCATCCATCAATGCAATAGCGCGGGTGCGGGCTTGGCTGCGATCAAGTTTCTCATGAGTGCGCAAAGCTTCTGTCAGTTGCCAGCCCACAGTGAAACAGGGATTGAGACTGGTCATCGGCTCTTGAAAGATCATCGCCATGTCTTTGCCGTTTAATGCGCGGCGTTCTTGAGCGGTAAGCGTCAGCAGGTTGTGGCCATCAAAATCCATGGCGTCGGCGGTCACTTGTGCTGTCCATGGCAAGAGGCCCATCACCGCAAGCATCGCCACAGACTTACCGCTGCCGCTTTCGCCAACAATGGAAAGAACTTCGCCCGTATTCACTTCAAACGAAACACGATCCACTGCGCGGAAAAAACCACGCGATGTTTTGAATTCAACTGTGAGATTTTTAATTGTGAGCAAAGCCATGGTCAGCTGCGCCTCAATCTGGGGTCAAGCGCATCGCGCAAGCCATCACCCATCAAATTAATGGCGAGCACGAGAATGAGAATGGCAAGACCCGGCATGGCCATAACCCAGGGATTGGATTGGATGAGGTCCTTGGCATCCGCCAACATGGAACCCCATTCTGGTGTTGGTGGCTGCGCACCCAGCCCCAAGAAGCCCAAAGCGGCAGCGGCAAGAATGGCATCGGAAAGGCCAAGTGCTGCTTGCACAATGAGTGGTGCCAAACAATTTGGCAGAACCGTTGACAGCATTAAACGCATTGGTCGCACGCCGATCACTTTTGCTGCAGTCACATAGTCCTTTGACAATTCAACCAGCGCTGATGACCGCATCAATCGCACATAGCGCGGCAGATAAACCACCATGATCGCGATAATCGTATTGTTGAGATTGGGGCCGATTACAGCAATCACCATGATGGACAACAGAATATCCGGAATTGAAATAATCAAATCCATCACCCGCTGTACAACCACATCAACCCAGCCACCCGCCCAAGCCGCAATCAAACCTACGACAATACCAAAGGCGGTTGAGACCAACATGACAGCCATGCCGATGAAAATCGACAGCCGCGAACCAAATACCAGCCTTGCCCACATGTCGCGGCCCAAAGGATCAGTGCCAAAAGGATGAGCCCAGTTGCCCCCTTCAACCCAAATGGGCGGAAGCTTTACCGAATCTCGATATTGTTCGAGCGGACTATAGATGGTGAGAAAGGGTGCAAATATTCCCGCCAGCACAATCAAAGTTACAATACATAAGCCTACCATAGCGCCTCGATTTTCTTTGAAAGCATTCCAGAAAGCAACGAGTGGCGTGGGCGGAGCATTTATGGTGATGGCCTCAGCGCTCATGACGAAGCCTCGGGTTAATCAGGCCTGAGGTTAAATCCAAAACCACATTGAGCAACATCACCACAATGGCCACCAGCATGATGCCGCCTTGCAACACAGGATAATCGCGTCTGCCGATAGATTGCACCAGCCAATGGCCAATGCCCGGCCAGGAAAAAATGGTTTCGGTTAAAAAAGCACCCGCCAAAAGGCTACCCATTTGCAAGCCGATGGATGTGACCACGGGGATCAACGCATTGCGCAGCGCGTGAACGTTGATGGTGCGAAACGGTGAAAGGCCCTTGGCTTTGGCAGTGCGCACATAGTCTTCATCCAACACTTCCAACATCGATGAACGCGTCATGCGCGCTATGGCCCCAAGTGGCACAGTGCCCAAAACAATGGTGGGCAAAATCAAATGGCGCAACACATCGGTGAAAGCACCCTTCTGGCCAGACAGGATTGAATCAACCAACAGAAAGCCTGTAGGCTGCGGATAAAAATGTTTGATGAGATCAACGCGGCCTGACACAGGCGTGAGATGCAGCGTGTTGGACATGAACAAAATCAAGATCAAACCCCACCAGAAAATCGGCATGGAATAGCCAGCGAGCGCCGTGACCATCATCGATTGATCAAAGAATTTTCCGCGTCTGACGGCTGCGTAAACGCCTGTCGGAATTCCGATGGCGATGGCAAAAAGCATGGCGCAAAAAGTCAGTTCGACTGTCGCTGGAAACAGCGTGAAAAATTCGTGGATGACGGGTGATTTTGAAACAATGCTCGTACCGAAGTCACCATGCAAAATGCCGTAGACATAATCGGCAAACTGTTTCCAAACAGGTTGATCCAAACCCATATCATGTAACATCTGCGCATGGCGTTCGGGCGTGATTCCGCGTTCGCCGCGCCTTGCCTCGATGGGGTCGCCGGGCACCAGACGCAACATCATGAATGTCACAAACATCAAGGCCACAAATGTGGGGATGGTGAGTGCGAGGCGTTTGATTAAGAGGCGGAACATTGTGAAATTCTCTCCTCCCACACAGTGGAAGGGGAGTGTTTGTCAGTGTTATTCAGCCACGTCTACGTTCTGGAACTCATGGGCCCCAAGTGGGCTGGCCTTATATCCGGAAACCTTCTTGCTGATGGGTTCAAAAACAGTGGAGTGCGCAATGTTCAGCCAGGGCACTTTGGCATCAACAATCTTTTGTGCATCCACATAAAGCTTCGTGCGCTCTGCTTGATCGGTCAGCGTTACTGCCTTGTTCACATCCTCTTGGAATTTGGCATCACACCATTTGGGAATATTTTGGCCATTGGGCTTGCCGTCCTTGCCGCAACCCAAAAGCACCGCAAGAAAATTGTCCGGATCGCCATTGTCACCGGTCCAGCCGAGCAAGCCCATTTGGTATTCACCCGCTTGCAAGCGCTTGCGATATTCACCCCACTCATAAGATACGAGCTTTGCATGAATGCCGACTTTTTCAAGATCAGCCTGCATCATTTCGGCCATGCGCTTTGCATTGGGGTTATAAGGGCGCTGCACCGGCATCCACCACAGATCAGTTTGCAAATCCTTTACGCCAGCTTTTTCCAATGCGGTCTTAGCAGCCGCAGGATCATAAGGAATATCCTTCGCGTCCTTGTCATAAGACCACATGGTGGGCGGGATGGGGTTCTTGGCCTGTTGGCCAGCGCCTTGATAAACTTCCTTCAGAATTGCGCCGCGGTCAATGGCCATGGCAATCGCCATGCGCACCTCTGGCTTATCAAAAGGTGGCTTTTGTGAATTCATCGCCAGATAACCAATATTCAAACCAGCCTGTTGTATCAGGTTGACCTTGTCATCCTTCATCATGGCAGGAAGATCAGCCGGATTTGGCGCAATCATCACTTGGCATTCGCCAGCCTGCAATTTGGCATAACGGGCCGATGCATCAGGCGTGATCGCAAAAACCAAATCGTCAACTTTAGGCTTGCCGCCAAACCAATCAGGATTGGCCTTGAAGCGGATCACAGCATCTTTCTGATAATCAACGAATGAGAATGGGCCTGTGCCAACGGGAATTTGGTCAAATTGCTCTGGCGTTCCCTTCTTCATCAAGAAGTCAGCATATTCAGCCGATTGAATGCTTGCAAAATCCATTGCCAAATTGGCAAGGATCGGCGCATTGGGCTGCTTCAGCTTCATCACCACCGTCATGTCATCGGACTTTGTCAGTGAATCTATCAGATCAGGCATGCCCATATCGCTGAAATAATCAAAGCTGCCGCCAGACACTTTGTTCCAAGGATTGGTTTTATCCGACTGGCGAGCAAATGACCAAAGCACGTCATCAGCATTAAAATCACGCGTTGGAGTAAAGCCGTTAACACCAGAATGGAACTTAACACCTTTGCGCAGGTGGAATGTGAGGGTAAGACCATCGGCAGAGACGTCTGTTTTTTCCGAAAGGCCAGGCTGTGTTTGTGTCGTGCCTGGAGTGAATTCAACAAGTTTGTCGAATACGGGGCGCGCCGCATCAAGACTCGTGCCCGTCGTATTCATCGCTGGTGTAAAGTTTTCTGGCGAACCTTCTGAGCAATAGACAAGTGTCTTTGCCATTGCACCCGATGCCACAAACATGGTTCCTGCCATCAGAAGGGCTGCCATTGTGATTTTTGTTTTCATAATTTTCTCCCTGTATTCTATGCCCAAGTACGGACCTAACCCACACTTAAGCATTCTATTGCGGTTTGGTCAAAATCCAAAAACAAAGAGTAATTTGGCAATAGTTTAGATTGTCCGTCGTCAGATAAATATGGGCATCGTACAGCCAGAAGGAATGGAGGATCTGGCGCATTTCGGGCTTCATTTTAGGCGGCTTGCTTGCGATGATGCAAGTGTCTGGTTTTGAGTGTCTGGTGTTTGATCCTTTCTCTTGTTTTTAAGATGACTTGGGCTCTGCAAAAGTAAACATCGGCGAGCGTGAGATTGGCGATGCTCTCGTGATAGCGCAGATGGTTGTAGTGGCTGATGAAGTCAGTGATCTTCTGTTCGAGATCACCGGGCAGATAATAGTTTAAGCTTACGCCCTTGACTTATCTTCCGATGCAACATCGGAACTTTGCCGCTTAGGAAGCAAGCTTGATCTGATGGGAAACTTCAATATCCGAGAATTTCAATTTTAAATCTCTGAGCTTTTCCTTGAGATCCCTACCATCATTCCAGGTTACGCTTGCATGGTGGTCTGCCAGTGTCTGCTCCAATACTTTTCTGAATGAAAGTGCTAGTCCTTTGTGGTCCAGCGCGAAATCCAAATTTGCGGCCAAAAAACCAAGTTTGTCACCGCAATCAAAAGTTTTACCCTTGAATTTCAAACCATGAAAAGCCTGTGTCTTCAACAGATTTACCATTGCGTCTGTGATCTGAATTTCACCGCCAACGCCCGGAGGCAACTTCTCAATTTCTGAAAAAATCTCGGGTTGTAGGATATAGCGACCGGAAATGGTCAAATTAGATGGTGCTGCTTTTCGGTTCGGCTTTTCAACCATTCCAGAAATCGAAAAACTATCCTCTTTCCAGTTATGTGGTTTTACAACACCGTAACGATGCACCATATCCCATGTAGTTTCTTCAACAGCGAGCACGTTGCCGCCGCCGCGTTCAAGATATACCTGCATCATTTGCGAAAGACAGCCAATATTCGCCTTCATAATCATATCTGGCAACAAGACAGCGAAGGGTTCATTACCCACAAGATTTCGTGCGCACCAAATTGCATGGCCGAGGCCAAGAGGCTCTTGCTGCCTTGTAAAACTTGTTTCCCCAGCAGTCGGCAAGTCATCGTTTAGCAATTCAATTTGCATGGATTTGCCGCGTTCGCGAAGTGTTGTTTCCAGTTCAAATTGTTTGTCAAAGTGATCTTCGATTGCGCCCTTGTTCCGGCCCGTAACAAAAATTAGATGCTCTATCCCCGCCTCACGAGCTTCCTCCACAACGATTTGTATGAGCGGCTTATCGACGATTGTTAACATCTCTTTAGGAATGGCCTTGGTTGCAGGCAAAAACCGAGTGCCAAGGCCGGCAACCGGGAAAACAGCTTTCTTAATAGGTTTCATCGTCTCACCAAACTTACCTTCATAAATGCGCAGTGTGCGGCAACTGTGTTGCTGCTTTCACCTTAGCCACTTTGACCTTTGGTGATATGGCTTTCGAGCGTAGGCTTCGCGCTCCAAAGGATAGGCAGGTCTATGCTTGTTTTACTGGGCAAAGATATTCAATCACGCATGGCGCGGCCGATTATTCATATCGGTTGCCTCACTCCAAGTGCTTTTGCATCGGCACCAATGCTTGAATGTATTTGCTGCCGACGCACGGCAATTCTACACAGCTATTTCAAGAGGACAGGGTTATTGCAACCAGGCAGACAAATCGCGGCCTGACAATTTGCTCAACTGAACAATATCACTTCGAAAATGCTCCACCAGTCTGCTTCTACTTGAAGCTGAGAGCTTGGGCTTTTTTCTCGCGTTAAGTCGAATAATGGCATTTCGAATCCCACGCGCAATCGACTTTGGCAGCAGTGGGTGCAAGAGGCGAGTTCCAAACGTGCCATGCAACAACGCGCGGTGCAGTGCAGAAAAACGTGGGACCGAAGTTAGACACTCAGTTTCATTGAATCGCAGATTTGGCATAGAATCAGGTGCCTGTGCAATTTCCAAAAATTCACATACCCGATTGTATGTACCCGTTGGGTCGGCAGAGAGGTCGTCATAGAACAATAGCAGACGTTGGGACTCAGGAAACTGATCGCAGTAGGTGCGCCATTGCTCGTAATATTTTCCGGCCGCAAGATAGTGGAAGCCCCACCACCATCCGTCAGCGATTCTGGAGGCTTCCCACGTGAGGGCTGAATTGAATTCTCGGAGCTTTTCCAACCCGCTCCGAACATGGTGAATAAATTGAGAAAATGCACGCGAGCATGGATCGCGCAATATGCAAATTATCTTCGCATTTGGATTATGCTCTCGTATTTGAGATGCAACCGTTCGAAAATAAAGATACCCCGGTGAAGCTTCACCCCGCAATTGATCTTGCGCGCAATGTTCGAAAAGCTTCAGATAATCTTGGTAGTCCGTAACAATGAGCTTTCGATAGTGAGGATCCAGCTCATCACCACAAGTTGGCGGAGTGCCGTCCTTGAAGCAAAAAAAATGAGGCTCTTTGGTGCTGGGTAGAAACACTTGGGGATGCTCCCGCAACCAATGCCAAAGTGTTGTTGTTCCGGATCTTGCGGCACCAATTATAAAAAAATCTGTTTTGTGAAGTCTCATGCTGTTAGGCCTCTGGCGCAGTTCTAAATCTATTTGATTTCAGGTCTGATGCAGGTGCCAACCGAATTTGATCCATGCCGCGCTTGCTAAACAATTGCCTTGGAACAAGCACGGAGAACGTTCCAAGAATGGCTGTTTGAACTACCAAAACCGACAAGGCTACCGCTGTGATATTGAACTGCGAAGATATTAAAAGCGCAACCACAAGAGCGGCGGTATTGCCAATCTGCCAATGAAGTTCGATTTCTGGCTTTCCGACCGCCTTCAACAGTTGCGAGGTTACGCTGGCAAAGGGTCGCGCGAGCGCTGACAAACAAATAATTGATAGGATCGAACTCGCTTCCACCCACTTGGGTCCAAAAACGATGGGGACATAAATAGGTGCTAGTGCCGCTTGCGTTAATATAAGTCCTACTAGACTCAGGCATATTTTATTGCGAGCTTGATAAAACCGCTTTGCAAGATCATTTCTTCTTTCTGAAACTTCGCAGAAATATGGAAAGACGGCGACACCGACTGCGGTGATAAAGCCGAGGGTAATACCTAGCCCCGCATTGTAGGCAAAGTAGTATATTCCCAATGCGTGCAATCCTAGAAAGTAGCCGACGAACAAATTGTCGATATTGCCTTGTACCGTCGATAGAATTTCGGTTCCTAGTACACTTCGACTGAATTTTGCTATCTCTTTCCAACCATGGAACCAATCAATGCCTTCAATCTTTTTGGGGCGCCATGGATGTCCAAAGCGCACGAGGAAGAGCCAAATTGGTGCCACGAGTAATTTTGGCAAGATGATTGCCCAGAAGCCATACCCCAGGAGAGCAAAACAGGCTGTCAAAATATTGTCGACGATAACTTGGAGGGCCGTTGCAAATGCCATTCGCCCGAGATGCCCCTCACGTTGTTGAAATGCCGCCTGGATATTGCTGAGAGGCGTCGCAAGGTAGATCGTTGCCATGGCTATGATAGGCGCGGCCAAGGCCGGATTTTTGTAGAAACTCGCAATTGGCACCGCCAGTAAGCATTGCAACACCAGCAAGCCAACGCAAACGATCCAAGTCATTCGCCATGCTGTCATCGCGACTACTTCTACTTCATTCGGAGCGGCTTGAACCACTTTGGCCGAGATTCCATTGCGCGTGAAAAGTGCTATGATTTCATAAACTGTCAGGACGACTGCCGCTGTTGCATAGACCTCCGGTAAAAGTAATCGGCTCAGGACAATTGTTGTTACCAACCTTGAAACGCGGACCAATATTTGCGCGAGGCCCAAAGAGCCAAGATTCCTGGCAAACTTATCGGCTTTAATTCTATTCCAAGCGCTCAAGAGCTGTGATTCAGTCCTTTTGAAGTCGTTCATAGGCCGCGACCCAAAATGACGGAACCCGCGACAACTCCGAATGCCTGCGCAATTTTAGTTACATCAGTTGTGCCGCTGTCGTAGCAGGCAATGGCATCTTCTGGCAAAATATAGGGGTCATATTCGTCCCTATCTTTATTGCGGAGCAGAACCTCAATATTTCGCTCTATGACGACCGACTTCCCAGTCAATGGATTTCGCGAGAAAAGCACAGCGGATCGTGAAGCATTTGTGAGTTTGCTGCCGCCAACGCAATTCATGCTGACGATGGTTTGGAGAAAGCGAGTACCGTAACGCATTTCTCGCGTTTCCTTGCCGATGGCCGAATTCGCATTTGAGAGAGCTGGCTCTGTCAGATTTGACATGAAAACTTTAACGCCAACCGGTGAAATTGCTGATGGAGTAACGAGTTTTGCTTGAAAGCACCCGCGACTCGGAACCACAATTTCATCACCTTCCAGAATGAGATCATTGCTAAACCTTCCACCCTCTGTGGCGGCTCGTAAGTCCACTATTCTGTGAACCGAACCTCGCTTAATCTCTACGCGCGAAAGATCGGCGTCCGGGCGCACTCCCCCCGCATTTTGGAGTGCGTGCGATAATCTTCGTGAATCTGTGGTGGCTCCTAACGACTGTTCACGCATGGTGTCGATATTGGTACCGGCAGCTGATCCTGCAAGAGTTACCGCGCCTGGCTCAAAAACTGCTCCACTGACAAAGGCATGGGCTGCGCCATAGTCGACCAGCCGCACCGAGACGGGAGGCGGTCGGGTGTAGTATTTGGATGTAACTAAAACCCGCACTATATCGTCGGCTACATCAGTTACCTTGCGGCCAAACGCCTTTACGAAGGGTAACCCCCTTACCTTGATCAGTCCGTCAACAGATACCTCATATTTACCGGATAGAATCTCGTCATTTCCAACTGCAATATCGACGAGGTCTCCGGGCGAAAGACGCTCTTCATCTCGCAACGCTGCTGGTGTCTGGTTCTCAGGATATTGGTCGACACATTTACTTTGGTCAATTTGTGAAGAATAGCCTATAAACGCCTTGTCTTTATCAGATGATCTCTCACGATATTCAGCTTGATAACCTGCGCCAACTGAAATCGGATCAATATTCGAAATCGCATTGTTGGCGGAACAACCCGGTAGAAATTGCAAGAATACAAATGAGAGTACGCCGCTGTATATTTTGACTCTCACAGCTTTTTCCCAACAAAGTCCCATGTTCGTTCCCCGAAGTCCGAGCGCATTGTTGCAGATATATGTGAAAGTGATTGCGGCGCAGGTGGTCGACAGGTTTGCACTTCCGATTGACGTAAAGGCCGAAAGGATAGGCAGTAGAGTGAATCGATTGATAATTTTTCGTTTCAGGATCTGTGACGCAGAACAGAAATAGCCACCGAGTTAGAATTTGCACTGTGAATCCGGATGTGGACTAGCCTTTGGGTTAGTCACCTTGACCATTTGCGAATCGTTGAATCCTGAAGTTCCAATGATGTTTCAACCTCGAGAGTAGTAATCGCATCAAAGTGAAATAGATCGCTTGTGGAATCATCACGATGCTCGAAACGTTGCATACTGTTGCGAAGGACACTTTGCCCGAGGTTTCAATTATCGTACCATGCTGGAATTCGGCAGATACGCTGGGGAAAACTCTGGATTCCGTTCTCGCTCAAGATTTTAAAAATTGGGAAGCCCTTGTCGTCGATAATGGCTCAACTGATTCTACAACTGACATCATCAGGGAGTATTGCTCCAAGGACAGCCGAATTATAGGGCTGTACTGTGATCGCAAAGGACCATCATGCTCTCGTAATTTCGCGGGTTTGACACATGCCCGTTCGAAATATTTAGCTTTTTTGGATAGTGACGACCTTTGGACATCGAATAAGCTCGGTTGCACTCTGGACTACTTCTCACAGAATCTTAGTATCGACGCCGTCTATGCTCAGATCGCGTTTTTCAGGGTCTCTCCTGACAAGCCTGAGACTTTTTCAACCGTCTACAATCGCGTGTTGGAGCCGATCGATATCTTGCGCGACAATCCCGTGTGCACCATGTCGAACTTGGTAATCAAGAGTGATATATTCAGAAAGCACGCGGGATTTGACGAATTGATTGTACACAATGAAGATGTCGAATTTCTTGTTCGTGCCAGTGCAGCAGGTGCCAAAATTCAGGGAATTGGCGACCATTTGGTGAGCTATCGAACAAGTATTTCGGGGCTTTCTGCGGATTTGGAATTGATGAGGAAAGGCTGGCATAAAGCCCTTGAATCATTGCAGGCCACAGATTGTTGCTTGACACCGTACCAGATAGCTGAAGCGGACGCTGGCAACTTGAGGTATCTGGCGCGGCGGGCTTTACGCACGCATGCGCCTGGCTTCGAAGCGTTGCGTTTCGCCCTGCGCGGAATTTTTCGTTCTCCCAGATCATTTTTCGATCCATTACGGCGCGGAGTCGGGACCTTGTTGGGTTCGGCTGTGGTGCCATTCATGCCGACCTCGCTGCGTAAGATCGCTTTCAGTCGGTGAATTCAGGAGTTGTTATGTCATATGAATATCCAAAGGTGAGTGTGGTCGTTCCTGCGTACAACGTCGCAAGAACACTAAGAGAGACGTTGGATTCGATCATCAAGCAGACATTTCAAAATATTGAAATCGTTGTCGTAGACGATGGTTCAACGGATGAGACGTTGACGATTTTGAAGTCCTATCGCGATTCTCGCTTGCGAATTGTTCGGCAGGTAAATCGTGGACTGGCGGGTGCGCGCAATACTGGAATTCATCATTCGACGGGGGAATTCTTGGCTTTCTGCGATTCAGACGATGTCTGGGAGCCTGAAAAAGTGGAGCTCCATGTGGCGCACTTTGAAGGGGATGCAAATCTGGGAATAAGCTTTTGTGGATCAAGTCTGATTGATGAGCAGGGGAAAGCATTGAAGGTTTCCCAAAACCCAAAATTAAAAAATATCACTGCTCGGGATATCTTTAAGCGTAACCCTATCGGCAATGGATCGGTTGCTGTTTTCCGGCGAGAAGCACTGAATGTTATCGCCTATCGTCCAAAGAATGAACACCAACGGGATTGGTGGTTCGATGAAACGCTCCGCCAATCAGAGGATATCGACGCCTGGATGCGTTTTGTGCTTGCGTCTGATTGGAAGATTGAAGGCATCCCAGGGCGATTGACGCGCTATAGAATTCAAGCCGGAGGACTCTCGGCAAATTTAGACAAGCAATTTGAAACTTGGGCCCGCATGCGTGATAAAGTCATCAGCACTGCTCCTCGTTTTGCAGCTAAACATGCGGCGTCGGCTGAGGCGTACCAGTTGCGATATTTAGCGCGTCGGGCATTTATTATGGGTGACGGTAAGTCGGCCTGCAGGCACGCGCGCAAATCCATGACCACTTCGCTTGTTCCACTGGCGGAGGAACCCATTAAGACCGCATCAACCTGGGTTGCCGCTGAATTGCTTAACGCGTTGAGGTTCGCCCCACACCTCCAATTCATGTTGGGGCAAAAGTTAGTTCAGAGTCGGGGCTGAGGAATTTATGAAACAATCAATTGTCCATATTGTTGATGATGCATCGTGGGGAGGTGTCAACCGATTACTCGACTGCCTTGAAAATGCGCCCTATGGCCTGCTCCATGACGAACATAAGGTTTTGCGGGTGACACGTGGCACACGCAGCGCTCCCAAAATTGAAGCAGACATCATTGTCTCACATATGTCGATTTGCTGGAAGAATTTTCCATTCTTTTCTTCACTGCGAGCGGCATATCCAGAAACGCCACTTATTCATGTCGAGCACTCTTACTCTGAGCGCTATGTTGCGCTGAATGTAGAGAAGCGCGAACGCTTCGATGGTTTGTTGAATCTCTCGTATGCATTGTTCGATAAAATCGTGGCCGTAAGCCACTCACAATGCGATTGGATTTTGCGTCGAGGCTACTGCCAATTAGAGCAGTTAGTTACCATTCCTTCCTGTGTTAGCCTGGCTCCGTTTCAGCGGGTTGCAAACGTTATTCCTGAAGGTCCGGTAACCGTCGGGGCGATTGGCCGCTTTCACGAACAAAAAGGATTCGACATTTTAGTTGAAGCATTCACCCGGTACTTGCCGGACACAATGACTCTACATCTTATTGGTGATGGTCCAGAAAAGGCCAAGCTTCTGAGACAGGCGCGCGGAAAAGAAAATATCATTTTCAAAGAGAGCACCAATTTGCCGGCCGAGGCAATATCGCAATGTGATATCATTGCAATGCCTTCACGATGGGAACCTTATGGGCTCGTGGCAATCGAGGCCATGAGCGCGCTACGACTGGTTATGTGCGCAAAAGTAGACGGATTAAAACAACACATTTCTGCTGGAGCGATCCCAGTAGAAGAGAATACAGCGCTCGGTTGGGCTGGAGCACTTCGGGACTTTGGTGAACGTGAGGCGGTGGATCGTCTCCCTCGTGGCACGGGAATAGCAGGTGCTGAATGGAATTTCATCAATAGTTGGAATCTGATTGCTAGCGGATTGACGACAGTAGAATCTGTTGCACAAAAAGCGGCCTGAACCGCAGTTTCCCCAGCCCAGGTTCAGTCTGCTCGGGCCCCCTCTAGATAGTGAGGGGGCCCGTAGTATTTTTATCGGGGGTTGTCATCTCTCGCGCGTGTATCCCCAGTAAGACGAGCGCAGGCCAGAGTAGGTAGATTTCTATTTCAATGTTTTCCCCGAAAGTTAGAATAATAAAATTCAACAAGAGTGCGAGCGGTAGGCGACCGCGTTGCCCACGGATGGCATCCTTGATAACCGTAACGACATGCACCGCCATCGGCACCAAAAGTGCAAAAAAGCCGACGAGACCTTTGACGAAAAGGAGAGCGTACCAAGTGTGGTGACTTCCGATCGGCATATATTCAACGATATGCGGGCCACGTGTTACCGTTCCGTGACCGAACCATACTGCTTCTGCTTTCCACCTTTGGTATCCTATATTTTGTATTGTGTCGCGAACACGACTGCTTGAGACACGAGCGTGTTGAAAATTGCGAATTGAATCCGAGATAAAATTGCTGAGCTGCCCCCCGAACATTCCTGCAATTGGCGAAATGACAACCAGCGCTAACCAAGTTGAGGGCTTCTTAAGCAGTGGAAGAAATCGAGGAACGAGAACGCAAACTGCGAGACTTACCAAGCTCATTCGAGATTTTGAAAAATAGATCATGATGACGCCGGCGATCAGGCCGCAAGCTAGCCAGAAGCGTCTTCTGTCTTCGAGCGCGAAAATAGCCATAGTTACGCCCACTAACCCCGCAAAGGGCGACCAAGGAGCATAGAACTGCCATCTGGGCGTCATCGTCTCGGGGTCAATAGTATAAAGATAGATTGAAAAGTACTCTGGGCCCGGACCTCCTGTCGCTTGTAGTGGAGAAACGAATAATTTGGGAGGCAATCCGAGGCTCGGCGCTATCAACATGAATGGAAATAAAACCAGAGTGCAAAGCCCAACAATATTCTGGCTTCTTATCAATACTTCACGGTTGATCTGCAATGTTGCGCCGACAAGCAAAAATATTGCGATCATTGCCCAGCCCTTAGCCCAACCAATGCTGGATTTTAGGGTTTGATCTGTCCCGAGTGACCAGTTGGCATGCCCAACCCACAGCGCAATCAACATGATCAGCATTCCGACAAGCCAAAGCCAAATCAGCGGGGGTACTTGGCCAGTGCTAACGAGATCTGGCCTGATTGAATCGCCAAAATATTTTGAGAGTAAAATTAAAAAGAATAAACACCAGGCCAGAACAGGCCCAACGATGAAGAGTGCGCCAACAAAGTAAAGAGGCCAAGTCAGGACAATTGTCCAAAAACAAATACTTTCAGGCAGCGTTCTTTGCGCCATCAGCACTATCAATTTTCTTGAGTAATTTATCGATGAGCGGCCTTCTCATCCAACCCAGAAGACAGGCAAATACGAGAAAGACCGAAGCCGCTGTTGATGCGCCAAATAGGATGGCATTGTTCGGCGATGAGGGCATTGCAGGAATTGTCGCGGCCTCAACAACTTGCGCCATAGGATAGGACGCAAAAATATCCGATTTTGACGTTGTGATCCGTCCCAGAGCAGAGGTGAATACCGCTTCTGCCAGTTTGTAATCGCGATTGAGTATGTCCAATTTTGACACTACAGCGGCCAAAGAGGCCACATATTTTTGGTTTTGATTTAGCTGACTTTGCATTTTTTCTAACTGAGCTTTCAGTCCCTGCCGTTCCGTTTCGAGATTTACCAGTTGAATCATGAGGCTTGATCTTTGGCCCATTGTTGAAAAATCAACCTTCCCAGTCAATTCTTCTCGTGACAGTCCTGTAATTGCGCCAGCCCTCGAAAACATCTTGGTCCGAGCTCCGAAAAATTTGCTGCGCGTATCAATCAACTTTGGATGGTTTGCACCAAGTTGCTGTTTGGCCTCAGCGTAGTCCGATTCCATTTTTGCAGTAGCGTCGGCCAAACTCGTAAATTCCGGATCAGCATGCAGTTTCATCGATGCTACAGCTTCAGCAGGTGAGATCTTTAAATTTTTCTCAAGACTTTTAGCGGAGCTCTCCACTTTCGCCAGGCTTCCTTCAGCTTCTGAAATTTTTGCCTTCAATGCCTCCGATGCTGCAACTATGGAGTTGTACTGCTCCATCGAATTTAAGCCGCTCTTGACTTGCAATAGATTTATTTTTTCGCGAACAGACCCTACTTCGACTTCATATTGTTTGATGGAAGAAACCGTTGAGTCTTCACGTCGCTTGAGTTCGTCGTTGCGAAGTTTTTCGAGTTCAATGAAAAATGCATCTTGTATCGCTCTCGCTCGATCCCGCGCTTCAACGGGATTTGATCCTGTCATCTCAACACCAATGAAACTCGTTTCATCAACTAGTTTGATCGTTGGAGCAGATAATTGGTCAGACGGAACATTCAACGATCTTGCCGCGGCGTTCAAAACATTCGCAGAAAAAATCAAATTTTTGTATGTAACAGTGGGACTTATTGAGGACGCAGAAAATGGTGAACTAGCAGTGGAGGTTGCTTGGCCAATATCCGAGATGTTTACGGACGTATTTGACCCTGCGCCTGGTAGGATGAGAGAGAAATGCGAGGTGTAACGAACTGCCCCGTATTTAATATAGCTTAAGCTCGGAAGCCATGCTGCCAACATTCCAGACATAAAAAGCAAAGTATAACGGCGGGTCCGACCTAAGTCCGAAATACGCCCACCCCTAAGGATGCGGGAAAGTGACAAGTCTTTCCAACGTGTTCTTTTTAGTCCTTCTAAGATATGAAGAATATTTATTTCTGAAAAAAATTCAGAACTGACAAATGCCCGAGGCGCGCGTTCTGGTATACTGACAGAAACATTTTTCTGCCTGGGTGAATTTAATCCGGTCATTTAATTGCAATAGCACATCGGGGTCCAGCATTGATTTGAACTTAGGTGGCGAGGGGAGTTGATTTAGAATCAAATTCTATTCAAAAGCATAGTTGTGCTCACGAAAGACCCGCTTCCATAGCGATAATGGCAGCATGTGTCCGATTGCGAGCGTTTATTTTGCGACAAAGTGTTTTGACGTGAAGCTTTACTGTTACTTCTTGCAGTTCGACGTCTCGGCCTATTTCTTTGTTTGAGTTTCCCTTCATGAGGCCCCGTAAAACTTGGAGTTCCCTCTTGGTTAGTCTCGCCTCGAGAGAGTTTTCCATTGTCTCCAATTTGACGGCCATAAAATCCAATGGCGCGTATTTTTCTCCGGCGGCCATAAAGCGAATGGCGTGTATCAACGATCGCGCCGCCATACTCTTTGGCAAAAAGCCCATGGCACCTAATAAGAGGGCTTCCTCCGCGATACTACGGTTCGCACTCCCAGACATGATCGCCACGGGACGTCCAACAGTGAGTTCAAGGGCCTTTACCAGGCCATGCAGGCCATTCATCCCGGGCATATTATAGTCAAGTAAAACCAGATCAAACTGTCCTTCCTGCTTGATCTTCTTGCTAGCTGAATGAAAATCAGCAGTCGTAGAAATATCCATTCCGGGTTCACGCATCAAGTACGCTGCAAGCGTCTCTCTTACTAAATCGTGATCGTCGGCTATTAGTACTTTCATTTAGACTCCTTGCCCGAAACTGACCACCTCAGGAACGGTGATTCACTAAGTTACTCTGAACGAAAATGCTTGAGGTAAAGTTGACGAAATGTAGAAATTTACAAAATTAATTTAGCCGACCTAAACTACACTTGCCTTCGTTGGAATAGGCCGCAAAACTTTTGCGATCTCCTAAATGCGTTTAGTTCATCGCGCGAGTCTGCTGAACTGTCTTCATGTGCCGCGGTGATAACGACTGTGATCTCCGGTTGCTTCATAGTGATGGAAAAAACAGGAGGCACAAATGTTACAAAGTAGTTCAATAAATTTGTTTGGTTTTGATATTTTCAACGATACGCGCAAAAAGGCTTTCGAGGTGATTTTTGACTCGGGCAGGCAAACAGTGGCCTTTCTGAATGCACACTGTATCAATGTATCGGCATCTGACCCCACTTATCGCTGGGCCCTGTCCAAGGCGACTTGTGTTTTGCCAGATGGCGCAGGAGTTCAGTTAGCGGCACGTATTATTGGTCGGAAATTTGTCGAAAATCTTAATGGGACAGACCTATTTCCACATTTGATGAAAGAGTGTGCGGATAGACAGTTGAAAGTTTTTTTCTTTGGAAGCCGAAATGGAATCGCCGAAGCTGCGGCAAATAAAGGGAAATCCCTTGTTCCGGAGCTGGATGTAGCGGGCGTTCGCCACGGCTTTTTTCAGAGCAATGAAGAATCAAACCTAATCTCGGATATTAATGCGTCAGGAGCTAACGTCCTTCTGGTGGCGCTTGGAGTTCCTTTGCAAGACGTTTGGATAGCGCAAAATCGACATCGCCTGAATGCACAAGTCGTTTTCGGTGTCGGAGCACAGTTTGACTTTTGGTCTGGGCGGATATCGAGGGCGCCAGAGTTATTGCGCAATTTGGGGTTTGAATGGACTTGGCGATTTGCAATTGAACCAAGACGGATGTTCAAGCGATATATTTTGGGAAACCCAATCTTTCTCGGCCGAATGTTTTTGGATTGGTTCACGCGCAAAACTTCTTGGTCGGTCGAAAACTTTGCAAAGCGCTCTCTTGATTTGTTTTTATCGGGCGGAGCACTTGTTGCTCTGGCACCACTCGTTGGACTAATAGCGCTTGCCATCAAAGTGGAGACGCCCGGTCCTGTCTTCTTTACACAGAATCGTGTTGGGGCATTCGGAAAATATTTCAAAATCTATAAATTCCGATCAATGTTCCTCGACGCTGAAGCTCGTCGCGACAAAATTCTTCATACATCTGAACGAAAAGGCATCTGCTTCAAGTCCCGGAATGATCCGCGCGTCACACGCGTTGGAAAAATCTTACGCCGATTTTCATTGGACGAGCTGCCCCAAATTTTAAATGTGTGGAAGGGTGACATGGCAATCGTTGGACCCCGTCCTGCTCTTGCGCAAGAAGTAGCAGCATATCCAACAAAAGCACTTGGTCGATTGAAAGCTAAACCCGGACTCACCGGCATTTGGCAGGTTTCGGGACGCGCCGAAATCAGCTTCGATCGAATGATCAATATGGATTTGGCGTACACTCGAACTCGAACAATCTTCGCCGATATTGCTCTAATTGGGCTAACGTTTCGTGCACTCCTTTCTGGTCGAGGTGCATATTGATTTGTTGGCTTTCAACGCTTTGAGCGTGTCTGACGCGAGGTGACGCTAAATGATTGAACAAACCCAAGGAGTCTAAAATTCTTGATTGAACACTGTGTTCATTCGGTCGCCTGTCCGCGGTCGGTCCAGTATGATTTCTCCTCGGACATTAAGCTGCCAGTATTTCGTTCTCATCTTTCTCATGGTAGGTTGGACTGCAGCTGACTGACCGCAATTTTTCTACACCTATTCGAATGCTTGAGTTGTTCAAACCTGGCGCGACGATTGGAGTCTGCTGAACGAACTGGTATCCGATATATCTTTGGTTGTCTATTGGATCAAAGCCCAGCGAACTTTTCAATTTTTTTCTGAGCTTGCTGATATGGCTCTCGACAACGCTTTCCTCAACTTCTGCTTCAAATAAACCATATACAGCGTCGAAGATCATTGAACGACTGACTCTGCGCGCAGTATTGGCCGCGAGATATTCAAGAATCCTTCTCTCCCGGCGAGGAAGCTTGATCGCCTCACCATTTATTTCGGGATCCCGACCGTCAAAATATACGTGCAAAAGACCAATTGAGATCGTCTCTATCTGAGAGATGGCTCGACGCCTTATCGCACCGACACGTGCGACGATTTCACGGGGCTGCGCATGAACAGAAATTACATCATCAGCGCCCGAGAGAAATAAGTTCAACATCGAATCTGTGTCAGCGGAAGAGTTGATTGCAATTGCGGGAATTGTAGATTTCGATTTTATGAGATTGATGGCTTTGTATTTCGTCGCACAATCGCCAATCAATATCGACTCGATAGCCGATTTATCTTTGAGATCGAGGGACTGGAACCAATCACAAAATTCGACGTCAGAAACAGCGTATGTCGCTATGCCTTGTTCTTCAAGTCCGTTGCGGTGGATATCGATGTCTTTGATGTTTAAGCCCACAAGAATGATCATTTTTCTTCCCTTCGCGCGGTGGTCACTTAAAAAAGTATGCCCGCATGTCGACAGTGGCGTCGTCATCGCAATTAATATTTTGCGGCAGTTAATTAGACGTTAAAAATATAAAAAAAGACTTATAAAACATGGGCTTATACAAGGTGTATGAAAGTCTACCAAGGGCTATGTTTTCTGCACTGTCAACTGTTCCAGCTGGAGTAGGATATTACTCTTGGTGGAATGCGGGAGCCTCAAAAGAAAACTGGTCCTCGCTGGATAACTTGGTTCCTGCATCCCCATTTTCGACGGTCCAAAAAACTATAAATTTCAGTTCAAAATAGTTCGTAGTTTAAAAGAGATTCGGAGTGCAAAAACCGCAGGGTCTCCTAAGCTAATTTGAGTTTTGCTACTGAACGCCCAAGCTTTGCCCCTTCACTCAGCATGAAACTTAATAACTTAGGATCGCTGGTTGGAATATCCAGCTCCGTTCTCTTCGCAAGAGCGCTTTGTTCGCTGCGTAACCATTCTTGGGGGAACAAGGGAACCGTCGTGGTTCTTGTTGCGAACTGAATCTGCGTTGATTTACCGTGGTAGGATTCGGCCAAAGCCGCACAAAGATCCATTCCAATTCTTGCTCCAAGATGATTCACTTGATTCGGGCGTGGATTGCATTCCAGTAACACTGCGTGTTGCTTATCTTCGTCCCAAATAAAGTCGAATGCGCAAAAGCCAGTCAGCCCCAGCGCGCTTGCCATTTTACGAGCAATCGCTTCACATTTCTGATTGGCACCGATCTTGACGACAGAGCTAGGGCCATTGTTTCCGGTTGTTTCCTCCCTAGTTGCGAAAAAACCTCCTAAATACTTTCCTCGCCAGGTAAGTAGATTGTACATGGCGGATTTACCGGGTATTGCCCTTTGAACTTCGATTGCAGTGTATTTTGGGTACCAATCGCGTTTGAGGATGAAACGACATACGTCCTTCACTCTCGTTCGTTGTGGGTTCAATTTGCGGAATGCGCGCTCAACTTCTGCTGCGCTTCTGCATTCATAAGTGCCCAGCCCAGCCCAACTAAATGAGCTCTTAAGATATACAGGAAAGCCCAAATTGCCCGCAACTCGAACTGCACTTGCAACTGAATCTACTTGGGCCCCCTCCGGTACCGCCATACCCAGTTTAATCGCTAGTCTGCGTGTTTCATTCTTCAAAATCATGGCATCAAATCTATCGGGATTTCCGATTGAGAGAAGCAATAGTTGTAAGAGTTGGTCGGAAATGACTCTTTGGCCGGACAATTTTTTGCGTACAATAAAATGAATTGCGGCAATCACTCGTTCGTCACAAGGCAAGATTAAGTCAGGCCTCCACGTTGCAACCACTCTGCAGAGTTGGCCCGCAAATCGTCGCCAAGATTTGATGTAGGGCAGATCGTAGTGCTTACTGATATGTGACGATTTATTAATCGGATTTTCCGAAGGACAGAGCACCGCGATGTGAAAGCCTGATTCCGACAACGGAGAAATCAAACGTGCTGGACCCCACCGACCAGGTTCAAGCGCTATCATCAGAATGTTTGTCATGTTTCCAGTCACTCGTCGTATTCACGTGGTCCTAACAGCCAAGTACGTGAAATAATTATTTAAGTGAGAGGTGAGACGCCGCTGTATTTGAAAGTGTTCGAACAGACTAGAGACCACGTGCGATAGTAACAGTGTCAATGATACAGCTATCGTTACCAATATAGTCGGGGAAGGAAGCAAGACTCCGCTCGTGATCGCAAGGGCCTTTAACGCGCTCATCACTGGATAGTGAAGGCAATAGACAGGAAATGATAGTTGTCCAAGTCGGGCCGAAAACATGCTCGTTCCTGCTGATTTACAAATTGATCGAGATCCCTGAAAAACAAGAATCGGAGCTATGATCCCGACCTCGACGAGGCTATAAATACCTTTTACATAGAGTGGAAAAGTCAGTGCGCAGATCAAAGCTGCATATACTGCGGTGGGATGCCATACGGGCCAAGAAAGCATTTTTTTGAAAAAGCCCGTAACAGGATATGTGGTGGTCATGCGATAGATCAACATGCCACACGTGAACCCAAAAATAACGCGCGGAAATCCGCCGATGAAATTGCTGCCGCTCCAGCCTGCGTCAAAGTCAAACGTCCTATTGCCGACAATATGTCCGTTCCAAATCGAATAGAGTACGATGAGACCAAAGGAGACGACGCACCACCTGCTCAGTTTCCCATATCCCAATCGTGCTAGGTGGATGAATCCAAAGCCAGCCGCGAATTCGAAGAATATGGACCAAAGAGGTCCATCAGTTGGAAACAGCTGTCCGCTGATGGTTGCGCCATCAGCAATGAACCAGTTGGTATTCACAGCTGGGATGAAAAACATGTTTCGAGCTGCGGCACCAAAGATGCCAAAGACAGTAAAGTCTGTTTGAGAGAAATGCTGCATGACCAGAAGGGCCGGGACACCCACGATAACACCAAGAGCAGTTAAAGGTAGAAGCCGCGCAATACGACGTGAAATAAAATCTCTAGCGGTCATCCCGGTATTAAGTCGGTTCCCATATGAATGCAGCAATACGAATCCACTGAGAATAAAAAAGAAATCCACTGCGGTGAAGGCATTGTAGAATATTCTATATCCGTGCTGAATGTTGTAATGAAACAACATTACAATAAACGCCGCTATTCCGCGCATCCCGTCCAGAACTTCGTAGCGCTGCTTTGCTTCCATTTTCGGAGGGCATCCATATTTCAGCGGAGAGCTTTTACCCAGATTTGAGCCGAGAACCTTCGCACTGCTTCTATTCCACTATCGTATTCAAGCTTAGACCGAACGCTAAGCCGTGCACCTATGTATAGGTATAGATTTGTCGCGAAAGTATCTGGCAACGAATCTTAAGTATGCGATGTGGACATAATCAGAAATGGGCAAAATGCTTTTCGGACATCCCTCGGACTGTATGAAGAGGTGCCCTATGCAGTTGCGTATCTGTTGGCTCAGATCGTTGAATTGGTGCTTCTAATGTCACAATCGAATTTTTTCTCTTTTAGAGTTCACAGGTAATTCTGACGCAAGCTTAACATTCTAAGGCATAGGCGAGCAGGTTGATCAGGAAAGCTCCCCGAAAGTCGAGCACCACGAGTATTTTGTGCAAACTGCTTTCATTTGACCAGCAACTACAAATCCGGAGGAAGGCGGTTTGCTTCGACGAAACAGCAAACCGCCTACCGTCGAATTTCATTCCGAGTAGATCCAAGCTTTACGATAGGTTGAATGTTGGATGCTATGCGCCAGTGACTTGACTGTCCATTGATTGGCAACTGCACACAAGATTAACGAAGCAGATATAGCCCTAGGAAATAGAAGAAATCGAATTTGCGCCGCTATGCGAATACTGGCTATAGAGGGCGGACAAGTTCACTCTTTCCAACACCTTCAAAAACGAGGCAATTTCAAGCATAACATCGATCAGATTATGCGACGCCATTGAAAAATCTTGCCTAATGCAATTGTCCTCAACTTCGGATGCAATATCGCGAAGCCTCTCGGCACCGATAATCGCAGATAGTCCAGATACCGAGTGCACAGCGATCCGCAAAGTTGACCAATCTTTTGCCAGTGCTGCCGTGGCGACTTCGCAAAGTTTGTGAATAAGATCCGCCTTAGATTTTTGGATAACAGATTCTACTGTCTTTTGTCCGATGTCGTCGACGAGCAAAACCAGCCGATGAAAATTCAGGATCTGTGGGCCAACTACAATATTGCTCATCAATTTAAACCTTAAATTTCCGATCATAGGAAAGGGGATTGCCCGCAAAACTGCGTGTCATGAAAACGAAAGGAAGTTGTTCTTTTCCTCTCACCGCAAAACCCGTCGAAAATCTTTTGAATCCCCATGATAATTTTTGATTCTATACGGCTTACCTTGTGCGAAAATGACGTATTGATTTTCAGAGGTCTGCTCAGTTTGCCGAAGCTACTGGAAAGACACTGTAAAAGTCGAAGATGCGTCATTCCATCTCAGCCATGATCAATTTCGGCTTGGGTTACAAGATGAGTATAGGTGAATGTTATTGTGGCACCTGGAGCAAGCGTAGACCAGACGCCATCATTGGCCGTGGTATCCGGCGATCCCGCGACTCCCGAAGGGCCTGGAACTGTCAATTTCTCACTCGTAATTCCTCCGGCTCCATTGGCGATTTGGACGGCGGGAAAGCCGTGCATGTCTTTCACCTGCACATTTGTCATCGCGACCGTGCCGTTGTTCGTGACAGTATAGGTGTAAACAATTGTTTGCCCCACAGTCACAGGGCCCGCTGTGGCGGCGGATTTAGTGATTGCAAGGCTAATCGTTCCGGGAGTGTTGTTGACGGTGCAGCTGATTCCATCACCTGGTGCCGGCGTAAAACCAATTGGCAGGGTATTGAGACCTGAAACATTGGTTCCGAGACTGTTGCTGTTAGTGCAAACAACTGTTTGCAGATATTTGTTGAGAGCAGAAGCGGACCCCGCAGCCATAGCTTCATTTAATACGTAGCTCGTTGCAGCTGTCGCAGAGAAACTTAATGCGGCGGAGGTGATTGCCGTTCCGGTGCCGGTTGTCGTCACAGCAGCTGGCGCACCTGCTCCGGTAGCCTGTAGCGAAAATTGATCGGACACCGCAATTCGACCGGCACCGCCGAGTGATTTTTGTAAGGTGATCGTTGGGGGCTTTGCCGTGTTGGTTAATGTACAGGTTATCTGAGCCGCAGCCACAATGTTTGCCGCAGGGATTGTTAATGTCGTGCCGGAAAAACTCCCAAAGCTTGCTGGGTTTCCGGTAAGTGCTGAGTTCGCGTCCGTGCACGTGACTGCTGTCAGTAAAAAATTAGGGTTAGCAGCTTCCGTAACCGTTACTACGGTGCCAAGAGTTACAACATTTAGGGCCGTAGGTGAAGCTGGGGCCGCGACATTTGCCGATGCTGTTGAGATATTCGCTGGTGTTGAAGCCAGATTGGTTTGTGTGAAACTGAACGGGCCGCCCGCAGCTCCCAGAGTGATCTTCCTGAACGCTACGGTCGCTGGTATAGGCGTATTTGTGAAGGTACATGCAATCGCGTCATTGTAGGTGATGCTGGTAATATTGTAGCTTGTTATCGGTTGATTGGAAGGCAAGACAGTGGGCGAACCAACACTACCGTTGATGCAATTTAGGTTTGCAGTGTATTGAGCAAGTTGGCTAACGCTGCCCGCTGCCATTTGCTCGAATATAGTTGTGGCCACGCTGGCCGACACTGTCGCGACTGACGCGGTGAATGGGCCGAGCCCTGCTCCAACTGAAGTTGCCTGCGCCAAGTTCACATTTGTTGATGTTACCTTTGCGCCATAAGTAAATTGGTCGGCTGGATTGGCACGACTGCCCGAGATAATTTTTGTTGTGGAAATTGTCGCATACTGCACAGCAAACATAATACCCTGTAGTCCGCCTGCAACAATTGTCGCGCTTACGGTTGTAGGGCTTTGGGTACCAACGATAAACGCGCCAACAGTCCCGGCTACACCGGTCTCAGAGAACCCCGTTCCCGTGTTGCTGGTTGTTGGATAAACAGCACCAGAAATAGGTGGAACTTGGTCGATCACCGTCCAGTTTCCGCCGTTCGTTGTGTAGGCGAGAGACTCAGAGTTATTGGTAGACTCGGCATCTGCGACAACAACTTTATAGAGGGTCGAAGTACTTCCAGTTGGGGTGATGATAGAAATATTGCTCATCGTCAGATTTATCGTCCCCGAAGCTGACGAATAAAGAATCGGTTTGTTGGGGATTCCTAAAAATGCCGAATTGCCGACTGCGGACCCGCTCCAGGAAGGTGCGGCAATCGCGATTAATCCCGTGGCGATCGGCGTGGAAGTTCCCGACAATTTGAAATTGAATGTGGAGCCATCTGATAGTGTGATTGAAAAAGCCTGGCCAGCTCCCATCACAAGCGCGTTGTTGTAGCTGGACATATCAATCCAACAATATGTCTGCCATGAAGCCGGCGCCGAGCCTGGCGAAGTCGCTGGGCCACAAGTCGCAGCAAAGCTAGTTGAAATTGCAGAAATCAAGGCAACAATCGTCCATAAGACGAGGCGCGCCCACTGATTGACAAGCGTCCTGCTTGGCTTCAACAACTCCGACAGCAATTCACCACTCCGTTTGCAAATCACAGCATCAATTTGGCTGTATATGTCGTTCGCCTTGTGCAGAGCTGTCGGCTAATGCAAAAGGGTTACATCGAATGATCCGTCAATTTTGTAAATATTAACGGCAGCACTCCCATCATTGATGTTCGATCATCGCTCGCGGTAAAATTTTACTGTCTCCAGATTGCAACCAAAGTTCACATTGGAAAATTTCATGCAAAGTTTTCAAGCGTCTTAGTCGCCTAACACTATAGGAGTTATATCCTTTTAGTATTTTATTCCATCAGAACTGATTTTTTAGTTTTCGACTAAAATCTTTTTCACTGGTCTAACCGCTAGATAATGGTCAATAAGCAAACAAGATTGAACTGTGTTAAGGATTACTTTGCTGGAGGCCAGCGCAAAGTTAATAGGCGGCACTTACATGAATTCACTTGAAATATTCTCAAACAATCTGAGATTGCACTGTCTTGAGCATTCTTCCATCGCTGAAGTCTGTCGACAAACAGGCATTAATCGCCAACAATTCAATAAATATCTTTCCGGTCGAGGCGTGCCCAATGTGCATACGTTGCGCCGCATTTGTGCGTGCCTGAAGATCACCGAGAGTCAACTTTTAGACGCCAACCCAGTGCCAGAAATCCCGCTTGAAGGAAGGGCGTCTCAGAGAAGGGAATTGATCACGCAAGTCAGCCAGATTTTTGACAGGCTAATGCCGGAAGGCATAACTACAGCAACGCTGGACGCGGGTGAACTCAGCAATGGGATTTATTTTTGTTATTTCCCATTTCATGGATATGACAATTTTATATTGCGATCAGTTGTCAAAATCTGGCGAGATGATCGGCATATTTTTTTCAAGCGGATAACAAAGGTAGCGAGTGCAAATTCAATTCCCAGCGTGGTCGTAAGCGCACTTCATTCAGGTTTGGTACACGTTACCGCACAAGACTTTACTTTGATTGGCAGGAATTTATTGCCTCCCTATCAAATTAGCGTCATGGCGTTCGAAAGAAGTAAACTCTTCGGCAGTCTTAATGTTGGAATTTCGTTAACCCGTTCGATGACGAATTCGATTGCAGTGCGCACTGTTCTTGAACCAAAGCCTTCCACTGCCAAACTCATCGACATATTTAAACTACCAGGGATTATTGCGCTCAACGATAATTCGGTTTCGGCCCAGGTCCGCGCGGCTCTGACAGAACAGAGCCACGCGGCTGGAAGTTCTATGGCGTTACCAAGCCGAGATGACTTCATATTGAAATTTTCTGCAAGCGGTGCCTAGTAATTATTTTGCGGGATATTCTCTCGAAAGGATTTGTAGTCTGCGTTGTTTCTAAAATGTGATTCTTCATAAGCGTGATAGTAGATTTCCTCGACCAGCAGCTGAATGGAGCGGAAGCCCGCATTTAAAGCAACAAACCGCATCTTCTTGGCGTTTTTCTCCAGAAACGCTGCGGCTGCTTTTTGATCTAACTGCAAACCTTGGAGAGACTCCGTACCGTCCATAGTCTCGGTGAATTTTGACAAGATATTTATGGTCTCAGTTCGATCAAGTTTTTTCGAAAAATTCGCTGGGATCATAGTTTTCATTTTTGGCTCCTCTGTTTGTGGATGAAGCCATTTGAAACTTTGCAGTCGTGATTCGTAATTCTCGAACTCGCTTGGCAAATTCAGTGATTAAAAGCAAAATCGCTTTACAACTTTTAATTTGTAGAAAAGTGAATGATTCAATTTTAAGGTAGTTGTGTGTTGATAGTCAATACAACTTTAAATAACAGGAGACTCAAATGAAATCGACAATTCAAGTGAAATCGACCAAAGAAGCAACAACCTTGGTGAAGCTCGGCGCAGTTGCAAAACAGTCAAGTTTCAGCGTTATCGGAGCCTTTTATAACAAGGTCTGAGTTCCGATCTTCGTCGCGCGGCCAGATTTGGCCGTGCGACTTCCCCCAATTTGTCAAAAAGAGGAGCGACTATGCTTCTTCGTGCCTCGCAAACCACTGTAGCTGTGCCAAATGGCAAAAAAGTAATCTGCTACGATTTTGTCAGCAAGCAATCTGTCGAGTGCGCCATTGAAACGCTCTACTGGCTTTCCTGTTTCAAAGACTGGAATACGCCGGAAGAAATTGCCACTTTGCATCCGAAACTCGACCGCGGAAGTTTGGTTCAGCAAATCGAACAGCTGCGGAAACTCGGATTGCTTTACTCGCGCCAGTCGCCTCAAGCGAAGATACAAGACGAATTTGTCGAGAGTTGGCAGATGGGGCCCGCAGCGGCAATTCTGCATTTTGCAACTTTTGACAGCAAGTTCATGACTCTGCAGGATTCAAAAAAGCGGCAGCTGACAAAAACAAAGAGCGCTCCACCACCGGCGCTTTATTGGCAAGATCGAACTGGTGCTCTGATAGAGCGCAGCGACGCACCATCAAATATTTCGAACCTCATCAACCTTATGGCAATGCGTCGCACGGTTCGCACTGTTACCAAAGACGCACCAAGCAAAGATCAATTGATTGACTGCTTGTTCGCCGGGCTGGGCATAACTGGATTCGTCAAAACCGATGTTTGCACTTTGCCGCTTAAAATGACGCCTTCGGGAGGAGCGCGGAATCCGTATGAAGCATATATATGTGTACAACGGATCGAAGGACTAGAAGCTGGATTCTATCATTTCTCAGCGTGCGATGGAAAGTTAAAGCTTCTCAAGCGCGGCAAAATGAAGGCCGCGGGATCGCTGGTTGCCGATCAAGACTGGGCCAATGACATGCCAGCGATCATTTTTCTTGTGGCTATCATGGAACGCACCATGTGGAAATATCCTGATAGCAACGCCTATCGCGTGATGCTCATTGAAGCGGGACACATTGGACAAAATATTATGCTCGCGGCGACAGGAAATGCGCTGTCAGCTTGCCCCACCGCCGCGCTTTCCCATACCAAGATCAACATCAAGTTCGGACTAAAGCGAATGACCCACGCTCCGATCTATGCTTTAGCATTGGGCAGGCCGGATGCACGGCATGAAAATATAATACCTAATCTCAAAGCGATCCCTTGGGTCACCGCTCAAACAACCGAGTTGGCTAGGCACGTTGGACAATAAGAGCTTTCGACAATGAATGTCGGTCTGCAAAAGATGTGATTTCGCGGGACAACCTGGCAGTTTGGCTAAATATTAAAAGCGATCGGTATGACCTTCTGTGTCAAGGCTCGACCCGATTTTTCCGGGTGATCATTCGGCCTTGTCCCGAACTTGTGTTCGGCCTTGGCAGGGATTGGACGTTAAATTTTTGTGTCGAATTTCTGCTTTCTGATCGAGGCTCAGACCGCGCAATGAAAGCCAAAGGAACTCAGATCAATCCGCGGCGCATCGCGTCTGACACGGCATGGGTCGTGTTCGTACAACCCAATTTTTGTCGGGCATTTTCAAGAAAGAAACGGACTGTCCGACTCGATATCCCAAGCTGTGATGCAATATCCTTGTAAGTCTTGCCAACGCCTGACCATCTTAAGACTTCGATTTCTCTGCGGGTTAAATTACATTCAAACTCGTCACTCGCACTCGCAAGCACACGCAGCGTGATGTGATGAAAGTATTCACCGATTACATTCAACTCATGCGATTGACTTTGCTTAAGCCGCCGCCATTCAAGTTCCGACTGGTTCGCCAAAAGTATCAATATGTTGGTTTCACCGAGTATGCCTTTCGTCAAGATCGATGTGGAACTGATACTTTGCGGTTGACCAACTGACCCACCAGTTATCCTCGGCCCGAACAGGTGCAAGTAATCCAAAATGTTATCTGATTTATCTCTCATCACGTTTGCTTCAACGCGCTTAGCGGTCTCGGTTGTGTGGATATTTTCAGCTGAATGAAAGACGTGTTGAAAGCTTTGCTGGTTAGTCACTTTCGGCATATCTACACAGAGATAGTAGGCACTATCTAAGCCGAAGAGCAGGCACGTCTCTTTAATCAGCAAGCTGCTCGACAACGCCACTTCCGATTGTTTTGACCCGCTGAAAGTTTGAATAGAACTATTGATTCTCAAAGGATATCCATTCAAAATTATACTAAAAGTTGTATTTTATCTAAAAATAACTTTTTGATTGAAATAAGTGATACCAAAAATGCAGTCATGTACAAGCAATCTCTGGTTTAATCTGATCGTGATCAACGGCTGACCGAACCGCCCCGGGATTGCTGGGGGCTCCAATTCTTGAGAAGAAGGAGCCAGCATGAGCAATACAACAACACAGAAAATCCACTGAATGAACGTGATGACTGAACCAACTTTAACTTAAAATAGTAACAGCGTTCTGCTAAAATTAGCAGTTGTAACATGCAAAACTGCACGTAGAGTGGAAGCAGGTAGAGTTCGCTCTAGCCAGAACAAGTCTGAATGCCAGAGAGAACAAGGAAAGCTCTCGAGTTTCTTCAGGGCTATTCAATATTTCAGGCTTTCCTACCTTTCGGCAGTCAGTTTGTATTAGCTCGCGGCATAGATCTTCAGTGAACGCCAGTGTTTCGTCAAAATTATGCTCCAAAGCCTGCTGTGCGTTGACGTAAAAAAATCACCTTTTGAACATGTGAATTTTATTGAAGGTCACGATCATGAAAAATGCGCAGGAATTTTTTGAATTTATGAGCGGGAGTGCATCGGCGCGGACGTCGAAGCCAAACGTAAGTCTGGATTTCCTTTTCATTGGCGAGCTGGCCAAAAAATTGGGCGTAAATCCAAAAACGATCCGATTCTATGAACGTGTTGGTCTCTTGAAACCTCTGAGGCATGGGAACTTCCGAACCTATTTGAAAACTGATATCGAACGCCTGAGTGTTGTTCTTGCAATGCGGAAATTGGGCGTAAGTATTGCAAGCATTAAGTCCCTGTCTCTTGCTGGTGATGGCGAAGAGGGGATCCAGTTTATCGAGAAATCCTTGCGAGAACATCTGAACCACCTAAGCGAGCAAAAACTTATCCTCGAAGAGCAGTTGAACGACACTTGCAAAGTACTTGAGCGATTCAACGGTAATAATTCTATTATGGAACATACTGCCGATATTTAATTTCCGCAGTTGTAAATAAAGTACCGCCATACTGCGGCGGCGCTTGTTAGAGCTGAACCTGTGCGTTATGGTCGATGTTTGTTCTCCGTGCAGGGGGTCAGGTGTTCGTGTCACCTAAGCGGCACCAGTTTTTCAATTTGCCTCATCAACTGCCAGATTCATGCCCCTGAAAACGCGGTTGCTGGTTTTGTTCTATCTCAAATATTGACCTCGCAGGCCCGGTTATTTCTTGATCACTTAGTCAAGATTTGTTAGCTTTTTTAAGACGAAGAAGAAAAGACAGGGCATTTTGTCAGGCGCAGTTATCCTTGCACGCGAACTGGGGCTTACCTTTCAAACGGGTGATGGTGCTGTTGAGGCGCTTTCGAATATCAACTTGGATATTAGAGAAGGCGAGTTTGTCTCGTTGATTGGCCCTTCAGGCTGCGGCAAAACCACGTTGCTGCGTGCGATCGCCAATCTTGAAACCCCCAGCTCTGGCACCTTGCAGGTGAATGGCATGAGCGCTGAGCAGGCGCGACTGGCGCGCGCCTATGGCTATGTGTTTCAAGCGCCTGCTCTGTTGCCGTGGCGCAAGGTGAAAGACAATGTAGCCCTGCCGCTGGAAGTGATGGGGCTTGATGATGTGGCAGGCCGGGTTGCGCGCAACTTAGAATTGGTCAATCTGAAAGGTTTCGAAGAAAAATTTCCCTGGCAACTCTCTGGGGGAATGCAGCAGCGCGTTTCCATCGCCCGCGCATTGGCTTTTGATCCAAAACTGTTGCTGATGGACGAGCCCTTCGGTGCGCTGGATGAAATTGTGCGCGATAAGCTCAATCAGCAGCTTTTGGAATTGTGGGACCGCACCAAGAAGACGATTATTTTTGTGACCCATTCCATTCCTGAGGCGGTGTTCCTCTCCACCGAGATTGTGGTGATGAGCCCAAGGCCTGGTCGCATCATTGATGTGATTGAGTCTGATCTGCCGCAGCAACGCAATTTGGACATCCGCGAAACGCCGGCATTCCTCAAAATCGCACACCGTGTGCGCGCAGGTTTGAAAGCGGGGCATAGCTATGAAGATTGAACGTGCCCTCCCGCTTCTCACCGTCACCCTCGCCATCATCATTGCATGGTATCTCGCCTGCGTTCCGATGAATGCGGTTCTGACAACGAATAAAATCGTCACTGCCGGCGGTGGTTGGTGGAACACATTGGCCTTCTCATGGAATGAAATACGCCCTGTTCTGCCTTCGCCACATCAGGTGGTCCGCGAAATTTGGAATACGGTCTTTGCCGTGGAGCCGTGGTCGAACAAATCGCTATTGTTTCATCTCTGGGTCACGCTCTCTTCAACGCTTGTCGGCTTTGTTATGGGCGGGCTATTGGGAATCCTGCTGGCCATCGGCATTGTGCATGTGGGTTCACTTGAAAAGAGTCTCATGCCATGGGTCATCGCTTCGCAAACCATCCCTATTCTTGCGATTGCGCCGATGTTGATTGTGGTTTTAGGTAAAACCGGATTGCCTGATATTTTCACCAAGGCCACCATTTCGGCCTATCTCTGCTTCTTCCCGGTCACCATTGGCATGGTCAAAGGCCTGCGCTCGCCCGATGTGATGCAACAGGACTTGATGCGCACTTATAACGCGAGCGCTTCACAAACTTTGTGGAAACTGCGCTTGCCTGCTTCGCTGCCATTTCTCTTTGCTTCGCTGAAAGTGTCAGTCGCGATCGCACTCACGGGGGCCATTGTGGCTGAGCTGCCGACGGGTGCGGTGGCTGGCATTGGTGCGCGCCTGCTCAATGGCTCTTACTATGGCCAGACTTTACAAATCTGGGCCGCACTCTTTGTGGCGGCTTTTGCTGCGGCAACGCTGGTCTGGTTGCTGGGCGGGCTGGAGCGCAGTAGCCTCAAACGCATGGGGGCACACTCATGACGCGGGCCATTGCAATATTCATGGCCGCAATAGTTTGCGCTTCGTTGGTGGCACTCAGCTTCAGCGGGGCCAATCCACCCACGGGACAAGACTGGGCCTTGTCTCTGGCCTTCGTGATCACGAGTTGGATGGCGGCCTGGAGTTTCAGTTGGATTGCTGATTTGACCCTGCCCGAAAACCTCTCGCAATTCCTGGTGCCTGCTCTCTTTGGTGTGGGTGTTGTCGCTGCGTGGCAAGTCTATGTTCACGCCTCTCACATCCCCGTCGTGCTGCTGCCCGCGCCCTCACAAATCGCGGCAAAGTTCGCAAGCGCGCTGCCAACCTTGGGCGCAGACTTTGTGCAGACAATCTTACGCGCGGTCATCCCCGGCTGGCTTATGGGCTGCGGCGCTGGCTTTCTGACGGCCTTGGTCTGCGACAAATATGATTTCCTGAAACGCGGCCTTCTGCCTTTGGGCAATCTTGTGGCCGCCTTGCCCATCGTTGGTGTGGCCCCCATTCTGGTGATGTGGTTCGGCTTTGATTGGCCCAGCAAAGCCGCCATGGTGGTGGTGATGACGTTTTTTCCCATGCTGATCAACACACTGGCAGGCCTGTCTGCCGCCGGGAATATGGAGCGGGATCTGCTCAATTCTTATGCGGCCAACTGGCCCACCACATTGTTGAAACTGCGCCTGCCCGCCGCCATGCCTTTCATCTTCAATGCCTTGAAAATAAATTCCACCTTGGCCATGATCGGTGCAATCGTTGCAGAGTTTTTTGGCACGCCTATTGTCGGCATGGGTTTTCGCATGTCCACCGAAGTGGGAAGGCAGGGGCTTGATATGGTCTGGGCAGAAATTGCTATGGCCGCCATGACAGGTTCATTCTTTTACGGGTGCCTTGCACTCCTCGAGCGCAAGGTCACCTTCTGGCATCCGTCTTACCGAAGGTAGGGCGCGATTTAACACGAAGGAGAAGGTCAATGAAAAAACTGTTGTTAGGCGTTATGGCACTTGCTGCTCTTGCGGCATCTGCTCATGCTGAAAAAGTGACATTGCAATTGAAGTGGGTCACGCAATCGCAATTTGCTGGTTATTATGTGGCGCAAGAAAAAGGCTTTTACAAAGCGGCGGGCCTTGATGTGGTGATCAAGCCCGGCGGCCCCGATATTGCGCCGGAACAAGTGATCGCTGGTGGTGGCGCTGATGTGATTGTGGATTGGATGCCAGCCGCGCTTGCGTCGCGCGAAAAGGGCAACAAGCTGGTCAACATTGCCCAGCCCTTCAAGCATTCAGGCCTGATGCTCACTTGCCGCAAGGAAACTGGCATCAAGTCTCCAACTGATCTCAAGGGCAAAACCCTGGGTGTGTGGTTCTTCGGCAATGAATATCCATTCCTCAGCTGGATGGCCAAACTTGGCCTGAAGACGGATTCGGATATCAAGGTGCTGAAGCAGGGCTTCAACGTAGACCCATTGCTGCAGAAGCAGGCCGATTGCATTTCAACGATGACCTACAATGAATATCACCAGGTGTTGGAAGCGGGTGTGAAGGCTGATGATCTGGTGGTGTTCAAATATGAAGACCAAGGTGTCGCCACGTTGGAAGACGGCCTTTATGTTGAAGAAGACAAGCTGAAGGATCCGGCCTTCGTTGCCACCATGGCCAAATTCGTGAAAGCCTCGATGATGGGCTGGAATGACATGGCCAAGGATCCCAAGGGTGCCGTTGCTGCCGTGTTGAAGAATGATGCTTCAGGTTCGCAAACCGAGGCACATCAAGCCACGATGGTTGAAGAGATCAACAAGTTGATCGACGGTTCGGATGGCACGCTGGATACAGCCGCCGCAGACCGCACGGTTGCAACATTGCTCTCTGGTGGCTCTGATCCCGTCATCACCAAGAAGCCGGAAGGCGCTTGGAGCGATGTGGTGTCGAAAACCGCCGCGGCGTTGAAGTAATACTATCATCCTCCCCTGAGGGGGAGGTGGCTCGCGGAACGCGAGACGGAGGGGAGACACGCTGCCAGCAACCCCTCCGGCGCTCCGCGCCACCTCCCCCAAAAGGGGAGGATAAGAATTTCAAAATTCCAAGCGAGGAGCCCTCACATGTCCACCCTGCTCATCAAAAACGGAAACGTCGTCAACGCTGACTTCTCTGAAAAGGCCGATGTGCTGATCGAAGACGGTAAGATCATTGCAGTTGGAAAAAGCCTGAAGGGTGACACCACGATTGATGCCACCGGCTGTTACGTCATGCCCGGTGGCATTGATCCGCACACGCATATGGACATGCCCTTCATGGGCACCACCACCGCGGATGATTTTGAATCCGGCACCAAAGCAGGCCTTGCTGGCGGCACGACGATGACGGTGGATTTCTGCCTGCCTGCGCCGGGAGAGTCTCTCCTCGCTGCCTATCAGGCCTGGCGGCACAAGGGCGAGAAGGCGGCGGCGGACTATGGCTTGCACATGGCCATCACCAAATGGAGCCCTCAGATTCACGACGAGATGGAAACCGTTGTCAAGACTTATGGCATCAACACCTTCAAGCATTTCATGGCCTACAAGGGCGCGCTGATGGTGAATGATGATGAGATGTATAATTCATTCCGCCGCTGCGCTGAGCTTGGCGCACTGCCGCTGGTGCATGCCGAGAATGGTGACGTGGTGGCGCGGATGCAGGCTGATCTTCTGGCGCGTGGCGTGACGGGGCCGGAAGGCCACAGCTACTCGCGCCCGCCGGAAGTGGAAGGCGAGGCCGCCAACCGCGCCATCATGATTGCCGACATGGCGGGTTGCCCTTTATATATCGTGCATGTGTCTTGCGAGGAAACCCACGAAGCCATCCGCCGCGCCAAGCAGGCGGGCAAGCGCGTCTATGGTGAGCCGCTCATTCAATTCCTCACGCTGGATGACAGTGAATATCAGAACAAGGATTGGGACCATGCCGCAGGCCGTGTGATGAGCCCGCCATTCCGCAACAAGAAACATCAGGATTCACTGTGGGCGGGTTTGCAATCCGGCACGCTCAGTGTGGTGGCCACCGATCACGCCACTTTCACCAAGGCGCAAAAGCGCATGGGAGCGAAAAACTTCACACAAATTCCAAATGGCACAGGCGGCTTGCAAGACCGCCTGCCCGTGCTGTGGACGGCGGGTGTGAACACCGGGCGCTTAACCAAGGAAGAATTCGTGGCCTGCACGTCGGCCAATATCGCGAAAATCCTGAACATCTATCCGCGCAAAGGCTGCATCCGGCCGGGGGCGGATGCTGACGTGGTGGTGTGGGACCCCAAGGCCACCAAAACCATCAGCGTGAAAACCCAAGAGAGCCGCATCGACTACAACGTCTTCGAAGGCTTCGAATGCACAGGCTTGCCACGCGTGGTGATCTCACGCGGCAAAGTGGCTTACGAAGGCGGCAAGGTGCTGGCCAAGGCCGGAGACGGTCAATACATAGAGCGCCCCGCAAATGCGCCGGTGCATCAGGCGAATAGAATTTGGAAGGGGTTGAGCGCGCCGAAGGGCGTTAAGCGGATTGAGGTGGTGCCGTGAGTGGGTGTGCAAGACATGGAACCTTACAAGGGCAATGATTTTTACTGCGACGTTGCCATTCCTAAGAAGGTTGATCTTCGCGTTGAGTATGAGGACGATCAAGTTCTTGCCTTTCATCACACCAGGCCGCACTGGCCGCTTCATATCGTGGTCGTACCAAAGAAGCACATTCCGTCCTTCACTGATCGCAATGATGGTGACGATGAAATCGTGGCTGCGGTGCTTCGAATCGTCATACAATTAGCCAAGAAAGTCGAAACTGAGAGAGGCGAGTGCAGAATTCTGACCAACCTTGGCCGCTACCAAGACAGCAAGCACTTGCATTTTCATGTTGCTAGCGGGCCGCCTGACTGTTGAAGGAGTTGCATTCCTCGGCAAAGGTCCCCAACCCTCTCCCATTTGGGGCGAGGGAAAATATGCTTTACCGCATCACGTAAAATCATTTCCCGCAACGTCGTCTTCTTGGGCTTGCAAGACTTGTTGATCGGAGAATGGAATTCTGAAGCCAATGGTGGAGTATGGCGAGATATAGGTAATCGACCGTACGCTGTCAAGGCTTATTTTGCTATCATATGAATTTAATTATATATCATTGAATTTGGCCATCATTCCGGCACCTATGCTAAGCAACTGCGAGCAAAATGGAGCGCAGCAATTAAATGATCCGGCATGTTGTTCTGTTCAAATTGCGCAGCGACTTGGATGAAGGCGCGGCGACGCGGATTTTCACGGCGCTCAAAGCCTTGCAAGGCCAAATCCCCGGCATCACCGCAATCAGCACTGGCAAAGATGCCAGCCCCGAAGGCTTGCAGCGCGGCTTCACCCATGGTTTCACGGTTGATTTTGTTGATGCTGCGGCGCGGGATGCTTATCTGCCCCACCCCGCACACCAAAAGGTGGGTGCCATGATTGTGGCCAGCTCCGAAGGTGGGGTGGAAGGTATCACCGTCGTTGATTGGGAAGCGTGAGGCGAAGTCTCTACCACAGAATTACAGCGGCAGTGCATTCACGCAAACCTACGCGCTGCTCAAATAACAATTCCCCCCAACGTCGTCTTCGTGGGCTTGCAAGACTTGTTGGCTGGAGAATTAGATTTTGAACCCAATGGTGGAGTGTGATCAGACATAGCTGGTCCACCGTACGCTGTCAATGATTATTTTGCTATGTTAGGATTTTATTTTAAATTACTGAAATTCATGGACCACGGGATCAAGACGCAAAACTTCGATCCAATTCTAACACGGCATTCAGCAAAACCTGTGTGCCCGCCGCGCATTCTTCCAGAGTGGTCGATTCTTCTTCGTTGTGCGAAATGCCGCCCAGGCATGGCACGAAGATCATTGTGGTGGGGGCGACCCTTGCGATATAGGCCGCGTCATGGCCTGCGCCTGAGGCCATTTCGCGCGCGGTGAAGCCCGCTTGTTTCACACCTTGGCGCACGCAGTCGATCAGCTCCGGCGCGAATTTCACTGCCGGCGAATTCCAGATGCGTTTTTCTTCGAGAGCAACACGACCCGCCTCCGCAATCTTGGCGATGGCGGCGCGGAAATCTTTTTCCATCAGGTCCAGCACCGCTTCATCCGGATGGCGCAGATCAACCGTGAAGAACACTTCGCCCGGCACAACATTGCGGCTGTTGGGGCGGTTTTCAATCAGGCCTACTGAGGCCACGCCGGGCAGATGGGCAAAACCAATATCGTTGATGGCGTTGATCATTTGTGCTGCCGCCAACAACGCGTTCTTGCGCAGGCCCATGGGCGTTGCACCCGTGTGGCTTTCTTGGCCCTTCAGCGTCACCTCATACCAACGCATGCCCTGCACGCCTGTCACCACGCCGACGATTTTGTTTTCAGCTTCGAGGATTGGCCCCTGCTCAATATGCAATTCAAACATCGCGGCGAATTTAATTGTGCCTGCTTTGTGCGCGCCCTTGTAGCCGATACGTTGCAGCTCATCGCCCAGTTTGATGCCGCTGCGGTCTTCACGGCTCCACGCAAACTCCGGCGTGAACACGCCTGCATAAACGCCGGAACACAACATGGCGGGGGCAAAGCGTGAGCC
>Ga0075024_100000006_pt1 | contig 59875 bp, 48 predicted proteins | sample Str013_2_FD_71389 | JGI IMG/M metagenome (GOLD analysis project Ga0075024, IMG submission 71389) | Freshwater sediment microbial communities in response to fracking from Pennsylvania, USA - Straight Creek_MetaG_SC_2013 | ecosystem: Environmental > Aquatic > Freshwater > Creek > Sediment... | reverse complement strand
CATCAATGGGCAGTCCGTTGTAATGCAGCACACGCCGCAGTTTGACAACTTGTTCCGGCGATACGTCCAGCTTGAGCAGCTCGTGCATCTGGCCGTCGCGGTTCTGTTCCACCACATACACGCGATCGTGATTGCGGATGAACTCATGCACGTCCTGGCTAAACGGATATGCGCGCAGCCGCAGGTAGTCCGCCTGGATGCCGAACTCTTTTGTCAGCTGATCATGCGCTTCGGTAAGGGCCCAGTGCGACGTGCCGTAAGCGATGATTCCGATCTTGGAAGTGCCGCTCACTTCCTTTACCGGTGCAGGAACGAACTGCCGGGCGGTTTCAAACTTGCGGGCCAGGCGGTCCATGTTGTTCTTGTAATCGTCAGCGCGTTCGCTGTATTGAGCTTTTTCGTTGTGACCGCTGCCGCGCGTGAAATACGCGGCTTTCTCGTGCTTGGTGCCCGGCAGGGTACGATACGGGATGGCGTCTCCGTCAACATCTTTATAGCGGGCAAATCCGCCCAGGCGGTTGAGGTCTTCCGCGCTGAGCACTTTGCCGCGATTGATGGGTTTAGTGGGATACTCAAACGGCTTGGACGCCCAGTTGTTCATGCCCAGGTCCAGGTCCATCATCACAAAAACCGGGGTCTGGAATTTTTCCGCCAGCTCAAACGCCTCCATGGCCATGGTGTAGCACTCTTCCACCGACGAAGGCAGCAGCATGATGTGCTTGGTGTCTCCGTGGGAGAGGAACGCGCACGTGAGAATGTCGCCCTGTGCGGTGCGGGTGGGCAATCCGGTGGAAGGACCAACGCGCTGCACGTCAAAAATCACGCCAGGGATTTCCGCGTAGTAACCCAAGCCAATGAATTCACCCATGAGCGAAATGCCGGGGCCGGAAGTGGACGTCATGGACCGGGCGCCTGCCCATCCCGCGCCCATCACCATGCCGATGGCGGCGAGTTCGTCTTCTGCCTGGACCACGGCGAACGTCGCTTTGCCTTCCGGAGTGATGCGGTATTCCTTGAGGTACTCAATCAGCGACTCAATGAGCGAAGTGGATGGCGTAATCGGATACCAAGTGCACACCGTGACACCGGCCATCATGCAGCCCAGAGCAGCAGCGTCATTGCCTTCAATAATGATCTTGCCCGTGTTTTCATTCATCGCCTCGATGAAATACGGATCAGCCTTGGTGAAGGTGGCCTTGGCGTAGTCATAACCGGCGCGAACGGCAGACATGTTCAGGTCAGCGGCTTTCTTCTTAGTAGAGAACTGGCGCGACACGGCCTTCTCAGATTCGTTGAGATCGATACCCAGCAGGAAATCGACGACGCCCACATAAACCATGTTCTTGACCAGGCGGCGGAGCTTGGCTTCCGGACAAACCTGCGCGGTGATCTTGTCAAACGGAACGGGATAGAAAGTGACGTCCGTGCGCAGGGCATTCAGGTTCAGCGGCTCGTCATACACGCAGACGGCGCCGGCATTGAGTGACGTGGCGTCTTCTTGCGCGGTCTCCGCGTTCATGGCCACCACGAAATCAATTTCTTTTTTGCGCGCGATGTAGCCGTGCTTGCTGGCGCGGATGGTATACCAGGTGGGCAACCCGGCAATATTCGATGGGAACAGGTTCTTGCCGGATACCGGCACGCCCATCTGGAAAATGCTGCGCAACAGCACCATGTTGGCCGATTGCGAACCCGATCCGTTCACCGTGGCCACCTGAATGCTGAAGTCGTTTACGTTGCGGCGGGCACCGGATGTTTCCGCCGTGCGTTCCTGTAGTCCTGCGTCAAGCGTTGGCATGATTAATTCCTGTGTGCGGCAACTCGGCCGCGCTGGGCCTTATTATGAACTTCCCACAAGCATGAGCTTGTATCCATTATAAGACAGTGACTTCCATCACACAGTTGACGTGAGAAGCACGGGCGGGACAGTAGGTCCAGGTTCTTAGGTAATTAAGGGACGCTGAGATACCGCCTGCACCCGTCATAAATGAGCGGAGCGGCATGTCAGGAGGTAGGGGTTTCGTAAAAAATCTTGGGTTTTGTAAGAAGCAAAGCAGGCCTTACCCCAGCGTCGCCACCAACAACTTCGTGTCGTCAGAAATAATCCCGTCCACGCCCAGTTCGGCGGCGCGGCGCATGTGGCGCGGGTCGTTCACGGTCCAGGTAACAACTTTTCTACCGGCGGCGTGCAGCGCTTCCATGAGGCGCGGCGTGAGCAGCCGGTAGTGCGGGACCACGTATTCCGCCGGCAGAACTTTCCAGCGGCGCAGTTGCCAGGGCGTTTGCGCCAGCGCTCCCAGGATAAGGTTGCGATCCAGACGATGCAGCCGCTTCACAACTCCGGGGAGGAACGAAGAAATGAAATAACGTTTGGGCTGAGTACGACGCACCGCTTGGGCAACGATAGCCTCAATCCCGCGGACTTTCACTTCAATGTTGAGAAACGCCGAGCGGCTGTAATGATCGAGCACGTCTTCGAGGGACGGCGGCGCGGCGTGATGCAGGTGCTCACAGCGGGCTTGAATCTGGTGAAGATTGTGACGACGGAGGACGAGCCCGTGCAGCTTAGGATCGTGCACGATCACGGTGTGGAGATCGCGCGTGCGGCGGACGTCAAACTCAAAGCCGTGAGCGCCGTGGTCCAAGGCGAGGTCGAAGGCAGGGAGAGTGTTTTCTTCGGCGTAACGGCGCGCGCCACGATGTCCGAGAAGCAGGAGCTTTTCAGCCAAGCTAATCCAGATCAAAGTCGCGGATCATGGGGCCTTCTTCCGGACTCTCCTTGGCTTTCTTCATGGCTTCCTGGAACTTCTTTTCCAGCAGTTCGGATTTGTTTTTTTCCGCGTCCACGGCCTGGCGGAAAATGGACTCCTTGCGGCCTTCGTTGTCGCGCATGGCTTTGGCCGCGGCCTCAAAGTCAGTAAAAGTCCTGGGCTTGATGGGCGCAACGTGCGAAATCACCGCCTTGGTGACCGGATCAACCTTGAGGACGGCGCTGCAGCACGGGCAGCCAATTTCAAAGAAATCGTTCGACGGCTTAGCCATAACAACTATTGTATGCCTAAGGCGAGTCCGCGTTCTGCTAGAATTTTCGTGAGCTTTAGGTAGTTTTATGCCAAATTCCGCCGCATTTACTGACGTTCCCACCGCTCTTGAAGAAATCCGCGCCGGGCGGATGATCATCGTGGTGGACGACGAGGACCGCGAAAACGAAGGCGACCTGACCATTGCCGCCGAAAAAGTCACTCCGGAAATCATTAACTTCATGGCCAAGTTTGGCCGTGGACTGATCTGCCTGGCCATGACGCCGGAGCGCCTGGACTACCTGCGCATCGGTCCGATGACGCGCGAAAACACGTCGCCCTACGGCACGGCGTTTTATGAAAGCGTGGAAGCGCGCGAAGGCGTGACCACCGGCATTTCCGCGCACGATCGCGCACGCACGATTCAGGTGGCGATTGATCCGGCGAGCCGCGCGGCGGACCTGGTCCGCCCAGGACACGTGTTCCCTCTCTGCGCGCGCAAAGGCGGCGTGCTGGTACGCGCCGGACAAACAGAAGCTTCGGTAGATCTGGCCCGCATGGCTGGGCTGATTCCGGCGGGCGTGATTTGCGAGATCATGAAAGATGACGGCACCATGGCCCGCGTCCCGGACCTGATGGAATTCTGTCAACAGCACAGCATGAAGATGCTGACCGTGGCCGAGCTGATCCGCTACCGCATGGAAAACGAGCGCTACGTGATGCGCGTGGGCGAAGCCATGCTGCCCACCACGCATGGCGAGTTCCGCATGATCGCCTATGAAAGCCAGCTCGGAGGCGAGTCGCACGTGGCGCTGGTCCGCGGCGACGTGGAACATGCCACAAAGCCGGTGCTGGTCCGCATGCACGCGCATTGCCTGGCCGGTGACGTGTTTGGCGGATCACTGTGCGATTGCCAGACCGTGCTGGACCGCTCCCTGGAAATGATTGCCCGCGAAGGCACCGGCGCGCTGATCTATCTGCATCAGGGATCGAAAGGCTTCAGCGTTTCCGACGACAAGCGGCTCACGTTCCACCGTGAAGTGCGCGAGCAGGTAACGCCGGCTCACCAACGGAAAACGCAGCGCGACATCGGACTGGGCGCGCAGATCTTGTCCGACTTGAATTTGAAATCGATCCGTTTGCTTACGAACCATCCCAAGCGCGTGGCCGCGCTGGAAGGTTTTGGGATCAAAATTACCGAGCAGGTTCCGGTGCCGACGGCTAAGACCGTGGCCGGATAGGATTCTTTACCACAGAGGACACAGAGCGCACGGAGGTTGGGGCGTGCGCTTTTATTGGTGTTGTGGACTGATCGCGTCTCGGAGTTTACCTTCCGTCCGCTTTGATCTGCGCAAATCAGCGGCGAAAGTTCTTAGTTTAGTTTAGTTTGGCCGTTTTCGGCACCACGCACTCGTCTTCAATCACAAACTGCGTAGGGCAAACATTCGATCCGCAGATTACCGGGATCAGGCCGCGGAACTGGCGGCGCGTAATCAGGCCGAGCGTGCCGCATTCCGGACAAGCGAGCACCGCCCAGTAGGGATCGTCCTGTTCGCCCACTTCGCCAGCGTTTTGCAAGACGAAGATGCTGCCCGGTTCCATCTGTTCCGGGAACCATTCCGTAACAATACTCAGTTGTGCCACCATCCGTCACCTCCGGTCAGGTACCGCGCTTTGCCCCCTGACGTTTTGCCGTTCTGCTTGCCGATTCATCCGTTCCCAAGCCTCTTCCCCGATAGCCGTTTCTTGTTGACCGTTTTTACGAGCTTTTGCGCCGCCGCGCACTCCGCCCGCCATGCGATTGCGCCGGACGGCGGTTAAAAATCTCCGCATGCACTTCCCGAACAGCGTCATTCAAACAAACACCCAGCAGCGGCTGGCGCGAGTTCTTCAGCACGTCAATCACCCGGCGTTCGGAATCTTCCAGGTAAATCCGTTTGCCGTCGGTGAGCAAGTGGTAATCCGAACCGTTGTTCACCGCTTCCGCCAGACGCCGGCCTAATTCCTTCTGCAAGAACTTCATGATGCGGCGCACGCGCTGCAAAGGAAATCCTTTGCGGCGCAGAGCGCAGATCACGGCGATCTCCGTGATGTCGTCCGCGGAGTACAGCCGGCGGTGGCCTTCGCGCCGGGGAACCACCACGCCGCGTTCGTCCCACCATTGCAACTGACGCGGCGTAATGCCGGTGAGCTTGACTACCTGCGCCGATGTAAAAACCTGGTCCATAACTACACAGAAATGTTTTAAACATTTCTGCCTGCAAATGTTTGCATCATTTTATGGGCAGAACCAAGAAAGTCAACGGGAAATCCGTGGAGACCAGGGATTAAGAAGATCAGATGAAGAGCCAGGAAAGGCGATCAGGCGAAATACAGAGCGATGAAGAAAAGGATGAAGCGGTAGGCGTTCAGAACGTAGTGCAGTGAAAACGTCAGGACAACCGCCTTGGCGATCGCCATGGGAACGGAGTCGCGATAGGCGGTGCGCATCGCGAAAAAAGCATAGGTAAACAGAATTGCCAGAGCGACGGGGAAAATCAAGTTGTCAGAGTTGAGTACATCCAGGCGTATGCCGCGGTGCAAGGCGATCCGGAACGCCCAGGCGCAGGCGCCGTACAAGGCGGTAAAGAGAGCCAGCAACCAGAACGCGGCAAAGTGCAAACTGAAGACCAGATGCTGGCCGAAATATTGCCGTTTGCGCCACTGCAAAACGGCCACCAACATGGCATACAGCGGCACCATGATCACCGCCAACGAACGCGCCTGCACGTCAACCATGTGGTCAAAAGAATGTTCGAACTGCTCCGGCGTCACGCCCTTGGCTGCGGTCCTGGCGGCCACCAACCGCGAAGCCATCTGGCTGTAAGACATTTGGTGCGTCTGAATGCGCAGGGTGGTGCGCAGGCCGCTCCATCCGATGAGCGGAAGCATAATGAAATAAATCAGGTTGGCGATGAAGAAGAGTTGAAACGGATGCAGGTATGGCTTGCGGCATCCACGAACATATTCCGCCGTGAGAAATCCGGGCCGCGTGAACAAGAGCCGGAAGCTGCGGAATATTTTGGAATCAAAATGAAAGAACTCGCCCAACGCGTGCGTAAAAAAATGCCGCATGGAAAAATCTCCTTTGCTGGGCTTCTTTTCTCCGCAGTTGGAACAAAACTTACGGTCCACCGTCTCGCCGCAGGTGGGGCAGGTCCAGGGACCGGTAGAGAAGTTTGGTCGAACAGCTTCCGTCTCCAGGTCGGGGTCGCTGCTCTCCATCAGGTCTGGGCCGGAACCTCCGCCCACAAAGTGTACGATCTCCAGCTTGTCGCCATCCTTCAGAACAATCGCGTCCCAGCCGGTGCGGGGGACGATCTCCAGGTTCAGCTCAATGGCGACGCGATCACCTTTCATCCCCAGATGAGCAACGAGCGCAGCCACGGTTAGGCCGCTCGAAAACTCGCGCGCTTCGCCGTTGATATGGAGAGTCAAAGAAAACCAGCCGTTAGCCATTGGCTCTTAGCCTGTGGCTTTGTAATGTGGGACGGACATTATCGCGTAAGAAGACGCCGGGAGCCAAGATACAAGATAAAGGATAGACAACAAGTGCCGGGGGATTCGGACGCAATGGTGGTTCCGGAAATTCCCAGAAAGGATAAAATCAGGCATTCCTTGAACTGCTCTGCGAAATGAAGTTGCGCTGTGCGCATGACTTGCTTAGGCCGACTTAAGGAGCGCTGATGGAACATAGCCTGCCACAAACAATCTCGCTACTGGAACGCACTCCGGTGGCTCTCAATTCCCTTCTGCGCAATTTGCCGGACGCATGGACCCTGCGGAACGAAGGGGATAAGACCTGGAACCCCTACGATATCGTCGGCCATCTGGCTTATGCCGAACGCGCGGACTGGATGCCGCGGGTGAAGACGATATTGGAATTCGGCGAGAACAAGGCCTTTGAACCGTTTGACCGGATGGGACAACAACCCGAGAGCCAAGGCAAATCTCTGGAGCAACTGCTGGACGGTTTTGCGCGGTTGCGGTCAAACAACCTGAACGAACTGCGCGCCATGAATCTGACTTCGGAAGACATGCAACGCCGCGGCAAGCATCCGAACTTCGGCGTGGTCACGCTCTCCCAATTACTGGCCACATGGGCCACGCATGACTTGACCCACCTGCACCAGCTTTCCCGAGTCATGGCGTACCAATATCGCGACGCCGTTGGTCCGTGGAGCGCGTACTTGGGCGTACTGAAGTGCGGTGGACATAGCTCGGAATAAGAGCAGCAGTTAGCAGTTAGCAGTTAGCCGTTGGCTCTTGGCTCTTGGAGTTGATTTGGTTTGGCCAATTGCTATTTGCTTCTTAGTATCCTCGCTTGGTATTTACCGAATTCAGCAACGGCTTTCCGGCAAGGAAGCGGTTCAGGTTTTCCACGATCAAATGGTAGTGGCGGTCCCACAGCTGTTCGGTGACCGCAGCGCTGTGCGGGGTGATGAGCACGTTGTCCATCTCCCAGAACGGCGAGTCGGCGGGCAGTGGCTCTTCTTCGAACACGTCCAAGCCGGCGCCGGCGATCTCGCGGGCCTTCAAGGCGGCGATCAGCCCAGGTTCGTCGATCAGCGGTCCGCGGGCCACGTTCATCAGGTACGCGTCGGGCTTCATCTTCTTTAAGCGCGCTGCGTTGATAATGTGGGTGGTGGCGGGCGTTACGGGAGTGCAGAGCAGAACGTAGTCGGCTTGGGGCAGGACTTCGTCTATTTGCGCCGACCCGAAAACGGCGTCCGCGCCGGCCGCGCCTTTGGACGGATCTTCTCGAACCGCCAGCACGCGCATCCCAAGAGCTTTGGCCAGGCGGGCGAACTCGGCTCCGATTCCTCCCATTCCGACCACCGCCACGGTTGCGCCAGCGACCTCTCGTGGACGCGGGCGCTCATTCCACAAAATTTCCTGTGACCAGACTTTCCTGGCCTGGTACCGCATGGCTTGGGGCAGACGTTTGGCCAACGCCAACATCATGGCAATCGCGTGTTCAGCGACGACGGGTCCGTGCACGCTGCTGGAGTTGGTGAGCAGCACGTTGCTGCGCACCAGCTCCGGGAACATGAGTTGATGGACTGCGGCGGCGGGCGAATGTATCCAGCGGAGCTTTTTCGCGGCAACAAATTGTTCGGGACGTAAGGACCATCCGATGAAGACGTCAGCGTCCACGATTTCTTCCGGCACGCGATCGTAAGATTGCAACTGAACGAATTGGAAATCAGGGAACGTTGCCTGCAAGCGTTCGCGCAGCCACGCCGGAGCATGCCAGAGTTCAAAGCGGTGATAGTGGACGATTAGGACTTTCATTTTGGCAATTAGCAATTAGCAATTGGCAATCGGCAAAAGCGCATGATTCTAGAACCTAGAGGCCCTACAACCCAAAGCGTTACAACTTTCTTGTGGATTCGAGAAAATCTCACCCCTTCTTCTTCACCCTTAGATCGTGTCCGGTCATGTCCATCGGCTGCGGGAAGCCGAGCATTCCCAGCACCGTGGGCGAAATGTCCTGCAATGACCCGTCCGGCCGCAACGTGAAATTCTGCGCGTCGTCGCTGACCACGATAAAGGGCACCGGATTCGTAGTGTGTGCTGTGTGCGGACCGCCAGTCGCCGGATCGATCATCTGCTCGGCGTTGCCGTGGTCGGCGGTGATGAGCATGGCCCCGGCGCGCTGCCGGACGGCGTCGTAAATTCCGCCCAGGCAACCGTCCACGGTTTCAACGGCTTTGATGGTGGGTGGAATCTGTCCGGAGTGGCCGACCATGTCCGCGTTGGCAAAGTTAACGATCACGATGTCGAAAGCCGAATCGTTCACGGCCTTGATCACGTTTTCCGCGATGCCGGCGGCGGACATTTCCGGCTTCAGGTCATAGGTCGCAACTTTTTGTGATGGCACCAACACGCGGTCTTCTCCGGGAAACGGCGTTTCAATTCCGCCATTGAAGAAATAGGTCACGTGCGCGTATTTTTCCGTTTCCGCTACGCGCAGGTTGCGCAGATGGTGGTCGGCCATTACGTTGGCCAAAATGTTTTTAAGGAAGTCCGGTTGCACGACGAAGGGCAGAGTGAACTGTTTGTCGTATTGCGACATGCAAATGTATTTCAGGTTCTTGGGCCCGCGGCTGCGTGGGATGGCGGCGTCCAGGGCTTCGGCGTCCGGCAGGTCGCGTCCGCCGGTGGCGGTAAGTCCGCTTTCGCGGGCCAGGCAGCGCGTGATCTGGCGGGCGCGGTCAGCGCGGTAGTTGAAGTTGATGACCGTATCATCGTCGCGAATCACGCTAACCGGTTGCCCTTGATTGTTGATGCAGACGAACGGAATCACGAATTCATCGGTGACGCCGCGATTGTAGGAATCTTTCATCCCCTGCACGGGATCAATATATTCGCCGCCTTCAGCCTTGCCGGCCACCATGGCGTCAAAAGCTTTTAGTTCGCGGTCCCATTTCTTGTCGCGGTCCATGGCGTAGTAGCGGCCGCTCACACTGGCAATCTTGCCCACGCCCAGGTCGCGCATTTGCTTCTGCAAAGCCTCAAGGTACACGGCGCCGTTCGTGGGCAGAGTATCGCGCCCGTCCATAAAGCAGTGGACGAACACGCGGTCCACGCCATTCTGTTTGGCCATGCGTAGCAGCGCGTAAAGATGCTTCTGGTGGGAGTGCACACCGCCATCAGAGAGCAAGCCGCAGAAGTGGAGCTGGCGTCCGCCACTGCGCGCGTTCTTGATGGCTTCCAGCAATACCGGGTTGGAGTACAGCCCGCCGTCTTCAATCATCAAGTCGATCTTGCTGATGTCCATGGACACGACGCGCCCGGCGCCAATATTAAGGTGACCGACTTCGCTATTGCCCATCTGCCCAGTGGGCAGGCCCACGAAGCGTCCGCTGGTCTGGATGAGCGTGTTGGGAAATTCCTTGAGCAGACGATCGTAGTTGGGCTTGCGCGCCAGCGCGATGGCATTGGCCTTGGACGGCGGTGCGTAACCCCAACCATCAAGAATGATGAGAACAAGAGGACGGTTCATGGCGACGAGGGGATTGTAATTGGAAGGATTGCCAGAATTGCCAAAATCGCCGGGATTGCCAGGATTGAAAAAGCTACTCTACCACTGGTTTGCACGGATGACACAGATCAGAAAATTAGGACAGGCTTTTTACGGCTTCTTCAGACTCACCGTGGCCGCCACGTCATTTCCCGTGGGACCCACGGCGTGGGCCCAGATGTTGGTGAACGCGTCCTTAAGTTCCGGATGTTGGCTGGCGAAGGCCGTGGCCAGGGTGCGGGCTTCGGCCTGGGTGGCGGCAAAGTCCGCCGTGCTGAGGACGGAATACTTAATCGACACGTCCAGCGTGGATTCCGTACTGAACACGGACATCTCCGTCAGCTTGTAGGTCTTGCCGTTGGCGGAAAAGTTTACCGGGTTGCCGGCGAGCGGAACGTCCGGCGGCTGGAGTCCGGCCGATTCCTGGATGATCTTGGCGAGCAGGTTGCTGTCCATGAATTTCACCGGCGCCAGCAAGTCCCAGGACGTAACGTAATAGAACCAGGCGTTATAGCTTTGGCTCTTGGCTTTGTACTCGCGCGCGCGCAGCAGATACCAGAGGCCATCGCGTCCGTTGGCGGCTTCCGGACGAACGTAGAAGCCGGCCAGCTTCCATCCGTTGAGGTCCTCAAAAATAGCCGTCATGGCAAAGGGGCCCCTGGGTCCGGTTACGTCCATGATGACCACCGCGTACTTTCCCGTGGCCAGTCCGGGCAGGTTGAATTCGGCTGAGCCAGAAGCCAGACCGCTGGCGCTAAAGGCGCCGCAGGTATAGCGGCCTTCAGCGGTGGGATTGGTCCCGGTATTCAGAACGTAGATGGCGCGCAATTGCTGGCGGACACCAACCAGGGCCTCTTTATTGTCATTCACCGCGGCGGCCACGCCGCCAAAGCCAGCCTGCAAGGCATTCGTGGACTCGGCACGCAGACCACCCAGGTCGCCGCGCGTAGCTTGGTCAAAGGCCACCTGGCCGGCGGCTTCAATGGCGCTCCGTACGTCCGCGGGAACCTCGTCGCGCGACTGGCAGCTTTGCTGCGTCTGGACGAGCGCCGGAGGTGGCTGAACAGGAGCTGCCGGCGTCTGGGTTTGGACGGCGGAAGTCGGAGCAGGAGTCTGGGCGGCGGAAGTTTCGGCGGAAGTCTGGGCGTGAGATTGAGTTGAGGCCAAAATCACCGTCGCCATAAAAAGCGTGGCCAAGGCCGGCACGATAAGGGTGTAGCGGGTTCGCGTCATTGTTTGTCGTGTTTAATTCAAGTTTCTAGTTCTGCCTGGGGCTGTGGGACTCGTCTTAAAGCATACTGGTCAGACAATTTAGATGGCAAACACTCTTGCAGGACTAAGAAACCACAGTGCCTGGACTACAGCCATCCGTTGAAGACACCAGTGTAAACGTCTTTGGATCGACAGGCGTTCAATAGACGTGCTCAACCCGTTTTGGGACGGCTGATTGTCACTAATATTTAACGAAAGAAGCAAAACTTCTTTGTTCGCTCGTTCTCTCCGGTAAGGGTAGAATTGGGTGCAATCATTTTAAACAACGGCGCAGGTTCCAGATTGGGTTTACAGAGAATGAAACGTCTTCCCATCACGGTGGCATTGGTTTGTTTGCTCGCGGCGGCTTTGGCCGGAGTAAAACAGTCCGCGGACGGCCAGCAGCCAGCGCCTGGGGCCACGCCACAGGTACGAGGCGGAATTTCCGCCAGTGGAGCGCCTTCAGCCCAAACCGTGGCCGCCCAGAAGACGGCGACGCCGAAAGCCGCGGTCCAAAAGCCGGCTCCGGCAACGCGTACTGGCAAAAAGCCCAAACCTACGCCGACGCCCACTCCCACGCCTACACCAGAACCAACGCCGGTACCCACTCCAGTGCCCACGCCGCCGCCTCCTCCGCCGCAGGTCACATACCGGGATGGCATGTTGACCGTGGAAGCCATGAACTGCTCTTTGAATGAATTGCTGACGGCGGTCCGTAACAAAACAGGAATCGAATTCGAAGGCATTGATCGCGCTACAGAGCCGGTGGCGGTGGTGGTAGGTCCCGCACCGGAAGGCGAAGTAATTTCCGGCATTCTGGCGGGATCACGCTACGATTTTCTGATCATCGGCAGGCCGGACAGCCCGGGCATTATCCAGCGGGTAGTCCTTTCGCCCAAAGGCACGCCAGCAGCCATGACGGCCCGAATCCCGGTTCCTAAAGCCGCGGACGCGGACGACGACAATGCGGACGAACAGTCACCGGACGAACCGCAGGATACGGCCATGACGCCACCTAACACCACGGCGCCGAATCCGCAGCAAGGACCGAAGACGCCCGAGCAGTTGATGGAAGAGATCAGAAAGATGAAAGGCTCGCCGCCGGGCGATGCTCAATCCAACCAGGCTCCGCGTAAACCTCCGCTGTAGCGGCAGCGGCGAAAGCCAATTTCAAGAATCTAGTCGGCACGAGCAAACTCATGCCCTGAACACTTGTGGCTAGTGGGCTGAAGAAATGGAAATAACAGAAGTCGCCGGAGCGCTCTCCTGCTTGCTGGGCTTATACGCGATGGCCGTCAGAATGGCATTGATGACCGCGTAGCCGCAGGCGATGCCCAGAGCGAGTGAGAAGGCGATAGTAAGCAGGACGGTGGAGGAAGCTAATAAAGTTCGCATGAATTTAATTCTTCTTCTTTTCAGCAGGCCATTTCGATCAGCCCACTTGAGTTCGGCCCAGGCTTAAATTCTCCGGTCCAAAATGACTAGTTCGGCTCAAAACACCCGGCGCTTTAGGCGTTTCACCGGATCCGTCCGACACAGGCGGCATTGTGCTTCAGTTTGGCCCTAAAGTCTGGATTACCAGGGATACAGCCCTACCGGTTTTTAGCATGAGATTTTTATCATAACCGGCGCAAATTGTTGATTTTACAGTGTTAACTCTCTTGGCTCTGCCCGGCCACGTTGACCGGTTACCGTGGTCACCGCTAACATACGAGAGTAGAGCTGTGGTTACCTTCTTCCGCAAGGCCTGTAAGGGCGCTGGGCCATGAAATCCGAGGACCCAGGAGTTGAGGAGTTTGGCCCCAGGCTCAGCAGCCCAGGCTCAGCAGCCCAGGCTCAGCAGCCCAGGCTCAGCAGCCCAGGTTTTAGTACGCCGGGTTTCAGTATCAGGTTAAGGATTCATGGCCATAAGCAAGATCACGGTGCGTGGCGCCCGCCAGCACAATCTTAAGAACATATCGGTGGAGATACCCCGCAACACGCTCACGGTGATTACCGGACTGAGCGGATCGGGCAAATCCTCGCTGGCGTTTGACACCATCTACGCTGAAGGCCAGCGGCGCTACGTGGAAACGCTTTCGGCGTACGCGCGCCAGTTCCTCGACCAGATGGAACGTCCGGACGTGGATTCCATCGACGGCTTGAGCCCTGCGATCTCGATTGAGCAGAAAACTACCTCGCGCAGTCCGCGTTCCACGGTGGGCACGATCACCGAAATTTACGACTACCTGCGCTTGTTGTATTCGTCGGTAGGACTGCCGCATTGTCCGAACTGCGGTAAGCCGATCAGCCGGCAATCGGCGGAACAGATTGTGCACCGTGTGCTGCAACTCAAGCCGGACGACCGAGTCATGGTGATGGCCCCGCTGGTCCGCGGACGCAAAGGTGAATTCAAACAGGAACTGGCCAAGCTGGCACAAAACGGATTTGTGCGCGCGCGCATTGACGGCGAACTCCGCCACCTGGACGAAGAGCTGGACGAGATCCAACTGGACAAACGCAAGAACCACACCATTGAAGTGGTGATCGATCGCTTGCTGATCAAGCCGGGGATCGAAAAGCGGCTCGAACAATCCGTAACCACGGCCATGAAGCTGGCCAACGGGCTGGTGGTGGTTGGCGTGGTGGGCGGCGAAGAGCAACTGTATTCGTCGCGCATGGCATGTCCGGACTGCGGCATCAACATACCGGCGCTGGAACCGCGGTCGTTTTCGTTCAACAGCGTTTACGGCGCGTGCAAGGAATGCAACGGCCTGGGCAGCAAATATGATTTTGACCCGGCCAAGGTGATTACCGATTGGTCCAAGCCTTTGCTCGACGGCGCATTGGGTCCGGGGTCGGGTTCCAGCTACTTGCAACGCATGGTGGAAATTGTTGCGGCGGCATACAAGATTGATCTCTCCACGCCGTTTGAAAAGATGCCGGCAAAAACGCAGAACCTGCTGCTCTTTGGTCCGGACGAAAAAGAAGCACCCAAGCTCGGCTTCCGCGGCGTGCTCGGCTTCTTAAAGCAGAACATGGAAGAAGCCACTTCGGACAGCTATCGCGAATGGCTGCTGGCGTACATGTCCGCCACCAAGTGCCCGGTCTGCCATGGACAGCGGCTGCGTCCGGAAAGCTTGGGCGTAAAGATCAACGGACTTTCCATCGCCGAGTTCACGCACCTTTCCGTCGGACGCTCGGTGGAAGCCGCAGCCAAGATCAAACTCAACGATCGCGAACGCGCGATTGCCGGACGCGTGCTCCACGAAATCAGCGAACGGTTGCAATTCCTGAACGGCGTGGGCCTGGGCTACATATCACTGGACCGTTCAGCCGCCACGCTATCCGGCGGTGAAGGCCAACGCATCCGCCTGGCTACGCAGATCGGTTCGCGACTGCGCGGCGTGCTCTACGTGCTGGACGAACCTTCGATCGGCTTACACCATCGCGACAACAACCGCCTGTTGCAGGCGCTGGCGTCTTTGCGCGACCTGGGCAACACGGTGCTCGTCGTCGAACACGATGAAGAAACCATCCGCCGCGCGGACTACGTGATCGACCTTGGTCCCGGAGCGGGATTGCATGGCGGCGAAGTTGTTGCGTCCGGTACGCCGCAAGAAATCATGGACACCTCCGAATCGCTCACCGGGCAATACATTGCCGGCACGCGCAGCATTGCCACGCGTTATGAACCGCGTCCGACGAACGGCAAAGCCCTGACGATTCTTGGCGCGAAAGAAAACAACCTTCGCAGCGTGGACGTAACGTTTCCGCTGGGCGTGATCACCGTGGTCACCGGAGTCTCCGGATCGGGCAAATCCACGCTGGTGAATGACATTCTGTACAAAGCGCTGGCCAAACAGCTTTACCGCTCGCGCGAAGAACCCGGCGAGCACAAAACAATTTCTGGCGCGGAACATGTAGACAAAGTTATCCGCATTGATCAATCGCCGATTGGACGCACGCCGCGATCGAATCCGGCAACTTATACCGGCGTATTCACGCACATTCGCGATCTGTACGCCATGCTTCCGGAATCGCGCGAACGCGGCTACAAAGCCGGGCGGTTTTCTTTCAACGTCTCCGGCGGACGCTGCGAACACTGCCAGGGTGAAGGCGAACGCCGCATTGAAATGAACTTTCTGCCGGACGTGTACGTGCTCTGCGAAGTCTGCGGCGGCAAACGTTACAACCGCGAAACGCTGGCGGTGAAATTCAAAGACCGCTCCATCGCTGACCTGCTGGAGATGGCCGTCTCTGACGCGCTGCCGATCCTCGAAGACATTCCTCTCGTCCGGCAAAAGCTGCAAACGCTGGAAGACGTAGGCCTCGGTTACATCAAGCTAGGCCAGTCCGCGGTAACGCTTTCCGGCGGAGAAGCCCAGCGCATGAAGCTGGCCAAGGAACTTTCCAAGCGCCAGACCGGACGCACGCTCTACTTGCTGGACGAACCAACCACCGGGCTGCATTTTGAAGATGTAAACAAATTGCTGGAAGTGATCCACCGGCTGACCGACCTGGGCAATTCGGTGATCATCATCGAACATAATCTTGACGTCATCCGCAACGCCGATTGGATTATTGATCTGGGTCCGGAAGGCGGCGAAGATGGCGGACGCCTGGTAGCTCAAGGCACGCCGCAGCAGGTGGCGAAAGCCAAAAAGTCTTTTACCGGACAAGCTTTGGCCGAATACTTCGCCCGGCCTGCCGTAGCGGCCACGACGGCGGCGACCAGCAAGGCAGCTCTTCCCAACAGCGTGAAATAAAGCACCAATCTAAACAAACTCGCCGCAAACGGTGGCCATGTTTCGCAATTCAAAAACCGGCAGTTCTGGGGTGGTAAGAAGTTTTCTCTTCTGCCAGCTTGCAACTGATTGATAATAAAAGACGAGCGGCCTTTGTTCCGGAATCTAGAATAATTCTTACTTTTTGTTTGACATTTTCATTTGTGGCTTAAAGTCTCTTCAACCTTCTCCTTATACCTGGGCACAAAAGAGGGGTAGCGCTTTGGCTTCCAATGCTTAAAAGCTACCCCTTGACTTTCCTCTCCAGCAAAACTTAAGCGCCGGCAACTTTCTCCGTTGAAACCCTTTCGTGTAAAGTGAACACAGCTCAAAATTTTGCCTTCAGGATCTTTGACCAAAAATCCTTTGTCCGGCCCCGATTTCATTTCGCCGCCACCGCCACCAGATCCGCGGTCCCCGGAACCCGCGTCACCATTGCCACCGCCTTTGGTGATTACCGTTGGACCGCCGTTGCGCGATCCCAACCGTCCGGCGTGGGGCTTGCTGGAAGTTGTGCTGGCCAGCGTGGGATTTTTCTTTGCCACACTGGTTGCGGCTGCACTTGGCTACGCCATTGCGCACCAGGTACCAGGTTTAAGAAATCTGGGCTTTGAAAAACTATTGACTGATGCCCGCGTGGCCGTGCCTGTCCAAACGGGAGCCTATGTGGCACTTATCGGTCTCATGGTGGCGCTGGTAAGCTTGCGAAGCCACGAGCCTTTCCTGAAAGAAATTTCCTGGAACGCGCCGAACCGCAAACGCGTGTGGGCTGCCGTTTTAGTTGGGCTGGCTTTGGTGGGCGTGGCAACTCTGGGTGAAACTCTGTTCGCCCGTTGGATGCCCAAGTCCGTGCCCATTGAAAACTACTTTCGTGACACCACGTCAGCTTACCTGCTCGCCTTCTTCGGCATCTTCATTGCTCCGCCGATTGAAGAACTCTACTTCCGCGGCTTCCTCTATCCGGCTATTGCCCGCTGGACGGGCATTTGGCCGGCGGTGGTCATTACGTCCAGCACGTTTGCGTTGCTCCATGGGTCGCAACTGGCCTTTGCGTGGGTCCCGGTGTCCATCATTTTTATCGTAGGAACGGCGCTGAACATAGTTCGCGTGAAAACCAATTCCGTGGCCACTGGCGTGGTCGCGCACATGATCTACAACTTTATCCTGATGCTGGGCACGTTCATCGGCACGCACGGCTTCCGCAAATTCGACAATGTGTAGATTGGATTCCCGGCGCGCAAAGCTGATAGTTTAGATAGCGTTATGGCACAATCGGCCCGCGAACAACTTCTGGATCTTCTGGCGACCAACTCTTTCCGTCTGGGCGAATTCACGCTTTCCTCCGGCCTGAAGAGCGACTACTACGTGGATTGCCGCACCACCACGCTCCACGCGCGCGGCGCGGAGCTGACCGGCCAGGTGTTTCTTGAACTCTTCCGCCAGCAAGGCTGGAAAGCCGCCGCGGTTGGCGGACTAACCATGGGCGCCGACCCAATCGTGGTGGCGGCCGCGGTGGTCAGTTCCCATGCTGGCTATCCCATTCACGGGTTTCTCGTCCGCAAGGCCGAAAAATCACACGGTATGGGACGCCGCGTGGAAGGCTTCCAGGAAAAAGGCGCGAACGTAATCATCGTGGACGATGTTTGCACCACCGGCAGCTCCACCATCCAGGCCATTGAAGCTGCGCGCGAATTTGGCTTCAACGTTGTGGGAGTAGCGTGCCTGGTAGAACGCGAAGAAGCCGGCGGACGTCCGGCGGTGGAAAAAGCCGCCGCGCCCGCGCCATTTATCTCTATCTTCAAAGCCAACGAAGTAAAAGCGCGGCTCAAACAAGCGAGCAATTAGCAATTTGCAATTGGCGGCGCAAAAAGATTCGTCCAACGCCATTTGGGGAGAACGCCTTGAAGCGGCACCGTCAGGGGAGACATGTTCGGGATGTTTCGACCCGCCCTCGTCCGACGCGCGGGACTCGTACTCGCTCAACATGACAGGGGTTGAGAGGATCGGCAAGAATAACACCTCGTTCGGACAAGTCATGGACGAGCCGTCCCGGTAAAAAGGCATTTGCCAGCCGACGCCGTTTAACTATTCCATGTAACGATTCTCCGCGGTAACACACAATATAAGAAGCACCTGGGCTCACAGGTTACTTATGGCCGCCCATCAATGAGGGCGCGCTGCCTCCTGCCGCCCTAAAGAACCGGAGGTATCACCGTGGCGTTTGCTTCCAATGCTGACCAGATCCAGGCCCAGGTGTTGATGACCCTGGCTGCGCTTTCATACCAGGCAGAAAATCCTTTACTGGGCGAGACAGTAGCTCACCATGCGGACAGGATTCGCGATGCCATCACGCAGCAGCTCGCGCATCCTGACTACGCCACGCAGGGTCAATGGGACGTGGTCTGGGGCCCCGGCCTTTCTCTTGACCAAAGCAACATGCTGTACGTTGCCAAGAAGAAAAATGCCGCCGTGTACGCCGTGTCCATCCGCGGCACCGATCCGCTGTTCATCCGCGACTGGGTGGAAGACCTGAAAGTAATCGGCCTGGTCCACTTTCCTTTCACCAAGGGCGGCGATCCCACGGTGAAAGTAGCGGACGGGGCCCTGGTAGGCCTGACCACGCTGATTGGACTGACCGACCAAACAACCTACGCGGCTCCTAACCCGGCTGCGGGAACCAAACTGGAAGATTTTCTGCGCACCATGGCGTTCCAAACGCCGGCAGGAATCGAAGTTCACGTAACCGGACACAGCCTGGGAGGATGTCTGGCTTCTGAAGTTGCCGCATGGCTGGCGTTCCAGTCGCCGCAGTGGCAGCAAATTCCCGGGCCGGTGAAAATCCGGGCGTTCACCTTCGCGGCTCCGTCCGCGGGCAACGACAAATTCGCCAAATATTGCAACCAGCTGTTTCCTGATTCCTATCGCGTATTTGACACGCTGGATGTTGTTCCCAACGCCTGGGCAACGCTGGAGACCATCAAGACTTACTACCGGCCGGCGCCGCTGTGTCCGGAACTGCTGAAAGTGGCGATTGACGCCGACAACCTGATCGTAAAGCCAATGGGTTACACTCAGGCTTTCATTGCCGTGGATTTGCCGGGCGTGGTTATCAATCCCGCCGCGGGCGATCCGCTGCAAGCGTTCATGGCTCAGATTCTGTCTCAACATGACTCCAACAATTACCTTACGCTGCTGAAGGCCGCTCCCATCAAGCCGTTGTTTGCGGTGTAGAGGAATCAGCAGTCAGCACTCAGCATTCAGTCCATCTGCGTTACATCAGAGTCCGCGAAAACCTTTCAAACACAGAGGAAAGGAATAAGCGGAGTTATGACGAGGCAGAATACCAGGAAGGCTGATTCCTCCTCCGATCCCTCTATTCCTCCGTGTTTCAAGGTTTTTGCCATGTCCGCAGTAACGCGTGGGGACTGAGTGCTGCATGCTGACTGTCGAGTGCCCTCAGCCCTTCGGATAAAATCAAGAAGCAATTACAATCAAACATATAAGCGGCGAGACCGGGGCCCCCGGTACGCGGTGCCTTTTCGCGTGTTGGGGTGGAAGACCGACTTGCGTGTCGAGCCGCGCGGTTACAGGAGCGCGCGAATCCCCGCAGGACGAGAATCTTCAGCGGTTTTCGCGCAGCGAACAAAAATAATGATCATCACCCTTGAATGGACCCCCGAAGGCGTCCTGTTTATTGACCAGACTCGGCTTCCGATGGAGGAAGTCTACGTCACGTGCCGCACCTATCAGGAAGTGGCCGTGGCCATTCGTGACATGGTCGTCCGTGGCGCTCCGGCCATTGGCGTGGCTGCGGCGATGGGCGTTGCGCTCGGCGTGCGCGACTCGCAAGCCAAAGACGTGCCGAGCTTGCGTGCTGATCTTGAACAGATATCCAAGGTCATTGGCGCTACGCGGCCGACGGCGGTGAATTTGTTCTGGGCCATCCGGCGCATGCAGGAAAAGTTCGAGTCGCTTGCCGGCAAACCAATGGACCAGATCAAAGCAGCCCTGGTCGCCGAAGCCCGGCAGATGCACGTGGAAGACGTTGCCGCCAACAAGGCCATGGGACGCTTCGGCGCTACGCTCATGCCCGCATCCGGCGGCGTACTCACGCATTGCAACGCCGGAGCGCTGGCTACTTGCGGTTACGGCACTGCCTTGGGCGTGATCCGCGCGGCGATTGAAGCCGGAAAAAATATTCATGTCTATGCCGACGAAACACGTCCATTTCTACAAGGCGCACGGCTGACCACATGGGAGCTGACCAAAGACGGCATACCCACCACGCTCATCGCCGACAACATGGCCGGCACCATGATGCGCCTGGGCAAGATCAAAGCCGTGGTCGTGGGCGCGGACCGCATCGCGTCCAATGGCGACGTCGCGAACAAAATCGGCACATATTCGGTGGCAGTGCTGGCGAAAGAACATGCCATTCCTTTCTACGTTGCCGCGCCGTGGTCCACCGTGGACATGAGCATGAAGTCCGGCGACGAAATCCCCATCGAAGAACGTGCGCGCAAAGAGATCACCCATCACGGCGGCAAGCAGATGGCGCCGGACGCCGTGCTCGTCGAGAACCCGGCGTTTGACGTAACGCCCGCCAAGTATGTGACGGCCATCATCACCGAGCGCGGGATTGCGAAAACGCCGTATGGTGAAGCGATGAAGGCGCTGGAATCCGCCGAGACAGTGAAAGCGTAAGCCGAAAATCGACAACCGCATGCCATCCGAAACCACGCGCATTGAAGCATTTTCTGACGGCGTATTTGCCATCGCCATCACGCTGCTGATTCTGGAAATCAAAGTCCCGGACGCGCAGCATGGCCACCTCGCAGCCGCGCTGATGCGCCAGTGGCCTTCTTATGTGGCGTTTCTCCTGAGCTTCTTCTACATCGGCATCATGTGGATGAACCATCACCGCATGTTCTCGCACATCCGCCGGTCCACCGACACGTTGCTGCTCCTGAATCTGCTCCTGCTGCTGGGCGTAACCGTGGTGCCGTTTCCTACGGCGGTTCTCGCCGCGCATATGGGCACGCCGGAACAGAAAACCGCGGCCGCTGTCTACAACGCAACCTACGTGGTGATTGCGCTCTTCTTCAACGTGCTGTGGCGATACGCCGTGAACCGCCAGCTCATGGACAAAGATACGCTGGCTTCAGCCGTTCTGATATCGCGCCAATACGCCGTGGGACCACTCGTCTATCTGCTGTGCTTCGGCCTGGTGTGGGTCAACGTGCACGTAAGCCTCATCGTGAACATAGCCCTGGCGCTCTTCTTCGCCTTGCCGCCGAGCCTGATGCAGGCTAGATCACCGCAGCGTGACCCAACTCACGATCACCGGCCAGTCGAATAAGCGGCGAGCCCGATCACGCGGCGAGCTGCGCCGCCACGAGAGCTGAGAAATGTCATGAGGAAACCAAGCTCTTCGGCGGTTTGTCGCGTAGCGACGCTCAAATCACGAGGCCATCTTTTTCACACTGATCACGCTGGCATCGGCTTCATAACCTTCGTCCTTGATGGTCTGTTGCGCCGCTTGCCGAAGCGCCATCTCGTCCGCATTTTGCGGCAGCTTGCACAGCCGCCGCAGAACTTCTTCACCGGTCTGGATTCTCACCAGCCATTTCGATTGTTTCGGGTCCCAGGAGACTTCAACACTGTCAGCTCGCATGGTTCCTCCTGTCAGCAGTGTGCGCTTATGACTCCATCACTTTCAAGTTCGGGCTCACGATGAGCTTTGCTTCCGTGGCTTTCTGTACGTCGTCCGCGGTCAGCCCCGGAGCAACTTCTTCCAGCACCAGGCCGTTGGGCGTCACGCTGATGTAGGCCATCTCGGTCACGATGGTGTTCACCACTTTCACTCCGGTCAGAGGCAGCGTGCATTTCGTCAGGATCTTGGGCGCGCCCTCTTTCGTGGTGTGCTCCATGGCGATCACCGTGCGCCGCGCTCCGGCCACCAGGTCCATGGCGCCGCCCATGCCCTTGACCATTTTGCCGGGGATCATCCAGTTGGCGAGGTTGCCGACTTCGTCCACTTCCATGGCGCCCAGGACGCTGAAGTCGATGTGGCCGCCGCGGATCATCGCAAAAGAATCCGCGCTGGAAAAATACGCCGTGCCAGGAATTTCCGTGACGGTTTCTTTTCCGGCGTTGATCAGGTCCGGATCTTCTTCGCCTTCAAACGGAAACGGCCCCACACCCAGCATTCCGTTTTCACTTTGCAGGACGACTTCAATACCTTCCGGAACGTAGTTGGCGACGAGCGTTGGCATGCCAATGCCCAGGTTCACGTAGAAACCGTCTTTCAAATCGCGCGCAATGCGTTTGACGATGCGTTCGCGCTTTTCTGCGTCTTTCTGTTTGTCTGGTTTCACTGGTGTTGTTGACATATTGTCTCGTGTGTTCGACTTTGGTAGTTGGTACTTGGTATTTGGTACTTGGTATTTAGTCGTTAGTATTTAAAGCTTCGAACTCGGCGGATTTGAGAACCAAATACCAACTACCAAATACTAAGTACCTGCCGGCGCGCTTCTTGTTCCGTTCAATCACTGATCGCATCGCCGACCTTGATCACGCCGCCTGCCAGGATTTCCGCGCGCAAGCCTCCGCGATGCCGCAGTGCCTTGATCACGTCTTTGTTCGTCAGCGCTTTCAGGTGGCCGCAAGGTTCGCACAACTCCAAACCGCGCAACCGGACGTCCCCTACGCGAAACTCGCGGCCCACAAGATGGTTCAGCGCCACGCCGCGCGTGAGCAGATTGCGCCGCGTTTCGTTCTTGCCGATCTCAATTTCGTAGTCGCGCACACTGGCTTCCAGGGCTTCAGCTTCCGTAAGCGTGATCTGGCTCTCCGGATGGCCCGGACGGCAATAACGATCGCCTTCCAGTCCCTCGCCGGCAATGGCTTTTACTTCCTGCACTTGTGACATCGGCTGCTTGCGCACCGCGCCGATGAAAATTGCTTCCACCATTCCGTTAGGCACGCTTGGTCACCGTCCGCTTTTCAATTCGCTTTTCCGCGTGGCTCAGAATAATTCGCTTCACGTAAACGCTGGCCACGTGGACTTTGTCGGGATCAAGCTCACCTGGCTCCACAATCTCTTCCACTTCGGCAATGGTCACGCGCGCGGCGGTGGCCATCACGGGATTAAAGTTGCGCGCCGTTTTGCGGAACATCAGGTTGCCCCAGCGGTCGGCCTTCCAGGCTTTCACCAGCGCAAAGTCCGCCTTCAACGCCAGCTCCATCACATGCGGACGCCCGTTGAACTCGCGCTGCTCTTTGCCTTCAGCCACCATCGTCCCCGCGCCCGTGGGCGTAAAGAACGCCGGAATGCCCGCGCCGCCGGCGCGAATCCGTTCGGCCAGCGTGCCCTGGGGATTCAGCTCCAGCACCACTTTGCCAGTGAGCACCATCTGCTCGAAGACTTTGTTTTCGCCCACGTACGAGCCAATGTGCTTCTTGATCTGTCCGGCTTGCAGCAGCTTGCCCAGACCGTATGTGTCCACGCCGGCGTTGTTGGAGATGGTGGTCAGGTCCTTCACGCCCTTGCGGACCAGGGCTTCAATCAGGTCCTCGGGGATGCCGCACAACCCGAACCCGCCAAACATGATCATGGCGCCGTCCTGCACGTCGCGGACAGCTTCATCAGCGCTTGCCATCACTTTATTCATAAACAGACGATTCTAAATACGCAGGGGAGGGGGTGCAAATAGGATGACTGGGCGGTGGCATCTGATGTGAGCACTTACGTTTCTGTGAGTTGCCCGAGCAGAAGACCTTCAAGATAGTTGGCCATTACAGACACATCGATGTGGCCAGCATCCCAAGCTTTGTCAGCAGCCTTGAGAGCTTCGTAATATGGTTGGCGGTTTTCACGGATTCGTTCTGGGACTATTTTCTTACCCGGAAGGAGCTTGCCTTGCTTTAAGCAGATTAGGTAGTAGCAGGCGGTTCTAGCGGTTCTTCCATTTCCTTCTACAAACGGATGAATCCAATTCAGCCTCCAAAGAGCGTAGGCGGCAAGGGCAGTTGGATGGTCTCCGAGTTCGTCCACCCTCCAATTTTCGTGAATGAAAGAGAAAAACAAGTCCATCAAATGAGGGACTTTCTCGAAGTGAGGAGGAATGTGATTTCCAACATAGACCGGTTCTTCCCGATATCTTCCACCAAATTGAGCAATGTTGGAAACTGCGGCATAGTTCAAGGCCCACAAAGTGTATTTGTCGAACGCTTCGATCCCTTTTCCGTCAGTCAATCCGATTTCGATGCAATTGGAAAGCAGATCGTACTGCCGCAATAGATTTTGCTCTTGTATCCTTCTAAAGAGGTCGGGATGGTCTTTTTCGCGAACGGACATGATAGGAATGGTAGCCCGGATTGGATAGCGGGCCACAATCGATTCTTATGCTAAGAGTCGGAGCTTTTTAGATGTTTGCCTGACGCTCTCCTTCGTGATGTTTTCGGCGCTGGCAGGAGCATTGCCGTAAGCGAAGCTGATCCTCTGCTCTTGGAGTTCCTCTTCTGTCACCTGGGTCTGGCGCGACCTTTCCAAAGCCTTTTTCAGCTCAGGGTCCGCTTTTATGTTTCCCAGAAACTGCTTCCTGTCTGCCATGGTATGCTGACCTTTCGCTTATGATTCGATTCTTACAAGTTGTTAACTGCAGTGAATAATATCACTTAGGCTAGCATTGTCAATAGCTTACATTGGAATACCTGTGGATTACTTATGTCCTGCCATTGTAAAACAGCGGGTTTAATGTTTATTTGTAAATCGCTACAAATCAAATATGCTTTTTCTTTAACAATTTAAAAACGGTATTTTAATTTGGAATCTCCATGGGGCATCCCCCAGCTAAGCACAGTCTCAGTCGTTGTTGGAACCCTTGACTTTCGCTTAAATTTCGTATAGGCTAGTTATGCCTCAAGATGGAGGCCGAAAGCATTTCTAAATAGTCCAAGAGAGCGCAACCGGGCGGTTAGCCAGGGTTGCGCTTTTGTGTTTTTAGGCCAAAGCAAAAGCCTTAACCACAAAGGACACGAAGGAACACAAAGGGCTGGCATGATGCGGTTCAAGCTTTTTTCCGGGCGGAGAAAAGAGAAGTGACACGTGCGCTACATAACGATTGATGGTCAGGAATACACGCGAGAAGAATACGAAGAGCTAAGGAAACGGGAAGAAGAAGAAAGAAGGAGCGAGCAGGAAGAGGCGTCGCGGCTGGTAAGGGAGGCGGGCGAGGCGTTCCGGCGAGCGCAACAGTTTATCCAGAGCCGTCCGCAACTGGTGCGGCAGGTGGGTGATGCGGACGCCGTGGAGCATGAGCTGTTCGAAAAGCTACGGAAGAACCTGGACCGGGCGGACGATGCTCCGCGCTGCGAAAAGGTAAGAGAAGACGGGACGACGTGCGGTTCGCCGCGGATGAATGGGCACAACTACTGCTATGCGCACGAACGGATGTTGCAAGCAAGAGCACGGAAGCTGGAGCTGCCTCCGCTGGAAGACGGCAACAGCATACAGATGGCATTGATGCTGGTGCAGCGGGCGCTGATTGACGATGAGATCAGCGTGAAGAAAGCCGGGTTGTTGCTGTACTCATTGCAGACGGCGGCGTGCAATTTGAAAAACACCACATTTTGCGAAGCGGAAGACGAGTATCTGGTGACAGAGATGCCGAGCGAAGAGACAGAAGGGGAAAAGGTGGTGCGGGGCAAAACCGTGTGGACAAGCCAATATGAAAATTCCACCACCGAGACACAGAGGCACGGAGAAGAAGTTAGCCGCAGATTTTCGCAGATGAACGCAGACGGGAAGAAAGACACAGCCGAGGGCGGCTGTGCCACACGAGACTCTCACGGACTTCAGAAGTCGCACGGCGTCGAGCATGATCAGATGCCAGACGCAGCCGAGGGCGGCTGCGCTCCACAGTCAAAATCGATTGGGATGGGACGTGTAAGTCCTTTAGACCTTGGGATGGACGGGGAGGGGGAGAAGATCGGGTGATTCGATGACTCACTCTCCTTCGATCAACAACCTCAACAACCGCTTCCCTTCCGGCCAGTCGCCCAGGCCGGAGTCGCCGTTGACGTGCCCTGCGGCGCCGATCGACACAAAGCGGCTGCCCCAGGCGCGCGAGATTTCCCGCGCGCGGTCCACGGAAAGGTACGGATCGTTATTGCTGGAGACCACAATCGTCGGAAACGGCAGAAGGTCTCGCGGGACAGGCGCAAAGTCCGCAAGCTCGCGCGGAGATTCCTTGCGGTCAACGTCCGCCGGAGCGACGAGCAGCGCGCCTTTGATCTTGCTGGTCAGCTCTGGTTCCGCGGTGGCCCAGTGCGCGATGGCCATGCAGCCCAGGCTGTGCGCGGCAAACACAATCGGTCCGGGCGCGCGCTCTACGTCTTCGGTGATCCGTTGCAGCCAGGCGCTGCGTTGCGGCGTATTCCAGTCGGCTTGCTGGACGCGCAAAAAGATCGGGTTCTGGTTTTCCCATTGGCTCTGCCAGTGTTCCGGAGCGGAATTCTGCCATCCCGGGACGACGAGCACGGTGTGCGCCGCGTCTTTTTTCTGGAGCCGGAAGCTGTTGGCTTTTACAAATTCATCGCGCAGTTGCGGCGACCGCAAATTCTCGCGGACGTGCGCCAGCCGCTGTTCCAACTGGTGCAAGGCGTCTGCAATGTTGCCGGCGTTGGTGTACGCGATGTCGCGCCACATGGAATACGGGCTGGACGAAATGCGCGTCATCTCGCGCAAGGCGCGGCCGCCAATGGCCAACAGATCGGCGTCAGTAAATTCGTCGACGAGCGTTGCCGCCAGCGCGGTGGAAATCATCTGCGGCAAGTGGCTGATCCACGCGCAGAGTCGGTCATGCCGTTCGGCGTCCATCATGACCACGCGCGCGCCAATGTGTTCCAGCAGATCGCGATATTCGCGGACGCGTCCGCTTTCCAGGTCTTGTCCGGCTTGCGGAATCAGCAACCACACGGCGTTGACGAACAACTTGGCATCGGCATTTTCCAGTCCGCCATGTTCCTTGCCGGCCATGGGATGTCCGGCGAGAAAGCGCACCGGAGTCTGGCCGCCAAAAACAGATTTTGCGCGATCGAGAATTTCTTTCTTGGTGCTGCCCACATCGGTAATGAGCGCGCCGGGCGACGCGACGGGACCAATGCGTTCCACAAAATCAATGATGCTGCCCACGGGCGTGGCCAGCACGATGAGGTCGCTGCCTTGCACGGCTTCCACCGCATCTTCCGTGCCCAGATCAATGGCCCGCATGGAACGCGCGCGATCGAGCACCGCCTGGCGGTCGCAACCGACGATGCGGCCCGCGTATCCCGCGGCCTTTACGGCGAGGCCGAACGATCCGCCGATCAGCCCCGTGCCGATGATGGTGATTTGCTTGAAAGGCATGTTTCCTTGAGACACACTACCCCCAACAGGTGCCGCACCACACAAGGATTTTTAAACAGCCTTGACCTTATTCAGCGGCTTGAGGGCTCCATCTCAAGTCCGTTGCTGGGACCGTGCGGCGCCAATCGCCGCACCCTATGCACGTTGGGAAAGATTCTAACCGACTCTGCGGCCTACAGCGGGAGCAATTACGCGAATTTGGCCCATGAGTTCGGCAAATTGATCGGGGTAGAGAGACTGTGCGCCGTCAGAAAGCGCTTTGTCCGGGCAGTTGTGGACTTCAATCAGCAAACCGTCGGCTCCGGCGGCGATGGCCGCGCGTCCCATCGGCGCCACCTGGTCGCGGCGTCCGGTGCCGTGCGAAGGATCGGCCATCATGGGCAGGTGCGAAAGTTTTTTCACAATGGGGACGGCGGAAATGTCCATGGTGTTGCGCGTGTAGGTTTCAAAGGTGCGAATGCCGCGCTCGCACAGGATCACGTCATAGTTGCCGCCGGCCAGCAGGTATTCAGCGGACAACAGAAGTTCTTCGATGGTTGCGGCGATGCCCCGCTTCAGCAGCACGGGCTTGCGGACTTTTCCCAACTCGCGAAGAAGGTTAAAGTTTTGCATGTTGCGCGCACCCACCTGCAATATGTCAACATACGGCAGCATGATGGGGATTTGTGCGATCTCCATCACTTCGCTGACGACCAGCATGCCGAACTTGTCCGCCGCTTCGCGCAACAGCTTCAAGCCTTCTTCGCCCATGCCTTGAAACGAGTACGGAGAACTGCGCGGCTTGAACGCGCCTCCGCGAAGAAACTTGGCTCCCGAGCGCGAAACGGATTCCGCCACGGCAAAAAGCTGGTCACGCGATTCGACGGAACACGGTCCAGCCATGAGCGCGACTTCGTCTCCGCCCACGGTCACGCCGTTAGCGAACTTCACCACCGTACCCGCCTCGCGGAAACCTCGCGAAACAAGTTTGTACGGCGAACTGATGCGGTGAACGTCGCCCACGCCGGAGAGCACTTCCACGTCGCGGACGTCAAATGCCCGTTGCGCGCCCACCGCGCCCAGCACAGTCTGCCGCGCGCCGGTGGAACGGTGCACTTCAAACCCCATGTCCACCAGCCGGGCAATCACCTGCTGGATCTGTTCTTCGGTTGCCTGTTCCTGCATTGCTACGATCATTATTCACCTGTCGCTTTGCGACAAACCGCTCAGCGGCCTGCACGCGCGATCAATCTCCCTGCTCCTGAAACTTGCAGCTCGCCGCGCAAGCCGAGGTCGCTGCCAACTCTCAATGCTGATGTCCCCGCGATCTCGGCACGATGGCGGCAGTCTCAAATTGCCTACCTTGGAGTTTTCTCCGTGTCTCCGTCCGGGGTCCCCGGCGAGCGCTTCGCTTGCTGGGGTGGTTGCCTCCGTGGTGGATTTTGTCTTTCCGATGTCGGCGATCTTTTTCAATCCGTCATTTCAATATCAAATTCCGTGCTGGTCTCCGGCACGGAGCGTTCCTTGGGGACAATTTCCGCCCGCTGTATGTTGCGCATCACATCAATGATGCGTTCAAACACCTGGCGCAATTCGCTGTCCGGCAGCGGTCCGTGATTGGCGCTGGTCACATTGCCAAAGATGATCTTTTCGCGGTCTGGCTCGTAGATGGGCATGCGCGTGTTGCGCTTCAACTTGCCGATTTCCCGCGCCGCCAGCGCCCGTTGATTCAGCAAATCCACCAGTTGCCGGTCCAGATCGTCAATTTTTTTACGCCAGTCTGCAATGTCCATGGCAGGCCCTTTCCCAATAACCGTTCGATTAGGGGGTGCGATACCTAATGAAGTTAGTATTTATCAATAATAACTTAATGATGTTAATTCTGTGAAGAGTGCGCTGATTCGCCACTTTGGACTCCCGGTCAGGACACGTCGGGAAGACCTTGGGCAAAAGAGTTGGGAAAGAAGGTCGGGAAAAGATGAGTCGGGAAAATATGAGTTGGACAACATTAAAACTGATTAGAAGAGATCGCAACGACCTTACACGCCGGATTCGAGCACGGGTTTGCTCACACGCCGCTCTTCAGTGCCGCGACGAGTTCCGCAACGGCTTGCGCTTCGCGTCCTGGATTCTGTTCCACCGCCTGGACGATGGCGCTGCCGACCACGGCTGCGTCAGCAAACGCGCCGACCTGGGAAAATTGCGCGCCGGTGGAAATGCCGAACCCGACGGCCACGGGCAGCTTGGTGTACTTGCGAATACGTTTCACCAGATCGCCGGCGTCGCCCGCAAGTTGTTTCTGCGCTCCGGTCACGCCGGTGCGGGACACGGCGTAAACAAATCCCCGGCACGCTTGGGCGATCTTTTTCAAGCGCACGTCAGGGCTCGTAGGCGCGGCCAGAAATATCGTATCGAGATTGCGCGCGGCCATGAGCCGGCGATATTCGTCCGCTTCTTCCACCGTGAGGTCGGTGATGAGCGCGCCGTCCACGCCGGCCTTCGCGGCTTCATCACAAAAGCGTTCCAGGCCCATGCGCATCACGGGATTGAGGTATGAAAAAATGACCAGCCCCGCGTCAGACTCTTTGCGGATTTCCGCCGCCAATCCCAACACGTCACGTAGCGACGTTCCGTGCTTCAGCGCGCGTTCACTCGCTCGTTGGATCACCGGCCCGTCGGCAAGCGGATCACTGAACGGTACACCCAGTTCGATCACGTCCGCGCCGGCACGAATCGCCGACAACACAATCTGCTTCGTGGTTGCCAGATCAGGATCGCCGCAGGTGACGTACACAACCAGACCGGGCTTGGTTGTGAAGCCGAGACGTCCGACTGTGGTTTCTTTTGTTGTCATGCCTTGCTCTTCTCCGCGTCTCCGCGCCTCCGCGGTGCAAAGGTTTGTTTTTCGATCACGCGCGATCACCCGATCACCCGATTCTTCCCGCTCACCCGATCTTCAAATTTTCCCGCAATATCCCAATATCCTTGTCGCCGCGCCCAGAAATATTCACGATCAGCACGTCGGACTTCTTCATCTTCGGCGCGCGTTTGATGCATTCCGCCACGGCGTGTGCCGACTCCAGTGCCGCAATGATTCCTTCCGTCTGTGCCAGCCGCGTCAGCGCCGTGAGCGCTTCCGCATCGGACGCCGCTACATACTCCGCGCGTCCCGAATCGGCCAGAGCCGCGTGCTCCGGACCGATCGAAGGATAGTCGAGTCCCGCGGAAACCGAATGCGTGTTGGCGATCTGCCCGGCCGCGTCTTGCAGCACGTAAGAAAACGTTCCTTGCAGTACTCCGGGCGATCCGCCACGGAACCGCGCCGCATGTTCGCCCAGTTTTTCGCCGCGTCCACCGGCTTCCACGCCGATGAGCTGTACTCGCTTGTCGCCGAGAAATTCGTGAAAAATTCCAATCGCGTTCGACCCGCCGCCCACGCAGGCAATAATCGCCGTCGGCAGTTTGCCTTCTGCTTTCAAAATTTGCGCGCGAGCTTCGCGTCCAATCACCGAATGGAAGTCACGCACCATCGTGGGATAAGGATGCGCACCCAGCACGCTGCCCAGCAGGTAATGCGTCGTCCGGACGTTCGTTACCCAGTCGCGCATCGCCTCATTGATGGCGTCTTTCAAGGTCTTCGACCCCGACTCCACGCCGCGCACTTCCGCGCCCAGCAGCCGCATCCGGAAAACGTTCAGCTCCTGGCGGCGCATGTCTTCCACGCCCATATAGACCACGCACTCCAGGCCGAACAATGCGCAGACCGTGGCCGAAGCAACGCCGTGTTGTCCCGCGCCGGTTTCCGCAATGATCCGTTTCTTGCCCATGCGGACCGCGAGCAACGCCTGCCCAATACAGTTGTTGATTTTGTGCGCGCCGGTGTGCAGCAGGTCTTCGCGTTTCAGATAAATTTTCGCCCCGCCCAGTTCTTTGCTCATGCGGCGAGCATGGAACAGCGCCGTCGGACGTCCCGCATAGTTCTTGAGCAGCGACTCGAACTCCGCGCGAAACTTTTTATCGCGACGCGCACGTTCGTACTCGCGCTCCAGTTCTTCCAGCGCCGCCATCAGCGTCTCCGGGACGTAACGCCCGCCATATTTTCCAAACCTACCGGGCACGGATTTAATTTTGCGTGCTGCGCTCGCCATCTGCTCCTGCCTCTCTACGCTAACCGCTCGTCTGATTTTCTCACCGCCGCCACAAAAGCTTTCAACTTGGCCAGGTCTTTCTTCCCGGGGCCGGCCTCCACGCCAGACACCACGTCCACACCCCAGGGCATAAGAGCCTGTATCGCCTGGCCCACGTTGTCCGGCGTGAGTCCGCCAGCCACAATCACCTTCACGTCATTCCAATCCACGCGGCGGCGGACAATTTGCCAGTCAAACGTCAGGCCGCTGCCTGATCCGGAATCGAGCAGTATGTGGTCCGCGCATTCGCGGTGTCCGCAAAACGAAGCAAAGCGGTCTTCCAGGTTGCCGTTCACCAGAATGGTTTTGATTACGCCGATCCGCTCGCGCTGCGCCATCACAAATTCCGGAGACTCATCGCCATGCAATTGCACCAGCGTAAGCCCGGCCTGCCGGATCGTCGCCTGGATATTCTCTGCCGTCTCGTTCACGAAAACGCCAACCTTCGCCACGTTCTGCGGGAGCTGCTTGATGATCTCTCCCGCCTTCTCTGGAGTAATACGCCGTTTGCTGGGAGCAAAGATAAATCCCAGGGCGTCCGCGCCGGCCTCCACTGAGGCTTGCGCGTCTTCCAAAGAAGTGGTTCCGCAGAATTTGATCCAGGTGCGCATGATTGTTTTTATCGGGAAAGCCGGCTGCGTTTTTTTACTGGACTGTGCCCCGCCAATGGGCGGTGGCCGATGGCGATTCGGAATACCATCCTGCGTCTTGCAAAAGCTGTTGCAGCTTTTTGCCGGGATCTTCCGCGCGCATGAGCGCTTCGCCAATCAGGAACGCCTGGTATCCAGCGGCGTGCAGTTCGCGGATTTCGCTTCCGCTATCGATGCCACTTTCCGCCACCCGCAGCACGTGGTTGGGAATGCTGCTGGCCAGTTCAACCGCGGTATCCAGACTCACGTGGAACGTGGTGAGGTCACGGCTGTTCACGCCAACAATGTCCGCGCCGCCTTCCAGCGCGCGCCGCAACTCATCCATATTATGGACTTCACACAGCACGTCCAGGTCGAGCCCGCGCGCATAGTCCAGCAATCTTGCAAACGCGCCGTCGTCCAGCACGGAAAGAATCAACAGGATGGCGTCGGCATGATGGGCCCGCGCTTCCAGAATCTGAAATTCATCCACAATGAAATCTTTGCGCAGACAAGGCAGGTCGGTGGCGGCAGAAGCTTCCAGCAGATTGGCCAGCGAGCCTTGAAAAAACGACTCGTCCGTAAGAACGGAAAGCGCCGAAGCTCCACTCCGCGCCAACTGGTTGGCCAGGATGCCCACCGGAAACGTTCCGCGAATCACGCCTTTGCTGGGCGACGCCTTCTTCAATTCCCCTATCACCGCCGGGCCCAGTTGTGACATGGCCACCAGCCGTTTGCGAAATCCCCGGGGCGTGTGCGCCGCCGCCGCCTGTTCCAGCGCGCGCAAGTTCGCCTGCTCTTTGGTGTGGACCAAACGCAGCCGCGTCGCAGCCAGAATCTCGTCTAACTTGCTCATGGAAGTGGACTGCTTAAGTATATTGGATTTACCAGATAAAAAAGAAGAAAGGTTAAGACGGGAGTTACCCACGAGTCCCGGAAAGGACCAGGGGAAAGGGTAAGGATTGGCTCCCAACCAAACCATTGTCATCCTGAGCAAGCATGAGTTCCGCGTCGCGGAATGAAGGCGCGGCGAAGGACCCAGGCAAAGCTTGGAGCAAACATGCCGCCTAAGGGAGTTCTCACTAGGTCTCGTAAGCCCGAGGTTCGCACAAAACAAAACGAGCGCCGCAGGCAAAACGCACCCGCGACGCTCCTAAAATTTTCTCCCAACCACGCTGAAAGACGCCTTACAACTCAGCTCTTGCCCGTTCCTTCGACTGCACTACCACTCCGCCGTTCACGGTTGTCGCACGTATCTTTCCGCCGCCTGGTCCAAAACGCAGGATCTTGTGTCCGTTGTCCCACGTCCGCTCCGCGTTTCCGCAAACGTCATCCTTGCAAATAATGGACGTATGCTCGGACCCCACCAACTCCACGCCGGTCTGCAGGTTCTTCGGAACATCAATCGAGAGTCCGCCGTTGTGCGTGTGCGCTTCCAGACCTTTGCCTTCCCAGCGTTCCGGTACGCTGATGGAAAGCCCGCCGTTCTGGACATTGAGCGTCACGTCGCCGCTGCAATCCTTCAGGCTGATTCCGCCATTCTGCGCTTCCGCCGTAATCGTTCCGCCGCTGTGCTTCAAGGAGATGCCGCCGTTTTGCGCGTGAGCGTCCGCCGTGCCCGTAAACCCGTTCAAAGACACGCCGCCGTTGTGCACCGTCAAACTTAAGGTCGCATTGCGCGGCGCCTTCACCATGATCAGCGTGCCCAGCGAATGATCATCGTCAGAATCCACGCTGCGGACGTTCACCGTGGAACTGCTCACTTCCAGATGCGTTGCGGCCAGAATCTGGCGGGCGCGTCCGTCATCGTTCGCGGCAACTTGTTTGCAGAGCTTGATGCTGAAATCGGCGCCGTCCCACCCGGTGACCTGGATTCCGCCGTTGTGCTCTGCTGTGATCTTCAACGGTCCGTTGGGGACGCTACGCGTCTCTTCGTCGCTGACGATGGCCTTGAATTCCGAGTCGTACATGCGCATGCGCGTGGCGCAATCGTCCGTCGCGGAATCGTCGTTCGTCGTATAGGTTGAACTGTGTGCGTAGGACTTTTTCTGTGCAGCCTGAACTGTCTGCTTGGCCGGAACCAGCCAGATGCAAAGCGATACTGCGAAAAAAAGAGCGACCAGCTTCTTCATGCCAACACCTCTCATGCGCCTTAGACCTGCGCAGAGGATCGCGGTTAGCCCCGCCGAAAACATTTTCGCGGCCAGTCTTCGAAGCTATGCGTCAATTAGTTGATCAGGGTTTGGAAGGAACAAAGAATCTAGGCTGGAATGCTTCTGGGCTTTACGTTCTTGCGGATAAACTCGACAATCTCGTCCATCGGCGTCCCCGGATTAAAGATCCCGGCTACGCCGGCCTGCTTCATCGCGGCAAAATCCTGTTCGGGAATGATCCCGCCGATCACCAGCAGCACGTCATCGATCTTGCGCTCCCGCAGCATTGCGGAAACTCGCGGCACAATCGCATTATGCGCGCCGGAAAGAATCGAGAGGCCAATCACGTCCACGTCTTCCTGCAGCGCGGAGTTCACAATCATCTCCGGTGTCTGCCGCAGTCCGGTGTAGATCACTTCCATGCCGGCATCGCGTAGCGCGCGGGCAATCACCTTGGCACCACGGTCGTGCCCGTCCAGGCCCGGCTTGGCGACAAGCACGCGAATTTTGCGGTCATTGCTCATTGGCCACTGCCCAGATTCTACCAAAGGCTTAACCACAAAGGACACGAAGGAGCACAAAGGCGATAACTCGAGAAACCAACCTGTCCTCAGCAGTCTTACTTTTTGCTTCGTGTTCCTTTGTGTCCTTTGTGGTTAGTCTTTGGCTTTGTCACAGCCTTGCGCTTCTTCTTCGCCTTCACTGCCGCCGGAGTCCCGTCCTTCAACTCCAGGCTCCGCCACAAATACCACGACGCGTAACTACAATACGGATGCCAGCCCTTCGCGATCTTCTGAATGTCTTTCGCCGACGGCATCTTCCGTTTGCGATATGACCGTTGAATCGCAATCCTGATCCCCAGATCGCCGACCGGCAATATATTGGGCCGGCGCAACGCAAACATCAGGAACATGTGTGCCGTCCAAACGCCTACGCCTTTCACGTCCGTCAGCGCCAGGATCACTTCTTCGTCTTCCATGGCGCCGATCTTGGTTAAATCCAGACGCCCGCTCTCCACGTGATCCGCCAGGTCGCGTATGTAACTGATCTTCTGCTTGGAAAGCCCCGCGCGCCGCATCTCGCCGACTGTAAGATTCTGGATCGCCTGCGGCGTTATCTTTCCGCCCGCAGCTTCTTCCAGACGGCCATAAATCGTGCTCGCTGCTTTGGTGCTCAGCTGTTGGAACACAATCGCTCGCGCCAGGGCCTCAAACGACGGATCGCGATAACTCATGCGGCATTCGCCCACACGCTCGATAATGGAAGATAAGACCGCGTCGGAGTTTTTAAGATGCTCGATCGCCTTTTTCATGAAGACGTGATTCTAAACCAACAGAACTCAGGTTGGTTAAAATCGGTAGCGAGGCCGGCTTGCACGCCGAGCAGACGCGTTAAAAGCGCTGAAAACACCCTGGTTGAATACCGTGCCTGTTGCGGTTTGGAGCGAAGCGACAAGAAAAATGGAAACTGATTCTAAATTAACCGCCGCGCCTGCGCCTGACAACGCCGAACCGCAGGTCGCCTCTGATGACAGCCGGAGCTTCATGGCACTTTTCTCCCGGCTGTGGCGCGACTCCGTTCGTGACCGCGGATTCTGGCCGACCATCGCCCGAGCCACTTCTGCCCTCGCCGAAACGGTCCTCGGCTCGCTGCCCTCGCGCCGTCGTCTCCGCTTTGACGACCTCGACTACGACTTCGATCACAACGTAAACACCACGCGCTCCAACGTCGGATTCGCCACGCGCTTCCTTACTACCTTCGTCGAATCGCCTTATTTCGCCAGCGAACCCTGGCTCTTCGAACAGATCATGCAGGCCCTGCCCGTTACCTTCGGCGATTTCACCTTCATCGACCTGGGTTCCGGCAAGGGCCGCACTTTGCTCATGGCCGCCGAACACGGCTTCGGGAAGGCCATCGGCGTGGAATTAATTCCGGAGCTTCATCTCGCCGCTGAGCAAAACATTAGCAAGTTCGCCGCCGACCGCTCGCCGGGCACGGCCATGCAATGTCTATGCATGAACGCCCGCGACTTCCAGTTCCCCGCTGGCCCTCTGGTCATTTATCTTTTCAATCCTTTTCCCCAACCGGTCTTCGCTACCGTGCTCACCAACCTGCACACATCTTGGCAGACCGATCCACGCCCGGTCTTTGTTGCCTACCGTTACGTTGAGTTGGAAAATCTTCTGGCCGCCAGCGGCTGGCTGGAAAAAATTGCGGGGACTGAGCAATGGGCAATTTACAAGAATCGGATGATCGGGTGATCGCCGTGATCTGGTGATCCTTGCTGGAACCAGAGACACCCTCAGAAAGTAAAGCAGCGAGCCCGATCACGCGGCGAGCCGGAGCGCTTTGGGCGCAGGCTACTTTCTGATGCGGCAATACTGTTCAGCGGGTTGGAGCGCAGCGACAAGAAAATTAGGTTGTCGCGAAGCGACCAGGAAATCTCCTCCGTAAACAATCCCCGGTGAGCCCGACCACGCGGCGAACCGGGGCGCTTTAGGCGCAGGATACTTTCGGATACGGCAACGCTCTTCAGCGGTTTGGAGCGCAGCGACAGAAAAGCTAGGTAATGCTCACTTCTTCATACGTCCCGTAAACCTGTCGCAGCGCTTCGCAGATTTCTCCCACGGTCGTATACGCGCGCACACAGTCAATGATGAACGGCATGGTGTTGGCGTCACTGATCTGGCCATCCGCCCGGACGACCGGTTCCTGCGCCGCGGCGTGCTTCAGTGCGTCCAGCGTCCGGCGTACTTCGTCGTTATTCCGGCGCGCGCGTAACGCTTTCAGTTTCGCTGTCTGCTGCACGGCCACCGATTCGCCAATATACAGCGTGGAGGGCTGCTTTTCTTCGATTACAAAATCGTTTGACCCGACGATCACTTTTTCTTTCGCTTCCACCGCGCGCTGGAACTGGTAAGAGGCTTCGGCAATTTCCTTCTGCGGATAGCCGTTCTCAATGGCTTTGACCATGCCGCCCATGGCGTCCAGCTTGTCGAAGTATTCGAACGCGCCTTTCTCCATATCCAGCGTGAGTTTTTCCACGAAGTACGATCCCGCCAGCGGGTCCACGGTCTGCGAGACGCCTGATTCATACGCGATGATCTGTTGCGTGCGCAGCGCAATGCGCGCGGCTTCTTCCGTGGGCAGCGCCAACGCTTCGTCAAACGAGTCGGTGTGCAGAGACTGCGTTCCGCCCAGCACCGCCGCCAGCGCTTGTACCGCAACGCGGGCAATGTTGTTCATGGGCTGTTGCGCGGTGAGTGACACGCCGGCCGTCTGCGTATGGAAGCGCATGAGCCATGTACGCGCGCTTTTTGCGCCAAAGCGGTCTTTCATCAGGCGGTACCAGATCTTGCGTGACGCGCGGAACTTGGCAATTTCTTCAAAGAAATCGTTGTGCGAGTTAAAGAAGAAACTCAGCCTTGGACCAAACTCATCCACGTCCAGGCCGCGGCGCCGGGCCCACTCCACGTATTCCACGCCGTCATAAATGGTGAACGCCAGTTCCTGTAGCGCTGTCGAGCCGGCTTCGCGGATGTGGTATCCGCTGATGGAAATGGTGTTGAACTTGGGCGTGAATTTCGATCCAAATTCAAACGTATCGATCACCAGCCGCATCGACGGCGCCGGCGGATAAATATATTCCTTCTGCGCAATGTACTCTTTCAAGATGTCGTTCTGTGTTGTGCCGGAAATCTTTTTCCAGTCCGCGCCTTGCTTTTCCGCAACGACCAGATACATCGCCCACAACACTGACGCCGGAGAGTTGATCGTCATGCTGACCGTGGTTTTCTCCAGGTTGATCCCGCTGAACAAGATTTCCATGTCCTCGAGCGAATCAATGGCCACGCCGCATTTGCCAACTTCGCCTTCGCTCGCCGGATGGTCAGAGTCATAGCCCATCAGCGTCGGCAAGTCGAACGCCACGGAAAGTCCGCCGCCGCCCGCCGACAAAAGATATTTGTAGCGCAGGTTGGTTTCTTCCGGCGAAGCAAATCCGGAGAATTGGCGCATCGTCCACAGCTTGCCGCGATATCCCGTGGCGTGAATGCCGCGCGTGTACGGCGGCTGGCCCGGATAGTTCAGGTATTGGTCGTAATTCCAGTCCTGCGGCAGATCGGCTTGCGTGTACAGGCGGCGGATGGGCATCCCGCTGATGGTGGTAAAACGCGCGTGACCGGTTTCGTCGACATTCGTCCCTGTGGCCGCGCCCACGGGCTTTTCTGGGTTCTTCTCCAGCGTGGGAACCAGCGTCTGCTCCGCCCATTCTTTCTCTGATTCAGCCGGATGGCGGCCTTCAAACACTTCTGTGATCGGTGTTTCCGCAATGCCGCCAGTCGCTTTTTTCTTGGTTTGATCTGCCATAGGAGAACTCACCGCACCTTATATATACCTTCGCGCGTAACTGACCCATGATAGAAGAGCCAAAACTCAGGAGCAAGTTACCATGATCAGGCAGCGAGCTTCATGCGCATGGCCAGAGGTTACCACCGGCAACTGGTGGTAGGTCTCTGGACCGCTTCAATTGCTGTTTGGGCTAAGAAAAACCGCTTGCTCCTGGTCGCTACCCAGGACCTTCCCTAGAAAATCCTTCAGCGCGGGATAGGCCGGAACGTCAAAGTACGTCCCACCCATCACCAGGACGCGTTGCGTCACCAAAGTGCCGGCGTTCCACTGGCTGGAATTTTGATAACGCGCGAACTCCGATTTGACGTCCGCCTGCTTCGGCAGGTTCTCCACCGTGTAACCTTGCGGCACTGTGATGGTCACTTTGTCTGTTTCCGCAAACGGGTAAGGAAAGTACACCGGATATTTCCGCGAACTCCCCGTAAGCCTGTATTGTTGCGGTTGCTGAAAGACATACGCCGGCATGAGAACGCGTTTTCCCGCCATGGAAGCAAACGTCGGAACCTCCACGTGGACGCGCGCGGTCAAAGGCGTATCGGTTCCCTCCCATCCCTGTGAATCGCTCAATTTGGCGGTTGCGCCGGACGGCAGCCAGGCGCGCACTTCGTCTTCCAGGTCTTTGTTGCGTCCCGCTTCATCGGTTTGCAGGGCTTCCAGGCGGTGTTCCAATGCTTCGCCGGCTTTGAACTCCACGGTGATCTCGCCGCTCAATCCGCCATCATCGGCAAGTTTCAGCACCGCCGTCCGGGCGGTTATGGCCTTGGCCGGCGCGGTGGAAGGGATGGTAACCAGCGTTCCACCGTTTTTGTCAGTGCGCAGGGCCGTGGTGGCCGTGTTCATCCAGCGAATGAGTCCGAACGGGCAGAACCGCGTGCCGGGGTCCAGAAAAATCTCTTTTCCATTCAACTGCACGCCCACCACTTCAGAATTTACTTGCGCCGCCGATAGGATGCTTTTCTCAAAGAAACGCTCGCGTCGGCTGCTTACCGGCAACACCGCGGCGTCAAAGCCGGACGCCTTGGCCATGGCCGCAAACAATTGCGTGATGTCCCGGCGTGTTCCGTAGCCGTGCTTCAGCACGTCGGCCACGTTCTCATTGGCCTTGATCTTGTCCTTGTCTTGTTCCACTTCGGTGCGTGTGCGTTCATAGGAAAGGTTCCTGATTTGCTGCGCCCGGTCGTAAAGTTTGCGCAGCCGTTTTTCCGGATCGGTTTCCGTACCCACTGCTTCGGCCGCGGCTTCCCGTACTTCCTTGTGGTTGCCGCCGAACATTTCGATCTTGGTGGCCAGCATTTTCCCCAGTTCCTGCCAGTACCGGTCGGGCGACCCGCGCGTTTCCTTGGCAAAGAAAAAACGCACCTGCATTTTGTAGTTTTCTTCCGGAGGCATATGTTCTTCGGCCCGGAAAGCCGGAACGTTTTCCAGTTCCAGTTCCGCAACGCCACGTTTAGGGACTGACGGCTGCCGTGGCACGCCCGGAGAAGTCACATAGACCAGCTCATTGTTGCCGGAGTACTTAAACGAGAACTGTTCTTTTACGGTGAAGAGATCGTGTTCAATGATCCACTCCGTGTCATACACGTAGTACTCATCGCCGCGCAGCCAGTATTTGTATTCCACAATGCTGCCCACGGTGACTTCAGGCAGAGTAAGCGCTTTGGCTTTGACTTTGTAGCCTCGGGTCTTCACCACGGTCTTTTCAAAAGGCTTGTCCTTGAAGTCAATAATCGTGCCATCCGGCCGGACCAGCCGCGCTTTCAGGTCCTTCACCGTTCTGGATAAACCGATCACTTCCACGTCACCGTACTTCTTCCCGGCATCGGAGAGTATTTTGATGCGGTGATAGAAAAATTCACCTTTGCCGTTGGTGTAGTCCACGCGGTGCGCGTAATAGAGTTGGACGGCCGAGGCGCCTGGATTTCCCGGGACTTCTTTCAACTGAAGGTCCTGCGGCGTCACGGGAATCCAGTCATCTTCGCCGCCTGACGCCAGGCACGGCGCAGCCACGCTCAGCAACAGCCACGCACACAGCACCCATTTCGTTGGCATGATTAGTTCTCCTCGGATTTCAACCTGGCTGCCAGGCCGGCGCGCTTTGGCGCGATGAATTATTTCTTTTCCGGACTTGCCGGCGCGGCTCCCTCATGCAGCACGCTTTGCGATTCGTCCGCTGTCTGGACTTTGCCGAAAAATTCGCGCAGTTCAGCGTAACGTTCTGGCTGAAGGAACACGCCGTTGAACAGCAATGAGCGTTCCAGTTGCACGCGTTTCCCCGCGGAACTGGCCGAGCTCTGATACGCCGCGTAAGTGGTTTTGGCGGTCTGCGCGGGCGGCAGTGTTTCCGCCGAATAGCCTTCCGGCATCTCCAGGCTCACATGGTCTTTTTCGGTGAACGCGTAGTGGAAATAGATGGGATACTTTCGCGGCCCGCTCTTGAGCAGATGCGTCCTCTTGGGCTGGAACAACGCAAATGGCGCCAGCAGGCGGTTGCCCGCGGACGAAGCAAACTCCGGGACCTCAACGTTCAGCAACGCAGTCAGAGGATGGTCGCTATCTTCCCAGCCCACCACGTCCGTGACTTCGGCTTTACTGTGCACCGGCAACCACTGCTTTACCTCGTCTTCGATTTCTTTTTTGCGCCCGGCATCATCGGTGGACAGTGCGGAAAGCCGCCGTTCCAGCGCTTCCGCCCCGCCGTACTCCACCCAGATCTGGCCCTTGACCAAACCTTCGGTGTCCAATTTCAGGTCGGCCGTCCGGAAAATGGTGGCGGACTCCGCGCCTGCTCCCGGCGTGTTGATCAGAGTGCCCGGATCGCGCATGTCCATGGCCGCGGTCCCCGTGCGCATCCAGCGCATCAGGCCGTACGGACAAAAACGCGTCCCCGGATCCAGGAAGATGGATTTCCCATTGAGTTTGACCAGGGCGATCTCTGAATCCAGTTGCCAGAAGGAAAGTATTTCGCGATCGAACAACCGGTCTTCGCGGCTGGAAACAAAAGCCACTGACGCCGTGAATCCCGCGCCCCGAGCCAGGGCCACAAACAGCATCGTGATGCCGTTGCGCGTGGCGTAACCATGTTTCAGAATGTCCGCGACTGTTTTAGGGTCCTTCAGGTCTTCTTTCTTCTGTTCGTTTTCCGTGCGGTGCCGCTCATAGGAAAGATTGCGCACGGATTGCGCGCGGGCGTACAGCTTGCGCAGTTTTTTCTCCGGATCGGTTTCATTCCCAATGGTTTCCAACGCCGCGGCTTTCATTTCCTTCATTTCCTTGCTGTCTTTGCCGTCGTGGTGGTCGCCAATGAAATAATCCACGCCGCGCGCCCAATACTTCCCGGTCTCATACCAATACGACGTCGGCGAACTCATGAAAGGCGGCGCGTAGAAAAACTTTACGTCCAGCTTGTAGCCATCTTCCGGAGGCATCTGCTCTTCCGCTTCAAACGCCGCCACGTTTTCCACTTCCATGTGGTAACCGCCCTCTTTATCGTCGTACTCGGGCGTCTTGTTCAGTCCTTTGGCCGGCAGCCAGCGGACGGTCTGGCGCTTTTCATAACGGAACTGGAATTTGCCTTTGACCAGAAACAGATCGTGTTGCACCGCCCATGCGTGATGGATCAGGCCTTTGTTGCCAAAGTGCAACCGGTATTTGTATTCGATAATGCTGCCGGCCGTAACCTGCGGCAGGGTCAACGCCTGCACCCTCACGCGCGCGCCCCTTACCCGGAAAACGGTCTTTTCAAAAGGACGGTCCGTAAATTCCACGATGCTGCCGTCCGGATGGATGGTCCGCGCCAGCAGTTCCTGTATCTCCGTCTTTTCCGACATGGGGATTTCAACGTTCGCGTAGCGCTTGCCTGCGTCGTTGAATATCTTGATACGCCAATAAAAAAACTCTGAGTGGTCAACATCGTCAATCCGGTTGGAGTAATAAAGAAGGACGGCGGATGCGCCCGGCAGCTGCTTGAACTCCGTCATCTGGAGTTCCTGCGGAATGATGGGTAAAAAGTCTTCCCCGGGACCGGAAGCCCGGCTCGGTGTGGCCAGGCCCGCCAGCACTGCCATAAGGCAAACCCAGCGCATGCATCTCATCGCGGACTCCTCCAACCCGCCACACCTGAAGCAAAACAGCGGGGAAAAAATCTTGCGGGCCACGCCAAGTCGCTTGTTCACGCCACAAACGGCGGCGCAGCGCCCAAGCGGGCCCGCAAAAAACTCACTCACCGGTCATCAATCGCCGGCAAGTGTTTGCTGGCAACTTTAGATTCTCAACACTCGCGCCGCTAGTTCACCCTTTTCAGGACGGCTGTGCTGCGCTCATCGGTATTGATTTCGGCAAACTGTTTTTTCAGATCGCTGATCTTGTCCATGGGTACCAGCGTTGCCCTGATCTTGTACTCGCGCTGGTATTTCAGTACGGCGCCAGAAGCTTCAATCTTGCTGGTGTAGTCGCCGAAGGCGAACATGCTTTTCGCCGGTTCGGGCAATTCATCGACCTTGAAGCCATCCGGCAGGGTAATTTCAACTTCATCGCGCAAAACGTGCGGAGCGTCAAACTGATAGGCGTAATGGCGCGGCTTGCTGTTGTCCCAGGCCCCGGCCATCTCACCCACCACCCGCGGGCGCAACAGCATCAAGGCGCCGGCGTTTTTAGCGTAGTGGTCGGCCGTGAACTTGTAACGCAGCACCAGGTCTTTCTCTATATCGTCGGCATTCACAATTTCGAAGCTATCCACCTGAAAGCTGGACAAGCTGCGGCCCAGAATGCGTTCGATCAGTTTCTTGCGGTCTTTGTCGGTTTCTCTTTGCAGGATGAACCGTTCCTGCATGGCTTCGTACCCGGTGCGGGTTTCTTCCACCTCGCCCTGCAAGCTGCCGTCAGCCAATAGCTTCAACTTGGACTTGCGGGAAATCTGGTTGGCCTCCGGAGCGCTCAGCGGCAGGTGGATCAAATCGCCGCCCAGTTCGCTCACCATCAGTCCATAGTTGTCCTGCTCGTACGGAGGAATCTCGCCGAAAGGCACCATTTCGTTCGTCGGATCAAAAATTAGCAGTCGTCCGAGCTTGGGATGGTCAAACATGGCCGGCATGGGCTTGGGGTAACTGGCGTCAGGCAGAGCGATCACCAGGATCATGTGGTCAAACATGGCTTGCGGCGGAGATTTCTCCGTCACTGTCCCGCGTTCCGTGTGCACCAGCATGTAATAGGACTTCACGCCGATCTGCGCCAGCATGGAACTCAGCACGGTTGCCTTGTCTTTGCAATCTCCGTAGCGGTGCGAGAAAACGTCTCCGGCGTTATGCGGTCGCCATCCGCCCACGCCGATCTTGATCTCCACGTAGCGCACGTCATGTTGCGCGAAGCGTGCCAGCGTCTTGATGCGTTCCAGCAACGGCATGCTGGCAGGGGCCATTTCCACAACTTTCTGTTGCAAGGCCGGGCTTGGCTCGCGGACTCCGGTGGAAAGTTGCGAATACCAGGATCCAAATTCCGCCCAGTCGCGGTAGCTCTTGTTCGGCGTCTTGTCTGAGAGGAACGTCACTACCATCCGGCCCGCCAGCGCGGCATACGAAGGACGGCGCGGCTCGCGCTCAATGTACGGAATGTCATTCAACTGCCAGACCAGAGCGCCACCTTCTTCCGTGGGCTTTTTCTCTTCGTGGTTGACCCAATCAGAACGGAAGCGCCAACCGGAAGCCAGATGCAGCTCGTATCGGCTCTGCTCCACCGGCAGGAAGGTCTGGAAGCCCCAAAAATCCTGGTAAATGAACGGATGCTTCGTCTTTTCGAACTCAAAGCCCACCACGGTGCCTACTTCAACTCCGGGCACGCGCACGGACTTCATCTTGTTGTCCGAATACACTTCATAGGAGCTCAGCGTGCGCTCCATGGCATCCTTGGCCTCGAATTCCTGGCCTTTGTTGTTGATGCTCCAGCCGCGGAGAAAGCTCACCTTGGAATCGCTGTCATACACCACGGGATATTCCGCGAAGGCCCGTCCTTCCGGCCGCAGGACGCGCAACGCTATGCGCTCGTGTTCCACAATATCGCCATTCTCTTTGATGGTGGTGGATTGGTCGTCCAGCAGAATCACCGCATTCACATCGTCGGCATAAGTCTTGGCTGGTTGTTTTGCCAGCGAGCGGAGCCAGTCCGGTGCGTCCGCTCGTGCGGCGAGCGGGGCCAGCAGCATTATCAATACGAATAAGATCGGGAGTTTAGTTGCCTTTTGGATCACTGGTATTCCCTCCTGCATGCAAAACAGCTTGTTGTTCATCACCGGTCTGGACCGTGCCAAAGAATGTCTTCAACTCGGCGTACTTGCTCAGGTCAACGTACACTCCGTTGAACAAGAGCGATCTCTGAGTCACTAGTTGCGTGCCGTTCAGCTGGCTTACGCTCTGATATTTCGCGTAGCCCAGTTTGGCTTCCTGCTTCTGGGGTACGCTCTCCAGCGTATACCCCGTGGGCAGCGTTATCTTGATCTGGTCCACTTCCGCGAACGGATACGGGAAATAAACCGGATACTTGCGCTCACCGTGTTTGAATGCGTTCCGCTGCCTTACCTGGAACAGGTAGGCCGGCAGCAGCAGCCGTTTGCCCGCCGCCGACGCATAAGACCCGATTTCCACTGAGAACCGCGCGGTTAACGGCGTATCCGTGCCCTGCCATCCTTGCGCGTCCAGCAGTTTCACGGTTGCTTCCGGCGGCAGCCAGTTTTTCATTTCGTCTTCCAGCGACTTCTTTTTGCCGGCGTCATCGTCATCCACGGCATCCAGGCGGTGTTCCAGCGCTTCTTGCCCGGTAAACTGCACGGCAATTTCGCCCTTGAGCGTGCCATTTTCCCCAATGCTGACAACGGCCACTCGCTGCGTCATCGATTTGTCGTAACTGTCCGGCGGGATCTTGATGAACGTTCCGCCTTTCTTGTCCAGCCTCAACGCGTCCGTGGAAGTATGGTGCCAGGGGACCAGCCCGAAAGGACAAAACTTGGTTCCCGGCGCCAGATAGATCTCTTTTCCTCCCACGGTCACTCCGGCCAGAATGGCCTCCCGTCGTCCGAGTGACAGCAGTTCCTTGGAAAAGAACATCTCCTTGCGGTCCGACGCATGAATATCGCTGACTTCAAAGCCCGCGGCCCGCGCCATAACGATAAACAAAATGGTGATCTCATCCTGGAAGCCGTACCCGTGGTGCAGGACGTCGCCCACGTAATCGTTGCGCTTGAGGTTTTCGGCTTTCATCTCATCGCGGTCGCGCCGCGGTTCGTAGGACAGGTTGCGGACCTGTTGCACGCGCGCGTAAAGTTTGCGCAATTTCTTTTCCGGATCGGTTTCATTGCCAACGGCTTCCAGCGCGGCTTCCTTCACCCCGCTGGCAACGGACATGAAGCGTTCTTCGCCTTCATAAAAGTCCTTGCCGATCTCCCGCCACACATGGTCCGTGCCCGGATCGCCTCTTGGAATGTAAACAAACTGCACCAGCGGTTTGAAATTGTTGTCCGGCGGCATGTAGTCTTCTGATTCAAACGCCGGCACGTCGTGCAATTCCAATTCATAGTTGTTGCCCCGGCTCTTAGGCCGGTCTTTATCTTTCAGGTTGGTGCTCACCGCGGAAATATTGGCGCCGGGGAATGAAAACTGCACCGCGCTCGAACTCATGAAGGGCTCTCCCCCGTAAGGATTAAAAGCAAAGGTCTCCTTCACGGTGAAAAGATTGTGCTGCAATTCCCATTGTTCGGAAGTAGGCGGAAATGTGGTCTTGCGGTACGCGAGCCGGAATTTGTATTCCAGAATGCAGCCTTCGGCGACTTCCGGCATGGTAAACGTCTTTACCGCCAGCTTGATCCCCCGGCCCTTGAACACGGTCTTTTCAAAGACCTTGCCGTTGAATTCCACAATGGAGCCATCCGGCCGGACGGTGCGCGCTTTTAATCCGTCCAGGTCAACACGCACGTTGAGCACCGGAATCTCAACGTCAGCGTATCTTTTGCCGGTGTTGCTCAGGATTTTGATGCGGTAATACAGAAACTCCGAGTGCAACGTGTCATCAATATCGTGGCGATGGTAGAGCATCACCGCCGGCGCTCCCGGATTTCCCGGCACTTCTTTGTAGGCCAGGTCTTGCGGAGTGATTGGGAGCCAATCATCCCCGGCAAAACAACACACTGAAGCGATCAACAAAAAAAACAGCGCTGCAAAACGGACGACCCGCATAGCATCCCCCCAAAGACTCAAAAATGGCGGCGCGCGGAAAACCGTGCGCAAATTCAGATTTTTCCCCGGACAATGAATCAGTGCGCCGGCTTCAAGATCGCCTGGTTGTTTTCATCCCGATTGATCTGCTGAAAAAACTTCCCCAGTTCACCGATCCGGTCCGCCGGCACGGACGTGGATTTGATCTTGTACTCCCGGCTGTATTTCAGTTGGCTGCCCGAGTTTTCGATCTTGCTGGTGTAGTCCGCAAAAGAAAAATTCGCTTTGGCCGGCGCAGGCAATTCGCCATCCACCTTGTACCCCTCCGGCAAGGTGAATTCAAACACGTCTGTCTGCAGCGTGGGCACCTCGAAAGAATATGGATAGTGGCGCGGCTTGGTCATATCCAGCGCCCCCAGTTTTTCGCCCAGCACGCGGGGACGCACCAGCAGCATGGTCCCGGAGTTCTTGGCATAATGTTCTGCCGAGAACTTGTAGCGGATGATCAGGTCTTTATCGATGTCGTCTAAATTCTCCGCCTCAACGCTGTCCAACTGAAAGTTACCCATCATTCTTCCCAGAATCCGCTCCACGGTCTTCCGGCGGTCGGCGGACGTCTGTTGCGAGTAAATGTACCGGCCTTCCGCCGCCACATAGCCGGTGCGGATCTCCTGTACTTCTCCTTTGATCGAACCGTCCGCTTGCATCGCGAATTTGGCCGTGCGGGTCAGCCGGTTCTGGTCCGGCGGGCTCATCGGCAAGTGGATCAACTCCCCGCCCTGCTCGCTCACCAGCAGGCCAAAGTTGTCTTGTTCATACGAGGGAATCTGGCCGAACGGCACCATGGTGGATGTGGGATCGAAAATCAACAGATGTCCCAGCTTGGGATGCTCATACATCGCCGGCATGGCTTCTTTAAAACTGGCATCCGGCATCTGGATCGCCAGGATCGCATGGTTGAAGCCGTTGGTCGGCGGAGTCTTTTCGGAATAAATCCCCCGGTCCGTATGGATCAGAATGTAATACGACTTCACGCCGATCTGCGCCAGCATGGAGCTGAGCACGGTGGCTTTGTCTTTGCAATCGCCGTAACGGTTGCTGAACACCGTGCTGGCAGGATGCGGCTGGAACCCGCCAATGCCAATCTCAATGGCCGCATAGCGTATGTCACGCTGGGCAAACCGCGCCAAAACTTTAGTGCGTTCCAGCAGCGGCATTGAGGCCGGCGCCAGTTCCTGTACTTTTTGCTGCAACGCGGTAGAAGGATCCCGAACGCCGACCGTCAACTGGTAGTACCACGCGCCAAAATCTCCCCAGTTCGCGTAGGTGCGTCCCTTGGTCTTCTCGGAGAAGTAGGTCACGATCAGCTGCCCGGCTACGGCCCTCCAATGCGGCATCTCAACTTCTTTTTCTATGCGAGGAATTTCGCTCAGCTCCCAGACGGACGTCCCGTTGGCCACTTGCGGCGCTTTTTCTCCGTAATGAAGCCAGGTAGCGCGGTATTCCCAGCCATTGGGCAAATGCAAAATGAAACGCGCGTGTTCCGTGGGCAGATCGCGCTGGAAAAGCCACTCATCCTCAAAAGTGTAAGGATGCCGTTTCTGCTCCCATTCCACGCCCACCACCGTGCCCACGTCCACGCCGGGAATGCGCATGACTTTGGCTTTCACGTCCGAATAGATTTCCCCGCCGCCGCCGGAGACTTCCACCACATCGTCCTTCTTGGCTTCATACTCCTGGCCTTTGGCGTTGATGCTCCAACCCTTGAAGTAGTTCACCCGTGTTTCGTCGCGGTACGGCACGTACTGATAAGCGGACTCCCGGCCCTCCGGCCGCAGTATCCTGAAAACGTTGCGCTCGCGCGTAACGGTCTCGCCGTTGTCTTTCACCGTGGTCTCCGTTTCGTGGAGCAAGATCACGGCGTTCACATCGTCAGCGTATTTCTTGGCAGGCGCCTGCGCGGCGGCCCGCAGCCAGTCCGGCACACCCGCGCTGGCTGGGGACGTGAGTAGAGCCAGAACTACAACCACCAGTCCGAGCTTAATTGGATGTCTGTGCATGAACGCTACCTCCCTGAAATACTGCTTGCTGCTCGTCCCCGGCCTGGACCTTGCTGAAGAAGCTGCGCACCTGGGCATATTGGTCCGCGCTGAAAAATATCCCGTTCACCTGCAATATTCGATTTGACATCAGCTGCCTGCCTGCCAACCGAACCTCATTCTGATAAATGGCCGCCGGAATGCTGGCCTGTTGCGTTTGCGGCGCGGTTTCTATGGAATAACCGGCCGGCACCGTAATCGTTGTTTTGTCCGTTTCAGAAAATGCAAACGGAAAATAAATAGGATATTTGCGGTCCTGTGTCTTGAACGCGTTTTTCTGCCGCGCCTGGAACATGCACGCCGGAACCAGCAACCGCTTGCCCGCCGTGGACGCGAAGCTGGCAACGCTGATGGTGAAATGGGCTTCAAGCGGTTGTTCGCTGCCTTCCCAGTTCTTGGAGTCCGTGAGCTTCACGGTGGAACCTGACGGCAGCCACTCCTGCACTTCATCTTCCAGGGACTTCTTGCGTCCCGCTTCGTCGGTCTCCAGCGCGTCCAGGCGGCGCTCCAGCGCTTCTGAGCCGTTGAACATGACCGTGACTTCTGCATTCAGGTTGCCGTCTCCATCCAGGGTTGCCAGCGTGGTCCGCTGAATCGCGGCTTTGTCCTGCGTCGCGCCGGGAGTATCCAGAAACTCGCCGCCGCCCTTGGCGATCTTCAGGGCCCGGGTTGAAGTCCTGATCCAGCGCAGCAATCCAAATGGACAAAAGCGCGTGCCCGGATCCAGCAGCATGTCCTGTCCGTTCAGGCTTACCTGGGCAATTTCCGTATCCAGCTGCCTTGCGCTCTTGATGTTGCGTTCAAAGAACCTTTCGCTGCGATTGCTTACCCGTAACACGGAAGCGTTAAAGCCCGCGGCGCGCGCCATGGCGATAAACACCCGTGTTACGTCGTCGCGATCTCCATAGTCATGGGCCAGGACTTCCGCCACGTCACGGTTTGGCTTGATGTTCTCTTTCTTCCGTTCGTCTTCCGTCCGGCGATGCTCGTAGGTCAGGTTTCTGATCTGTTGTGCGCGAGCATAAAGCAGCCGGATTTTTTTCTCGGGATCGGTTTCACTGCCGATCGCCGCCATGGCGGCATCCCGTGCTTCTTTGCCTTTGTTCAGGAAGGGTTCCACTTCGTCATTCCAGCGGTTGCCCACGTACTGCCAGAACATGTCCGCGGACTGCATCTCCCGGCCGCCGTAAAAGAAATTTACGCGGTAAAGGTATGAAGCTTCCGGCGGCATGTACGGCTCCGCCTCAAAGGCCGGGATGTTCTCGGCGTCCAGCTCAAAGCCTTCGCCTTTTTTCGTCGGACGGACGTTCGGTGGCAGTTTCGGGGCCAGGGCCAGTCCCGTCCCGCCTTCCGCGCCCACCAGTTGACCGGTATACGCGCGGATGCGAAAGCTTTCCTTCACTGTGTATAGATCGTGCTGGACGACCCATTCATGCGCTGGCAGATTATTCGGCGGGAAGTCTAGCTTGTAGCGATATTCGATAATGCTGCCGATCGTAACGTCCGGCATGGTAAACGCTTTTCCCGTGAACTTGAAGCCTCGGCCCTTGACCAGAACTTTGTCAAAAGGCTTGTCCGTCAACTCAATGCTCTTTCCGTCAGGATGAATCGTCCGGGCCTTTAGGTCCAGCACGTGACAACCGGGCGGCACCACGATCTCCACGTCGGCATACTTCTTGCCTTTATCGTTGAGTATCTTGATTCGCTGGTAAACGCGCTCGGCTTCATTGTTCGGCGCCGAGTCGTCAATGTCCTGCATGTAATACAGCAGGATGGCTGGCGCCCCGGGATTGCCCGGTACTTCCTTGGTTTGCTGGTCTTGCGGAGTAATAGGCAGCCAGTCATTTTTCTGGGCCGCAACGGCCACGTTGAAAACAACGATACAAGACAAGAGAAGACAGCCAGTGAAAACGGCATGGCGAAGACCGCGCATGAAAACTTCACCTCGGATACCCTGAGTTTAGGAGAAGCAGTTAGCAGTGTTCTTTAGGGGTGTCTTATAGATCGAAACTATATACTAAAAACCTTCTATTTTCCATCCGTCCCTGGCCTTGGTTTCCATAGTCTGCCCGGTTGGCATGTGTCTAGTATGGAATTGTCCCATGTCCACTAGATTACGGCACTGTAATATTCTGCTTGACTACCAGACTTAGTTGGTTTTCTGCGGTGCTTCCCTCGCCGAATTCAAGACCGCCTGGCCTTCGTCCCCGGCCTGCACTACGCTGAAGAAGCCTTTCAACTCCGAGTATTTTTCCGGAGGAAAATTCAATCCGTCCAACCGGAAACTGCGCTTGATGGAGAGCTGCTGGCCGGCAACCTCGCTGGCAATTTCGTATCCTGCATAACTCAGTCCCGCTTTGCGCCGGTATGGCGCAGCTTCCATGGAAAAGCCCTCTGGCAACTTGAACGTGGTCTCGTCTGACTCAGAGAACGGATAGGGAAACACAACCGGATAGCGGCGCATGACGTGAGTAAACATTCCCTTCTGCAGCGTCGATAAAAAAACCGCCGGGACGATCATGCGCTTGCCCGCCAGGGAGGCGTAGTCGGCAATCTCCACGGAGAATCGTGCGGTAAGCGGCTCGTCCGTTGCTTCCCAACCCTGCGAACTGATCATCTTCACTTTGGCGGACTTGGGTAGCAGGGCCGTAAGTTCATCTTCAAAACTCTTGCGGCGGCCCGCTTCGTCCGTGTCCAGTGCTTCCAAACGGTGCTCCAGGGCATCTGCCCCGCGCAGTTCCAGGCTGATTTCTCCTTTCAACGCGCCGTCCGCGGAAATCTCCACGTTGGCCACGCGGCGGACGCGGGAAGTCTCGGGTGCTGGAGTGTCAAAGAAAGCGTCTTCTGACTTGCTGAATCGCAGCGCGGGGGCCGAACCATGGTTCCACCGTAGTGTCCCGAAAGAACAGAATTTCGTTCCGGGGTCAAGCACGTATTCTTTACCGCCTGCTCTAACCAAAACAGCTTCGCCGTCCAACTGCCCTAGTAAGAGAAGAATTTTGTTGAAAGACCTCTCCCGGCGGTTGGAAACCTCGAGCATGGTCGCTTCAAAGCCCGCCGCCCGCACCATGGCCGCAAACAGGCGGTCAATCTCTTCGGAATATCCAAAGCCATGTTTCAGGACGTCCGCTGCGTCCGTGTTGCGCTTGAGATCTTCCTTCTTCGCCTCCGCTTGTGTCCGCACTCGTTCAAAGGACAAATTTCTCACCTGCTGGGCGCGGGCATAGAGCTTGCGCAATTTCTTTTCCGGATCAGTCTCCCCGGCAACGGTCTGCTCCGTGAGATCGTGTACTTCGCGAAAGTTGCCGATGAATTTGTCCAGGTATTCAGTGCCCAGCCGCCGCCACTCTTGCCAGAACTTGTCCGGAGTAGCTGTCTCCCGCCCTCCGTAGTAGAACAGCAGCACCGGACGGTAGTCGTCATGCGGCGGCATGTATTCTTCCTCGTAAAATGCCGGGACATTCTCCAGGTCCAACTCCATCACGTTTCCTTCCTTCTTCGTGGGAGTTAGAAGGTCAACCTGGTTCAAGTAGCTATAGGAAACCTGGGACTTCTGGTTGAGGTTCGCCCATTCCGTGGGAACTATCACCAACCCCTGGAACGGCTTGAACCGCAGGGTCTCTTTCAACGTGAAAAGGTCTCCCTGTACGGGCATGGGAGAGACCAGACGTACCGTGCGCCGCGGAAGCGTGATGACCCAGCGTATGTCCAGAATACTGCCCACGGTCACGTCCGGCAGCGTAAACGTCTTGGCGGTAAACTTGACCCCGCGCGACTTGAACACCGTCTTATCGAAAGGCTTGCCCTGGAATTCAACAATGGTCCCGTCCGGATGAATCGTGCGCGCGCCAACACTCTTCAACGAACGCTCCGGTCCAATTTCTATCTCTACGTCCGCATACTTCTTGCCCGCTTCGTTCAACACCTTGATCCGTTTATAAACGGCAATAAAGTCTTCGTTGTCATTCTGGAAATAGCTCAAATAGAGCTGTAGCGCGGATGTATTGGAGTTGCCCGGAACATTCTTGATTTGCAAGTCCTGCTGCGTAACGGGCAGCCAGTCTTCAACTCCGGTCTTTGGCGAATCCGCGGAGCCGCCCGTCAATCCTAGGACGATTACTACCAAGACTACCCAGCGCGCTACACGCATGCCGCCCCCTAAATTTTCATTTTTCAAAAAACTAATTTTCTAATTGATGAAGTGGAAATATATCGCAAAGTAAACATTGATGCCAGAAGCTATCAAACCTGTAGCACAAGCGCCTTGAAGTTGTGCCGCTCTGGCACACAAGGAAAAACCCGGCTGGAAACAATCCAGCCGGGGCAATTTTCTTCTCGAAACTAGTCTTACTTCTGTGGTGTGGAAGAGCTGCCTTCCTGCAATGCGGTCTTGCTGGGTATGGTGCCAGGGATGTTGGGCATGGTTTTGATGTCGCCCGTCACCGCTTCATCAATCTTGATGTTGTAGCGATCAAGCGTTTGTGCCGTGTCCTGGTTCAGTTGTACCCAGGACTTGGCGTAATTGATCTTGGCTTGCACCAGGTTGGATTCGTTCTGGGCCAGGTCGCGTTCGTCCTGCAAAACATTCAGGTAGGTGGAAGCGCCCAGGTTGTATTTTTTCTGTTCAGCATCCAGCGTCTGGGCGGCAAGGTCGCGGGCTTTTTGTGCCGCTACAACGCTGGCCCGGTTGTTTTCCACGGAAAAAACATCATTGCGGATACCAATGGCAATGTTGTTTTCCAAGCTCTTCAGCGAGAGTTGCGACTGCCGGTATTCCAGTATGGAGCGCGCCTGGATGGCTTGCGCCACGCGGTTACCGAGGGGAATCTGTATGTTGATCTGAACGCCTTTGTCTGGTCCCGTGGAATTGAACTGATTGCCGAAGGCATCGGGAAAGCCCGAAGCCAGCGAAGCCGGCAACGGCGGCACGGCGCCAGGGTTCGGCACACCGGCCAGCCCGGTTGCACCATAGAAACCAACCAGATCTACCGTCGGCAACAGACCGTTCCGTGTTCCCTTCAGACTGATCTCGCTGTTTTTCAGGTTAATTTGCTGCTGCTTGTAGTCCGGACGGTTGTCCAATGCCTTCTGTACCAGTTGCTGGGTCGGTGGCAGCTCTTCTTTTTCCGGAATCAAGACGGTATCGGTGGGGATCACTTCCGCCCTGACCAGTGGAGAATCATTGGGCAGGCTGCGCGTCAGCGCGTTCTTGATGAACAACTGCTGCAGCTGCAGGTTGGTCTTGGAGGCGATCAAAGCCTGCTCGGCCGTGGCCACGCTGCTCTGCGCCCGGACCACGTCCAGCGGCGCCAGCGTGCCGATCTCCACCTGCTTCTGGTTGTCTGACAGCGTTTTCTGCGCCAGCCCCAGGGACCGCTCCTTCACTTTGAAATCTTCGTACGCATTCACCAGATTCCAGTAGATGTTTTCCACGGTGCTCACCGTGGTGATCACCTGCTGGCGGAATCCTTCTTCCGTGATCTTCTTGTTGTTTTGCGCGGTACGAATCAGGCGCAAGTTCAGGTTGCGGCCAAATCCTTGTAACAAATGTTGCCGCACTACCGCCCGGAAGGTTGAAGTTAGAACCGGATTGAATGTGGTCTGGTTGCTATTCGAGGACTGTCGCGTGTTGTTAAAGGAAACTTGCAACGACGTGCCCGGAGAAAACCCTTGCGAGTACGTTACATCGCCGGTGGTGGAATGGCTTTGGGAAAAAACCTGGGTGGCAGTGGTTCCACTGCCCAATCCGGACAACAGAGCAAAGTTCTGCGGAGACTTGGTCTGTTCAAACGCCACCGTAGCCGTTAGGGCCGGATCAAAGCTGTCCGGTTGCGGACCGGCGCCGCTGGCAGAACCTACAAAGCCGCCCGCGCCCGTTCCTGCTCCGCCCGAGCCAGCCGTGGTTCCGCCCGCTCCAGTTCCGGTGCCTCCGGCAATGCCGCTTCCTGTCCCTCCAGGCGTGTTCTGCACCAGACCTGATTGAACGCCCAGGAATGATGCGCCGGCTTTGGTGCGCAGAATGTCAGTATCCGCTATGGGCAAGGTGTAGCGCGCCACGGCGATATCCAGGTTATCGGCCAACGCAATGGCAATGGCGTCATTCAATGAAAGCAACAGCTTGTTGTTCTTGATCAGCTGTTCCAGTTTGGGAGCGTTCGCAAAAGACGGCGGATCCACGTCGCGCGGCATGTACCGCGCAAACGGATTCGGGAGCAAAGGCGCCGGCTTACCGTAATCCACGTGCGTGGGATTAGGCAGGGCCTTGGCCTTGGGCGCTTCCGGCATGGAAGCTGACGAAGACGAGCCTTGCTGTGCCGCGGACGCGGCGTTGGCGCCTGCCACCGGCTGCAACGACATTGTGGTGGCTGACTGTTGCGCCGCCGCCGTAAAGGCGCACAAGCACACCATGGCAACGATCTTGCGAATGAAATTACTGCGTATTAGACCTGCGGACATTCTTTTTCTCCAAAATTGTTGTATCTGAAACTTGGATTTTGCAGCTGATACAGATACAGACTGGAAGTTCGCCTTTTCCGTCACCAGCGATCATCCCAGGCGCGTGCCAATCCTGCCTGCGGATATTTAAGATACGCGCCGACCCACCCTTTGGTTCCCGGCTGATTCCCAGCGCCGCCTTACGACAGAAACGGATAGTATATCGACTCAGCAGCTGTAAAAACCAATCGGGGACCCGAATTGCCACGCAATATCAAACTTATTCTCGCCTATGACGGCCATGACTTTGTTGGATGGCAGATTCAGCCCGAACGTGCAACGATTCAGGGAACTTTACTGTCCGCTATCGAACAGTTGACCGGCGAAAAAGTCCTGCCGCAAGGTTCCGGACGCACTGACGCCGGCGTCCACGCCCTGGCCCAGGTGGCAACGTTCCCGCTGGAATCACCTATCCCCACAGCCAATCTGACGAAAGCTTTGAATGACGCGTTGCCTCCGTCCATCAGAATTCTCTCCGCGCTGGAAATGCCGCCGGATTTCCACGCGCGTAAATCCGCTATAGCTAAGACGTATCAATTTCGCATTTATCGCGAACAAATCTGCCCACCGTTCCTGGCTCGCTACGTCTATCACCATCCTTTTCCGTTGGACGAAGAACGCATGGCCCGGACAGCAGCACTCGCCGTGGGCGAACATGACTTCACTTCGTTCGCGGCGGTGGACCTTGAGAAAAAAGCCCCGGAAAAACGGAAGGCTTCCGAAAGCGGCGACGAAGCTCCGGAACCGAACAACGTCCGAACCATTTATTCGTCGGCGTGGCGGCGTCAGGGCTCCGAACTTCTCTATACCGTCCGTGGCAGCGGATTTCTCCACCATATGGTCCGGAACCTCGTCGGAACGTTTCTTCTTATCGGCAAAAGCACACTCGCCGAAAACGACTTCACCCGAATTCTGGAATTGCGTGACCGCTCCGCTGCCGCAGCTACCGCTCCGGCCAGCGGACTGTTTCTGGTGAGCGTAGAATACCCGTGAGAATCTCAACCATGAATGCCATCGCAACGAATAACGAAGCCGGTCAGGCCGAACTTGGGCACGAACAACTAGCCGTCTTTAACCCCGCCACTCGTGAGACGATTGGCTCCGTTCCTATCTTCAGCGCCGCGGAAATCGCCGCCGCCGTGGACCGCGCCCGCAAAGCGCAGCCGCGCTGGGCCGCAACTCCCGTCCGCGAGCGCATGGCGATCATCCGCCGCTTCCAGCAGTTGCTATGCGACCAAAAAGACGCTGTGTGTGAAGTCATCACGCGTGAAGCCGGCAAACCGCTGGCCGAAGCGCTTTCCACTGAGATTCTCGTCGTGCTCGATGGCGCGCAGTATCTGCTCGACAATGTGCCAGCCTTCCTGCGTCCCGAACACATTCCGCATTCCAACCTGGCCATGAAGCTCAAGCGCGGTACGCTGCTTCGCGAAGCATACGGCGTAATCGGGATCATCAGTCCGTGGAACTATCCGTTCAGCTTGCCTTCTGTTCAGACGATCACCGCTTTGGCCATGGGGAACGCCGTGGTGCTCAAACCTTCGGAGTTCACGCCGTTCACTTCGCTCGAACTACAACGCCTCTTGCGCGAAGCCGGACTCGATCCCGACTTGTTGCAAGTCGTGACCGGAGAAGGCGCCGCCGGAGTAGCTCTGTTGCAAGCCAATATCGACAAAATGATTTTCACCGGCAGCGTAGCCACGGGGAAGAAAGTCGCGCAGGCGGCTGCCGCGCGTTTGTTGCCCATCGTGCTGGAACTGGGCGGCAAAGATCCTATGATCGTTATGGAAGACGCAGATGTTGAAGTCGCGTCCAGCGCCGCCGTGTGGGGCGCGTTCATGAACGCCGGACAGACCTGTCTCTCCGTGGAACGCTGCTACGTGCACGAATCCATCTACGAAAAGTTTCTGCAAGCCTGCGTGGAGAAGACGAACAAACTTCGTTCCGGCAACGGCACGGACGCCAACACTGACATCGGCCCCATGATCCACGAACGCCAGCTGCGCACTGTGCAGATCCACATCGACGACGCCATCGCCCACGGCGCGCGCGTCCTTACCGGAGGCAAGCCGCTCACCCAGCTTGGGCCCAGCTTCTTTGCGCCAACAATCCTCGCGGACGTCACGCATTCCATGGCCATCATGCGCGAAGAAACATTCGGCCCCGTGCTGCCAGTCCGTAGTTTTAAGAATGACGACGAAGCCGTGGCCCTGGCCAACGATTCCGACTTCGGCCTGGCCGCCAGCGTTTGGACGCGCAACAAGCGTCGCGGCGAATCTCTGGCCCGCCGCATCAACGCCGGATCCGTTCTGGTCAACGACGTGGTCTGCTCTTTCGGCATCAGCGAAGCCCCACATGGTGGCATCAAGGCCAGCGGCATCGGACGCACCCACGGACGGTTCGGCCTGGAAGAGATGGTCTGGCCCAAATACGTGGACTCTGACCAGATGCCGGGGATGAAAAAGCTCTGGTGGTACGGCTACGGGCCCGGCTTCCGCACGCAAATGCAGGGGTTCATTGAACTTCTGTTTGCCGGAAACTTTACGAAACGCGTTCGGGGAGGCGGAAAAAGCATAAAATCCTTCCTGGGTCGCAAACCTCGTTAGCGTAAAATCGGCCCAAAGGGGACGCTAGGCTTTATAAAGCGATGCTCAAACATTCCCATCTGATCTATGACTGGAACTCCGCGTCCGGCCCGGAATTTAAACCTGCGGGCAAAGTCCTACTCAATGACGAGACGCTGCGTGACGGTCTCCAGTCGCCTTCCGTCAAAGACCCGCCCATCGCCGACAAACTTGCCATCCTGCACTTGATGGAAAATCTGGGTATCAACATGTTGGACATCGGCCTGCCCGGCGCCGGGCCGCGTGCCGTGGCCGACGTGGAGCGTCTGGCCAAGGAAATCGCGGACTGCCGCATGAAGATCAAGCCCAACTGCGCCGCCCGCACCCACGAAAACGACATTCGCCCCATCGCGGAAATTTCTCAGCGCGCCGGCATACAAATTGAAGTCGCCTGCTTCCTCGGATCGAGTCCGATCCGCCGCTACACGGAAAACTGGACTGACGATTTCCTTCTGAAGACCACCGAGAAAGCTGTCACCTACGGTCGTTCGCTCGGCCTGGAAGTGATGTACGTAACGGAAGACACTTCGCGCTGCGATCCGGAAATGGTGAAGAGCCTCTACACCACGGCCATCAACTGCGGCGCCACTGCGATCGTCATTTGTGACACCGTCGGCCACGCCACGCCCGCCGGCGTCCACGCGCTGATCAGCTTTGTGATGGAAGAAATTGTGAAGCCCTGCGGACAGAAAATTCGCGTGGACTGGCACGGCCACTCTGACCGCGGACTGGCCGTCGCCAACTCGCTGGCCGCTCTGGCCGCCGGGGCTGACTGCGTCCACGGCACCGCCCTTGGTATTGGCGAACGCGTGGGCAACACGCAGATGGACCAGATGCTGGTTAATCTCAAACTAATGGGCATCGCGCCCTGGGACGAACAAGACCTCACGCACTTGAAAGCGTATTGCCTCGCCGTATCGCGCTCCACGGGAGTTCCTATCCCGCGGAACTATCCGGTGCTGGGCGATGATGCCTTTCGTACAGCCACGGGCGTTCATGCCGCGGCTGTCATTAAGGCATTCAAAAAGGGCGATATTGAGCTGGCGAACAGCGTTTATTCCGGTGTACCTTCTCATTACTTCGGTCTGGAACAAGTCATTGAGATTGGCCCCATGAGCGGCAAATCGAATGTAATCTTCTGGCTGGAGCGCAGGGGAGTTCCGCCAACCGACGATCTGGTGGATCGCGTTTTCCAGCTCGCCAAATCGTCTGACCGGTGCCTTACGGAAGAAGAGATCCTTGCTTGCTGCCAGAAAGCGCCTGCTGGCACCTAGAAACCGTGTGCGGCAACATCCAAGATAAACCACTCGCCAAAGTGGAACTTGAAGCGCCAACAAAAGGCGAATTCTGCTCAGAGTGCTCCCCGGGAGCCTCGGTCGAAGGCCGCTTTGCATATCGTCCCGGCCCTGTACTGCCGGTGTGCTGGCGCGGATTTCCTGCTTGCAAAACGGACTTGGGGGTATTTGAATAGATGCCGCAGCGCCAGAGTAGATCCAGGCGCCAATGACTTCCCTCGGCTAGCTTTTGTTTTTCACAAGTTCTTGAGTTCCTTCAAAGGAGAAATAAATAATGAAGAAGCTGTTCACGTTTGCAG
>Ga0075024_100000005_pt1 | contig 65313 bp, 55 predicted proteins | sample Str013_2_FD_71389 | JGI IMG/M metagenome (GOLD analysis project Ga0075024, IMG submission 71389) | Freshwater sediment microbial communities in response to fracking from Pennsylvania, USA - Straight Creek_MetaG_SC_2013 | ecosystem: Environmental > Aquatic > Freshwater > Creek > Sediment... | reverse complement strand
GACGTGTACCGGCTGCGCCCCGGCGGCAGCGTCACGCTGACGATGCAGTTCCGCGACTGGGGCGGCATGTTCATGGAGCATTGCCACAACACCGTGCACGAAGACAACGCCATGTTGGTCCGTTGGGAAATCGACAACGGTGGCGCGCCGTTCCTGCGGCCGCTGCCCACGCCGATCGCAACTCCGCAAGGCGTTACGTTCCTGCCGCCGGACGACATCGCCCCGACCGCGTTCTAACCGAACGTTGTCTCAGAGTTGATCGTTTGGCTGTAACTGGTTTGGCTGCTTGCTGATTTGGCTTGCAGAAAAGAAGGCCGGCGAGTTGTCTGGCGGACTCCGCACTAGGGTGCGATCTTGGGCAGACAGGCGGCTCGCTGGCCTTAAATTTGGCTGCGCTCGGCTAATTTTCGTGGAGAGAATCTTCCCCTCAAAAAGGAGATTTCTCTCCCGGTCGGGCGTTTTCTATTTCTGCTGTACAGATATAAGTTGTCAAAGACCGAATCGCTGTCTGGCGATTTTTCGCCGAGAGCGTTGCATGACTCCTGCGCTCTGGGCTTCCGCCGCCCGAACAATTGTGCTCCGCTACTTTTCCGCTGGTGTATTCCGCAACGCCGCCTGGATGGTCAGCAATTCCTTCAGCACGGGCTCCAGGTCCTTCAGGTGCAGGGCGTTCGCTCCGTCAGACAAAGCTTCCGCTGGATTGTCATGCACTTCCATGAAGACTCCATCCACGCCCGCGGCTACAGCCGCGCGCGAAAGCAGTGGAATAAATTCGGGCTGTCCGCCGGAAACAGCTGCTCCGCTTTTGCTTTCGCCATGCTTCACGGATGACGGCAGTTGCACGGAATGTGTGGCGTCAAACACCACCGGAGCAAATTCCCGCATGATGGCCAGTGAGCGCATGTCCACCACCAGGTTGTTGTAGCCGAAGCTGCTGCCGCGCTCGGTGAGGACCACGTTGTTGTTTCCCGCTGCGCGGACTTTCTCGGCGGCGTGGCGTATGTCCCACGGAGACAGGAATTGGCCTTTCTTGATGTTCACCGCGCGCGCGTGCTTGGCGGCGGCCACCAGGATGTCCGTCTGGCGGCAAAGGAATGCCGGGATCTGGACCACGTCCACCGCTGCGGCCACGGCGGCAACGTCCTTGGCCTCATGGACGTCCGTCAGCACCGGCAGGCCGGTTTCCCTTTTGATTTTGGCTAGGATACGCAGGCCTTCGTCCAGCCCGGGGCCGCGAAAGCTCTTCAGTGACGTGCGGTTGGCTTTGTCATAGGACGCTTTATAGATGTACGGGACGCCAAGCTTTTTGGCGACGGCGCTGATCTCGTGCGCCATCTTCATCGCGTGCGCTTCGCTTTCAATCACACACGGACCGGCGATCAGAAAAAACTCCGGCCCGCCGAAGGTAATGTTGTCCAATTTGAAAATACTGTTGGTCATTGCCAGCTTAATATCCTCGTGAAAGCGTACTTCACTTCGGTGCGAACCATGTACTCAGTTCGTTTCCAGCCGTCCACTTCAAACACATTGAGGTAAACAGTATTGTGGGGCACAGGATGTCCCGCTGCACCCGACAGCCGTTCCAGCGGGCCTTTGCCGTAATACTCGCCAGACGTGAGCACGGCAACACCTTTGGAATCCAGAGACCAGGCAAAGCCGCTGAAGTGTCGCCATTCTGACGGAATCCACCGGAGCACTTCTGTGTGCGTTACTGAATCTGTTACAACAAAATAATAAGAGTAGCTGATTGAGTATTGGCCAGTGTGGCTAACCACCTCGACGCATGTAGCGATAAAACGTCCGTCGGGAGATACAGCGGTTGGGTTATCTTTGCACGCTGTAATTGCGCCTGCAGGCTTGGCAAAGGCCGTTGGCAGGGCGGGCCGACGCTTGCGGTCGAAAGCTAGTTCGCTGGCTTCGGTCACGGTTCCGTCAGCAGGATGGATCGTATAGGTCCAGTAAATTCCTTGACCTTCGATGTCGACTGTGATCGTCCCGTTTACCTGTGCGGCAGCTACATGACGTACATCTGGCTGTTTGCGCGGGGATCCCTTAGCCAGGACACTGACAAGAGCAATCGAGACGAAAAGGCGCAGACTCGCTTCAGCTCGAAAGTGAGATTTACGGCCGTTCATGCTCATCTCCTGGCAATCTTCTCTGGCCTGCGGAACATTTCCACTTCCTCATTCACGCGGCTGTCGCGCCGCGAACGCCCGTTGGCATACGACGCGGTAATAAACGAGGTGAACAACGGATGCGGCTCCAGCGGCTTCGACTTAAACTCCGGATGGAACTGGCATCCCAGAAAATAAGGATGGCCGGGCAGCTCAACGATCTCCACGTACGTTCCGTCTTCGGTGCTGCCCGTCAGGCGCATGCCGCCGCCGGTCAAAATGGCTTCATATTCGCGGTTGAACTCATAGCGGTGGCGATGGCGCTCACTGATCTCCGTTTTGCCATAAGCTTTGGCGGCCAGGCTGTTCGGCTCCAGTTTGCAGGTCCACGCGCCCAGGCGCATCGTGCCGCCCAGTTCGTCTATGCCGCGCAACTCGCGCAGTTTGTAAATCACACGATGCGGCGTGGCCTGGTTGAACTCGCTGGAGTCCGCGCCTTCCAGCCCGCAAACGTTGCGCGCAAACTCAATGCAAGCTGTTTGCATGCCCAGGCAAATACCAAAGTAGGGAATGTTTTTCTCGCGCGCGTACCGGATGGCGTTCAACATGCCTTCAATGCCGCGTTTGCCGAACCCGCCCGGCACCAGGATTCCGTCAAAGCCTTCCAGTTGCGATTCGTAGCTGCGATCGTCGGAATCTTTTGTCTCGAGTCCTTCGGCTTCCACCCAGGTCACGTTTAGCTTCAGGTTCTGTGCGGTGGCGCCGTGGACCAGCGCTTCTTTCAGCGACTTGTAGGAATCTTCATACTCCACATATTTGCCCACGATTCCAATGTGGACTTCGTCCTTCGGGTTGTAGATCCGGTGGACCAGATCTTCCCAGCGCGAAAGGTCCGCCGGCTTGGCGTCCATGTGCAGGTATTTCAGCAGCAACGTGTCCACGCCTTCTTTGGCGAACCCCAGCGGGACTTCGTAAATCGACGCAACGTCTTTTGCCGTGATCACAGCGCCTTCTTCCACGTTGCAGAACAGCGCGATCTTGCTTTTCATTTCGTGCGGTAGGAAGCGGTCGGTGCGGCAGAGCAGGATGTCCGGTTGGATTCCGATGCTCAACAGTTCTTTTACTGAGTGCTGCGTCGGCTTGGTCTTCAGCTCGCCGGCGGCGCCAATCCACGGCACCAGCGTTACGTGGACGAACACCGTGTTCTCGCGTCCCAGTTCCTGGCGCATCTGGCGGATGGCTTCCAAAAACGGCAGCGATTCAATGTCGCCCACCGTGCCGCCAATTTCCACCAGAACAATGTCCACGTCCTGCGCCACCTTTTTCATGGCAGCCTTGATCTCATTGGTCACGTGCGGAATCACCTGAACGGTCTTGCCCAGGTAGTCGCCGCGCCGTTCCTTGGTGATGATCTGTTCGTAGATGCGGCCGGTCGTCCAGTTGTTATCGCGCAAAAGCTTGGCGTGCGTAAAGCGCTCGTAGTGGCCCAGGTCCAGGTCGGTCTCCGCGCCGTCATCGGTCACAAAGACTTCGCCGTGCTGAAACGGCGACATGGTCCCCGGATCGACGTTCAGGTACGGATCAAACTTCATCAGGTTGACCTTGAGCCCGCGGGCTTCCAGCAGACAGCCCATGCTGGCCGCCGCCAGACCTTTACCCAGTGATGACACAACGCCGCCGGTTACGAAAATATATTTCGCTGCCATGAACTCCTCGCAAATGTGATGTTGGGATTTTCGTTCTGCTCGTGCAACCAGTTTTCCCGGACGTGCCACACGTAACAGGGTATGACTTCAGTCGTCCGTAAGGCGGCACACAAAGCGTTGGGCTGAATTTGGGGGGTTCTGCTCCCCGGCTCGAAAGTGGCTTGCGCCATTGGCCGTGAAACCAGTAGGGGTGCACGACCAATTATACAAAACCCGTTCTGTGGAAATGCTGGTCACTTCAAATATCTCCGGAATTTGTGGAGCGCAGGCGCCCTCGCCTGCGTCTTCAGTGTCCTTCACTCTACTTACCCCTACCTCTGCATCCCAAGATCTAAAAGACTTACGCAACGCATCCCAATGTGGCGTAGGTTTGCCGATGATCGTGTGGCATAACCGCCCTCGGCGGAACGCATTTGCCTTTCCGATCACGGCGATCACGCGCGATGTCGGCGATTCCGGCGATCTTCGCTCCTCCCATCCCTCCTCCATCCCAAGGTTTAAACGACTTAGCTCCACTCATCCCAATCCATCCCAGATTGGCGTGCGTTTGAGCCATTTCTGCCTGTCTCAATCTCCGCATATGCTCTTAAGACGCTGAATATAAATGGTTTATCTTACCACGGATTTACCAGCAAATCAATCACGAATAAGTACAGTAGTTAATTGGTAAACTGGCCAGCCCGTATCGTGGCCGGTCTTGTCCCGCCGATCTTGTCAGGAATGATAGTGCGATTCGTCGACCAAACCGTCCTAACCTGTCGTCTTGAGCGAGTCGGAGCCAGCGGTGACGGCGAGCCGAAAGACCCCGAGAATCTTTATCTCTGTAATGCTGCTCCAGGGAGTTCTCACTAGGAACCACTAATCGTCGCACCACAACCCAGTCGTTAGTCTTCTCCTAAAAATCTAAAGATTGTCATCTTGAGAGAGTCGGAGCTGGAGGCGACGGCGAGTCGAAAGACCCCGAGGATGTTTATCTCTTAAATGCTGCTACAGGGAGTTCCCACAAGGAACTACTAATCGTCGCACCACAACCCAGTCGTTAAGTCTTCTCCCAAAAATCGAAAGATTGTCATCTTGAGAGAAGCGGAGCCTGTGGTGACGGCGAGTCGAAAGACCCCGGGGATCTTTATCTCTTAAATGCCGCTACAGGGAGTTCTCACGAGCACGCAATCGCTCTGCCCCGCTTGCTTCGTGCGAACAGGTTCGCAACCGCGATAGTCGAAGCGCCGGGGGCGCGAAAGAAGGGTAGGTCTCGCGCTTGAGCCCGGACTGAGCCCGAAGGACGCAACGAAGCATGGCCCAAGGCGCGCATCGCGCTGTGAGGAATAAATCGGGGGCCCAAGATCTCCTCGCACGCATGAGCATTCAGCCTTGCCTCAATCTCGCACACCGAAGCATCCAACCCCCGTCTGGCAACAATGGTCGCACCACGATAATCCAAGCGCCGTAGGCGCGACGACGAGTTAGCCCAGCATGGCCCGAGGCGCGCCTCGCGCGCTGAAGGGGTAAATGCTGGGTAAGCAGAGAAAAGATCAGTTCCTCGCTGCCGCCCAGCGCAAAGAGTTTTAGGGCGGGTACCACCTTAATCTTCATTGCTACCACTACAGCTACCGGGCGAACTCAAAAAGAGCGACCATTTAAGCCTTTTGTATTGCAGAGTTGTATTCAATGCGGCCGAATCCTTTTAGGATCTTCCGGGCCTCGATCTTTGTAAGTATGCCCGTTCTAACTGCCATGACGATCTTGTGCAATTCTCCGGTAGACAGCAGCCCAATGCCTTGCTCCATCGCAGTTTCGACGATGTGTTCGTCGCCGCCCGTATAAACCCTCGGCATTTTGAGGGGTGATTATCAATATCGTAATTGAGCACTAGGAGGCCACTTACGTTTGCAGACGACGGCAAAACCAATTCGCCCTTTCGTTTGTAAATAGTGGCCAACCTGGCAAAAACATCGTTGAACTCTTTCACTTTTGGGTTCTTGTTGACAGTTCCAGTGACCTCGGTGATTGCGAGAAAATCACCATCGATCACCCAGAAGTCCTCTTTCTTAATCGCGCTCTTAATCTGTTGGTCGATATCAATAACCTTGAAGCCGAGCATTTCAAAAGCTTTCTTAACCACACCTGAAAGCCGCAGTTCCAGCGGGAGATCATGGTCTTCCCTGGAGGTCAGCAAATTTCTGACGAACCCATTCTCTGTTGCTAGTTCCTTTCTTTCTCTCTTTTTTCGTTCAATGAAGATGTCCGTCTCTTTCATCTTCTCCCTGATGTCTTCGTCGATTGCTTTTTCTTCAGGAAGTAGAAACTCATCAGTGTCGAGCCAATCTCTCTTGACTATGTCAGGAAAAAGTTCAGGGTGGATGTTTTCCAAGCACTTTAGGATTTCGATTATGGCCCGATGACGATCTACGACCTGGGGCAGAACGACGTAATGCAATTTTGTTTGAGAATCGCCGTATGACGTGCCGTATCCAGCAACCTGTTTCCCGCTGCGAGTATTGAATACGCTGATGTTGTAGAGTGGATACAAGTCCTTTTCCGAAAAATAAAATTGACCGACTTCGTCCACCCTCGACTTGAACCTAGTGAGTACCTCATGAAGCTCTGGGATTGAGAAAGTGGCTCTCCACGGTTCAATGAGAGATGATACGTTTGCGTCGGCGTCTTCCAGCTTAATGAAGGGCAGTCCTCCGAAGACAAGATCCTCAGCTCCAACGTTACAACCTATAAAAGAAACACGCACATACGGAGGAACTCGCAATGAGTGGAGCGCATTGAGAGCCCCCTCGTCCTTAAGGAGGTTGGTTGAGTCAGGAAACTCGTAGTCTGTCAGTTCTTCTGGGATATCTGAGTTGTAAAAAAGGACATCATACTCATAGAGCGGGTGAGGAGCGTAAAAACTGCAATCTTTCTTGTCCTCGCTCATTTTGCCTATGTAGCCCAACTCAACGGTATAGCCTGCATTGGCAACCGCCTCGACTTCGCGATCGGGGAAATTTATAAGGATTATTCGATGTTCCACCTAATTCCTCACTTCCGTGATTGTAGCTAAACAGCCGCGAGCTTCAAATTCATAGGCTTGTTCCTGCAAAATTTCCCCGCAAGATTTTCCCCGCTCCTCATTCTTCCTTCAGCTACCACCGTAGGCCCCAGCTATATACAGCATTTAGAAGGTAAGGAATTTGTGATTCCTCACTCAGTGCGCTGCGGCGGCGTTCGTGTCCATCTACCGAATGCCGTGGTAACCCCCGTCCGCCTCGCATCTTCTGTTTTCTATAGCCGGCCACATTCAACATCCAGAAAACGAGAGGCTTTCTCTATGAGAACGTCAAACAATTCGAACAATAATTCTGTACTTGCATACATAAGAGAGTCGCTCGTGGTCTCTCTTTCATTCGCGCTGGCAACTTTTCTCCTTGCCACGCTGCCCGCTCACGCGCAGGAACCTGTAGCCACCGCGAGCGGTCTTTCTTCTGCTAACCCTGGCTGGGTCGTCATCCCCGTGGAGGAATACCAGCATCTCCGGGCGCGCGCTTTTCCTGCCGAGCATGATCCTGATCCGCCTCCGGTGGACGCAACGCTCACTCGCGTTGACTACGATCTGCACATCGTCGGCGACCTGGCCACCGGCCGCGCCAGCCTTACCGTGGACGTAATTAAAGACGGTTGGGTCCGCGTGGGCATTCCCAGCGGACTGCTCGTCCGCGAAGCCCGGCTTGACGGCAAATTGGTCTCGCTCGTCCCCGGACCATCCGGCAAAGGCAGCAACCAGCTTTTTGCCATGCTCTCCCACGCCGGCCGCGCCTTGCTCTTGCTCGACATTGCCATGCCGGTGAACGCTTCCGCTGGTGAAGAGAGCATTGTGCTGCCTTCCACATCGTCCGGTGTTACGCGCGCGGCGGTCCAACTGCCACGGCAGGATGTTGACGTAAGACTTTCCGGCGGCCTGCTGGCCGCAAAAGAAGACATTGGAGCCCAGAGCAAGTGGCTGGCTTATGCCCGTGGCGGCGAACCGCTCACTCTTACCTGGCGGCGCAAGATGGAAGAACATCGCCAGATTTTGCCGCTACGTATGCGCGGAGAATTGACTGAGTTGCTCGGCCTGGGCGAAGACGCGACTTCCGTCTATGCGGAAGTGAAGCTGGAGATTCTGCAAGGCGGCACGAAAGAAGTTCACATCCAGTTGCCGGACAAAGTCACCATCAATCAGGTGACCGGCGCCATGGTGGCGGACTGGGACATCAAAGGCGGCGATCTCGCCGTCACGTTTCTTGAACCTGTCGAACAAGGCGCGCGCTTTGTGATCACCGGAGAAACTCATACGTCGCGCGAAGGCAAGATCCAAGTCCCTCTGCTGCGGCTACTCAATGCCGAGCGTGACTCCGGCGGAATCGCGGTCGAAGTCCTCGGCGCAGGCGAAATCAAGGACCAGAAACAGCAAGGCCTGGAATCCGTGGACGCCGCCGATCTGGGCGACATGGTGGCCAGTCACCAGTCACCTTCGCTCGTGGCATTCCGCTACAAGTCGGGTGAAACGAAATCCGCTCGTTCGCTTACCGTGGACGTGGCGCGTTACACCCAGCAAGCCGTGATGCTGGCTAACATTGAAGAAGCCCGCTACCAGGTGTTGCTCAGCAATGAAGGTAAGACTCTGGTGCAGGCGCGTTACGCCATCCGCAATAACCAGAAAAATTTCCTCAAGCTCACGCTGCCTGCCGGCGCAACTATCTGGAGCGCCACGCTCGCGGGACGCCCCGTTCGTCCCGGCCAAGCCCCGGACGGCGGTTTGCTCTTGCCCCTGGAAAAATCCAAAGCCGGTGATGAAGCTCCAGTGTTCGCCGTGGAAGTGCTCTACCTCAGCAAAGAAACCAAGTGGACCGAACGCGGCAAAGCGCATCTCGCGTTACCCGCGCTTGATCTGCCCATCTCCCGGACCGGAGTCGTCCTTTACCACTCGCCGCAGTTTCATGTGAACTCGGAGCCAGGATCGTTCCGCGTTGAGCCGTACACGCGGCCGATGTCAGCAGCGTTTCAGCGTGCATCGGACATAGGCAGTGGGAGTGGTTTTAGCGTGAACGGACTGCGCGGACGGAACAACGACCAGCAGATCGATGGCGAGAACAACAATGACCGAAGCGTCAGCAGCGCCGCCGGAGCAGTCGGTGTCAACGTCCCCGCTTCAGCACCCGCCAAAGCTTTGCTTGACGACTATCGTGCCAAGTTTGCCGGCGGCAAAGAAGCCAAAGTCCTGCCGGTAAAAGTTTCGTTCCCGGCGTTTGGTACATCCATGTTCTTGGTTTCTGAGCTGACGGCGGAAAACCAGGCTCCAGCGATTGAATTTGACTATCAGCGCGAAAAAGACAAGAAGGACGGTGGCAAATGAACTTCAACACGAATCTAAAATCCAAAATCAACGCAGCCGTGAATACCTTGAAGCAGCTTGTGGTCTTCACCATGATTTTTTCCATGGTGGCATCAGCCGCGGAAAAAGCTCCCACGGCAAGCTTGCCACTGCCCACCACCGGCAACGTTACGCTTACGCTGGCGGAATATGATCGGCTCGTCGACCTGGGCTCAAAGGCCGCGCGCAAACACGAAGTCCCGCCGGTTTCATACACGCTCAAGCGCGCCGAACTCAAGTTGCGCGTCGCGGACACGGCCGTCCTCGGGTCCATTCAGCTTGACGGTGAAGTCTTTGGCAAAGGTACTGCCAAGGTCCCGCTGGTCAGCGGCATGACGATTCTGAATGCCCGTCAGGAAGGCCCGAACGGCAAGCTGGACACAAAAGCTTTGCCGCTCTTGCAGGAAGGTTCCACGGCCACGGCGGTTCTGCCTGGCCCCGCGGAATTTTCCGTCGCGCTTGATGCCGGCATGCCGATGAACATTGAAGCTGGCCGCGCGTCGTTCTATCTGCCGGTGCCTGCCGCTGGCAGCGTGCGTCTTTCGTTGGTAATTCCCGGCGACCATACCAACGTCCGCATCAGTCCCGGACTTATCACCAACAAAACTTCCGCCAACGGACAGACTACCGTGGAAGCCGCGCTTACTCCCGGACAGCCCGCCACCATCTGGTGGCAGACCCGCGAGATCGTTGTCCCCGTGGTTCCCAAGGAAGTGCGCTTCCTTTCGGACGTAAAAACGCTGATCAGCGTGACCGAGTCTGATCTGCACCTGGCCGCACTGGTGAACGTGACCGTTGTCCAGGGCGATCCTACGGAGTTCAAGATCATCATCCCCAAGGACTATGAAATCTCTGACGTAAGCGGCTCCACCGTGGAAGGCAGTGAGATCGCGGACGACGAACTCATCGTAAAGCTGAACAACAGCTCTCCACGGTCGCACCAGTTTCTGGTGACCATGGAAAAACCGTTGGAAGGCGCCGTGAAAATGGAAACGCCGTTCCTGAACTTCAAAGACGCGCAGCGGGAAACCGGAGAAGTGCTGGTGGAAGGCAGCGGCGCCATGGAACTCACGTCCACCGAAGCCGGCAGCCTGAAACGCATGGACGTAAAAGAAGTCAGCCCGTACCTGCGCTCGCTGGCGCATTATCCGATGCATGCGGCGTTCCGCTTCCATCGCCAACCCGCGCCCGATGGCGCGCCTAAGCTGGATCTCTCGTGGGTCCGCTTCCCAGACAGCAACGTGCTGGCCGCTATTGCCGAACGCGCTGTGGTAACCACTCTGGTGACCAATGAAGGCCGGTCGCTCACGGAAGTAAAACTCACGCTGCGGAACCAGGCCCAGCCGTTCCTGAAAGTTGATCTACCCAAGGACGCCACGATTCTCTCCGCCGAAGTAGCGGGAGTAAAAGTAAAACCCGTGTTGGGTACGGACGGCAGCCGCGTTCCACTGCTCCGCGCCGGGTTCCGGCCCACGGACTCTTATGAAGTGTCGTTCGTCTTCATGCACTCCGGCACTCCCTTCGCTAAAAAAGGTGGATCGGATATCGAACTGCCCAGCATGGACATCCCGATCAGCCTGTTGCAGTGGGAAGTCTTTTTACCCGAGCAGTATAAGGTGAAGGATTTTGGCGGCGATGCGATTGCCATGGACGTATTGCAGCCCGTCACTTATGTACGCAGGACGAGAAAAGATGAGGCACGCGTGCGTGAATCTTCTGAAGACAGAGCTTCCAGCACATTTGACGCAGGACAGATCAGCACGTTCGCCGGCGTTGCGGAGAACGAAGGGATCGATAACCTTGCTTTGTTTGTTCCCGACGTTATGGGAGGTTCCCCCGGCACGCTGGTTGGCACCGTAACGGACTCTCAGGGCGCGGCGGTCATTCCACGCGCACAGGTAAGACTCACGAATATCAGCACCGGCGTCGCGTCCACCACTACGACAGATAGCTCAGGCACGTGGCGCATTTCCGGCTTGCCGTCTGGGACGTACCGAGCGGAAATTTCCGCGCAATATTTCAAGACCAGCGTTCTCAACGGCATCAACTACTCCGCGGGCCAGGGTGCAAGCCTGGGCAACACCAAACTTATGGTCGGCTCGACGAGCACCACGGTGGAAGTTGCCGCCGCCGCCCCGTTGATTGATACGGCACAGTCGCAAGTGACCAACACCTTCAGCGGAAGCAACCTTACCACGCTACCGAGCGTTGCGGAGCGGCGCGGCAAGGGCGACAAAGAGCTGGAACGCGACGCCAAGAAGCAAGCGGCGCAGGTTCAGATGCAGGCTTCAGTCAACGTCTTTAACTTGCAAAAGAAAGTGTCCGGCGTGCTTCCGGTGCAGGTGGACGTGCCACGCGCCGGCAACTCGTACAAATTTGCCCGCGCGCTCGTGCTGGATGAGGAGACCAAACTGACGTTCAACTACAAGACGAAGTAAAGGCTTGTATCAAAACCTGAAAACTGCAACGACAATGATGGTGTTCATGGAAACAAACTAGACCTGTCATCCTGAGCGAGCCGGAGTCCCGGCTTGCCGGGATGAAGGCGAGTAGAAGTTGAGCAGTAGTGCGGGCGTCTGAGCCCGCATGCGAAATCCCGAGCGCAGTCGAGGGAGCTGAGAAGGATACCAAGGATGGTTGTCCGAAGCGAAAAATGGCCGCGACCGGACGCGAATGAACCTAATCCAAAGATCGATTCGAGTTGATTCGCGTCAATTCGCGGCTAACATTTCCGCGCTACTTCACGTACTTCGGCTGTTCGCCTTTGCTCCAGGGATCGTACTCGTGGGCAAAAGGGACACGGTCGCAGATGGGAGGATGGTCGGCGTACCAGAAAACCAAGAACCTGTTGGGATAAGGATAGGACAGGCTCAACTCACCCAGCGTCTGGAATGCGTGTGCGCCGGCTTCCTGCGGGTTGGCGTTTATGCCGTGGGTGACTTCCAGTCCGTAGATATCAGCATTGTGTTCCATTTGGCGGCTGATGGTGCTGGCAATCGGCGTGGAAACGAAATTCAGTATGCCAAAGATCAGCAGAATCATGGGCACAGCGGCCCAGTCGCCGAGTTCGCGGATCTGCCAGCGCTGGCCGAAGCGTTGCAGAAACCATCCGGAGAGCCGGTAGAGTACATAGAGGCCAAGCAGCAGCCCGAGCGAAGAGAGGACCATGCCGTACATCACGTGGTCCAGAACGTAATGCCCCATCTCATGCCCAAAAACAAACAGCGTCTCCGGTGTACCCGCCTTTTGAATCGTGGTGTCCCACACCACGACGCGCTTGGATGGTCCAAAGCCGGTCACGTAGGCATTGAGCGTGGTGACTTTTTCACTGGCCTTCATCAGGAACATTCGGTCCCGGGGAATCTCAAGACCTCCGCGCGCCGTGACTTTCTCCAGTTCCTGCACCAGAGCCAGGTTGCTTTTCGTGAGAGGCTCGAACTTGTTGAACAGCGGATCAATGACCAGAGGCTCAAGAACAAACAAAAGGACAACAAAAGGTACGCTGATCAGCCAGGCTTGCAGCCACCAATAGCGCGGGCTCCTGCGGATGCGCCAGATCAATACGCCAATCGCCATCGTTCCCACCACCATGACAATCGCGGTCACTATGAGTGCGTCTCCAAACCACGAGCTCCAGCCTTGTACGCTCAGTCCATACTGGCGACTGACACTTTGCTGGTAGGCATCCAGCGGCCAGCCCAATATGGTTATCGTAAGCAGGGTCAAGGGAACAAAAACAAAGGCCTGTGCGATACCGTTCCCGGCCATGCGTTCCGCCCAGTCGCGATACTTTGCGGCGACTCCCATATAAAGGATGATCAGCAAGATCGCGAAGCCCCACACTGTGTCGATGATCCGCAGCTTGCCCCGGAGTTCGTAAAGCGCCGTGGACTTGGCCAGTTTGTCCGGTGGCAGTTTGTATTCCGTGGTCGGAGCGGACGCGGCCGCCGTCATTTGTGCTGCCGCGGCAGGAGATGCCATCGCCGGCGCGGAGCTTGTTGGCTGTGCTTGCGCGGCAGGTGTTCCCGGGGATTGTGCCGCGAAGGCTCCGGTCAACAAGAAACAGCAGAGTAAGACAGCGGCAAATCTGGGCGACATGCGCATAGCGATTCGAGCCTCCAAAAAAGGAAGACGTGTGGAATCGAGGCAAGATAACAGAAAACCGCATTTTTTGATAACTCCGCAGGTGGCCAGTTTAGACGGGCCAGCTGCCGCGTATCAGCGTCTTATAGAATTGACGCGGCATCGCTGGTTTTCAGCATCTAACTTGGTCAGCATTTAAAACCAGCTTGAGGAGTGGTTCTCATGCGGCGGCTTGTCTATTTGTTGTGCCTGTCTTTCGCATTTTTATTCTTGCTGCCTGGCGGCGGTGTCCTGGCCCAGCAGAACCCCAAACGGCTTGTCCTGAAAGACGGATCATTTCAGCCGGCAACCAAGTGGGAAATCCAGGGCAAGCGCGTCCGTTATTACAGCGCTGAACGTTATTCCTGGGAAGAACTGCCTACGGACCTTGTGGACTGGCCGGCCACCGAAAAGTACAACAAGGACCGCGACAAGATACGGGAAGAAGAAGTAAAAGAGATCACCAAGATCAGCGAGAGAGAAGCTGAAGTGGAAACGCCAACCGTCGCGCCTGGACTGCGGCTCCCCGATGGTGGCGGCATCTTTCTTCTGGACCTGTATCAGGACGAGCCGCAGCTGGTGGAACTTACCCAAGATAGTGGCGAGTTGAACAAGGCGACGGGGAAAAACATTTTGCGGGCGGCCATCAACCCGCTGGCCATGTCGTCCAAGCAGAACATTGAGTTGCAGGGTGATCATGCGCGGTTGCAGGCGCACGTCGGCGACTTTTCCATCTTTGTCAATATCGCCGCTCCCAATGCGGGCACCACGCTGCAAATGCCGGAGGAAGATACCGCGCCGCAGATCCGTCCGCGTGACAAGGGGCGCGACAACGCAACCATCAACGATCCAAATGCCGGTCCACCGCAAGTTGATCTTCCCAAGCCCAAGGCCGAGAAAGACGTTTCGGCCTCCGACGAACTCGCCAGCCGCTACCGCATTGTTCGCCTGGAAAAAGACAAGAAGAAGGGAATCCGCATTGTTGGCCAGCTCAACGTTTCTCTCTACGGCAAGCTCACGCAGAAACAAAACTGGGTGAAGGCCGACAGCATGCCGCTCGGCGGCAACTGGCTGCGCGTCACGCCCAACGAGCCGCTCGCGCCAGGTGAGTACGCGCTGGTGGAGGTCCTGAACCCGGGAAAGAACGAGATCAATATTTATGTGTGGGATTTCGGTGTCGATCCCAAAGCTCCCGCCAACAATGGTGTTTGGACCGCACGCAAGCCAGAGACCGGTTCGGACGGAAAAGAGAAAGCGCCAGCACTAGAGAAGAGACCAAAATAAGCCTCTGGCATCTAGCGGCTTGCCCCTAGCCAAAGCAGCTTCTTCTGAATCCCGAGCAGAACGAGGGATCACTATAGCAACGAGAATCGTGTGGCACAGCCGCCCTCGGTTGTGGTTTTTCGATTTGATTTTTTTGCGTGCATTCGCGGCCAAGATCTTTTTTGACGATAGGGATCCCTCGCTCTGCTCGGGACTTCGGAAAAGATTACGCTCGGGATTTCAGGAAAATGCTCTGGCCAATTGCTGTTTGCTAATTGCCAATTGCTATTTCAGAATCCCCTGCTGGGCCACCGCGATGTTGTCGCGGCTGGAGTTCTTCACCATATACATCATCTCGTCGGCCTGGCGGATGATCTCGTGTGAACTCTTGGCGTCTTCGGGATAAGTTGCCAGTCCCATGCTGCAGCGGATGTTCAGGTTGAGCGACTCTTCGTTCAGGAAGATGGTCTTGCGCATCATGTCTTGAATACGTTTCGCCACCACCAGCGCGGACTGTTTGTCCGTCTGCGGCAGTAGGATCACGAATTCGTCGCCACCGTAGCGGAAGGCGTAATCAATCAAGCGGAGCTGCGATTTGATCTTGAAGCCAATTTCCTGGAGCAGTTTGCTGCCCACCAGGTGGCCGTATGTGTCATTCACGTGCTTGAAGTGGTCCAGATCGAGGAACACCACGCTGAACTCATAACCGAAGCGCGCGGAGCGGTAGACTTCGGACTCCAGCGTCTTATAAAGATGACGGGCGTTGTAGAGTCCCGTGCAATCGTCTGTGATGGTGAGTTCCTGAATTTTTTCCACGGCGCGGGCATTGTCAATGGCAATGGCGGCGTAGTCGCACAGTGCGTGCAGGAAGAACATTTCCTGTTCGCCAAAGCTTTCCATGGCGCAGTTGATGAGTTGGATCACGCCCAGTACGCGGTGTTTGGATTGCAGCGGTACGCAGATAATAGACCGGGTCTTCCACTTGGTCATTTCGTCCACGCGCTTGGCAAAGCGGGGATCGTTGTACACGTCGGGGACGATCAACGACTCGCCGTAACGGGCCACCCAGCCGGCAATGCCTTCGCCCATCCGCATGCGGACGGTCTTAAGAGTCTCGGCGGCATCGCCCACGGCAATGGCGAAATAGAGCTCGTCCTTCTGTTCATCCACCATCAGCAGGGACCAGGTGTCTGGACGGAAGAATTCCGCCATCTTGTCCATGATGGTTTGCAGGATGGAATCCAGGTTTAGCGACGATGTCAGGGCCTTCGCCACATCATTAAAGATGGCGACTTCCTGCAACTGCCGCTTACTTCTATCGGGTCCTGCTTCCTCGGTCATGTAACGCGTGTTCCCTTGTGCACTCACGGAGAATTCTCGGTTCTAGTGGCGTATTATCGCCCGATTTAATGAAATCGGCAACCTTACTGTTGTACGGAAGGCCATGGGGCATAGCCCTTCTGTACCTTGGAAGTCCTTGTCCAAAGGGCAGTTAGCAGGCGGTTTTGATTTGACATTACCTTCCGCCTCTACCTATCATGGGCCACTTACGGGCTTAATTCAAAAGGACATAAGGCTTCCCCCATGGGTGCGTTTGGAGACAAGCTACGTCGTGAACGAGAGATGCGCGGCATCACTCTGGATGAAATTGCCGAATCCACAAAAATTTCTCGCCGTCATCTGGAATCCCTGGAAAAAGAGGATTTTGACTCCCTGCCCGGCGGCATCTTCAACAAAGGCTTTGTCCGCGCCTACGCCCGCTTTTTGGGGATCGATGAAGACCAGGCCGTAGCTGATTACGCTGCCAATGCCGATGAAGCGCCGCCTCCGGAAGACCAGTTCCCGCTGGAAATCCACGAACAACCCAAAGGGAAAAGGAAGAGAAGTCCGCGGATCGGCAGAATGCCTTTAATCGGCGGCGTCGCAGCCTTGGTACTACTGGCTGTTGGTTACCTGGGTTGGTCTAAAAAAGGCAGCCAGCCAGTGAGCGCTTCCAGTGTGAGTGCCGCCGGACCTGTTGCCGGAAGCGCCACGACCGCATCAACCGATAAAGCTGCGCCGGGAAAAGCTTCACCCGATTCGAAACCTGTTTCAACCTCAAGCGCGAACGCAACTGCGGCAAAGCCACAAGCGCTGGTCGTGCAGGCTCCCGCGGCAGCGCCTCTCAGGCAAGTAGCGTCATCGGCTGCGCCTGCGTCATCAGTTGCATCTGCGTCCAGCAATCCGCCCGTTCCTGTCGCCAAGCCCAAGCCGCTGGCTCCGGAAAAAAGTTTCTTCATCATCATCAAAGCCAAAGAAGACGCGTGGATTTCCGTGGTGGCTGACGGACGCCGCGTGGCTCACGGTACGCTGCGGGCAGATAAGCAAAGATTTATTCGCGCGGGAAAGCAGATTATTGTTACTACCGGCAACGCCGGCGGGCTGGAAGTGAGCTACAACGGCAAGCCGCTGGGCGTGATTGGTAATGAAGCTGAGGCCCGGGTGCTCACGTTTACCCCTACTGGCCTGGGCAATTAATCTTCTATAGTCCGGCCAGCTCAGGCCGATTACAATACTCGATAGCTCATTTCGCGGCCCAAAAACCGCCGTTTAATTGCGTTTCTTGCATGGGCGACGCCAGAGCATTGTCTAGAGGCGGGTCTTTATTTAGTCTTCTTGCGGCATCCTAATTGGGTAGTCCCGAAGGCGGTTACGCACATTTTTCAGGAGGAAGTACAAGTGGCTTCACGGGAACGTTTTTTATTTACTTCGGAATCGGTCACAGAAGGCCATCCCGATAAAATCGCAGACCAGATTTCTGACGCGATCCTCGACGCGTGCATTGCCGAAGATCCTTACAGCCGCGTAGCATGTGAAACGCTCACGGCCACCGGCTTGGTAGTCATTGCCGGCGAAATTACCACCAAGACTTACGTGGACTTCCAGAAGATCGTCCGCGGCGTTGTTCAGTCCATTGGTTACGACAACGCGCTCTATGGTTTTGATTCCAACACCTGCGCCGTAATCTCCAGCATCAACAAACAGTCCGGCGATATCGCCATGGGCGTGGACACCGGCGGCGCCGGCGACCAGGGCATGATGTTCGGCTACGCATGCAATGAGAATGACGATTACATGCCCACCCCCATCGCGCTGGCCCACAAACTTACTTTGAAACTTTCAGAAGTCCGCAAGAGCGGCCAGCTTCCTTACCTGCGGCCGGACGGCAAATCGCAAGTCACCGTGGAATATGATTCCAACCACAAGCCCAAGCGCGTGGATGCCGTCGTGATCTCCACTCAGCACGCCGACTCCATTGACAACGAAACCCTGCGCGCGGACATCATGAAGTACGTCATCCAGGCGGCGGTTCCTGCCAACCTGCTGGATGAGTACACCAAGTACCACATCAATCCCACCGGACGCTTCGTTATCGGCGGCCCCATGGGCGATACCGGCCTCACGGGACGCAAGATCATCGTGGACACCTACGGTGGTATGGGACGTCACGGCGGCGGCGCGTTCAGCGGCAAGGATCCGACCAAGGTTGACCGTTCGGCTTGCTACATGTGCCGCTACATCGCCAAGAATATCGTGGCTTCCGGCCTGGCCGACCGTTGCGAAGTCCAGCTGGCTTACGCCATTGGCGTGGCTGACCCGGTCAGCGTCCTGGTGGATACCTTTGGCACCGGTAAGATTGCCGAAGACAAGCTCGAACAGCTGGTGCGTGATAACTTCCAGCTCACGCCCAAGGGCATTATCGAATCACTCAAGCTGCGCCGTCCGATCTATAAGAAGACCGCATCTTACGGCCACTTCGGCCGCAAAGACCCTGACTTTACCTGGGAAGCCACCGACAAAGCCGCCAAACTGAAAGAACAGGCGCAGGCTTCCGGAAGCAAAGTCGGAGCTGCGAAATAACGGGCGCGATTGTCATTCCGGAGCGCAGCAACGCACGGAATTGTCATTTGCGAGCGAAGTATACGAACGGAGTTGTCATTCCGGCACGAAAACAAACGGAATTGTCATTCCGAACGAAGCGTAGCGGAGAGAGGAATCTGCTTTTTCTTGTTTGAAAGAACAGTAGGTTCCTTTCGCCAACACGCCTCCGGCAGGACACAAAAGAAGTTCACCGGCCCAAATATCCAAAGAAACGATCGCACTTACAAATTTATGCCGATGGCGGCACGAAAACAGGAAACTATGTCAACTACAGCTACGCCGATTTCGTCTGACGTGAAAAATATTGAGCTTGCTGATCTCGGCAAGCGGCGCATTGAATGGGCCAACCAGTCCATGCCGGTGTTGCAGACCATCCGTAAGGATTTCATCAAGCAGCAGCCGCTCAAGGGCATCCGCATTTCGGCTTGCCTGCACGTGACCACGGAAACCGCCAACCTGGCCATCACCCTGCGTGACGGTGGCGCGGACGTGGTGCTCTGCGCTTCCAATCCGCTTTCCACGCAAGATGACGTAGCGGCCTCGCTGGTGCGCGATTACGGTATTTCCGTATTCGCGATCAAGGGCGAAGACAACGATTCTTACTACAAGCACATCCTCTCCGCGCTGGACCACAAGCCGCACATGACCATGGATGACGGCGCTGACCTGGTGTCCGTGGCCCTGACCAAGCGGCAGGACGTGCTCGACGGCATCATCGCCGGCACTGAAGAAACCACCACCGGCGTGATCCGCCTGCGCGCCATGGCCAAGGACGGCCAACTGCGCTATCCTATCATCGCCGTGAATGACGCGTTGACCAAACACATGTTTGACAACCGCTACGGCACCGGCCAATCCACCATGGACGGTGTGATCCGCTGCACCAACGCGCTCATCGCGGGCAGCAAGTTCGTCGTCGCCGGCTTCGGCTGGTGCGGACGCGGCCTGGCTTCACGCGCGCGCGGCATGGGCGCTGACGTGATCGTCACCGAAATTGATCCCACGAAAGCCATTGAAGCCGTGATGGAAGGCTATCGCGTCATGTCCATGGCGGAAGCGGCTAAGATCGGCGACATTTTCGTTACCGTCACTGGCAACAAGAACGTTCTCCGTGGCGAGCATTTTGAAGCCATGAAGAACGGCGCCGTCGTCGCCAACTCCGGACACTTCAACGTGGAAATCGACATCCCCGCGCTGGAGCGGCTGTCTTCTTCCGGCAAGCGCCAGACCCGCGACTTTGTCGACGAATACAACATGAAGGACGGCCGCAAGATCTATCTTCTCGGCGAAGGCCGCCTGATCAATCTGGCCGCCGCGGAAGGCCATCCGGCATCCGTGATGGATATGAGCTTTGCCAATCAGGCTCTGTCGTGCGAATACCTGATCAAGAACTACAAGACCCTGGAAAAGAAGGTCTATCCCGTTCCTGAAGATCTGGATAAACGCGTGGCCCGCCTGAAGCTGGAATCCATGGGCGTAAAGATCGATCGCCTCACGCCAGAACAGGAAGAATATCTGGCCAGCTGGTCGGAAGGCACATAACCGTAAGCGAATTTCGATCTGAGTAAGTAGCTTTAATAAACGAAGCGGCGGCCCCACTGTGGCCGCCGTTTTGCTTTCTTCGGATGTTTGCTCTTGCCATCGGCTGCTAGACTCTAGCCCATGCCTGCGCAGCCAGAATTTCAATGGTTTGCTCCTGACCAGAATCCGTGGGGCGTTCGCCTGCTCGACGTGCGGCCAGTTACGTTCACCATGATTTCCACGTCCAGCGATCCGCAATGCGCCGTGAACGCCATGTCTTTTGGCAGAGACAATGGCGCCAACTTCATCGGCGCTCAGCCCGTGGTGCAACGCACGGTCGCCATCAGTCTGCGTTATCGTAAGCCAGACTCGCTTGCGGATGGCGCGCTGTTTCGCCCATCCAAGATGGAACACAAATGGGCGCTGTTTTATCTGCAAAGCAAAATCCTCTGCGTGCGCAGTTGGCAGCGCCAGGTTTTTGCTGTGGCGGAAACGGAAGATCACGGCGAGTTTCTTGACGTTGTTCGCATACACGGAGCCTTCGATGAGGAGCAGGAGTCCCAGGACTATACCGCGCGTTTTTTTGATTTCCTCATGCGCAGCCATGCTCTGGGGGTTGAATGGCCTGCCCCGTTGCCCCCGGGCGACGAACTAGGTGATTGGCGGGCCGCCATGTGGTGCTTTTCCTGCTTCGGCAACATGGCTTCATGCGCCACACCGGATACGCCGCCGATAAGTGTGCCGGACGAAATCTTGCGGACCAGCTAAAGGCCCTCCAGATAGAACGGCCTTCAAGAACCGAATTGCAAATCTATTGATGAGCGCCTGTTAGCCGCCAACTCAATCCTGGTTTTCTCCGCGTCTCCGCGCCTCCGCGGTGAAAACTTGTTTTCGTATTACTCTAACCGCCGCAACACCAGCGCCGAATTCTTTGATCCAAACGCGATGCAATTGCACACGGCGTGTTCAATCTCCGCTCTGCGCCCGGCTTCCGGGATGTAATCCAAATCACATTGCGGATCGGGCTTTTCCAGGTTGATGGTCGGCGGGAATTGTTTCTGCTTCATCGCGATCAGCGTTGCGGCGACACCCGCCGCGCCACAAGCGCCTTGCGGGTGTCCAATCTGGGATTTCAGTGCCGACATCGGCACTTTATACGCGTGGTCGCCAAGCGCCAATTTGAGCGCGCGCGTCTCAATGCGGTCGTTCAATTCGGTCGACGTCCCATGCAGGTTCACGTATTGAACATTGGTTGCGCCGATGCCTGCTTCTTTCATCGCCAGTTGTATCGCGCGTGCGGGTTCCTCTCCGCACTCCTGCAAACGTACGCGATGAAACGCTTCACACGTTGATCCGTACCCGGCGATTTCAGCGTAGATTTGCGCGCCCCGCGCTTTGGCGTGATCGTACTCTTCCAGGATAAACATCCACGCGCCTTCGGCCAGCACAAAACCATCACGATCGGCATTGAAGGGGCGCGACCCGCGTTCCGGTTCGTTGTTCCATTTTTCCGTCATGATGCGCATCAGCGAAAAGGCCTTCACAATGCCCCAGGCCAGCGGAGAATCAACGCCGCCTACCAGCATCAGCGGTTGCGTGCCCATCTGGATCAAGCGGGTGGCGTAGGCAATACCGTCCGTGGACGAAGTGCAGCCCGTGGTAATCACGTGACTCATCCCGCGAAACCCAAAGCGCATGCTCACTTCACTGGACATTGTCCCCGTGGTGCTGCTGGGAATGGTGAACACGCTTACCTGTTTGATTTTGCCTTGGTGGTAGAGATTGTATTGGCGGTCAGTAAAGTCGTTGGCTCCGCCGCCCGTGCCCAGGACAACGCCTATCTCGCGCTTTTCGTCGAGTGAAAGTTTGTCGGGATCGATCCCGGCGTCCTTCAGCGCTTCCGTAGACGCGGCAATCGCCAGCGGCACCGCGCGTGAGACATGCTTCAACTCGCGGAAATCCACCCATTCTTCTTCGTTAAACCCCTGGACTTCGCCGGCAATTTGCACGCCTAGGTCTGATGCGTCAAAGCGTGTGATTTTCTTTACGCCGCTCTTTCCGGCGAGAATCGCCTGTGAAAATGCCTGATTCCCGATTCCATTGGGGCTAACCACACCCATCCCTGTGATGACCACCCGTTTGAGCATAGGCATAGATTCTATAATTGATGCTGAAATTACGCTCGACGGCTACAGGGTAATTTTCAAGGTCGGAACATGATTGCTTTCGCTAGATCATTGAGACGTCCATGGGACGCCATTGTGTGGTGGGAGATGTGGCGTATCCCTTTTAATCTGTCGTTGCTTGTAGCTGGCTTAACGACCATTGTCGTCATTGAATTCATTGGCGGACGGATGGTCAAACCAGGGGAAGACTTCGTGGAACCACTGGGGATGATCCTCGGTGTCATCATCTACGCCGTGGGAGCAAACGTCTGCTACTCCATGAGTTGGATTACCGAACTGGTATGGACCCAAGGAGACACGAGCCGTACGGAGCCGCTACGCCCCAAAGTATTCCGCCGAGGGCTGATATTCTCGGTCGTTCTGACTTTGCTGCCCATTCCTATCGTCGTCTTTGTGTGGGCGTTGTCCGGTTTCAAATGACGGAATGAAGTCGGTAAACAATTTTCTTATGCCACTGGGTATTTATATCTCGGTCCCGTTCTGCCGCTCCAAATGCACGTACTGTAATTTCGCGTCCGGAGTGTTCTCTGCGACGCAGATGAGCAGTTACGTCGATCGTCTCAGCGCAGACATGAAGGCCATTCGCGCTTTGGCCGCTGAGCAAGGCGCGGAGATTCCTGAACCAGTCGATACCATTTATCTGGGCGGCGGCACGCCCAGCCTGCTTCCGGCCGAAGAACTGAAACGATTGTTCTTCAATCTGCGCCAGGAATTCAAAACCCTGCCCAAAGTGGAGATCACTGTGGAGTGCGCACCTGGCACCATCACTGATGCAATCATCCAGACTTTGACGACGCGCGGCGTGAACCGCGTAAGTTTGGGCGTGCAGTCGTTCGTTGATAAGGAAGCCGCGTCCGTAGCCCGCCTGCATACCCGCGAAATCACTCTCAAGGACATTGAGCGGTTGCGAAAAGCAGGCATCAGCAACATCAATGTTGACCTGATCGCCGGCTTGCCGCACCAAACGCGCGAAAGCTGGGAGTACTCGGTGGACCAGGCCATTGCCTCCGGCGTCCCTCACGTGAGCGTGTACATGTTGGAAGTGGACGAAGATTCGCGCCTGGGCAGGGAGCTGCTGGCCGGCGGGGTGAAGTATCATGCGCACGACGTTCCCGACGGCGACCTCACCGCCGAGTTTTACGAGACGGCGTGTCGCAAGCTGGACGCTGCTGGCATCCGGCAATATGAAATATCCAACTTCGCGCGCGAAGGGTTCGAGTCGCGCCACAACGCAAAATACTGGACCCGCCAACCGTATCTCGGTTTCGGCGTGGACGCGCACTCCATGCTTCCGGCTTCTGAGAAACTGCGCGGTGGTGGAATTGATTGTGTGCGGTTGGCGACCACCGACGCCTACGATGGCTTTCTGGCGGCGCCGGAACTGGCGGCTTCGCCCGTCGCCACGGACCAAGCCCTGGAAGAAAGTTTTTTTCTCGGACTGCGCTTGAATCGCGGCGTGAGCTTGCAACAGTTCGAAGAATCATTCGCGCCAAGAGTAAGCGCGTACTCGCCTATCATCGCCGAGCTTGTCTCGGATGGCCTGCTGGTCCGCGACAGCGACAATCTTCAGTTGACGCCGCGCGGCCGCTTGCTCTCCAATGAAGTCTTTGAAAAGTTCATACTGACCCAGGAACCGGAGCAGCCCGCGGTGCCTGAATGAAGAGAGCCTAAAGAAAATGGAAACAAAGCTGGCGCAACCTGAAACCGCAACAACCCACGCACCTAAGACCAAACCCGCACTCGACTTTCGCAGTGACACCGTGACCCGTCCGACGCCGGAAATGCGGCGCGCCATGGCGGAAGCTGAAGTCGGCGACGACGTTTACGGCGAAGACCCAACCGTCAACCGTCTGGAAGAGCGTGCTGCACAGATCTTTCATCGCGAAGCTGCCATCTTTGTTCCTACCGGTACCATGGGCAACGCCATCGCCATCAATATCCACACGCATCATGGCCAGGAAATCATCTGCGAAGAGCGCGGTCACATCTTTAATTATGAGATGGCCATGGCCGCGGCGTTTTCCGGATGTTTGATCCGGCCCATCCCTAGTGAAGATGGCTGGCTTACTTGGGCCGACATCAAGAAACGCATCGCTCCGGGAATTTATTACAAAGCACAGACCGGACTCGTCTCTCTGGAGAACACGCACAACATGGCCGGTGGGACAATCTACCCGCAGGATGCCGCCGACGAAGTTTGCGATCACGCCCATGAGGCTGGGCTACGTGTCCACCTGGATGGCGCACGCGTATTCAACGCTTCTGTAGCCATGGGCAAATCGGTAGCGGAAATTTCGAAAAAATTTGATTCAGTCATGTTCTGCTTGTCCAAAGGACTGGGCGCGCCTGTGGGGTCAATGCTGGTCGGCAGCAAGGCGTTTATTGAGAAAGCGCGCTCCATTCGCAAAGCTCTGGGCGGAGGCATGCGTCAGGCCGGCATCCTGGCCGCTGCCGGGTTGATCGCGCTGGAAAAAATGCCGCTGCGACTTAAGGACGATCATGACAACGCGCAGCTTCTGGCGAAAGGCCTGGCGGAAATCCCGGGCGTCAAGATTGACCCGAAAAAAGTTGTGACGAACATTTTGGTCTTTGACGTAAGCGGCACCGGCATGAATACCGCCGATTTCAGCCGCAAACTCGCCGAACGCAATGTGCTCGCCGCCGGCATCAATCCCGAACAGATGCGCATGGTCACGCACATGGACGTCAGCCGCGACGATTGCCAGCAGGCGCTCGACGCGGTCCGCGCGGTGTGCAAGAAGTAAAGCCGTTTCGCCGAGGGCCGGCCGACGAACTCAGGCTTTTCCTTCCGGCCCAAAGATCGAGAGCAGATGGCCGTCGATATCGCGGAAGTGGGAAGCCCACTCCGCCGGCGTGACCTGGCGCGGTTCGCCCAGGAACGTGACGCCTTGCTCCGTCAGCGCTTTCTGCGTGCCGCGCACGTTGTCCACGCCGAAGACGACTTCCGTGGCGCCGTTCACGTGAGGAGCCAGGCGGGTGTGTCCTGTGCTGAGTCCCAGCCGGACTGGGCCGGCGTCGAGCAGGGCGATCTGTGTTTCCTGGAACAGAATTTTCAGACCCAGCGTTTCGCTGTAGAACTTCAGTGCCGCGCCCATATCACGGACGCCCAGCATGACGGTGTTAATGCGGGAAAGCTGGACCGGCATAAAATCTCCTTACCGTGCGATTACTTAGCTTTGCTAAGCAATCACGCTAAGTAATATCCGCTGATTTGACGTTTGTCAAGAAAATAGTTAGCCTAGCTAAGTATGCCCAGGGGCAGTAAATCTCCGAAGGCGGTTCCAGCCAAAGACGGCCTGACCACAGAAGACCTGGCGGACCACCTGCACAGCACGGCCATCCACCTGCTCCGCCTGGTGCGCCTGCAAGACGCAGCCGCCGGCATCGGCCCGGCGCAGCTTTCGGCGCTTTCGGTCATCGTGTTTGGCGGGCCCGTTTCTCTCAACGATCTGGCGCGCGCGGAAATGGTCCGCCCGCCCACCATGAGCCGCATCGTGGATGGCCTGGAATCCGCGGGACTGGCGCGGCGCCGCGTCAATAGCAAAGACCGCCGTGCCGTCCTGGTGGAGCCTACCGGAAAAGGCACAACTCTTTTGCACAAAGGCCGCCAGCGCCGCGTAAAATTTCTCGCCCGCCATCTTTCGCATCTCTCCGCGGCTGAACTCAAGGACGTAGAGCGAGCCGTTGCCGCTATTCAAAAAGCTCTCAGCAAAAGTCAAAAATAGCCCGGCCGCTCGTCACGTCTGTCGTGCGAAGTTTCTTTGCGTTGGACTTTAGTATTGCCATCACAAATAGACCGGCTACATTTTGGCGTCCGCCTTGGTAGCATGGAACGTCTACCGCTTTGGGAGGCGTTATGGCCGATGATGGCAATGCGGGCCCCCAGCTTTTACCTGCCACCTGGAAAAATCTCTTTTACCCGCCAGAACAGAACGAATACGCGTACTTCGCTCACGTTGCGAAATATCCATTTCTTGCTCCACAAGTGCCGGAAGCCCAGCGTTACCTCGTCAAAGCCGCATGGGCGGCGGACGCCGCAATGCTTGCCTACGGTCGCTACGGGCAAACGTCTATCCCGCCAACTGATTTTCAAAAAATTCTTGCCGATGCCGGATTTCTGCAATGCGATCTGATCGGCGACTGGGCGCCCGGCTCTAGCGGGACGCAAGGCTTCTTTGCGCGGAACAACGATTTCGCTATCCTCTCATTTCGTGGCACTGAGCGTGATGATGCGAGTGACGTGGAGACTGACGCCAATATCCTGCTGAGTGAGGAACCAGAGCATGACGCGTCTCCAGCGCCGAAGCCGGACTCGTCGTTATTGGACCGGGTGATCCATGGCGCGAAAGATTACTTGCTGCATACGAGCCGCGTGCATTTCGGATTCCAACGCGCACTGGACCAAGTGTGGCCGCAGGTTGAAAAGCTGCTCAACGATTATCGCGCGGCCCATCCGCAAGCCGAGATCGTTTTCACCGGACACAGCCTTGGGGCGGCCCTGGCTACTTTGGCCGTGGCCCGCTTCCGCGGAGATGGCGGTTCGCTCTACACCATCGGCAGTCCGCGTGTGGGCAACGCGCCGTTCGGTGACATGGTCCGCCGGCAGACCGGCGGGAAAATATTCCGCTTTGTGAACCATCAAGACCTGGTCACGCACGTTCCCATTGAAGCGCCTTTTTATCGTCACGTAGAAGAGCAGGGTCTGATTATCGGTCCGGATGGTGCGATAACCCAGGGCGTGGAAGATGCGGAAGCCGACATTGCGACCTTGGCGGAACTTTTGAAGCAATTGTGGACCACGGGCAAGTTTCTGGAGTTGAACACTCCAGCGCCAGCGCCGCTGGTGGACCATTCGCCCGCACGCTATTGCAAGGTGCTGCGTTATCACCTGGAGCAAAACGTTCCAGCGGCGGAATAAGACCAACCCTCCATCCCGTTAAAATCCAAAAGCGGATTCTGGAAGATCCTTGGGCGGACTGTCGTTTATACTCGTCAAGAGATGTTGTGTCAGACTGACTTATGCCTAAACGTAAGAAGAAGCCGAAGAAGTTCCTGGCGACCACGGCCGTGAAGACGATGTCGCGGACGGCGATTGGCGCGGTCCCGGCCGTCAGGCGCAAAGAGAGCAAGAAGCGGGTCGTCAAGCCGAAGTACAAGCCCACCATCAGCAAGATTCTCGCCGACTCAGACGCCTAGTCAAGTACCCACATCGAAGGAACCAGGAAAGAAACCAATCAAGCCACTAGGCACTCGCAGCCAACTTGCTGTAAAAGATTTGTTATGACCCACCAGCAACTCGTCCGTATGTCTGAACGCTGGCTTCGCACGCGTTATCGTTGCGGTATCGTGCTTTCAGAACAATCGTGTGCCAGCGGAGAAACGCCGGATGTAATCGGCTGGAAGGGCAAGTGCCGCTCCATCTTGGTGGAATGTAAGATTTCCCGGACCGATTTCCTTGCTGACCGCGAAAAGCCTTTTCGTCGCGACCCTGCGCAGGGCATGGGAGCTGAGCGCATCTACTGCGCGCCGCAAGGACTCATCAAAGCCCCGGAGCTTCCCAAGGGCTGGGGCCTTCTGGAATGTAAAGGCCGCGAGATTACGCTGGCAGTAAAGCCCAGCCGCGTGAGCCAACGCACGGAATCCGGATTCATGTGGGAGATGAACCTGCTGCTGGCCAGTTTGCGCCGGGTGGAAGTCCGCATTGAACCCCAAACCATCACTGACTTTCTCAAATGGAAAAACCGGCTGGTGGAATACAACGGAGGACGGCTGCCGGAAGGAATTGTTTCGCCCGAGGCCGAGGCTAATCCGCATCTGAGCGCGTAACTCGCTCTTGGTCTCTTCAGATGTGAATAACTTTTAACTTCCGTTTCTCTTTTGGAAGCGTATGATGCTCCCACCTTCCGGTCGCTGGCTGCTCAGGACGCCAAAACCTGTTGCTTCCAGTATGAAAAAAACAAGTCTTGTTTACCCATCAAGCGACGGAAATTTGCTCTCAACTTGCCAAAAAAAAATGGAGAAAGCACAAATGAGAAAGCTACTCGCCCTGGTGATTGTCTTGAGTTTTGTGGGCACTGCAATGCCACAACAGAAAGAGAAAGAAAACGAGCGCGAAGCGCGCGCGTTAAACTTGTTCCACTTCCGCGCCATGGCCGCGGTTGTTCCCCCATTCACGGGCGCGGCGAACCCGATCCGCAACCTTGGTGGCGCTGGAGCTCCGTGGCAGATCACTTCCGGCAACGCCGAACTGAACACTGCCGGCGAGCTTGAAGTCCACGTGCGCGGGCTGGTTGTCGTCCGCACGGGCACGAACCCGGTTGCCAGCTTTGCCGTGATCCTGAGCTGCCAGAGCAAAGATGCTGCCGGCGCTCCTTCCATCGTGAACCTGGTTGCCGCTACCGGTGCGGCCACCGCCAATGGCGACGCTGATCTGGAAGGCACCGTAAAACTGCCTTCGCCCTGTGTCGCGCCGATCGTGTTTGTGGCTATCCCGGCCACGGCCACAGCCCCTGCGCGCTGGCTGGCGGCAAGCGGCTTCTGAGCGAAACGCGCAACCTGGAGTACCAATGAACATGCGCTACTGTCCCCGAGGATAGCAGCGCATTTTTGTTTCAATTCGGAGCTAACCCGACGAGTTGCTCTTCGGTCTCAAGTCGGAGTAGGCTAGCTTGCCCGTAAAAACTCTAAGCTTAAGAAATAAGGATATCGGCGGCGCGATGAGAAATTCTATCGCGTAACGGGCCGGATGATGTCCTTACCGGAGGCTGTTCATGGTTGCATTGTCAGCGTTGTGGCTCCCGATTCTACTGTCTGCGGTTTTTGTGTTCATCGCCAGCTCCATCATCCACATGGCCCTTTCTTTCTGGCATAAGGGCGATTTCATTCAAGTCCCGAGCGAAAGCAAAGCCCTGGATGCGCTGCGTCCGCTGGCGATCCCGCCTGGCGATTACATGATGCCGAAAGCCGGTGGCATGGCGGAAATGAAGACGCCCGAATTCGCTGAGAAGCTCAAGAACGGCCCGGTCATCGTGATGACCGTTCTGCCCAGCGGGCCGTTTTCCATGGGCGCACAACTGGGACAATGGTTCCTTTTCTCCGTGGTGATGAGTTTTTTCGCCGCTTACGTGACTTCCCACGCTGTCCCTGCGGGCGGAAACTATCTGCACGTCTTCCGTTTTGCCGGAACCACGGCTTTCCTCGGATACGCAGCAGGGCAGTGGCCGTTTTCCATTTGGTATCGCCGCTCCTGGATCACCACCATCAAAGGCACGATTGACGGTTTACTCTATGCTTGCCTCACAGCGGGAACTCTTGGTTGGCTCTGGCCGAAATAAGAAACGCGGCCAAGATTTGCAGCATTCAAGATTTGCGCATTTGAGAAAGGCAAAAGTAATAACACCATGAAAGTGCTCAAGAACCTCTTCGTTCAATTTGTGTTGCTGGGACTTGCCGCCAGCAGTTCCGTGGCGCAAAATCATGCTCCAGAAACCGCGGGAAACGCCGTTGTGGAACAAGGCAAGTTCCGGCTGCACAAGTTCGAACAGCTCATCGGCGAAGAGAGCTACCAGATCGTGAAAGACGGAAATTCACTGGTCACCAAGGTGGATTTCAAATTTACCGATCGCGGGTCCCCAGTTCCTCTTTCCGCGACTTTCAAATCTTCGCCAGATCTGACTCCGCAGTCCTTCGAAATCAAGGGAAGCACAGCCCGCCCGATGACGATTGATGACGCCGTGGAAATTCAATCGGACAAGGTTCGAGTGCGGGAGCGCGACCATTGGACGGAGAGCGGGCCTCCGGCCAAAACATTTTTCACAATTGCCGGCTATGCTCCAACAACCATGCAGATGTTGATGGTGCGCTACTGGTCCAGCCACGGATCACCGGCCGCGCTCACTACGCTTCCCAAGGGCTCGGTGAAAATCGAACCTCGTGGTGATGACACTTTCACGGTGGCTGGCAAGAGCGAGAAGCTGCGGCGCTACACCGTGGAAGGATTGATTTGGGGACGGGAAACGCTGTGGCTTGACGCGAAGCAGAATCTCGTCGCGGCGATTTCCACGGACGCGGAGTTCGATCATTTCGAAGCGCTTCGCGATGGCTATGAGTCTTTGCTCGGTGAGTTTGTTGCGCGTTCGGGCGCGGACCAGATGGCCGCCTTGGGAGGAATCTCCCGCGGAATTTCCGGTAGTCACGCGCAAACTCTGGCTTTGGTGGGCGCAACGTTGATTGATGGCGCTGGCGGCCCGCCGGTGAAAGACTCGGCCGTGGTCATCAGCAAAGGCCGGATCGTCGCCGTGGGAGCACGGAGCCAGGTAACGATTCCCCGCGGCGCGCAGGTAATCGACGAAAAAGGCAAAACCATCCTGCCCGGACTCTGGGACATGCACGCTCACTTTGAACAAGTGGAGTGGGGACCAATTTACCTCGCGGCTGGAGTCACCACCGTCCGTGACTGCGGCAATGAGTTTGAATTCATCACCGCCGTTCGCGACGCCATCGCGCAAGGCAAGGGCCTGGGGCCGCAACTGTTGCTGGCCGGAATCGTTGATGGCTCCGGAGAGTTTTCGCTGGGCGTCCAACGCGTGGACACGCCCGAGCAGGCCAGCGCCTGGGTCAAGAAATATCACGACGCCGGCTTTCAGCAGATCAAAATTTACAGCTCTGTGAAATTGGAAGAAATCAAATTGATTGCGCAAGAGGCGCACCGTTTGGGGATGACGGTGACCGGCCACGTGCCGATTGGCCTAAACGCATATCAGGCAATTGAAGCCGGAATGGACCAGATCAACCACCTCTCCTACGTCGCGGACATCATGCACGCGCCCTTTCCCCCGGACATGAAAGGCATCGACCGCCTCAAGGCGCTGGCTGACATGGACCTGAGTTCGCCGGAAGCCCAGAAGGCCGTGGATTTTCTGAAGGCGCACCATACCGTGGTCGATCCTACGCTCGCGTTGGGAGAGTTTTTCACCGCGTCCACGGCCAAGCCCGTGGCCAGCTTTGAGCCCGGGGTTCTGAAGGTTCCGGTGGAACTGAGCGGGCCTCTTACGGATGTTGGACCACCCAGTCCGAACGCCGACCTGATCGAAAAACGGTTTCAAAAAGTGCTTGCTATAGTCGGCCTGCTGCACAAGGCGGGCATCCCCATCGTGGCCGGAACCGACCAGTCCGTCCCCGGACACAGCCTGCATCGCGAAATGGAGTTGTATGTGCAGGCAGGCTTCACGCCCATGGAAGCCATCCAGGCGGCAACGATTGTCCCGGCACGCGCCATGGGCCTGGAAAAAGAACTGGGGACGGTGGAAGCCGGCAAGCGCGCGGACCTGATCGTGATCCAGGGCGATCCGCTGGAAAAAATCAGCAACGCACGCAACGTGGAATACGTGATCACCAACGGGGTGATGTACAACGCGGCGGAATTGTGGAAGAGCGTAGGATTCAAACCTTGAACTTTTGAAGCCTTGTCACTTCGTCTAGCGCGAGCCGAAATCCTGAGCGTTGCGAGTCGAAGGCCCCCACATACCGTGTAGCGCATTTTGTCTTTTGGATGTAGCGCTCAGCGCGCTCTATAAGAGTTGCCCGCAAGACTGATTTCGGAGTACGCTTGTCAGCCGTTTCCAGAAAAGATCCTTAACAAAAGATCCCTTAACAAAAAGTCCTTTAATAAAAGACCCTCAATCTAAGGAGGCAGTTCATGGTCGCACTGTCCGCGTTGTGGCTCCCTATCGTGTTGTCCGCGGTAATCGTGTTCGTGGCTAGCCTCATCATCCATATGGCGCTGCCTTTCTGGCACGGGAAAGACTATCCGGCAGTGCCTAACCAGGACACAGTCAGGGACGCGCTGCGGCCATTCGCCATCCCGCCGGGAGACTACATGATGCCCCGCGCGGCCGGCACGCAAGAGATGAAGACCCCGGAGTTCGACGAGAAGCTCAAGAACGGCCCGGTCATGGTTCTTACCGTGCTGCCTAACGGCGAATGGAAGATGGGCCGCATGATGGCCATGTGGTTTATCTACCTGGTGGTGGTCAGCTTCTTTGCCGCATACATTGCCAGCCACGCTCTGTCTTCCGGAGCACGCTATCTGGAAGTTTTCCGCTTTGTTGGGGCGACGGCTTTCATGGGATATTCAGTTGCGTTGTGGCAGATGTCCATCTGGTATCGCCGCTCGTGGATGATCACCATCAAAGCAACCATTGACGGACTGATCTTCGCATGCCTAACCGCGGGGACGTTCGGTTGGTTGTGGCCGAAATAGGAATCGATGGCGGAAGCGTGTGAGAGTCGAATTTGAGCCGGTTGCGGGCGTCCGAGCCCGCAGGCGAAATCCTGAGCACAGCGAAGGATCTCTACTAGAAATAATCTCAAGATTGAATTGGCGGAAGCGTGTGAGAGTCGAATCCGCCGTAAAACGTAAATTCAACAACTTACAGGGCCACGGATGGCATAAAAAGCACTGTAAGGACATGGAAAACGGGTTAACGGATCGCAAACGGATCGCGGATGGATTGCAAGCAGATCGCAAGGCAGCGGGTCGGAAACTGTCCACACGCATTTCCTTGGGAGTCTTGAGGGAGTCCAAAGGAGCCTGTTTTTCGGCCATTGTAGAGACATGAAAGTGAGGGTGGAAACTGTCTCTCCGAGACTCAACCCCGTATTAGAATTCCCGCCTTTGTCGGTTTCCCTGGTTGTTCCCTGAGTTTAATGAGGTCGTCTATGAATTTGCGGCACAGTGGCAAGTTAGCTCGTTCTATTGGAATTTCCATTAGGTCTGCATGTTTGGAAAAAGCGTTCCAGAGTTCGCGATGCAACATATTCTCGTAGTTTTGGAAGCGCATTTCCATGTGGTCAGCAACCTGTTGTGGTCTCTCATGCAGGCCGAGAACGCCAGTCACAATTGCGACTGAATGGCGGCAGGCGGCGACTGTCGGGTGGGCAGCCTCACTGAATACCCCATACTCGCGACCGAACCCTGTGCCCTTCTGAGCTTCCATAAAAGCGTTCAGCTTTCCCTTATCCGATTTCCAACCTTCGCCTTTGCTCTTAAACCAATTCTCTATCTTCGTTTGCGTCTGTGCGTCCAAGAATCGGAACTCTGTTTGTAACTGACATGCCTCTAAGAAGGCACGTTCTACTGCTGCACAGCCGGAAAGTTCGGCAGACGGCTGCAAGAGAAGCAGTACCGATTTCAGCAGAGATGTGCATTGCAATCCAAGTAGCAGGAACGCCGATAGCGGAGTTTCTTCGTTCAAATGACTGCAAAGGGTCGAACCGAGGCGCAAATACTCTGTCTCAAGCTCGTTGAGAATCGCCAGTGGTGAAGTGGATGCCATTCCCCAATAATACAGTTTGGCCGGGCAAAGGCTTTTCGGCACGTGCAGTCGTCGGAGCGCGGGTGTGACGATCAACAATCAAATCTCAATCGACTTGGAATACACTGAACCAAGAGTAACTCACAGACTTAAATGCGGATCGGCAAATGCAAACTTTGCTTGGGCGATAGCCTAGATTTACAGGACAGTCACTTCCTGCCGAAGGGAGTGTACCGAATACTGCGTGATGGCGGTGCGCCGAATCCTAATCCGTGGCTCATCAGTGAAGGACAAACGGTTCAGGCATCACATCAATTGACAGCGCCGCTGTTTTGTAGAGACTGCGAACAGCGACTCTCACGGAACGGGGAGCGTTGGGTTCTGACGAATTGCCTAAAGAAAGACGGCAGCTTCCCGCTGGCTGCGATTTTGGCTTCGAGAACGCCCGATGTTTCATCTGCTACAGACCCGACCAGAGTTTATTGGGCCGCGAACGTTCCTGAAGTAAACTCTCAAGCGTTGGCTTACTTCGGCGCTAGTATGTTTTGGCGCGGCTCAATCCACCCATGGAGCCAGGGTACTGTTCCGGTCGAATTGGGTCCGTTTAGAGAGTCTTTCAGGGAATACCTAATGGGGCTGTCAGATTTTCCGAATCATTGCGCCTTACTGGTTGCCGTTCGGGAAGGTAAAGCGATTGACCGCTTGACTCACATCCCTGTTGGCGAACGAATGGGGCTGTGCCACATATACAAATTCCCTATGCCGGGACTTGCGTTCTCTCTAGCTGTGGGCAAAAACATTCCAGCCCATTTTCGCGGGGCCTGTTTCGTTCACATGCCAGGTAACCCGATCATCGTCTCGCCAATTATTGAAGAATTGCTAAGACAAGATGCGTCTCAGGTGTTACAGAAAAACTACAATAGGAGATTTCAAGCGGAGCCACACGGCAAGCGGAAGCGTTGACAGTCAGCGTAACTCAAATCGATTTCCACAGAGAGGGTAGCAGCAGGTCTTTTTGTCAGTGTTAAGATGGCCCTTATGACCAACAAATTTGATTTCTTTTACTCTAAAATGCTTAGCGGCCCTACGAGGTTCAGTGCCGTTGCCGGTTCAGATGAGTTCAAGGGTGCTCAGCTTTTGGAACTGCTGGGATATGTAATCCATTGGCGCGATGTCATCGAAATTAGCGATAAGGACATGCTTGTGAATGACGATAAGATTGCGTCCGAAATCAAGCAGAAACTGGCCGCTGCTGGCTTCACAGTGGAGCCTCTGAAGATGTCTGCGCAACCAAAGTGAAGATCACAGTTACTGTGAACCATTTTTCCGCTCTGCGATATTCTTTACAACAAGTAACTGAATACGCCAGAACCGCCTAACGGGGTCAGGTTATGAAATTCCCGTACTCGTTTTCAGACGTTCGCGGGTTCACCAACGATTTGTACAAATTCATCTCCGCAAGCCGCTTTGATTACAGCGGCGGCTTGTTTCGAGTCGCTATGACCCTACAGAATGGCGTCATGCGTTTTGCCGAAGGCTGTCTCCTTTTTCAACAGAAGAAGATCGCGTGCGTCCCAAGAACGGACTATGGAGAGGTGCTGTTTCTGGAAAAATGGATTGAGCCAGTCAGTAAGGTCATTGATTTTATGCCGCCATTTCTTTCTGGCAAGCGAACGGTTGCGGGGCAAAAGATCACAACGCAATTCACCACGACCAATTGGAACCATCAGGATGCGGTGGAGTTTGTGATGACGGGCTGGCGGGAATGGCGCTTTTTGAGTCGTGCTGATTTTCTAGATCGCAATGAAAACTTTCAACTGACACAGGCACCCCTGACTCGAAAGGGGCTGACACCATATCTCAGCGCGGGTCACGCAATCGCAAATAGGCTCTATGGAAATAACAAATGGGGGAGCATTAGCTCACCTTATCTCGGACAATTTATGACGATACTCCCTGAAACGAGAGCGCGTCTCTTGGTCGGAGAGTGGCGTCCGGGTAATCTGCACATTGAGGTTGAGGCGAATGTTCCTTTGACCGCACTTGAGCTTCAGGTGCTCATCGATCTTCCAACTCGCCGCGAAAGCAGGTTGGTTTCCCTGCAAGACCGTACCGTTGAGGAGACTATTCCCCTTGATGCAGAGGGCATAAACGTTTTCCTTGTCGATGAGTCCGGTGAATGTTTGAGCAGAGGCCATTTGTCAACGGTATTCTCCGCTTTTGGTCCCCAGAAGCCGACTCAGGAGATCTATCAACGCATTCTTGCCGAGGTTTCAAATGGCGAGAATGACGGGCCTAGCTGCCAGCGCCAGCGAACCGGGCAGGAGCGTCCCCGGCCACCGTCTGCCCTCGATTTAACAATCCTTTGTTGTAACGTCCCTGGCCTCAATGACTTACTCGCCACCACGACGCCAGCCTGGCCCTGATCCACTACTGACCGATGCGAATAGCGGCTGCCAGTAGCTGATCCTGTGCGAGGTAGATCGTAGATAGTCAAGCGGATAGTTGCGGATAGGCTCGTCTAACCCTTTAGTACTCTATAATTTACAGAAACTAAACGTCAAACATTAACATTATGGCGTTTTGTTAACGTTTAGGTGGATAGTGTTGGAATTAGGAATGGAGCCGGGCCGACAGGTGAACAGGATAGAACAGGAGAGCGTAGGACAGGAGAACAGGACAGCGGGAGTGGATTAGGAACGGCTGTGCTCCTCAAGTGACGTGCGTCTTATGTTGTGCGTACAGCATACGCGAAGGGATGCTTGCAGATTTAGCCCTGTCAGACTGCCTGACAGGGCAAATAGAACAGAAGCGACATAATCGGCTACCGACTGTTAGGCACAACAGGGCCACAATCGCGTCAGGTTGGTCCAGGAGCGACCGCTGGCTGATACATGTACTCAACGGCGGCGGTTGTGGTCCCTAGGCCGCTGGCTGGTCTCGCCATTTCTTCTCAGTATGTTTTTACCTGGACATCGTTGTGCCTAACCAGTAAATTCTCTGCCGTGACATTCGTCAGAACGAAACTGGTCAAAGGTATTTCGTACAGCTACCTGGTGCAAGGTGTCCGCGACGGCGACAGAGTACGCCAGAAAGTAGTCGCGTATCTGGGCGCTCACAAAACTGTAAAGGCAGCGTATGCGTACTGGATACGCGAGGCCAAACACCCGCAAAGTCCAGCGGAAAGGAAACACGCCAAGCAGATGGTGAAGAAGCTGTCCCGATACCTGTGATCTAAACCCCGGTCGTCTGCACGATGACGATATAACCAGCAATTGTCGGTTCCGAGTGAATTAGGAGGCACTTGGTTTCGCCCCAACTCCTGCCTTGGAGGCACTCATGAAAACAAATGAAAGCCGCTCTCGTGTCCGTCACCCAAAGAACCGGACGTTTCCAGCGTTCCCACCGAACTCAACGGCATGGGTAGTTCTCTATCACGCCAGCATGGAAATATGTGATCGACACGGCTTGCCTGGTGCGGAAGGACGTACCCGCGATGTCTAGCTTTGTGGATCACGTAACCGAACTGGTAGATCGCGCCGGACATTCGGCCCCGGACACGTTTGACGCCGAGTCGCTCACGTCATGGGCGGACGGCGTGGGTGAGTCTGTTTTGAAAGACATCACCGAATGGCAGCCGAAGCAAGCGGTCGTCATTCAGATGCCGAAGAGACGAAGAGCCAAGAGATGAGTAACGATCAGGGCCGGGTTAACAGCCCGGCCATTGTTAATGGGAACTCTTTCTAACGTCTTTGAGCAGATCGAAGAAATACAAATTGCCCGTCTCCATCCTCGAAAAGCTGTGGCGTCTGCCGATGTCCCAGCACGGCGGCTCTCTCACCGACCGTTCTCTTTACGTACACCCAAATATCCTCCAGTGTATAGAATCCGGTGTTGCCAGAAACCGAACCTTTGAGCGCATCGAGAAAAGCCTGCGTAAAAATGCCTCCGTTCTTGTCTAACGCTGGCTCATTTGCTAATCCTGCTGAAAGCACTGCACGGGTGTAAGAATTGGTGTATTTTGCAAGTTGCTCATAATTCACAAATGCCGCGAGCTTCTCCGAAGATACATCTTTCTTGACTGCAAGCCCGGAAAAGCAAGCATCGAGCACAAACAAAATGTGTTTTGCTTCCAACCTGCGACCATAATCACTCAACAACCTGAACATTGGAAGGCCTTGGGTAGTTACCGTACTTTCAGTTGCGGGGTAAGTAACTAGATAGCCGTCAGTGTCTTCCGTTGCCGCATTCTTTTTTGTGGCCCCGTGACCGCTAAAATAAAACAATATGCGATCATCCTTACGAGCTTTTTTAATAAGCTCGTCGTCAATGTATTTGTTTATGGCAGATAATGTTGCTTCTTCTTCGTAAAAAGTCTTGACCTGAAATCCGATTGACTCAAGATATGCCGCAACCTCCTTTGCCTCACTTACGGCCTTTGTCAGATCAGCTGCGGACGGGTCCCATTTTCCACTGGCTCCGATGACAACGGCAAAGCTATTGCGATATGGGATAAATCTATGTGCAGTAAGCAGTTCCTTGTAAATGTACACATCTAATTGAATAGACTTAAGACCATCTCTGGTTCTTGCGGCGACACGAGAAACACCGTCTTTGACGTTTTGCAAAGACCTTTTGTCGCCCCGTAATACGACGCCCTCGGTGGGGTCAGTATCGAATCTTAAGCCCTCTATTTCCTTGTCGTCGAGTACTGGAAAAGAGCCGGCAGGCAATCCCGCCTGACCCAAGGGAATCGTGAATACGTCTTCGGCCAACAATCGACTGGTGAATTTGTATGTAACCGAACCTATAGTCCCGGTAAACTCGCGATCAATTACTGCACCGTTTATTTTTGTGTCACCTGTGGGCAGGCCGGGCTTCATCTGCCATGTTTTTCCACGATCCTGGCTCCACAGCAAGCCAGCAGTCGTTCCTAAGTAAATGATCCCTTCCTGGTCTATTGAAAGTGTGTTGATTTTTTTTCCAGGCGGCAGCCCTGCATAGAGATTTTGCCAGTCTTCTTTGGGATTCTTGTGTATTAGTGATCCATCAGAAGTGACTGCATATATTCTTGTTTCATCATCGATAGCAAACATCTTTGGCCGAGTTGCCGAAGGTAAGATAGCAAGTGGAGCCCAATTGTGCTGATTGAGTCCAGTCCATATTTCATACCCCTTCTTACTTTTTAGCAAAGCGCCAGTAAATAGTTGGTGCGGTTGGTTCCCAATAATCACTTTGCCTTCAGGCGCTTTAAATATTAATTCCCAAGAAATACCATCTAGTGTTTGATAGAGTTGTGTTCCGTTATGAAAATATGAAATTCCCCTAAATGAACTGTTTTCAAAAAGCCTGGGGCCGCTCTCTAAAGAAATCACAGGCCATTGTGATGACCCTGTAAATCGGCGAATATCGGCACCGAACATGACGACAGTATGTCCGATTTGTGTCAAACCTTTGAAATCGTGCGGAACAGTACTTACCACCTTTTCCCATTGACTACCTGTTTTGAGATTGATTCGTAAAATTGAATCGTTGCCAATTGCCGCAAGCCAATCTCCGTTTAAGGTCACGCCAGTCAAATGCTCTGACGGAAACGGCGGAAGCTCTTTCCATTTGTCGCCACCATCGCTGCTCACAAGCATAAGCGTTGGTTTGACTTCACTCTCTTCTTCGTCATCTGAGAAAGAATCGTCCGGCGAAGCCGTGGAGACAAAGGAAATGAAATACTGTGAATTACTAAAAAGGCCAGTTACACGCTTGCTCGCGGAAAGACGTAGATCAGTCGTTCCAGAAGGAAACTCCCAAGTTCGTCCTAAATCTTTGCTAATTTTAAACATTCCAATTTTGGTTGTCGCAATGATGTTTGAATGGGAGATCGCTGCTCGGCCATCAAAAGTAGGTGGTGTGACATCTGTCCAAGAAGTGTTTGTGCCGGAATGAATCAATAATCTCTTGGTGCTGGCGGCAACACTGAAGTCCGGGCTTGTTAAGAACTTGATTGGACGTGGGTAGAGCGAAAACCGATCCTCGTCTTTATAGATGATGTCTACGTTTCCTACCGAATTCCAACTCTTGCCATTATTGACACTCTCAAATGAAGGATTAATACCCAAATTGGGCTGGTCAATGGCATCAAGAAAATCACGAGTGCATACTAATAAGATGCGATTCCTCGCTAGCGCAAGGTTGCGTATACTCTTGCATGGGATGTCGATAGGGTCCCACTGCGACCAAGACGAACCTGCTGCTCTATAGAGGCGTGACTGAGGCCCTACCAATGCGATGGCAGTCTCCCCCTCAGTGAAGACCTGCAACGATTCGTCCAATTCTGTATCTGCGACCTTACCTATTTTCGGTAATTCAGAAACTTTTATCCATTGTGTTTTATCCCATATGAAATAATCAAACACATCTGCATTCGCAACGATACGGCCATCGGTCCCAAGATTAATCGCTGACGGCCTGACTAGATTCAGGGTCCATGTGTTTCCATCGGCACTTGTCGATATGCCTACACTATTTGACTTTATGTATCTGTTTAGATCAGGAACATAAAAGGGCTGACGTTCTGAGGACGCCGTTTTTGGCTGAGATGCTAAAGTCTTATAGGAGAACTCGGCGTCCTGATCGCTAACTTGAATGGCGTTTAGCGGCGCGATGAACACGATCAAAAATATCAGGCTGGATATGAGTGGGTGCCTGTTTGCTTTTGCGTTCAGCATAGACTCTTCCTCGCGAGTTGTAAGATCAAGCACGGTAGAAAGTGAGCAATATTATGCAATATTTCGTGAGCCTTCTCATCTTTTTTCTTCTCTTGAGTCTCACAACGCGACTCAAAGGTTGGCGTCGGATTATCACAGTCGTGGCTCTTATTGCGATGGTATTCATGCTTTTGATCCTTTGGCATGACGATGTCATATTGCGAGGAAGCCGCAGTTGGTGGCGCACCAGTCCATTTAAGGAAATACTTTTGTTTGCCGCAATGGTCGGCGGAATGAGCGCAAAATATCTCTGGGACCTTATTGAAGTGCGTCGTTCAAAGATGAAAACACTAAAGGGCCAAAATGTTCCGCTAGGCTTTGACGGGTGGGACTTTTTTCAACCGCTTTTGGTCGCGGGAATAGTTTTCTCAGGTGTCTTAGCAACTCTTAAGGAAATGGACGCCCCAACAGTGCTGCTGAGCTTTCAGAATGGCTTTTTTTGGCAGACAGTTCTGAAGAGAAAAGTCGGCCTGTAATTGCGGTCGCAAGTCCATACAGAGTCGTGCGACTCTACTCTTACCGATCTCTTTTCAATGCGCCTATGTTAACCATTTGCGGTGTTCGGTCGCACTGCTCAAGTCGCGCACATTCGCGATTTGTGGTGTTAGATCGGGTTTAATGATCCGAACGTTCACGATCCTGGGCTTGGTCGCCGGACTCGTTAACAATCCTACTTCTACCGATATTGGTGTCCGGTCGCCCTCTATGACTCGGACGTTGACGACGTGCTTGTTCTGGACTGTTTTCTTTTTTCATTAACTGCTCACAATCGTGAAAGGAAATTGTTTCGTCGGCGCTTTCCCGGCAAGAACCCGATAACGTGCAAGGTCATGGGCTGCTCCATCTCCGTCAGCAGCGGACAGAATCGTTTCGACCTCCGTCTCATCAAGTTCTCTCGTCTCGATGAGTTCATTGGCGATCACCTGAATCTCTGACCAATATTCAGAAACAAACTCGCTTGCCTTAGTCAGCCACGGACTGAGGTCTGTGTTTCTTCCTAGCTCCCGTAGAATCTGCCGAGCTTTTTGAAAATCATCACGAGCGCCGTTTCGCGCCTCCCGCTTTGTGGCACCATTGCGAACTTCAGCACAGTATCCGGCAAGAAGGCTGATGAGAACCTTTTCTGCTTTCTCAGAATTGATGCGATGTTCCAAACCGCCCTCGACTGACCGTGTGAATTCATATTGATCTTCGTAGAGGCAGTAGGACCGCCCAAGAGTTCCTTTTTCTGGGTTCGGAATGATGCTGACGCCTGCAAAAGTCAGGCCAAGGCGCACGTCGGCGACAGCATGACCTGCTTCATGGAAAGCGCAACTCAGATGAGCATTAGGTTCTTGTTGCATACGGCTAGCTCTCAGGCAGAGGTTCGCTGGAAGAACTGAGACCGACTCGACACTCGCGTCCAGCCGTTGGGGCGGAGTTTTTGTGCAAGCGCCATCCAGAACCGCTTTCTTCGCCCTGAGGTTGTCTGTTGGTTTGTTGCGGGTATTACGTCTGCGATCACGACCTTTACTCTTGAGTCGCTATTCCATTTCAGGCGGGAGTCATTTTGATGCTCAGTTATGATACGCATCAACTCGTCGGCAATCGGTTCGACTTTTAGCGGCTTCTCTTTCGCCGCAACTTGCCTACGACGACCACGCTCAACTGACGCTTCCGCCGTCTCAGTGTTTACAGTCCAGTTCTGCATCTCGGCATACACCGATCCCATCACAGTTCCACCGTGTCGCTCAATCGCGAACCGAAGCAAAGGCGCATTCCAAGAGACACTCTCCATGCGGTCTCTGAGTTTGTAGCCTTCCATTCCGCCGTCGTGCTGTGTCAGTTCGTGCCAGCACGACGCAAGAATACGTTCCACGGCAGAGACATTCTCAATCGCCCCGCTTGGGAGTTGGCTGAGAAACAGTCGCAAATCATTCAACGCGCCCACTTTGTTTTCCTCCAAATCTGAGCTATTGCGGAGCCAGACACAATACGACTGTCTGATTCCGAAATTTATGAATTTTGGTCTCTGGACTTTTGTCTCTGTGCAAGCCCGTGTAGGGCTGGACTTGATCTCTGGACAACACTAGGCTGAGTCGATTCAGCCAGAATGGCACTAAGGTATCCTGGAAAGAAATAAGATTCCATCAGCTATTTCACTGAGTTTTTTGTACCTCGCGCATCGTCGCAAGAAATGTTTCGCTTTTCCTGATTCCGTGCGCTAAGCTACTTCTGTGTCTGGAGAAAGCCTTCCGGCGCACTGCGAGTCCTTCGCAGGCGTGAGACACCCCGCAAGCCTGTAATGCACAGGCACAATCAAAATGATTGAATAGTTCAACAGTTGTACCAGTTGTTTCCAGTTTTTCTGAAGTCCAAACCCCAACCTGGTTGACCGCTGCCGAAGCGTCCGCCTATCTCCGCATAGCTCCCCGCACCCTGTTGGCATGGGCCAGGCAGGGAAGAGTCAAGGGCCACGTCCTGTCCGGCATCGAACGCCAGACTTGGCGATTCCGGCAGTCCGATCTGGATGCCTGCCTGAAGGAAAACTGATGCCCACAAACCAAAGCCTTCGTAAAGGAGTTAGACTGCTCCTGCCATCCGTGTGCCCGGAAGGGACGGGTCAATGAGAAGGGCAGCACGGTTTCAAACTGGAAGTGTTGTATTCGACAAGAGACGTAAGACGTGGAATTACCTGTGGTGGGATGGCGGTAAGCGGCGGTCTAAAAACCTTGGCCAGCATTCCACCAAGGCAAGCGCATGGAAAGCAGCAAAGCCGCTCAGAAGTGCGCTGGAAAACAAACCCGAAGCTGTTGTGAGTGCGGTTCCCGCAGTTCCAAAAGCACCCACAGTGAACACACTTATTGACGGTTACAGAATGGAAAAGATGCCGACACGATACAGTTCGCAACGTTCGTATGAGGCTTGGCTTCGCAATCACATTGTTCCAGTGTTTGGCGAAACCCCGATTACGGATGTGCAAGCGCGTCCTGTTGAATTGTGGCTGAACAGTCTGGAACTGGCTCCGAAATCCAGGGTGCAGATACGCGGTTTGCTCAGTGCCTTGTGGGATTTTGCACAATGGCGCGGTGACATTCCGCCACAGCGCAATCCAATGGAACTTGTCACAGTCAAAGGGGCCAGCAAGCGGATGCGCAAGCCTCGCAGCCTGACGGTGGATGAGTTTCAGAAGTTTGCTCAGCACCTGGGTGAGCCGTTCCGCACGATTGCGTTGCTGTGTGTTTGCTTCGGCCTTCGTATTTCCGAATGCCTCGGATTGAAGTGGTCTGACGTTGATTGGCTTAACGGCAGGCTGAGGATTCAACGGGGCATTGTTCGTCAGCATGTTGACGACGTGAAAACCGAGAACTCGGAAAGTGCAATGGGCATTGACAGTAAACTGCTGAATATCCTCAAAGCATGGAAGCAGACCACGCAGTTCTCGGCCCCGGACGATTGGGTGTTCGCCAGTCCTGCTCAGCTTGGTCGTCTGCCTTGGTCGGCTGATTCAGTAAACGACGCGTATGCGAAAGCAGCTACCGCCGCGCAAATCCCGCACGTTAGCAGTCACAGCATGAGACACAGTTACCGGTCTTGGCTTGATGCTGTGGGAACCACGATTGCGGTGCAGCAGAAGTTGATGCGTCATGCTGATGTGAGAACGACCATGAACGTATATGGCGATGTGGTCACCGATGAGATGGCGCAAGCCTCTTCAAAGGTCGCTCGGCTTGCGATCCGTAAAGGAAACAGGCTTAACGGATCGCAAACGGATTGCAAGGCCGCTAAGTTATTGAAAATGGCGGAAGCGTGTGAGAGTCGAACTCACCAGAGCCAGCGAAGCTAACTCTCGCCGGTTTTGAAGACCGGAAGGGTCACCGGACCCCATGCGCTTCCGTGAATCAATTAGTTTACAGGAACCAAGCCATTAGCCATTAGCAACACCTGTTTGGCTAGCTGCTAATTGCTATTTGACCAATTGCTGGTGTAATTCGCAAAATATCGTGCTTCACTTCCACTGTTCTTCCGGGAAATTCCGTGACGATCCGCTGCTTCAGTTGTTCAACTGTTGGCGATCCGTTCTGGCCGTTCAGACCGCGAGCGTCGTCCATAAGAATGATGTGCGGCATAGTAACGTTCGGGATGCAGTGCCGCAGAATTGATTCGAGTTCCGACGTGAACCGTTGCTTGTCGCCTTGCAGGCCGGCCCAGCCGTAGTAGCCGGCGTCCAGCCAGAACAGCGTGGGTTGGTCCAAGGTCTTAAGCAGTTCAGGAATTTTCTGTTGGCTGTCACCTTCCAGGATGTGAATTTGCGGCCAGCGAGAAAACTTCCGTTGGGCGCTCTGAGCCAGTGCGTGGTCATATTCAACGGAATAAATTGTGTCAAAGCGTTTGCGCATGGCATCTACCATTTCGCCGTAGTATGTTCCGGTTTCCACCAGGACGCGCAACCCGTAACGCTGAGCGTATTCCAGCACGGCGCGTTGCTTGACCAGATGCGGAGAGCGGATCGGCTGGCCGCGCAGCTTCCAGTACCAGTAGTCCGGGTAATGGCCGGCTGACTTGTAGAGGCCGTAAAACGGCGTACGCTGTAGCATTTTTCGGAATGCTTTCATTGTTAAAAATCCGCGCGCCGCAAAAATTGGGCGCCTCAACGTGTCATGGTGAGCGAACGGCGCAGCCGGGAGCCGAACGACCCAGATCGCGCGGCAGTGCATCCCTAATCACTTGGTAAGCTGTATGTGCAGCATAAGTTGAGGAGATAACGGTGTCAAACCAGAAAAGGCGTTTTGCGTTTACCCAGATGGATGTGTTCACCTCATCCGCGCTGGAAGGCAACCAGTTGGCCGTGTTTACAGACGCGCGTGGCCTGAGCGATGCCGAGATGCAGGCCGTCGCTAAAGAAACAAATTTATCTGAGACCACGTTCATTTTTCCGCGCGACGCTGCCACGGAGCGCGAACGCGGCGTGCGTGTGCGCATCTTTACGGTGACTGAAGAGCTGCCCTTTGCCGGACATCCAACGCTGGGCACGGCGATGGTCCTGCATAGGCTTGGCGGCCGCCAAGCCGAAGAGATTGCACTGGACCTCAACGTCGGCAAGATTCCGGTACGCTTTTCCACGCGTGACGGCTTGCCATTCGGCTTGATGACGCAGCGCAATCCCGAGTTCGGGCAGAAACATGATCGCGAGACTGTGGCCCGACTAGCGGGCTTGAACGTGGCCGACATTGCCGACGATGCACCGATCCAGACGGTAACTACCGGCAATCCTTTTGCGATTGTTCCGGTGAAGTCCTTGGCTGTGCTGCAAAACATGGCGCCCAGTTGGTCGTCGATCGGGCAATATCTTGCCAAAACTGACGCCAAGTTTTTTTACTTTGTCTCTCGCGAAGCTGTGAATCCCGAAGCGAAGTTGCAATCGCGAATGTTTTTTTACAACGGAGAAGATCCGGCCACAGGGTCGGCGGCTGGGCCGTGTGCGGCGTGGGCCGTGCAGTACGGTGTGATTCGTCCGGAAGAGCAAGTCCTGATGGAACAAGGCGTGGAGATGAAACGCCGCAGCCGGATTTACATCAGCGCGGGCCAGCAGGGTAACAAAGTTGTTAACGTGCGCGTTGGCGGACACGCCGTGGAAGTGGTGCAAGCAGAAATGTTTTTCTGAACGCGAAGACTCATCGGCTGATTCTGCGCGGCGTTCCGCAAAAAATGTGCAACGAATGTTGTGCGTGAAAAATAATTTCATTGTTGGCGTTCAGGGTACTTTACACATTGCGCCGTCGCGCCTATGATGCTTGAACGTTCTTGCGATGAAGAAAGCTTTCTCCTCGCTCCCAGCCAAAAAAATAATTCCATGGCATCTGTTTCCGCAGACCCATGGAGAAAACGAATCTTGGGGACCACTATGCGACCGAAGAAGACCATTCTGTGCGTTGACGACAACGAGCAATCGCTCTCCATCCGCAAGATCATGCTGGAAACGCGCGGCTACCGGGTGGTGGCTTGCACCAGCAGCACCAACGCACTGGAAATCTTCCGTAAGGGCGGAGTGGATTTGGTCCTGAGTGACCTGCTTATGCCCGGGCTCGATGGCGCCACGATGGTGGCCAAGATCAAAGACTCATCGCCAGAGACACCGGCGATCCTTTTTTCCGGCAAGATCCGCGCGTATGAAAAAGAAACGCGCGCCGATCTTTTTCTTCCCAAGGGCATGTACGCACCCGCTGAGCTGCTGGAGCGCATTCGCCTGCTTCTGGTGAAGAAGCGCGGACCGAAGCGCACCCACGTGATTCAGCCGCCGCAACGGATGCCGGTAGCCAGCTAAACATGGGCCTTGCCGCGCTTTGCCGTGCTTTGACCGGTGCCGGAAAACGGGTGCTCTGTTAATATCAAGTATTCCGTGGCCCCTATCATCCAAGCTGAGAACGTAACCAAGGTCTACCGCATCGGTAAGGTAGACGTGCCTGCCTTGCGTGGCGTGAGCTTTTCCGTGGAAACCGGCGAATTTGTCAGCATCGTTGGCCCCTCGGGCAGCGGCAAGTCAACCTTGTTCTACATTCTGGGCGGGCTGACGCGCGCGACCCAGGGCCGCGTGACCATTGATGGCGAGGATTTCGCCCAGATGTCTGACGCCAAGCGTACAGAGATGCGCAAGCACAAGATCGGTTTTGTGTTTCAGAAGTTTAACCTGCTTCCCACACTTTCCGCGCGCGACAACATACAGATTGCGCGGGAAATTTCCGGACGCAATGGCGCCGACCCTGACTTCTTCAAGAACGTAACGGAAATGCTGGGCGTGGCCGCCCGGCTGGACCATCGTCCTTCTGAGATGTCTGGCGGCGAACAGCAGCGCGTGGCGCTGGCGCGGGCGTTGATCAACCGTCCGGCAATTGTTCTGGCGGACGAACCGACTGGCAACCTGGACTCTGAAAATTCCGGCATCGTTCTGAACATGTTGCGCGTGGCCAACCAAAAATTCGGCCAGACCGTTCTGATGATTACGCACAACCCGGAAGCTGCCGAAGTGGGCGACCGCATCATCCACATGCGCGACGGGCATATCGTGACACCGGAACAAGATCCACAGTGGACGCGGCATTAAGGCCGCTTTGCGGCAAACCGATTGAAAGTGATCTAGCATTGTGATCGCTTCTACTCCGGTAATATGCCACTCGGCAAGGGCTCGGATAAAATTAGTCTTCGATGTTTTCCCGAACTTTTTCAAAGGCGAATCCCAATGAAACTTTTATTCGCGAGTGCGTTTCTTGTTCTTTCCGCGGCGTTGCCGGCGCAAAACGTCGCCCACGCCAAGGGAGTAGCTCATTCAGAGCAGGTTGATATTGCGTATGAGACTCTGGGCACGCGGGGAACCGCGCTTCCCGTAGTTGCCGTGAATGGCGGGCCGGGTTTGTCCCATGCGTATATGGTCCAAAATGATCTTTGGGAGCGCATCGCGCGGCACCGGCTGGTGGTGTTTTACGATCAGCGCGGTATCGGAGCTTCAAAGCCGGCACCGGGAGCTACCGCACTATTGCAAACCATGGACGCACAAGTCGCGGACCTGGATGCCGTTCGTCAGGCGCTGAAGCTGGAGAAAGTTGTCCTGGTTGGCGACTCTTACGGCGGATTGCTTTCCATGGCCTATGCCGCCGCGCATCCTGAGCATGTGGCCAAGCTGGTTCTCTCGGATTCTCCGGGCCCTTCATGGAAGAGTATCGTGCACGTGCTGCCGGAAGTTTTTCCAGACGTGCAGGAAGAGAACGCGCAAGAAGAACAGAAGCTTGGCCCGACCACTGAAGCTGCGGCCAGAGCCGGCTTGCGCAACCACTTCCGCATGATCTTCTACTCACCGGAAAAACGCGACGCTTACATGAGCCACATGGGCGACCTTGGTTTCGAGCCGGCAGTTGGACAGGCGGTGGGCAATGCAAGCGCGGACCTCGATCTTTCGGCCAAGCTTGCCGGTTTCCAGTTTCCCACGCTGGTGATCAGCGGCCGTTTTGATATGAACGTTGCGCCGCTCACGGCGTGGCGGCTGGCTCATGCCATTCCCGGAGCGAAGCTGGTCTTCTTTGAAAAGAGCGGACACTTGCCTTCCTATGAAGAGCCGGAAAAATATATTTCGGTACTGGAAGGCTTCCTGAACGGGCAGTGAATCGTACGCGTCATTAGATAAAGAAAAACAGCCGATGAAGAAGCCACGTCAAGGCGGCCAACGTTCCAGAAAGGGAGACCGGCGACGGCCTGCGTTTTCCAAGCAAGTGGCCGTGCTTTATGAAGATGATGCCGTGGTGGTCCTTAATAAGCCTGCCGGTCTGCTGGCCGTGCCCGCGCCAGACTCGGACAATCCTTCAGCACAATCGATTCTTTCCGCCGAACTCAGGCAAAAACGGCAGCGCGCCTACGTGGTGCATCGCATCGATCGTTTTACGTCCGGTGTTTTGCTTTTTGCGAAGACTGAAGCGGATCGCGATGTGCTGGTCCGGCAGTTCCTGGGCCACACTCCATTGCGGCAGTATCTCGCCGTGGTGCGGGGGCATCTTCGGGAAAAGGAAGGTACTCTAGTCCACTACTTTCGGCGGGACGGCATGTTTCAAAAACTGACTTCGCCGAATGACTTTCAAGGTACGCGCGCTGAACTGCGCTATTCAGTGGAACGTCCGCTACGCGGCGCTTCACTCGTCCGGGTCACGTTGGTAACGGGATTGCAAAACCAGATCCGCGTACAGTTTTCAGCGATCGGGCACGCGGTGGTCGGCGACAGGAAATATCATCCGGCAGAAGCCACGGAGGAGAGGATCTCGCGGGTTGCATTGCATGCCGCACGTTTGCAGTTCATTCATCCTCGGACGGGCGAGAGCATCACCGTGGACAGTGAACTTCCCGCGGACATGCAATCTCTCATCAAAGCAGTGCGACCGCCATTCCGCTGATAAATGACTGAGCGGTGCGATGGCCGAGCGCAGCGCGGAAAAGAGTTTTCGCTTCAGCAGTGCTGCGTCGGCGTTAACTCCGGCGGCGGGGAAAATACGCGTAAAAACATTTGGCTGCCCATTGGCAGCCATTTTTCATCTTGATGCTTTGATTTTTTGGAGGCGCGGGTCGGAATCGAACCGACGCATAAAGGTTTTGCAGACCTCTCCCTTACCACTTGGGTACCGCGCCAAAACCTGGGGACGATGTCAAGGAACTTGCCCTGACAGCATAAACCCTCGCTATGCGAGGGGTGAATAGACAATGATCTTTTATGGAGCGGGAGACGGGAGTTGAACCCGCGACTTCGACCTTGGCAAGGTCGCACTCTACCACTGAGTTACTCCCGCTCTTGAGAGTACCTGTCTATTATATCGTGATGAAAATGAAGGGTCAAACTGGATGGGAATCCGGCGTTCCGGCGGAATTACGACGCCTTTTCCAGTTCGGTCTCGGGCAGCACGCCATCCAGCTTCTGTACGGCTTCTTTCAGTTCGGCCAGTCCCTGAAAGCCTTTGGCTGTGGTTTCCAGTTCTGCAGCCAGTTGGTTAGCCAGCCTGGTCGCCACGCGTACCCGGTCCTCAATGAGCAGAGCGCGCAGGGCACGGGGATCGCCTTCCAGCCAAGTCTGCACCTGCCAGCCGGTTTGCCGTACGCGGTTAACGGAATCGCGAAATTCAGTAAGAACTTGGCGGTCCACCATGCCGGCACTTAAGAGGGTTTCCAGCCGGTTGAGTTCGCCGGTAATGCGCGCCACCTGGCTGGAGACTTGTTGAGAAAAGGCCTGGTCGGCCTCTTTGAGTCCGTTCTCGTTCATTTCCTTACACCCCGGAAGACGTTCATCCGGAAGTCGAGCACTTCCTTGAAAGTACGTTACTACAGGTCGTGTCCCTGGAGAACGTGACAAAGGTAATGAGAGAGTTCTTTTATCCGGAGACGCGCTCTGCTCAATGTAGGGTGGCGTTCTGTTCGCGGCTTCGCAAGACCAGGGACTCTGCTGATAGTATTTGCCCAGGTACTCTGAGGTACTCTTATGACTCGAGAAGCGGTAATTGTTGATGCAGTGCGGACTCCCTTAGGAAGACGTGAGGGAATGCTGAAAGGCTGGCATCCCGTCGACTTGCTGGCGCATGCGCTGAACGGCCTGACGCAGCGCAACAAACTCGACGCGGCGCTGGTGGATGATGTGATCTCCGGCTGCGTGATGCAGGTTGGCGAGCAGGCAGCGAACATCGCGCGCAATGCGGTGCTGGCCGCCGGGTTTCCGGAGTCAGTGCCGGCAACCACCGTGGACCGCCAATGCGGGTCCAGCCAGCAGGCCATCCATTTTGCGGCGCAAGGCGTGATGGCCGGCAGCTATGACGTTGCGATTGCCTGCGGGGTGGAAAGCATGACGCGCGTTCCCCTGGGATCTTCGGCGGCGTCCGGGCCGGGCAAGCCGTTTGGCGAGACGATGCGCAAGCGCTACAACAACGCTCCGTTTAACCAGGGCATCAGCGCGGAGATGCTGGCCGAACGCTGGAAGCTGGACCGTGAAAGCCTGGACGCTTACAGTCTGGAAAGCCACCAGCGGGCCGCGCGGGCCAGCGACCAGGGACATTTCTCTCGCGAAATTCTGCCTACGCAAGTGCAGACCGACGCCGGCGTGACGCATATGTGCCGGGATGAAGGCATCCGCGCGGAAACTACAGCGGAAAAGATGGCCAGCCTAAAGACGGTATTCAAACCGGATGGCGTGGTCACGGCAGGGAACTCTTCTCAAATTACTGACGGCGCTGCCGCGGTGTTGATCATGGAACGCGGCAAAGCAGAAAAGATGGGATACAAGCCCATGGCACGGTTCGTGGCATTTGCGCTGGCGGCGGAAGATCCCGTGCTGATGCTGGGCGCGCCGATTCCAGCCACACGGCGCATTTTGGAAAAATCTGGAATGAAGCTGGAAGACATGGACCGGATCGAAATCAATGAAGCCTTTGCCAGCGTGGTGTTGGCTTGGCAAAAAGAAATGCACGCGGACGTTGCGCGAGTGAATGTGAACGGTGGCGCGATTGCCTTGGGACATCCACTGGGTGCAAGTGGCGCCAGGCTCATGACTACGCTGGTCCACGAACTGGCGCGCAGCGGCGGCCGCTATGGACTGCAGACGATGTGTGAAGGCGGCGGCATGGCCAATGCAACCATCATTGAATATTTGCAATAACGGGCGATTGCAGTAGATCAAGGAACCTGGCTTGGGTGTTGGGTATGAAAACTTTTGCGATGCCAACGCGCAGTATATGGCTGATGGTTCTCCTATGTTCGGCGTTGGTTGCTGGTTCAAAAGTCGCGGCGCAGGAACCTCTACGGACGGTCCATGTTTTTGTTGCGCTGGCTGACAACAAGAACCAGGGAATCGTTCCGGTCGCAGCTAAGCTAGGTAATGGAACCGACCCCAGGAACAATCTCTATTGGGGATCGGCATATGGCATAAAGACATATTTTGCCCGTAGCGCTGAGTGGGAACTAATTTCCCAAGGGCAGACGCCGAAAGCCGAAGTTCTGGAGCGTTGCATCTTCAAGCACCGCCACGCCAACGTCTTCATGATCGCCGACGCGTATCAAGGAGACAAAATCAAGCAGGCCATGATCGATTTTCTGAGCGCCGCGGCTGGTGCTGGTCCGGCACAGATCAAGGCGATGGACGGTTCGCGAGAAGTTGTCTTAAGCGGCCACGGCGGCGCCAACCTGGTGGCCTACATCGGGCATGAAGGTTTCATGGATTTCCAACTGCCGGCGCTCCCGCAGGCCAGCGGTCAAGGACATCGCGACGCCATTGTGCTGGCGTGCATCAGCAAGACATACTTTCGTGACGCGTTGCGCAGCGCCGGAGCGACGCCACTGGTTTGGACCACAGGCCTGATGGCGCCAGAAGCCTATACGCTCAAAAGCGCACTGGACGGTTGGATTTTGCACGAAAATGCCGAAGCCGTCCGCAGCCGCGCGGCGAGTGCTTACAGCAAGTATCAGAAATGTAGCTTAGGAGCGGCCCGCAAGTTATTGGTTACAGGCTGGTAGCTGAGGTAACTCAAAGAAACCATTTTCTTCTTCTGAAATTCCACGTGGATGACCATAATATAAGGATGCACGTCTAACAGAAAGCAGTCGCTAGAACGTGCCGAAAAATGAAGCTTAACCAGATAAGGCCTTAAGCTGTGTGGAATTTCATTCAACTGAAGACCGATCAAACGCCGGTGGCGCCGGAGGACCAGCCTCGGCGCAAGCGCTGGAGCTTGTCGGTTGTAGTGTCAACGGTCGGCCACATTGGTGTGCTCTTGGTCCTGTGCTGGCCGACTTTGCCTATCTTTATTCAGCCGCGGTTCGTGGTCCACGGAGAAGGCGGTTCGGCCACGCCGGTTGCGGTGGCGCTCTACCTTCCAGCGGATACTCCGGTAGTTTCCCAGACGCAACGGCCCCAGCTTACGTTGCCGGTGGCGGCGCGCACGCAGAAGAAAATCAAATCGATTCCGCAGAAACGCACCAACCTTCTGGAGAAGGAAGACAAATCCAAGACCGCGGAAGCCGGTTCAAAGCATGGCTCAGAGCTGGACGGACCAGCTTTTGGTGACGAAGTGGTGCCGGCGCTGGTACAAACTTTTCCTGATCCTAGGATTCCCCGTGGCGAGGTCCCCAGTGGCGTAGTGGGTGATGTGGTGGTGGAAATCACCATTGACGTGCAAGGCAACGTGATTGAAGAAAAACTGCTCAAGGGAATTGGCTACGGAATTGATGAAAAAGTAATTGCCGCGGTTCGCGCATGGCACTTCCGGCCGGCCACCCGGAATGGCGTGCCCATCCCTTCGAAACACGATGTGCTTTACCACTTCCCAAGTTAAAGTAACTGCCGCCGCAGGCCTCTTAATCATGCCTAGTTATTGTCGGTGATGTTTTTCCTTCCCAGGAAAAACTGCCGGCGGACATATAGGTATAGCCAATTGTTGCTATAGGCTGTAAGTCTGAAACAAGCAATCTCCGTACCGGAGATAGTTGTGTGTCCTTTTTTGCAGCTAGTTTTTACAAGCTATAAGAAGGTTTACTTAGGTTAAGAGTACATTCCTCACAACTCAAAGGGTGATACCTTAGGTGATTTTCTGACTCCTTGCAAGCAAAGAAACGCGGCGGGTGCTGCTTTCATGTTTGCGCCATGTTCAAGGGTCCCTGCCGGTTTCGCAGAGAGGGCCGGCTTGGCTTGATTGCGAGTTGCTTCTAATTTTTTAATTTCTTGGCGTTTCTTAAGCGTTCGATTATGCGGTTGTCAGCGGTTGCAGAGCGTAAGCGCGCTGGCGCAAACATAGGTGAAGCTGATTTGTAGATAACATCCTTAGTTCAAACAACCTTTAGAGTTAACAGAATAAACTGGCGATACTTTCAGCTTAATACTATCTATCCAAGTCTATACATTGAGGTAGATGGTAGGTTGGGCTAGCGTGCATGGGCAGGAACGCGGAAAGAGACTTGGATAGGGAAAAATCCGCGCAGAGGTTGGATTCATCTTGCCACAGCGCACTTTTCACTGTTAGCATTGCACCCGGAAGGAGCTATATGGATACGCAACAGATTCTTTCGGAGTTGGAAGCAGAACGGGACCGTTTGGAGCAGGCGATCTCTGCTCTGAAGGGATCCATGAGTGGTCGCCGCGGGGCCGGGCCTGTAGTAAAAGGACGCCGTGGCCGCCGCCGGTTGAGTGCTGCTGCAAAAAGGCGCATTTCTGAAATGATGAAAAAGCGCTGGGCCGAACGCAAAAGAGCCATGAAAGCAGCGTAAGCTGAAGCAAGGCAAAAATAAAGGTATAAAGAAGGTCGCTGAAAACAGCGACCTTCTTTATTGGTGGCCGCAGGCGCCGGATGCCAATTGACTCATTTTCGCCGGAAGTTTGGGAATCGCCCGCGGTGTGATTGAATAGCAGTATGTTTCGTTCATCTCTGCTGGTGTGCGCGGTGCTGGCGGCAGGCGTTTCATCCCAGGCTCAGGACAACTACGAAATACAGGTATACGGCGCGGACACGGTGGAGCCCCACTCCACCATGGTTGAATTCCATACCAACTTCACCATCCAGGGCAGCAAAACGACCGTCAACGGTGTGGCGCCCACCAACCATGCGATCCATGAAACCATCGAGATCACTCAGGGCTTCAACGACTGGTTTGAAACTGGCTTTTACATTTTTACCAGCGCCCGTTCCGGTGATGGATGGGATTGGGTAGGCGACCATATCCGGCCGCGGTTTCGTATACCGGAAAAATGGCACTGGCCGGTGGGCTTGAGTATCTCCAACGAAGTTGGCTATCAGCGGCGCAAGTTTTCTGAAGACACATGGACGTGGGAGATGCGTCCGATCATCGATAAGAAAGCCGGGCGTTGGTACTTGGCCTTCAATCCGGTATTCGACAAGTCGCTGCATGGCGGCAACGTGAGCAAGGGCTTTGAGTTTTCGCCGAACGCCAAGGTGTCTTACGATTTTTCCAAAAAAATAACTGGCGGCCTGGAATATTACGGAGCGGTTGGTCCGGCCACCACTTTTGATCCGCTGGCGGACCAGCAACAACAGTTTTTCCCGTCTATTGATCTCAACCTTTCACCCGAATGGGAAGTCAATTTCGGCGTTGGCTGGGGCGTGACGCGATCCACCGACCACTTGATCGTGAAAGCTATCATCGGCCGGCGGTTCAACTGGAAGAAACAAGAATCTCATCCGTAGCAATGGTCCGGCGAACTATAATCTGCGCTGCTGGTGTGAACTGAATCTGGTTTTGAACTGAGTCTGGTTGTGAACTGAGGTGCGGATGCTGCGCTCTCTTCTTCTGCTTGCCTGTTTTCTGGGAACTACTGTGAACATCTACTGCCAGGACCGCGCTTACGGACGCTCCGTCGTGATGACGGACCGCGGCATTGTGGCGACGAGTCACTATCTGGCGTCGCAAGCCGGCGCGCAGGTGCTGGCCAAAGGCGGATCGGCCATGGACGCGGCCATCGCCGCGAACGCCACGCTGGGCGTGACCGAGCCGATGATGAACGGCATCGGCGGCGATCTGTTCCTTATTTACTGGGACGCCAAAGCCGGAAAGCTCTACGGCCTGAACGCCAGCGGATGGGCGCCGAAGAAACTCACCGTTGCTTACGCCGCGCGGGAAGGTTTTAAGATCATGCCGCGTGAAGGCATCCATAGCGTGACCGTTCCCGGAACGGTGGATGGATGGAGCCAGGCCCACAAAAAGTTTGGCCGCCTGGCATGGAAAGATCTTTTCAGCGCGGCGATCCATTACGCCGACCATGGCTATGCGGTGCCGGAAATCATCCATGACTATTGGGTGGATGGCGAAGCCAAGATGCTGAAGACGGACGAAGCCCGACGCGTGTTTCTGCCCGGCGGCAAATCTCCCGAGATTGGCGCAAAGTTTGCGAACCCGGACGTTGGCAAGGCGCTTCGTCTAATCGCCCAGCAAGGCCGCGATGTGTTTTACAAAGGCGAGATCGCCCAGGCCATCGTGAATACTTCGTCCGCCTTGGGTGGAACAATGCGGCTGGATGACCTCGCCGAATTCTCGTCCGAATGGGTTGAGCCCATTTCCACCGACTATCGTGGCTGGACAGTTTACGAACTTCCTCCCAACGGCCAGGGCATGGCCGCGCTGGAGATGCTCAACATCATGGAAACATTTTCGCCAGACAACGCCGGCCCACAGGGGACAGTTGAACTGCACAAGAAAATTGAAGCCATGAAACTGGCCTACGCCGATCTGTATCGCTTCAATGCCGATCCGCGATTCGCGAAAGTTCCAGTGCACGGCCTGCTGAACAAAGAGTTTGCCGCACAACGCGCTGCACAGATCAATCCCGACGTCGCGAACTGCAATCCGGGGACGGGAAGTCCTGCGACGAGTGATACCACGTATCTTGCGGTCGTCGACAAGGAAGGCAATATCGCGTCTTTGATCCAGAGTAACTATTCGGCGTTCGGTTCGGGAGTCGTGGTAAAAGGCATGGGCTTTGTTCTGCAAAACCGCGGTGCTCTTTTTACTCTGGAAGCGAACCATCCTAATGTCCTGGAACCACGCAAGCGTCCTTTCCATACGATTATTCCGGCGTTCATGGCGCGCGGCGACGTCCGCATTGGTTTTGGCATCATGGGTGGAGCCAATCAGCCACTGGCGCATGCGCAATTTGTTTCCAACTTCGTGGACTACAACATGAACGTGCAAGGAGCTTTGGAAGCGCCGCGGTTCACCGTTGCCGGAAACACCGTGACCTGTGACATTGTGATTGAGTCCCGCGTAAAGCCGGATGTGCTCGATGCTCTGCGCGCCAAGGGGCACAACCTGATTGTCCGCAAGGAATACACATCGCTGATGGGACGCGGACAGGCTGTGATGCATAACGCCAAAACCGGAATGAACTCTGCCGGATCAGACCCGCGAGCCGACGGCGTAGCGGAAGTTGAACCGCTGCCCTAACCAAATCTTACTTCTGGCGCAATCACTAAACGTGCTCTTCCACCGATGAAATCATCGGCAGCAGCAGCACAGGTTCGCGCATAAATTCAAAGCCATCGATATTCTTGACGGCGCGCAGCACGCGGGCTTCGTCCGTTGGTTCCAGAGTGATCACGAACGACAAGCGGTCTTTGCGCATGTTGGGTTCCTGGATCACCGAATCAATGTTGATGCCCTCATCCGCAATGGCCTGCGCCGTTTTCGCCAAAATTCCCGGAGCGTCATTCACGGCGAGCCGCAGGAACCAGCACATGGGCTGCTGGCGCGGAGAAAAGCGCAACGGCTTGGCGTTATGAAACCCGGCGATGGCGCTGGGAGCCGACTGCCCTTTGGCAATCTGTTGCGCGATCTGTAACACGTCTGAGAGTACAGCCGTGCCGGTGGCGTCGCCGCCGGCGCCACGTCCGTAAAGCATTTGCGTGCCAACGCGCTCGCCGGCGATGAAGATTGCATTGTTGGCGCCGTCAACTTTAGCCAGCATGGAATCGCGCGGCTCCAGCCACGGCTGCACGGCTATGTGGACTCCGTCTTTCGTCAACTCAGCTGACGCCACCAGACGAATGGTTGAATTCATCCGGTGTGCATAGTGCAAGTCCGTGGCGGAAATCTGCCGGATACCAGAAACAGGAATGTCCTGCGGATTCACGCTCAGCCCGAAAGCGATGCGCGCCAGGATCGCGATCTTATCGCGTGCGTCCCAGCCGTCAATATCCAGGCTGGCTTCGGCTTCGGCAAATCCGGCGGCTTGGGCTTGTTCCAGCGCCGCGGCAAAATCCAGGCCACGCAGTTCCATCTGCGTCAGGATGTAATTGCACGTTCCGTTCACGATGCCGTAAATCGCGGTAACGCGGTCCGCGGCCAGTGCTTCAGAAATTGCGCGGATCACAGGCACGCCTCCGGCCACGCTGGCTTCAATGCCGATAGGCAGATTGCGTTCGCGGGCCAGCGCAAACAATTCTTCGCCATGTTTAGCGATGAGAGCTTTGTTCGCGGTGACCACGGCCTTGCCGTGTTCCAGCGCTGCACGGAAAACTTCATAGGCAGTCGTTGTCCCGCCGACTGCTTCGACGATGATGTCCACGTCATCCGCCGTGACGACTTGCTTCCAGTCGGCGACGATCGCAACGCCGTTCGGTCCGGTCTCCAATCCGCGCGGCGTTTTGCGGCTGATGCGCGTGACGACCACAGAGACTCCGTCCATATGGCGGCGAATGTCAGCGGCGTTGCTCGCAAGAATTTCCGCTGTAGCGCGGCCCACCGTTCCGTAGCCGACGATGCCCACGCGCACCTGCTTGCCGCTCTCCGGCGTGACCGCCACCGCTTTGGGCTCGGCTGAGATTTCAGTTCCCCGCATAGATGGTCTCCAATGTCTTGATCACCGTGGCCGGAGCTGCGTCCATGGGACCGTAAACGCGCTTGACCTGGTCGCTCAGCATGTAGTCCACGTCCTTTAGCATGTGTCCGGTGAGCACGAGCACCGCGCTTTCCCCGGCCTTCACAAAGCCGGCGTGGACGAGTTTCTTCAGTCCCGCCAATGTTGCTGCCGACGCCGGTTCACATCCCACGCCTTCCGCGCCCAACTCAGCTTTAGCTTGCGCAATTTCTTTTTCCGTTACGTCTTCGCACGCGCCGCCGGTCGTTTTGAGAATCGCCGCCGCTTTGCGCCACGATGCTGGGTTGCCAATGCGGATGGCCGTGGCGCGCGTCTCTGCGTTCACGCGGATGAGTTCCGTTCCACCGTTCTCGCGCATGCTGCGGACAAGAGGATTTGCGCCCGCGGCCTGGATGATGGAAATCTTCGGCAGTGAACGGATGAGTCCAAGCTGCTGCAACTCAAGAAATCCTTTGCCCAGCGCTGAGCTGTTGGCCAAGTTGCCGCCAGGGACGATCACGTGATCCGGCGCCTGCCAGTCCAGTTGCTCCATCATCTCGAACGCAACGGTCTTTTGTCCTTCCAGTCGATAAGGGTTGAGCGAGTTCAGCAGGTAAGCCGGAAACTTATTTACCACTTCATGCAGCACCGTAAGGCAGCCATCAAAATCCGTGTGCAGCTGCAGAACGTACGCGCCATATTCCAGCGCCTGCGCCAACTTGCCGGCCGTTACCTGTCCGGCGGGCAACAGGACGATGCTCTTTATCCCCGCGCGCGCCGCGTATGCTGCTACAGATGCCGAAGTGTTTCCCGTGGAAGCGCAACAGACGATCGAAAAACCTTGTGAGCGTGCCACGCTGATGGCCGCGGAGATGCCCGTATCTTTAAATGATCCTGTTGGATTCATGCCTTGGTGCTTGACCATCAGGTTAGGCAGCCCAAGCGCGCGGGCCGCGGCCGTGAGTCGCAGCAACGGCGTATTGCCTTCGCACATGGTGACGATGTGTTTGCCGTCCACCTGCGGAAGAAGTTCACGGAAGCGCCAAACTCCGCTCTGATCTTCAGGAAGCGTGGAAGCTTTGCGTTCCCGCCAAATTTTTTTCAAGCGAAGGCCGAATTCGCGTCCGGCGCCGGACCACTCGGGATAGATCACTTCCACAAGTTCGGAACATTCGTGGCAGCGGAACATTCGGTCCGCGGTGGCCTGCACCACGCCGCAATGAACGCAACGCAGTGCATGCGCTCCTGCGGACGAAATAATCCTAGCCGGATTCGGTAACGTAGTTTTCATCGCGCTCCTGAAGCGGCCGCTGCCGTGGGACGCAGGCATACCGGCACTGAGAAATCCGCCTTGCCGCAAAACTCATTATGCACCGCGCGCACCACCTGCGATGCTGCCGGAGCAGGTACGGCAAAGCATATGCTCAACTCGCTGGCGCCCTGGGCCACGGCAATCACGCTTACTTCTTCGCGGGCCACGGCAGAAAACACGCGTCCCAGAATGCCGCAGGTGCCTTTCATGGATTCGCCCAGCACGGCCACCACGGCAATTTCGTTGTTCACCTCCACCGGCAACAACACGCCTTGCGCCAGTTCGATGCGGAACGTGGTGGTGATCAGTTTGAGCACTCGCGCGCTGTCTTCTTTGCGCAACACTAGACCAAGCGCATGTTCCGGAGAAGACTGCGTGGCAAACAGTACTTCAACCTGTTCCTGCCCAAGCCGCAGGAACAGCCGTCCCCAAAGATCTACCGGATGCACGTCACGCCGCGTGACCATGGTGATGAGCGTTGCGTTCTTCACGCACGTCACAGACTTGACCGGAGAATCCCAGGGTGTGGCATCGTTGGTGATTTTGGTGCCTTGGACTTCCGGGCGAAACGAATTCTTGATCCATACCGGGAAGCCGGCGTCCGCCGCGGGGTAAGACGCTTTGGGATGGATAACTTTGGCGCCGTAATACGCGAGCTCGATAGCTTCAGGAAAAGTGATTTCTGGAAGCGTAGTGGCGTCCGGACAAATCCGCGGGTCGGCAGTTAGGACGCCGTCTACGTCAGTCCATATCCAGACTTCGTCGGCTCCGGCCGCCGCGCCGATGATCGTAGCCGAATAATCTGAACCGCCGCGTCCCAGCGTGGTGGTTTGGCCGCCAGGAGCAGCGCCGCTGTAACCTGCCACGATCGGCGAAGCGCCGCGATCCAGGATCGGTAGTAATGCGGACTGGCAGTTGGCTCGCGTGCCTTCCATGTCCGGAGCAGCGTTGCCAAAGTTGCCGTCCGTGGCGATTACTTTTTCCGCGGCCACAAATTCGGCCGGACTGCCAGATTGTTGAAGGTAATTCGCCAGCGCCCAAGCTGTGATGCGTTCCCCCAGTGCGACCAGCGAGTCGGCGGTCTGTGCAGAGATATCCGTACGCAACGCCAGCAGCGCGCTGCTTGATTTCTGTAACTGGGCAACTACCTGGGCCAGAAACTCAGCAGCGGCGGGCGCTGAAGCGCCAAACAAATCGGCCATCAACTCGCGGTGCTGCGCTTCAAACTTTTTCAGGTTCGTCTCGGTAGAAGCGGCGTCGCCCTGCCGCGCGGCATCAATAGTCTTGAAGATCAGATCCGTGATGCCGGCCATGGCGGAAACCACCACTACAATGCGGTCTTGCTGCGCCGCCCGGCTCACAATTTGGGCACATTGGCGAATGCGTTCCGCGTTTCCCACGGACGTGCCGCCAAATTTCATCACGATCAAACGTTTGCTGCTCATGCCATGCTCCCTGACTTCAAGAAACTCTCAGCTTTCTTGTCTTAAATTTCTACCTGCCGAATCGTTACGTTCTGTTCACTTCCACCGGTTCGCGTGTTACCCACGCGCCTTGATTGTCGGCCGAAGTAGATCGTGCTTCCGTCTGCACGCCTTCCTGGTTGAAAATTTCCTGCAAATCTTCCGCGATCTGCTCGTCGTGCTTGGTCACGAACGCAATTACTGACGAGCCTGATCCGCTGATGGCCACTCCCAACAAGCCTTCACGCCGGTATTTCAGGCAGCGCTCAATACCGGGAACCAGTTTTTGCCGGTACGGCTGGTGCAATTTGTCATGGAAGAGTTCAGGGAAGAGATCGAAATATCCGGAGAAGCAAGTTGCGGCCAACAGCGCGGTGCGTTGCAACGTGTGCAGGACGTCCGCTCGTTCATAGGCTTTGGGCAGCACCTGTCGCGCTTCATGCGTCGGCACGGTTACCGACGGACTTACCACCACGAGGCGGATGCTTTCCGGGAAATCCGTTTTAAGCGAGTGGACCTTTTCCACGTTGTTGCACAGGGCCAGCACCAGTCCACCGTGATAAGCGGCTGCGGCGTTGTCGATATGGCCTTCAATCTTTTCCGCCCAGCGCAGAATGTCTTCCGCCACGGCATCTTTGCCGGAGTAGCGCGCACCCAGAAGCAGGCCGGCGATCACGGCCGCCGCGCTGCTACCCAGCCCAACGCTGATGGGGATTTCACTTTCGACAAAGACTTTTCCGGCGGGAGGCGGTGCGTCAAGTTCGGCGGCCGCAAATCGCAAAGCATGCAGGATGAGGTTGGAGTCGTCCGTGGGGAAACGATCCGCGGTCACGCCTTTGTATTCCAGCGCCAGCTGCTCGCCTTCACCGGGGACGAACAGGGCTTTCAGGTACAGCTTGAGCGCGAGTCCTCCGCAGTCAAACGCGCAGCCCAGATTAGCTGAAGTCGCCGGGACTACTGCGCGCCATCCGTAACCAGTGTCGCGAACGGCGCTGCTGTCAAAGCTGTGATCAATTTTGCTCATGCCTATTTGTACCCCTACCCCGGTCATCCCCGAAAAATAAGGACTTACGCCATTCATCCCCGGGGATGTCTCCAAATCCCCACCGCATAAAAGCGAAAAACCCACTCGCTTGATTGGGCGAGTGGGTTAAGGAACTTTATGATTGCTGCTTAGTTCTTATCTCACCGGCTCGCCAGAAAATCGCATGGATGTAGTTGTGCCTGTTGTGCACATGCATGTCTTGGCCATCGCGATGTTCTGATTCCGGTGCATCAAGCCTGAACTATAGCTTTGCTGTGCCATGGAGTCAAGGAAAAGCGTGGACGACGCGAACCGAGGTAACTCCTTCGTGCATGCGCGATTTCCTTGAGTTTTCATGCCGTTAGATGGATTTGTTGCCAGCGTAATAGCCGCGTTTTTTTCGCCCACAGGGCTTCGCCCAGGACGCCATTTCTCGCTGGAGATTAAGCCGTCCTAATAACTTGCCGCTTCATCCAAACCAAATCGACGATTCTCACTCGATAACAGTTTGCGCAGATGGCGCGTCCTTGTTCGAAACGCGAAAGGCTTTTTGAAAGGCGGTAGCGAACTTGAAAATCTCCCAGCACAATCACCTTCTTCATTTTTCATTTCGTTTCGTATTACGTTTCGTGACGCTGGTGATCATCCTCTCGGGGCTGCTGGCACAGTGTGGGAACGCCCAATCGCGGATAGTTGATCCCGCACTCACGGTCCACGAATGGGGTACGTTCACTTCCGTCGCCGGCGTTGACGGGTTGGCCGTTGAGTGGTCGCCGCTCAGCGGACCGAATCTGCCTGGGTTCGTTGAACATTTTCGGACTGAGGGGTTCAAGGTAAGTTTGCGGGGCACGGTACGGATGGAAACGCCGGTACTTTATTTCTACTCGCCGCGAAGCATGACGGTCTCCGTGCAAGTGGCGTTTGCCAACGGACTCTTCACGGAATGGTACCCGCACGCCCGCGTTACTCCGGAAACCGCATGGACTGGCGGAACGCTTTCGGGAACGGACGACGCCACTCTTACATGGAAAGGTGTTTCCCTTGAGCCCGGCGCCGCCACTTTTCTGCGCGAAACCAGCAACAGTGATAGTCACTACTATGCAGCCCGCGAAACTTCGGCCACGCCGCTCCGCGTGAACAGTCCCAAGGGTAACCAGCATGAGAAATTTCTCTTCTATCGTGGAGTGTCCGCTATGCGGGTTCCGATCGCGGCCCAGATCGATCCTCAGGGCAGACTGTTAGTCAGGCCATTGATCAAGGCTCAGATTCCGGCAGCCATTCTGTTCGAGCGCCGTGGAGATAAAGTTGGCTATCGCCTGTCACGCCCGCTTCAGGAGATCACCCTGCTGGATTTTCCAGAACTGACTTCCTCCGTCGAATCTCTGTATGCCGACCTGGAGAGTATCCTGGTTGAAAACGGCCTTTATCCGGATGAAGCTCATGCCATGCTTGAGACTTGGCGCAGCACCTGGTTTGAAGAAGGCTCCCGCTTGTTCTACATTGTGCCGCCTTGCTTCGTGGACAACATTCTGCCTCTTACGATCACGCCATCTCCGGCGCAGACGGTTCGCGTTTTTGTTGGAAGGCTTGAAATTGTCAGTCCGGCAACGCAAAAAGCCGTGCAAGCCGCACTGGCTTCTAACGATCAAGCTACCTTGGCCAAATACAGCCGGTTCCTTGAGCCGATACAAGCGGTAATCAAAACCAGGAACAGCGCATCGCCGCAAACAACCCGATCTGGCGATGCAACAAGTGGCGTGGGAGTCGCAAAAACTCATTAATGAATATTCGCCAAAGCAAGTGAATGTAAGTGTTGCCGGGCAAGTTCCGCCTTGACACTTTTTTCGTTCGCGGTTAGCTTGGATTCATGCGGATTCTTTGCCAGGACATGTGTATGTGTTGCTGTAAGGCGACACCCGTGTCTCTGGCCAATGAAGCCGCTACCTAAAAAGCCATTATTCAACTTTAGGAAGGGCCCATCGCCAGACAAGGTGATGGGCCTTTTGCTTTTTGGGGAGAAACCGGCAAGCGTTCGAGAAAGTGGGAACCATGGGTTTGGAAATAAACGGATCACAAGCAACGGGCACACAGGCCATCGGCACACCCGGTACTGTAGTGAAGGAAAGCAAGGCGCAGAAGGCCGAGCGGCTCAAGCGCGAAAAAAATCCCTGGCAGTGTCTGGAAGAAATCCGCAGCTTCGCGCGCGGAGGCTTTACGGAAGTTCCTGAAGCCTGGATCAAGACCTACTTCCGCTGGTGGGGCGTGTACACGCAGGGCGATGGCGCCGGTGTTCTCGGCGGCGCGAACGGTGAAGGCAAAGCCCTGCCGTATCTAATGCTGCGCATACGCTTAGGCAACGGGATCGTCAGCGCCCGCCAGTTGCGGACGATCGCTGAATTGTCAGAGAAATATGCGCGCGGTTCCGCGGACATCACAGTCCGCCAGAACATTCAGCTGCACTGGGTCACCGTGCAAGATTTGCCCGATGTTCTGGAGCGTCTCGACGCCGTGGGTCTCACTTCGCTTTCCACCTGCGGTGACGTTACTCGCAACATCACAGGCTGTCCGCTGGCCGGTTTGGACGCGCACGAAATCTGTGACGCGTCGCCGCTTGTGGCCCAGATGGAAAAGCTGCTGGTCGGCAGCGCGGATTACTACAACTTTCCGCGCAAATACAAAATCAGCGTGAGCGGTTGCCGCGACTGGTGCTCGTATCCGGAGATCAACGATCTGGCTTTCACTCCGGCGGTCCGCGAAGTCGGTGGCAAAAAGGAAATAGGATTTTCCGTTCGCGTGGGCGGAGGCCTGTCCACTGATCCGCACCTGGCTCTGCGCCTGAATGCTTTTGTTACCTGGGAACAAGTTTTACCCGTCACCAAAGCCATCAGCGAAATTTTCCGTGACGCAGCGCCATTGCGCGAAAACCGCGAACGCGCCCGCCTGAAATTTCTTTTTCTGCAACATGGCTGGACGGCGGAAAGCTTTCTCGCCGAAGTCGAACGACGGCTAGGCTTCAAACTCGTGCCTGGCGTGCCGGAAGAAATTCCGGCCGACGTGTTTCGCGATCATGCGGGTGTCCATCCGCAAAAACAGCCAGGGCTTTTTTACGTTGGCGCCGCTGTGCTGCGCGGCCGCATCTCGCCGCAACAACTGCGTGCCGCCGCCGATCTCGCCGAGCAATACGGTTCCGGCGATCTGCGCGCCACCATCGCGCAGAACCTGGTCATCGTGAACGTGCCGCAGGCAACAACGCAAGCGGTGGTCCAGGGCCTGGAGAACGCCGGACTTCATGTTACGGCTTCGCCGTTCTGGCGCGGCGCCGTGGCCTGCAC